>Ga0247770_1000340_pt1 | contig 45961 bp, 53 predicted proteins | sample UWRJL136409B6_FD_179943 | JGI IMG/M metagenome (GOLD analysis project Ga0247770, IMG submission 179943) | Plant litter microbial communities from Arlington Agricultural Research Station in Wisconsin, United States - UWRJ-L136-409B-6 | ecosystem: Environmental > Terrestrial > Plant litter >... | reverse complement strand
AGGAGGAGGGATGAGCGGGGGAGGGAGGAGAGGATTGTTCCGCCGTGGGAGGTGCCGCCTTTGAGTCCGTTGCCTAGGGCGGTGGTTGTGGGGAGGGATTAGGGGGGGAGATTAGAGGGATGATAGGGGGGAGGGGAAGGGAGAAGGAGGGCGTGGTTTTGGGTATTGGTCTTACGAGGGCGTTATGGGATAGGAATGGAGGCGTTATTTGGCATTGATATGTTTGAGTATTCTAAGTGGTCTAGAAACCTGGAGAACCTGGGAATTGTGACTACTACTAGGACTTGGGAAAAGAGATATCCAGAGTACAGAATAACGAGAGTTGTTTCAACATATCAGTTTGAGCTCACACAAAGCGTATTAAGTCTCCAGAGAATACAAGTGAATACATTAATAATATGAACATATTAGTATGGTACCTTGAATACTACCTGTAGCGTTTGAGAAACCCAATCCCAGCTGGCGGGGAAATCCGATTGGTTCATAATCATGGCTCTGTGGTCAGAGTAGGAAATCCCTCACACCGCGTCAATATCTCTGAGTCATTGAGGAATACAACGCCTTCCAAATTGCGATTGAAATCCTCTCTCAAGAAGCTATCCTCCCTTGGGTAGTCGGGGTTATGGGGCACGCGTCCCTCGACGTCGTCATCGGCGAAAATAGCCAGCGAGATGAAGAAGTCATAGTGATCGTGATCCCAGCTTGGGTCTAGGTTTTTCATGCTCACATCGCAGTATGGAAGTGAGTTCGGAGCAAAGCAAAGTCTCATGTAGCGGCGTAAGAAGTACTCAAAGAATCGGAAAGCGGGCAGCGGCACGCGCTCACCAGTTCTGGAGCAGTAGTTCCGGCGATCGGGATGATGTTCCAGGGGGCGAATGAAGTGCTCAATGCTCCGGTTTGACCAGGCACGGTTGCCTGTTAACATCGGGGGATCAAGATGCTTGGCCTTCAATTCCTCAAAGGTCTTCAGTGATAAATTGAGAAGTCCCCGTGACCGTTGAGACGGATCATGGATTATTCCATTCCTGAAACGAAAAGTATTCAAAATTGCAGCCTTCGTGCATCCGATTGCAACATCTGGGACTTCCGCCGAGTACTGTGCGCTGGACAGTGTCCGGGCCCGGGGTTGTCCGGAGGCCGAGGCCTGTTGGACCCACAATACCCGACGCCTCACAGGCTCACATGGATCGGCGATTTGCCTCGCAGCCGGAAACCGCCTAGCCCCAGGCAATCAGGTGGCCCGTCGGTCCAGCCATCCATTTGTCCTCTTTCCACCGCCACAAACCTATCAGCCGGCAGCGATTTCCGCACTCCCGGCAGCGCCACTACCTCCGGTCATTCCCCCGACAACCTCCGTGAAACCCTCACAAACCAACCCAAAAAAAAAGCAGCCATGGAACACATTGAGCCATCCGAAGACTTGGCACAACATGCGTCGTTGTAAAAAGTAAGGCAAGTTGGCCTTGGCGTTTCTTCGAGGCCGTTGTACGAAATTGGCGTCTTTGACCAAGCCCGTCTTCGCTATTGGGCAACGCAGGTACCAGCTTTTACTATTGTCCTCTCTTCAACTTTCACGCTATCACACCAAGACGATGTTCTTCGCCTCAGGGTCCTCCACCAGCTTGCTCGAATCCCACGCCTCTTCATTCGGTCTGTAAATCGATGTCTTGCCCACCAGAACGAACTCTTTTCCCCTTCCCACTCGACGCAAGATGAACAGACACTTCGACCCCTCCAGCAGATAAATCCCGTCATTCACTTGGACATCTCCCTCGCACTCGCCAAAATGGCCGCTTTTCGTGAGGAACAACATACACCTATCGTGGCTCTGCCATTCCTCGTCGAAGAAGGAAAGGTCCTTTTCTGCTTTCTTCTTTATTTTCTGCTTCTTCTTGATCGCTTTCTGTACCAGTTTCTGGCGCTGCTTATCGGATCTCGACCATTGGTCGGCAATGCTGACACTGTCCTCGTCAACCGGCTCGTGGCGTAAGCGTAGGTGGTCCAAATTGTCTGTGAGAGATTCAATGGCCCGAACATAGGGGTTCGAGCAAGGCTCTGGCGAAGCCCTGGTATATCCGTGCCTTCGCTTCCTGGCAGCTCTTGTCGCAAGAAAGCAGTATGGCGAGGCGGCTGCCAGGCCGTCGTCGAGGTCAAGGCTGGTGGCAAAAGCTGTCCACTCGGACAAACATTCGGTGCGGGCGAGGTCCATTTCCTTAGCGGTATATCCTTGGCCCAGTCTGGGGTCCCAGAATGGCATCCGAGAGCTAATTTTGGTGACTCTTGCAACCTTCTTGGCGCGAACTGCAAGTCGGCCAGGGTTGTAAGACGGAGAGAGCGCATCGTACGGAATCTCAGGCGGATTCAACACGCGTGCGGACATCGGTGGAGATGCCACCAGATTGGGGTCTCGCAGGTCGAGAACCCACGAAGGCATCCTGATGTTGTCATCAGCGCTACTTGGACTTCTCGGGGCTGAAATAATCAGCTCCAGCGCCCAAAGATCTCCGGTAGCGGTGATTATCGACCTCGTGAACAGCTCGTATACATCCAGAACAGACTTTGCGTAATCAACATCGGCAAGCCGCAGGTCGGGGTAATTGTGCTTGAGGTAAGCAACGATGCCATATACTTTATCTCGAGCATCGGTAGCGTTGTTCAACGCAACGAGATAAATAGTGATGCCCGCGAAATCGAGAAAGTACTCGCAGGCAATCGAAGGATTGAAAGTTGAGAGGACGTTCCTCATCCTGAAATGCTCCAGGTCGGAGCGGTTGACAAGATTCTTTCCCATGCAATAGTAGGTGAGAAGGTCATCGGAGGCACACTTTGCGTCTCCCATGCGGAAGACGGCTGACTTGGAAAGCAGAAACTCTTGGATAGTCCACATCCTGCCAAACCAATCGTTCGATAACAGGCGCGCGATGCGCTCACTTTCGGCCGGACTGAGGATAGGAGCCTTCCAACGCGAATTATGCTGGGCCGAGCCAGGACTCCTTCCGCGGACGTAACGGTACCCTCGCTTGATGCTGTTGACGTATCCGCCGTATTTCGAGGCGCGACGCAGCGCTCCGGACAGAGCAGAGTCGGTATCAGGGCCGAGCCACATGATGGTACGGCTGGCGCGGCGATAGATGTCGCTCATCATAGGGACCTGTAGGTTCTTTTCTGAGAGGCATTGCTGGTTGATGCAGATCGCGTCAATCCACACATGTCGGGGCTGAAGCTTCCGCCGAAGATGGAGGAGCGCCTGCTCGCAGTTCGGTGTCACCAGAATGGTCCGTCCCTCACAAAGAACCGGTCTTGTGCCGTGGGCCGCTCCCCAGGTGTATGAAAGAGCCTCATACTCTTGTTTCGTGTCAGAGAGCGCGTTCTCGCCGTCGTCAAGAGAGACCTCGACGAATGAGCATTCGATGGGGTCACTGCGTCGAAGCGCTGGCGAGACAACAAGGACTCGGATGCTGGTGGGCCCCGTCAGAGGAGAGTATTGATATGGCGCGTCGTGGGTTGACATGGCTCCGTGCGAGCAATGGCTTTCTCATCGTGCTAGAACTCATTCGCGACAATAGGGCGGACAGCTGATTTTGAGAGGGCCGACACGTTGAGGATTGCACGAGGGAGGAGCGATGAGACAGGGGGTGCGCTCAGCGCGTATCATGCAGCCACAATCGCCAAGCAGCCGCTTAGGGCTAGCGTGCACATCAATGTCACCTGGTCGGGCAATGGGATCAGCTCAAAATCTGAACATCGAACTGGCAACTCGCTTTCATCTCAATTCCGGGCGGAGGCCTGAATCGGCCGATACTCTGTTCCTGGGGGTTGCAGGGGAGGGAAAAAGCCTACTAACAATCACAAAGGATGGAGGGGACTAGCTGCCTACCGTCCACTTGAGCCCAAGGTGGGTCGTGACCTGCAAGGACGCCGTCGTCAACCCCGCCTTCAAATCCACCACGGTCCGACACAGCCGACGTCCAATCCTTATCCTGAACGTTCCTATTCTTGAGCCATGGCAACCAAATACACGTACGACCCCTTGGGACCACGGGAGATTCGCCTCTTGAAACTCGCGCCAGGGTCCAGCAACTCGCCGCTGTGCTACAGTCTCGTCACAGAAAACACACGGACGAGCACCCATGGGCCCTACGAGGCTCTTTCCTACACTTGGGGCAGCATAATTAAATCGTGCACAGCTACTGTTTTGCAGGATGACGACCAACGCAGGTACCGGATGGACATCACACCGAACTTGGACACGGCCCTCCGCGCGCTTCGAAGCCTGACGGCTGTGAGAGCACTGTGGATAGACGCCATCTGCATCAACCAGGATGATATGCAGGAACGCGAATCCCAGGTCCAGATGATGCGTAACATCTTCGCTTCGGCCGTCAGGACTGTTGTTTGGTTGGGAGACGACGATGCGACTACAAACGACGCCATCGAATGCGTGACATTGTTGAGTCAGAAGCACAGGATCGCGGCCCAGGACAAGTCGCGCGAAGCAGCCTGGAGGCTTGGCCTTGAACGAGCACGATTCATGCCGTGTGTCCTTGATCCATTTCACGACTGTTTTGTTGACGAGAGACGCTGGGCTGCTTTTGCCAACCTGCTCGCCAGGCCGTGGTTCGAGCGTGTCTGGGTATACCAAGAGATTGCAGTGTCGGCCTCAATCAGCGTCACATGTGGCCGATTCTCTCTCGGCTGGGACGACCTGTGCACCGCCTGCCAGTTTGTCCACGAGTTCCAGCTGGACGTGGGATCCCGCGGTCATGAATTGCTTCACACGTCGGTCCTCATCATGAAGGATACCAGAGACGGTAATTCCCCACGGTGTGAAAAGGTACCGACTGGGGCAAGAGCCCCAAGGCTTCTCCTGCAGGAAGATTCGGAGGGTCCGGAGGGGTCCCTAAAGTACGCCGAAATCTATGATGGAGGTTCTTCTCGCCCCAGGTTCGACATAAACCTCCTCTTGCTCCGCTGGGCACAAGCTACCGACCCGCGAGACAAAGTGTACGCTCTTCTATCCATATCCTCCAGCGTCTCTCAGACCATCCGTCCGGACTATACCATGTCTGTCTCCCAGGTCTACACCAAGACGGCCACTTCCCTTTGGTTTATTCCCGGGGTGTCGAAGCTTTCCTTTCTCAGCTTCGTCCAGCACAGCGATCGGAAACTCCTCAGCCACGACCTCCCATCATGGGTCCCCGACTGGCGGAAGGAGCTGCATGCCCCGTGGCTCATCAACAACTCCGGTTTCCGCACCGCGACCGCCATGGCCCCAAAAGCAAACCAACCAAATTATCTATCTCCATCCATCCAAATCACTGGAGCAACGATCATGAAGATCTCTGTCGTTGGCCCGCAAGCAGGCGCAAAGGCTGGGATGCCACCACAGTCTATCCTCAACACCCTCCCAAATCCTTATTCCTCTGAGTGGAACGAAACCCTTGCAGAGGCGCTCAATTTCAGTGAGGATCCCTTGGGGAAACTAGCGCCGTCCATGAAGTGTGCATGCAGGGCGCCCTTTTGGACGTGGCATGATCGAGTCAAGGATCGTGTCGCCACTGACTCCCCTCAAGACCATGGAGACTGGGAGGTTCTCGCCCCACCTGGCACGGCCACGCCTGCTACGATTGGTTCAGACACCGTAGAATGGGATCAGCTCGACGGAAACGTCGGAATCGCGTACGGGAGACGGGTCTTTATCACGGATTTGGGGTACATAGGGCTTGTTCCTCTGGCGAGCATGGTGGGGGATGAAGTGTGCGTCTTGCTGGGGAGCAAGGTACCGTATGTTATTCGTAGGGAAGGGACGCAGTATCGGTTTGTAGGCGAGTGCTATGTATTTGGTATGATGGATGGCGAAGTACTTGAGGGGATTGACAACAAGGATGTTGGGTTTTTGGAGTTTATTTAGCAGATGTTGCATTGGCTGAGCGCTGGCGTTCTTGGATCGCTTTCAAACTGTTTGGACATCGAGTTTGGCACGAGGAGAGTCGGGACTGACGGTCTGTCCAGCAACACCGCTGACCGCCCTGCCCAGGGCACCAACCGGAAGGGTCGCAATCCCTATTCCAGCTGAAGCGTCGCAGGGAAAATGACAATCTGACAGGCCCAGACACTGGTTACGCAAGCCCGAAGCCTTTGTTCTCCGCCCGTCAGCATCTGGGCACAGTCCACAAAAAGCATGACAATATCGGAAGAGATCATTGATAATCTTGTTTGTCATCAAGTATGATAATATGTTTACATGACAGCCGCCATTGTAGTTCAATATTTGCTGCGGCCCTAACTCGGAGGTCGACGGCGCATATGCAATGGGATATAGGGGATAAGGCCGAGAACAAGAGTCAAAATGCCAACCCTGCCAAGCGTATGAAGCTTCAAAGGACCTTTTGGGGCTGCTTCCCCCTCGTCCCCCACAGCTGAGCACCAACAGGACAGCTCAGCCAAGAGTCCAATAGCGCATACCAAGAAAAGGCCAAGGCGAAACGACAATTCCCTTCCCGCTCTCCCCCATCCGCCAACGCGCCGCCAAGTCGGATAACCGAAAAGGAGGCTGAGCCAGCTGAGAGCTGCTCGGAAGCTGCCCAAAGTGGGATTTTCCTCACTGCCGTGAGCCATCGTTTTGGCCAAGCCCTTGGCCCAGCAGGCCCCCCACCACCAACGCCCATCCCTTCCCACCTTGCATTCCTTTGCATTCCAAAGACCCGTATGGCGCGCGCGTGTTGAGTTGCTTTGTTGGTTGGCTGCTTGCTTCCCCCTCGGTATTTCCACACCTCCCGCATTTTCTTGAACTCCCGCTCCCGCTCCCCCACGGCTTCGCGCGCGCGCGCTCGCTCGCTCGCTACTTGTCCCGAGCCATCCTGGCGGGTTTTGTTCCCCCTTTTCCCCAATTCCAAAATCGCCGGGCGGCCTCCCGCTTGTCGCCTAAAATCGCGCTTGCGGTGGCGGAATTGACGTACATCCAGATCACGCGTCTTCAAGTCATCTGATATGTGCAACGCCATGCTCGTGATCTGTCGCTCGCTGCCCAGCTTCGTAGTCCACGTGTCATTCGTCGCATATCTGCTTCATCAGCCGGACATGCGCCTCGAAAAGGATCGACCCCAGCGGACAAGTAGAGGGAATTTGTCTTGATTCAGCTTCTTGGTCATCTTGAGATCCTCGAAGCCGTACATGGATAAGCTCCGTCGCTTCTCGGCCGCGGCTTCGGAGTTGTCCTTCTTTTTAGATGTGCGCTGTCTTTCTGGTGCGGAAGCCTGTGTTGGTGTGGCTGGCTGGGGTGTCGGGGGCTTGGGTGCTCGCTCCTGCCTCGAAGCTCGCTCTTGCTTCTCAATGGTGCTTGGTCGTCGCGCTGGGGGAAGGTCTGGAAGAGTCTCCTTGGTGAGAACCTGGTCTAGCTGGCACATGCTGACTTCGTAGTTTGCAGGAAAGATGTCGCTCATCGGACGCCTGACGTCGTCTGCTTGGCTGTTGTTTGTGATGGTGGAGGCGGTTGACGCGTCAGTACCGCGGCGCATGAAGGCGAACGGGAATTCCGTCTCGTCGCCGACTGAAGTGTGTTAGCATAGGGCTTGTTAGAAGGAGAGGAGAGAGTGCGCACCGAGGGTGGTCCAGAGACGGGCGTCGACGGTGTACTTGAAGAGGTCATTAGCGACGGCGCTGAAGCCGTGCTCGTTGAGGTAGGCAACGGTCCATTCTTCAGCTTCCTTGATAGCTTCGGCTTTTTGTCCTGGGATGAGGAGTCGGGTGTCCTTGCTTGCGGCGAAGTTGAGGACGAACTGGCGACGGGAGTATTCAGCAGCCGTCAGCGCTTTCATCACGTTCATTTGCTCAATGTCGAAGGTGGTAGAGCGACGCCGCTGCTCCCGGATCGCGGCATTTGCCGGGATCGTCATGATAAGAAAGAGGGGAGAAAGGAAGTCGTGACGAAAATTTGAACGCTGATGGGTCGATTCAGGCAGCTGTAGTTCCCGAGAGCAAGGTGATCTAACGAACGACTGCACAGTTGTTGGTGAGGCGGAGGGTAAGGGTAACAATTCTTGGGTCGAAAGGGATGGAGGATTCCGAGGGAGAGTTAGAGCTGGCGGGTCTGGAATGAAAAGTTGATCGATGTAAATGCCCAAGGCACCAGTGCAACGTCTTGGGATGGCAAGCACACCTCAATACCTCCCTTGATCGCTGATTGGGCACAGTGACAGCTCAGGCTCAAAGTCAGGCAGATTCTTTGTCGGGCCCGAAGTTGTGCTTGTCAAATCCGGCGTCAAGACTGCTGCACCTTTTGTTCGGGGCTCAAAAGAAAACGACAGTTGCCACAAGAAACAAAATCTGGGGAACGGAAAGATAACCAAGATATACCACTGCGCGCGGGCAGATCTCGAGCCGTGCGCGCTGGGGGTTCCGAGTCGAAGGCAGGCCACGGAGTACGCAGAGTGCAGCTTCCACGGCAGCGTCAGCATCAGGTTAGGTTGGTCATCCATGTTTTAATCCCCGGCCGCTGGCATTTCGTAGCGACGCATGTTGCGGGAGGCCAATCGACGCCAGCCCACGACATCGGGACCGTCGTTCGCACTGGCGCCAAGGGAGCCGCCAAGCGGCGCCGTGCTCCTTGGCGACGGCAGTCGGGAGAAAGCACCCCAGCTGGCGTTGCTGTTTTGGCGCGTCAGACGACAGCAGGGGAGCGGTGGGGCACCGGAGCGGGGCAGCCGCCTTTCTCGTTCCTTCTTGGTTCCCGCCGCCGAGAGTCGATAATTCCCCTTGAGCGGGACACGATTTAGGCACCGTCCCTTCGGCTCCCTTCCAGATGCGATGCTCCGTCGATTCGCGTCTCCCTCCGCCCGTCGATAATGGAGTCGTTCCCGTGGCTTGGGGGTCGGGGCTAGAATTTCCTTGTGTCTCGCCTTCCGACCGTTTGTCTTGTGGCCGTCATTCCCGCCTGCGGCATTAGCCCCTTGGCAATGACGATCCTTGCCCGCCCCAAGTCAGCCCGACAGCAAAAAAATATCCACGGTCATGGGATTGGCCGTGCATTTGCGGAGAGAAGAGGGAAAAAGAAGCGACGGGAATCGCAGATAAACTTGAGCAAATCGGACAACGCCCCCTGGTGCCAAGACTTTGTGTGTGTCTTCCACTCGTCATCATTATCGGTGAGACCCGGATCTCATGTCCCAGACGCGTGGAGATTACATCGTGGTTCACCGCCTTCGACGATAGTTGCCTGCTGCGGACGCGATGCACTAAGCTAAAAGCTGTGGATACACTAGACAGCAGGCGAAATCGCGATCGCAAAAGTGGCTGGAGGGTGACGACGAAAGCAACAGCGCCAAGGAGGCCAAGGGGAAGGGCGCAAACGTTAAACCATAATCACTTTCGGATGCATGGCAGCCGCTGGATCCCGCCGCCCTGGGCATTGCGGCTGTTCCATCGGCGAAATGTGTTCAGGGCTAATAATGGACAAGCAGTACCCCCAGTCAGCATGCCCAGCATTTGCATCCCTCATTGGATGAGGCGACGGTGAGCAAGGCGAAATGTCACCCAGATCAACGCGAGCCTGGCTGTGTGTGGCAGCGAGCCACGTGTTTCGCACCATTGTGGCCTGGTGAGACTGATCGGCCAACGGTTTCAATTCAATCTTTTCTTCTCCTCTCGATCAGGGTAGGTCGCCTCGGGGCCTTCGTGCGACCTCGACTGAGCAACATCGCACATGGAAACACATTTGCGACTTGCAGGCGATCACGGTAACACGACATATCGCCCTAAATCGAGACGATGTGTCATGGTTCCGATATCACTGCCACCCGATACATGTTAACATCTCCTCCAGGCAGGCAGCGACCCATCTACGAAGGCGCCCTGTGATTCCATTCATTGCCACATTTGTAATGCCAGTTTGAGGATCCACCGGAATGGATGTGGGCAAATCTTGACATCAAGAAGGTTGCCAACAAACGTAACGTGGTTGCGGAAATTGACTTGCCGAGGAGGGAGAAACTCAAAGTTTGTTAGGATAACGAACTGCACACAATGTGGCTCGAACATTTTATGGATGGTTGTTGGAGTTTTCTCTCTCAAGCTTCCGACCCTTTACAATCAAGGGCATTTCGCTTCTCCAGTCCACTGTACATCCGGGTAACAGGTATTCACAGGCACTATGGAAAACACTCCCTTCGGCACTGCTCAGGCTCCTACAAGAGACCATGAGCTATCCACGGAACCGCGCCTCGCCGCTCCAATCCTCAAACTCCCGACAGAGATTGTCCTCGAGATAACTAAGCTCTTCAAAGCACGCGAGGCCATCCTGTTCGCCCTGACCTGCAAGAGACACTTCAGGGAATCGCATCTGCACCACTGGGAGGTCGTCGGGCGATATCCACCAAGCCACAACAAATGCGCTCCTGAGCACAAAGACTGCGATCATCCCGCCAAAAGAAGCTCCGAACCTTTCTGGGAAAGACCACTAGCACTACATTGGGCGAGATTTTTCTTCCTGAAGGCGCTAGAGAGACCTCTACCCAAACTATTATGTAGGGACGCGAATCCCTCCGCGTACCGACGACGACGGCCCAGACAAGATGGAAGCAACGAAGCTCTCGGTATTTCTCTATCCTAAGAGTTTCTGTCCGCCAGATCATGAGTATTATGCGCTTGATCGCCAGCTTATGGAACTCTGTGAGTTCGTTATAGAACACCAGCCCACGCTTGCTTCTGAGCGAGGTTCGACCGTTGAGCCTAGTCCCCCGGATGCTTGAACGGGAGGTAATCCAAGCTCGGTCGATGATTCGGGGCCCTTTTGAGAATTCCGAGAGGGCTTACAGCCGGACTTCATGTGGTGCGACCGGGAGGGTCTGCCCTGGGATATGTATTTCGTTATGGATGCAAGGAATCGTCGACAATTCCTAGCAGGAGTGCTGTAGCCGTGGCTGGAGATAGTACCTGTGATGAAGAGAAGGTCAAAGATGTTAGGCGGTGAAGCACCAGGAATATTCTCGGTCGAAATGAGTACGTACCGCTCTGCAATAAGTAGGTGTATCATGTAGGTACCTAACTTTCTGATCCTACGTACGCCACAAGAATGAATACCCAACCTTTCGCACACCAACGTGTCAACGATGCTAGTACTGAAGCATGACCATACCTCCACGGCCAATCACCCGGCTAACCCCGAAGAATAGGCGCACAACCATGAGCAAAAAGACCATTAGGATCAGATCGTTCCGAGCGACATCGATAAGATGCCGACCCAGCCCAATCCTCGGCGGCGCATTCACCTCCGCCCTCAGGCTCCGGCGGCGCGGCGCCGCCCGCCGAAGGTGTCGCCGTGGAGCAGCACTAGCGCTTCGATGCGCCCGACCAATCTCCGGATTCGGTATCGTGAGAGCTCTATCGGGTTTCTGCAGCAGGCCTTGATACGTCCTAATTGCTCCGACTGGTGATGTAAATATGGCAGGAGGCAACGTGGACGCAGGCTGAGACCATCCGACCATCCTCGGGCCCCGTTTGTGTTTCTAGCGTCGCGGCATGACGGCCTGAGCTGGCGCGGCGAATATGTCAACGGAACCCATGTGTTGGTGGCGTTGTTGAACGTCTTTCTTGGTTGGGTGTGCAATGGCTTTGCCAGTGTTCGTGATCCGCATGGCTCCCTTGGGTGGGAGGTAGGGCGCCGAGATCAGGTGTGTTCAACCCACTGGATTGATCATCGGCGTCTTCGACAGAGATATGCCATGGTTGTAGCGATTGAAAGCTTATAAAGCTGACCGGACTGGTGACCTATGTACGATGTTGAAAGTGTGAAGATGTCGTGACGCCGCTCGCGGAACTGCGAGACAGAACTGGCTCCGCTATCTCGGGTGGCTGTCCAATAGAAGGTAGGTACTTTCTTGGAGCTTGACTCCAAATCCGATTTATTGGAGTGGGAGCTGAACTTTTGGCCAGTCGTACATTCCCGCTCCGGCGACACAGGGAAAGTGTAACCTGATTCCCAAAATCCCAGCTAGCGAGTAATGACCAGGGGGAAGAGTCAGGCTCAGCTTGGCGACATTCCATTCTCAACAGGAAGCACCAAACTCCTGTGCTCCGCTGGTGGGTTATCGAGATCGCTTCGCCCAACCACAGTTGCAGCTGTCATCGGAAATTAAGACGTTGTCAGCAAGAAGATGATGGGAGGTGTGTGGTGTCCCGCCCCTCTGTTAAGTCCGAGCGACGGTTTCATCCATCGCCTGATTTGATCCACATTTGACCCCCAAGATCCCAAGTGCGACTAGCGTGATGCCAATTTCGGGGCGGGGATTTCACATGGCCCCGGCTTCAATTTTTTGACGGCCACCCCACACCACGCTCCTGTCCAGGAAATGCCTCGAGACTTCACATCGCCGCATCATCGCCACGAGGTCGCTAATCGGTACCGGAATCGTTGTGTCGCATTGCCAGTGAGCCGACTCCACAGAATAGGGCTGACTGGTCCTACCCGCGTCCCAAGAACCCGATGCGCAAGATGGAGTCAGACTCCACACTCGACATCGTCGTCATTGGCGCCGGCCTCAGCGGCATCAACGCCGCCTACCGGCTGCAGAAGGAGCTGCCGCACCGCAGCTTCGCCATTCTGGAGGGGCGCACCCGCATCGGCGGCACTTGGGACTTCTGGAAGTACCCCGGCGCCCGCACCGACAGCTCCATGTCCATGTTCGGCTTCGACTGGTACCCCTGGCGCGGCCCAACCAACATGGCCGATGCCTGCGATATCAGGCAGTACATCGAGGACGCTGCCATCAAGGAGGGAATCGACAAGAAAATCCGCTTCGGCCATCGCATCACGTCGGCCAGCTGGAGCTCCGAGGAGCAAAGGTGGACCTTGGAGGTTGAGGCTTCCGGAGACGACGGGAGCGTCGCGAAGAAGGTCTTCAAGACCTGGTTTCTCGTCGCGGCTAGCGGCTACTACAGCTACGAGAAGCCGCTGAAGACCGTGATTCCGGGCATCGAGAACTTCGGCGGCGAGGTCGTCCATCCGCAGTTTTGGAACGAGAGCATCAGCTACGAAGGGAAGCGCGTTGTCGTCATCGGATCAGGCGCCACGGCTGTTACCCTAATTCCGGCCCTCGCGGAGACGGCCGAGCAGGTGACGATGCTGCAGCGCAGCCCCTCATACGTTTTCCCACTTCCTCGCAACGCCTCTGTTCACTTTTGGAGCAAGATATTGCCAGTCAGCTGGTCCGACTGGCTGAATTGGTGGTTGAATATGTTTATCGAACTGGCTTTTACTGGAGTCGTCGGGGCCTTCCCGGAGTTTGGCAAGAACTACATCAGAAAGGTGATGCGCAAACATCTTCCCGAAGACCTCGACATGGACAAGCATTTTAACCCACGGTACAATGTTTTTGAGCAAAGGCTTTGCTACTGCCCGAGTGGCGATTTCTTCAAAGCGCTTAAAAGGCCAAACACAGAGGTTGTCACGGATACGATCGAGACCATGACCGGGACAGGCATTCAGCTCAACTCTGGACGGACGATCGAGGCTGACATGATCGTCACCGCTACCGGCCTGCACCTGAAGCTGTTGAACGGCGTAGCCATCTTCATCGATGGTGTTCAGGTTGACGAAACTATGGGGCAGCGGTATGTCTGGAACGGGACCATGATTGAGGGGCTACCCAACGCAGGCCTGCTCATCGGTTACATCGCCACGACCTGGACACCCGGCGCGAACATCAGAATCCAGCAACTCATCAAGGTCATCAAGCGCATGGAGAAGACCGGCGCCACGTCGATCACTCCTGCTGTGGACGAGGAACAGCGGAAGAGCTTCCCCACACATTCGGCGATGCCACTCACCTCGACGTACGCCGTTGCGGCGCGTGACCGCGTCCCGATGAGCGCCTTTGTGGGCCCCTGGAGATCGGGAAAGAACTGGGCGTCGGACGCGTGGAACTTGAGGTTTGGAAGCATCACCGACGGGGCGCGCTACACCTACCCGACGAAGAGCAAAGATGCCTAGGGAGAATGTAGAGGCTGTCGCTGATACGATGAGTGGACACTCTGTTGGGCTTGTAGGAAACACTACGGCGAGATACTCTTGGCGTATTATCGCTTGGACAGAATTGCAGACTTGGATTTGTATATACTGGAATACCACCTAAACTCTCTCGAACAGGGTCGTAATTAAACTGGTGGTTATCTCGACTCCTGGCATCATCCTCGCGAGGGATATGAGACTTATAAGACTGAGCGTTGTTTGTCTGTCTCTTTTTCAGTACCCCCTTCTCGAATGGCACTACTGCGCTCGCTATTGCTACTGCCGCTGGAAGACTACTATTCTCAATCCCCTGAGAGACGGAGACGGCGTTGTCGGACTTGGTCTTCTCACTGCTTACCGCGAATTGAGTGACGGCGCCGAGACCAGGCTTGAAGTCCCTCAATAAATCTGGCATTTCCTTGAAGTACTGTATAATTGGATCATCGAAATAATAATCTCAATACTTGTTTTCTGTATACTCTAGCGGTGTGTCTCGGCTGCCGTTGCTGAGTCACTTCTCGAGTTCTTGAGTCTCCCTCAGGTGACGGAACCGGTTGGGCCAGACGCCCTGCTTCCCTGGTGCCAGGATTCCGTTCGGGTCGACCGCATCCTGCACAAACGTTAGCTTCACCCTCTTCAAACTCCGCATACGGGACCATATACCTTGATCTTCTCAACGAAGCGGTTGTAAGCATGGCCGTTGAAGTCATTGAGGTTGGCGATGAGATCTGCCGCATCTGTTAGCAATCCGATATCATCCTCTCATCCTGAGAAACTCACCCATATGATTGACATGCGCGCGATACATGCCATACCCGCTCTTCTTCGCCAACTCATGCAGACCATAGTACAACTTCTCCATCTTCTCCTTCTGCGTTACGTCCGTCTGATCCCACGTAAACATGTTCATCAGCACAACATGTCGCTCCATCATAAAGAAGTCCGCCATGAGCTCGACCCCGGCAGCCTCACACAGGGGCTTGCTGTCTTTCATCCACTCCAGCAGCAGCTTCCCCTTGGACGGAATGATAGGCGCGTAGTCACCATGTGCCGGCTTGCCGCCGACATTATCCCTGGGAATAGGCCAGCTGATAAGCGGCAAGCTCCACATCTGCGGATATCCCACGAACATACCCCCATGCTCAATCGGCACATCTGCCGCAACAACACCCCCCTCACTGTCGTACAACGCGCCCGTGATCCCCCCCGTAGGCGCCTTCTTCGACATCACCGCCTTGATCTCCTCGAATTGCGCTTGCACAACACGCCTGGGCCCGTACAATCCCCAGCGAGCGTACCAATGGCCATAGCCCGTCTCCTTCTTCAGCTCCTCCAGGCGCCAGTCGGGGATCGCGCCCTCGCCTTTCCAGTAGTCGCTGCGTCGGCCGGAGATACAAAGCGTTTCTACCAGACTAGAGAACCAGACAAGGCTGTTGATGGTGTTGTTGCGGCGCATCTCGCCAAAGGCATCGACTATCACCTCGAGGTCTTCGAACTCGGGCATGCTGAACGTGCATAGCATGTAGGCCTCGGGCTGGGGCTGGAGCCACATGCTGAGCTTGGTGACGACGCCCATGTTGCTCTGGAGGAAGAGCCCTTCGATGGAGGGGCCGAAGGTAAACTTGGAGAGAAACGCCGAGGGGGAGTTGGTGATGCCGAATTGGCCGGTGCGCACAAGGTCGCCGTCGGCGAGCATCACCTCGAGCCCGGCGATGTTTTGGTGGTGGACAAAGTGAGCGCCAAAGCCCATCCCGCGATCGAGCGTGTTTCCCATCACGCTTCCCCAGCCTAGCGATGCGGTGCTCGGCCAGACTTTCTTCTTGTGCTCAACGCAGTAGTTGTAGAGATCGATGAATGTCACGCCCGGTTCGACCACGGCGTAGTGAAACTCGTCGTTGACTTCGATGACCTTGTTCATGCGGTGCAGGTCTAGGGCAACCGAGCCGTTAACTCGGGGCGCTGGGCCGCCGTAGCCGAGGTTCTTTCCCCTGGAGAATGTCCATAGCGGGATCGCGTACTTGTTGGCAACTTTCAAGACCTCTTTGAGCTGGTCTGTCGTATGTGGGCTGTGGAACGTCATGAGAGTCGAGGTCAAACATTTGGCCATGATGGAACTCACCAAACAGCAGCGCTGGGGACCTTTCTCTTGTCATCCTCGTGCTCGTGGACGTCATACGGGTCAATGTAGTCTGACAATGCCTCGTTCACAAATACGGCATCTTGTCCAACGGCGGCGATGAAGTCTTGGATGGCTTGGGCGAAGTCTTTCTCGCGAACTGCGGGCGGAAGGACCTGCTTGATGGGATATCTCGGCTTTCGCTCGTACGTGGCCTGGTGGGCGTCTTCATACTCGGGGTCGGGATACGTTTTTGGGATTGCCGTCGACATGGTGAGCTGCTTTGACTTGAATGGAGACAGAGGTTGAGGGCAGCTTCTCCCAATGGACCTTCGGGTCGCGTCCCAGGCGGTCAATTTATTCACTTGGCTTGCCAGTTTGGGGGGTCGGTGACGGTGAGCAGCGCTCAACTCCCGTGCTTACAGGGACCAAAGTTGCTGCGTCGCATGGGGCGGGACAAGAAATCCATCCGGGTGCATCTCCCCTCGCGGTGTGTAACCGTTGAATTGAGCCACCATATTGGATAACAACTCCTTTCCGGATGCCGGCAATACAACTGTAAGCCGGTGTACGATCCCTGACGTCGTGGTGCTGACTGCGGGGCTCGTTCGTTGTCTCCTCACGGCCGACGATTCCCCGCTTTCCCGTGCCGTCAGTGCATCGATTGAGCTGCTGAGAACGGCATGTTTTCGTCTCCAGGCCTGTCGACAGCCATAAGCCAATAGAATGGAAAATGAAGAACAGGATGCTTTGGCAACAGCATGGTGGCAGCGTCTTCAAAGATTCGGCGCGCAGGCACCCAACAACCATGGGACGCTGGCAACGGTTGTCATCTCGACCGTGGGGTGGCCCTAGCACGGGCCCCCAACGGACGGCATTGGAAGGTCACCTCCGCCAGCGATATGGAAACGATAACAACAGGTCAGGGTCGCTGAGCAGTCCCCTGGAGTTAAGATTAAAATACTTCACACCATCGCCTGCCAATTGCCCAAGGTGCTCGTTGGAACACCGCGACCGAAAGCGACATGGAAAGGTACTCATCGGCGGTTTAGCAATCTAAAAATCGTCGACCCACCGACCAACGAAGAGAAGATTAAGATTAGCGCAAGCTATAGGATTCGAACAAAGCCGCAAATCTGGAGAGAGCCTTCCGAGTCCTTCCCATTTCACACACAGGCAGAGAGAGACCCTTTCATTTGCCCGGAACCTCCTACCGTACGCCGCCCTGCGAAGTTCAGCTACAACCCCGACCCACAAGGTCCAATGTACGTATCAGTCGGGTCGTGCACGTCTGGATCCGTGAGCTGGTATTTTTCAATACCCAGCGGACATTGTTCGGGTGTGGGGGCGCCGTCGAGCGGCACATTCTTTGTCAAGATAAAGCAAAAGTCCTCCCCGTTTTCCCTGACGCCAGGTTGGATTGAAAATAGGACGCAGTCTAACGAGTTAACGCACGTCTCGCAGCAAGTCTTGTAGCTGGCGCCGCCTGTGAGGAAATAAACGTCAGAAATTCTGTTGTTGCCGAAGCCGTTGAATGCGTGGGCCTGCGGAGGCCGGTCGCAGTAAGGCACTACGCTAGGGGTCACCGTAGCTACTTCGGTCTGACACCTGTTAGTAATTGTGCACGCATACCTACCGAGGTACGGAGCGTTTCGACATGGGAGCTTAAAGTGGTGGTGGTACTGGTCGCCGTCGACAACGATGTCTTAGTCAAGATACTAGATTCCGACGCGACCTCGGTGGATACAGTGATCTCTATAACGGTCTATGTGACCTCAGACGCCGTTGCGTCGAGGTAAATCGTTGTCGGCTGGATGCTCAAGCAGCTGCACCTAGCCGAGAACTTCGCTGCCGGGTGCCCGAGGAACTTCCTCTCGCTCAGGACGGGGCAGACAACTGCCGGGATAGCGCGCTTGCTGGGAACCGATGATGCGACCGGAAATACTGTCGAGGTTATCGTCGATGATTCAATGAAGATTGTTGTCGATGTGGCTGATGTCGTTATTGTTGTCAATGTCGTCGCCGTCGATGTGGCCACCGAGAGCTCAGTCACCGTTTCCGACACCACAGGGGTGACGGTGCTGAGAAACGACGTCACCGGCTCGATGGAAAGATAACTGCTGCACAGAGCGGTAACTTGCTCGGCCAGACCTGGAGGGCATTTCGCAAGCAATGGCCTCGCACAGATGAAGTACTCCAGGACCTTGCTCTCCGAGCAAGTTTCGGCCTGGCCCGAGAGCGGTGATAAACTTCGGCCGGTCGCCGGGCAGGACAGGAGCCCTGGAACTGGCTTGGAAGGATTGAAAGAAACTTCCCGTCCAGGACTGTTGAGCCCCTGTCAGATGTACGCTAACAATTAATCCAGGACTATAGACACCATCACGCCTGCGCCTGCGCTGCATGTATCGAATCTGTATCCAACCAACTGATCGCCACCACCATCTCCGCATGCAGTGCAACAAAACAAGCATCTTCATCCTCCGCCCACTCTCTCGGTGCTCCATAGCCTCTTCCATCTTACACTTCATGACCCCGCCCTGACCCAACTCAGCCCTTCGGAGCGCCATTGTGTGTGGGGGGGACCTGACAATCACTTGTAAGGACGGGATGGGCCGCCTCCAGCTCTTCTTGTGAAGCTATGTGGCCCAAAAGAAGCGGCAAGTAAGGGCCCAAGGGAACCCTGATTTGGCAATGCACTCAATTGAGATAATTCACTTTCACATGTAAGTATTTTGACTGTATTTACTTGATTTTACTGGATTCTGTAACAATATATTGTTGGTCTCTGTTTATCTGCCTAGGTAGGTACTATTCGTCGTCGGCCTCAACCAGAGACTCTATCTCGGGAAGGTTGAACCCGAAGGTCGACTTCCAGGACTCGCTGCATACCTCTGCGGTTTCGAAGTACCGAACCATTTTCCAGAACTGCGAGTCATAGTTCAAGTCATTCTGAAGACTCTCGAGCTCGGACTCTGTAAGCCAGGACCCATCTGTATTCACCCGGGTCTCCAAATCGAAACCGGGGGCCTTTGTACGCATAGACGAGAATAAGTCTTCCATGTTTCCCTCAATGCGCGTATCTGGATTTGGCTCGAAGCATTTACCACAGACAAGGTCGCGACATGCGTCCTCGGTGGTGGTAAGAGGCATATCGTCCCTTACTATGTGCTCGAGACGAGCCTTTTTGGACTGTGTCATCCTAGCTTTCATCTCACGCGATATGACCGCCATGGCTAGCTGGCATGGATCTATCTTGTGACCGCACGGCTTGAAGATGAGCTCAAACCGGCACACAGGACACCGGAGTGGGGGAGGAAACCCATCCTCGTCAACTGGCTCTTGCGATGTAGAGGAGATGAGACCCCTTAATCATTCATCACCGAGCATGTGGCCGCAAGGCAGAACACACAAATATTCCCAGTCGCCACCTAAATTAGACGAAAGGAATTCATATGAGTGAAGGCCGTTGATTATAATCTCACAGTCCTGGCAGACAACGCATGAGATCTTTGGTGGAACAGGTCCCGGGCTGCCACTGAGAATGTGGGCCTTGAGGTCGCGCCAGAGTGACATTTCTACACGGTTGGTATCCATGACTATTTACACTTCCAACTGTCGTGATACCTGATGTTGATTTCCAAACCTGTGGGCAAATCTGTAGGCAAATCTGCTGGACTTTCCTGGACTGAGGTGGCTAATTGTTGGTACTACATCAAGGCGGAAAAACAGGGCTGTAGGTAGGTACTTATACAAGGTATAGTCATGGGAAGTTGGGCCTAGAAGTGACAATGGAAATGTGATTTCCTTTGAAAAAAGTAGTTACTGAAAAAATCCCTCCCCTGCGTCGAAACAGCCGCTTTCTTCCTCGATCAGCAAAATGCCATTGTGTCTTCAACAAAGGACCTGGGAACACCGCTTGTATGACAAACAAAACGACATATAAACCAAGTCATTCCGTTTGCAAGCCAACAGATCGACACCAGAGCATTTGATTCTCACCTTAGCCTTGGTACCAAATATTTTACCAAGTTCAGAATTGTATCCCCTCTTACTTCCGTTGAAATCTTAAGCCGAATTCATCGAAAATCTAATTCAAAATGTCGACACAAACGGCACCTTCTTCTTCGATCCCGCTCTCCACGGCGCGTCTGATCAAGAAGTTTGACTTCAACCGCGCCGCCACCCAGGCTCGAACTGTCGACCTGAATGCCCTTTCCCGAGAGCAGCTGATCTTCATGATTGAGGAACTCCGGGACACTGTACACGAGTACGAGGAAAGCGCCTTGCAAGACCTCACGGCCAAAATGACGCTTGATGCCGAGCTGAGCCACGCCGAGCTACACCTCGGAATGCCCCCTCAAGAGACCGGGGCATACCATCAGCATGTTGGGCTCCTCCATGCGTATAACTGGACGGAGAAGTTCGGCCATAACTCCGAGCTTCTGACCAAGACAAACGATATCCAGTCTAAGGTTCTGCGTCGCCGTATGGGCGATGTTCGGCATGCTGTGCATGCTCAAGTCTGCCCAAACCCGAACGAAGCTACCTCATGTAAGTTTTATCCAGCCCTTGATGCTTGGCATGCGCTGCCGCTGGCGCCCGAGAACGGGGATCGGTTCCGCAACTGTTTAGAGCCGGAGGTCGAGCAATGCTACTACGGTCACATTGATCAGATCGTCAAGGAGCACAATGAGCAGTATCCTGATGGGAACTAACTCTGAACTCTGAGGACTTCGGCAAGAAGTGAGACGAGACTCAAGGCACGCTCCTGGCCACCTTACTCTCATCAAGTTCTTCCAGTGGCCGTAGGTCACATCCAATAAATCCAAAATCGAGAAAACCCTTTACGGGGTAATTTATCACCTTACCTTTCTATGCCTATGCCCATTTTGAACATGATTTATGTAAACCCGTGACCCAATTCGCACTGAATAGTCCCTCACGCGAAGCCTACCTACTTAGGTACTCATGGCATGTGAACCTGCGCCATTGATGCTGGCTTCGTTCAGACCCATCACTATGGCTTCTTGGCGTGAAAGACGGAAATCGGGTAGTACCCATGCAGCGCGGTATTTTGCATATCCTTGCGCACGTCGGTCAAAAGACCTCCATCTCGATCTTCGACCAACTGAGACCGCCCTCCTCCTTAGGGCGCGTCATGATGGCGAGACTGAAGGTCTCAATGCCGCCTCCCGAAAAGTTGGCGTAGGCCCACTGGCCGATCTCCTTGTATTTGGGGTCCTTGGGCCAGCGGTTGATGGGCCACTTGTAACTATACTCGACGATTTCAACGAAGCCGGCCTCTTCGAGCTGCTCGCGGTACTTCAGCATTGAGTCAAGCGGGTGCTGGAAGCGCAAGCAGGGCACTCAGCGAAGGAGCATCGACGAACAACCTGCCTGTGGACAGCTACTCTCTCCTGGTGAGTGGGCGCAATGGGAATGCGATGTAGGGGGAAGTGTCACGAGAGCCGATTTCCCGGGTTGGAGGAAAGCGGTGCCGGAACGTCAAGTTGCAGACGCGGGGGCTTCCATGCTCCACCTCCCGGCCCTCGGTCCCCCCAACGACGCCTGCAAATAAACATGCCCCTGTACGGGTACTCCAGCCTTCCCATCGGCAGCATCCGTCTAGTCCGGCTTATGCCCGACAAAGATAAGGAGGCCCCGGTCCGATGCGGCATTTTCGAGTGCCCGCTCCCCGATGAGCACGGAGAGGGCGGGACCGGTCTCTACGATGACTTGTCCGACGCCTAGGGCATCACTGAGCGGGTTGTTTCCGCGGCCGAGGCAAATCCTGAGCGATATCATTCCAAAACCTGGCGGGATCACAATCCAAAGGAGGAGAACCAGATACTCCGGTTGCTCAGAGGTGAGGCGATACCTGAGTCATTGCGCACGCGACAAAGTACCAGGAGCTCGTTCAGTTTCGGAGGCATATACGGCTCCCTTGACGTCGAGTCGGCGAAGAGCACGTTTCAAAAGGGTGGCGCAGCAAGTCCAGAGGCCTTTGGTACCTATCCGAAGACATTAGAAACCGTCAAGAAAAGATGGAGTCGATTATTTCCTGCCGCTAAAAATCATTGGGATTCATCAAGCGGTAGTGATTCTTATGAGGGTTGGGTATGATAACTGGGCCACTCTGGCTGTTTTCCTTGCATTCCACATTCCATGGAAAAAGAATCGGATGACGACGACCTTCAAACTATTTCACAAGTGACCTATATCTTAAGCTTCCAGACCTCCCTCTCTCCCCAAATTGTTCTCTCTGCTCCTTCAATGCCTCTTTCATCTCCAGGAGGGGGATATATAAAGAGGCCATTTTCTTTCCAAAGGGGCGTAAATCCGTTGTCCTCCATGTGGAGCTCGACTTTTATGGCATCTTCAGAGCTCCGGCCGCCCCAATATGAGATCTTAATGACAAACGTCCCTGGCTCAGCTGAGATTCCGTCATCTTCGATCCATTCACCACTGTACGTCTTGTCCGAGCCTCCATAGCCAGGGAAGAGCATCACCCCCCTCCAATTGTCCAAGGCAACCTGCCCACCATCGCTGTCCAGAACCACGTCAACTCCATCCGTGTGGGTCCTCGCGGGGCCAGAAAGGGCCGTCACAGTTGCTTTGTTGATACCGATGGGAATAACGGCACCCTCCCTGGCGAAAAGACCTCCGTGCTCAATCGGCGTGGCCACAGTCGCCCATTCGCCGGCGTTATGTGTCCCGTATGGAGCGTGCATGTCGAAGTACAGGCTTTTGTCATCGGGTGAAGACTTCGGGAAGTAGACGGTCCGTGTAAGCACTCCTTCGAACAGCTGAGGGGCGACGAGGAGCTGTCCCACGCCGAGCCAGGCGTCAAATCCCTCGAGGATGCGTTCGGTGTAGAGCGTTAGATCCGTGGCGAAGGGGCCGTAAAATAGCGGTGCGTTGGTTGGCTCGGCGTGCAGGTGCGAACGCCACATGAGGTTATTTCTTCAAGATGTTAGCCCACGTTGGTGGATTATTGGGCCGGGGCGGCGCTGAACTCACAAGAAGGGGAGGACGAAATATCTCCACTTGATCTGTTCCCTGACGATGGGCAGTGCTTCAGGATACATCCAAGGGACATTTAGCTTCGCGTTTCCGTGCGTTTCCGATGGCGCCGAATGGATGCAGAATCTGGAATGCGTCACACCAAGCTGTACCCATCGGATGAACAGCTCGGGGGTCGGCGCGTCGCCTCCGAAGCCACCTACATCGGCGCCGGTGCTTTGCATGAGCGAGATGGCCGAGTTGAGTTGTAGGTGCTGCGAGCCCCGCATATTGTGCCAGCTGGTGAGATTGTCCCCTGACCATGTCGAGCAGGCGTATTTGAACGCGGCTGGATTGCCAGAGCGTGTCAGGACGTAGGTACGCCGTTTGGGCGCCGCGGCCTGAAGCGTCTTATGGCTACAAGGGGTATCAGCGTCAACGAGCCGTATCGATCACGTTCGTCAGCTGTGTTGCTCACCTGACCATGTTCATGATTTCGTTGCCCATGATCCTGCCCATGAGGCCCATGTTGATTTTCTGTTGAAGCCCAGTCTCTCGCTTATGGTCGAACTCGTTTTTGCACAAAAGGCCATCGTCTCGAGTGAAGAACTCGTTGTTGTCACTGCGAACAAAGAGATCAGTGACCCACCCAGCCGTCAAAGAAAGGATTGGCTTACTCCCACATTCCATCAACCCCTAGGTCGATCAGGCCTTGTACTCCTTGGGTCCACCATTTCCTCGTCGCAGGCGCACTGAAATCGACCCAACTCCCGTCGCCACTCTCAGCCATGCCACTGGACCAAAGGTTTTGTTTCGACGCACCCTTCGAGATGGGATCGTAGAAGAGTCCGTCGCCTTGTTCTAAGAGCTTGTAGGACGGGTGTGTGTGTAACATGTCTGTATGAATGTAAGTCAGGTCTGTATAGTAGGAGATGATCCGGTCTAGCAACGAGAAGAGCACGGCTTACAAGGCTTTACGTTCGGCACGATCTTCATCCCTGCTTTGTGGAACACCTTGACCATCCCCTTGAAATCCGGGTAGCGCTTCTTGTTCATGTAGAATACCCAGCGACTGCCGGTCTTCTCGTCAACGGTAAACCCGGATGATAGCTGTAGTGGCCTCAAGTCAGCTCCCGATGTGTCTCAACAACAGGAGTCCTCGTCGCTTACATGCATGGCCGAGCAAGGCACATCGTTCTTCGCGCACAACTTAGGCCATTGCTCCAACAGCTTCTGGGCATTCTCGTCGTCCGCGAGGAGCATCGTAGAGCCTGGTTTTAAGAAACAGTCAGCGTATCTCTGTTTACACCTATACCACGGCTCGACTCACCGAGATATCCAAGCCAGTCTCTGCCCACTAGCCTGGGCTTGCCCGCCATCTCAGCAAACGTCTTGACAACTCCCTCCACACCTCTCCCAACCATCACCCACTCCTCCAAGCCTCCCCAGTGCTGGATGAACTGCTTACTCCAGCCTCCGCTAGGGTAATCTATCTCCCCGCCAACATCCCACGTCGCGATGCTATTCGTAGCATGGAAGATCGCATACGTTAGCTCCTGCTTTCCGTCCTTCGTAGGCCGCGGTGTTGACACTAAGAAGGGCGTGTGCTTATACAGCGGATCCGTTCTGTACGAATCGTAAAGCGCCGCATCAGTCGCATGCATCATGAAGCTCCGTCCCGTGAGGTCGATCGGCGCGGCCTTCTCCCCCAGGCCCAAGTGCAACCGGCTCCGGTCGAGCGACCAATGCCGTATGATCCCATGCTCCGTCAGCGCGTAGGACCTCGCCTGCAGGTCGCGGAGCACGAGCTTTGCGCCATCCGGTCCTGTCTGCCACACCTCGGTGAAGAGTTGGTATGCCCACCAGAGCCGGAGCTCAAGCTTCTCCTCCACTAGCCCGGCGACGGATCCTGGCCCCGTTTGACTCGGCGCAGGGAACGCAAAGACCGCGTGGCATTTTTCCTTGTCGAGCGAGACGAGCCTGAAGGAGCAGAACTTAGCGGGGGCGTTGACGTTGTCGTGCGGGGGGCGGGGTCGGTCCGGCCCGGTCAGCAGAATCCGGTAGGCTTGGGGGAAGGGAAACTCGAGCTTCCATTCGAAACCGGGGAAGTGAGTCTTGGGGCTGGAGATGAGGGTGAATGAGGTGAGGTGGCATCCTTGGGAGACGCCCGAGAGATCCGAGGGGACCAGGTAGGTCAGGTCGCGCTCGATGACGGACATGTTGGGCGGATGGGCGGGGTGATTTCGAAATCAGATCGAAGGGTAAAGGGGTGTGGCCTGGGATTTGTAGTTCTACAGACTAGCAACTCGACAGCAAGGTCAAAGGGCCCCCTGTGTCACGACGACGCAAACATTGCGGGAAGGAGTGTCTGGCAGCGGACAAAAAGACGGAGACGAGTCTGGATGGCAGCAGCGCCAAAAACGAGAACCAATGGCAGTGTCTCCTTTCGTCACGCAGGTGGCACCCCGCGCTCCTGGGCAGATGAGCCCCGCCAACCTCGAAACCGGGCGCACACGCCTGCGCATTTCTCGATGATCTCATGGAAAGCATACTTGCACTGCCCTGTCTATCTACAGCTCGAGACATTCCTGTCCCATCAGTTGTACACAACCCCTCTTCGCGGTGGGTGCACTACCTTCGGGTGAGCGAAACCCAGCGTCGCCCCCCCAAGCTGACCAAGCAATTCCCCATACCTGACCTCCCTTGCCCCCATCTCCCCCACCAGCTCACCTGCAGTCGAGTTTGACCCAGACCCCGCCAACTCGGCGGCCCCAAACGCCCTTGCGATCTCGACCGGCGAAAGTGAAACGCCTCTCCCAAGCTGCCACCATCCCAGCAGCAGCGGCACCACTGTGAGCACTGATAGCCCAATCAACCCTATCGCCAGCCCCAGGAACAGATAATCGCTCTCATACACCAACGCCGTTGTCTCCCGATCCACCAACATCTCTTGCACTGTCGTCGGCTGCCCTTCCACCTCCCCCTGAACCGCCATTCTGAAGGCAATGTCCCTTATCGCCATAAGCAAATCATGCATTGGATCCAACCAGTAACTGTCGCACTCAAAATAGCCCTGTTCTTCAGATCCACTCTCTCGCTGCCGTTGATACCGCAGCGCGGTAACCCCTTTTGTGGCCACCCGCATGCCGACCGCTCCACCGAAACTCAGTGTCACCTCCGAAAGAAACATCCCGTTTAGTGCAAGAGCCATGCCACCATAATACGTTAGCTGGATCCCACTGCTAGACCCCGGGGTGAAGTAGTGGCCCTCGACAACATCATCAGCAAAGGTATATCCCTCGTCAAGACGGACGGTGTTATTCGAAACAACAACTCGATATGCAAGGGTCGCTGGCACCAACGCGCACTTCCGTATTGCTAACAGACCCTTACAGCCTACTTTTTCTTTGACGGTCACAGAGAGGTTCATGACCGCTTCACCAGGCTGAAACCCGAATTTTTCACCGTAGGATATGGCCGTGCCGAAGACGACGGCATCTTCAAACGCCGAGGTGCCATCTGAGCTGGTAAAGTTTGACGCTATCAGGTCGGCTGCGGCAGTTGATGTTTTGTCGAAGGTTTCTGTGGCGTTGGTGCACGACATTGCGTATCCCGCAGCGCGAAGTGTGCCTTTGCAGAGTCCCGTGGCGCAGGAGGGGGTAGATGGGCGTAACGGGATCGGCGCAGAAACCAAGTATGATTGCAAAGTGCTGGCAAATGACGGGGTTATGAATGAAACGGTATGGCCGCGGCCGGTGATGGCACCCGTGGCAATGTTAAATGTTGGGAGGGCGTTGATAGAAAGGGGGATAGTTGTAAGCGCAGTGTGGAGTGCCGTCTGAGAGGCGCGCTGCGTAAGGGGCGCGTTGGCTGGGACGAGAGCTAGGAGGATTGATGTGAGAGCGATAAGATTGAAACTCCGGCCCGAAAGGAGGGCGGATTGTAGGTTAGTGGAGTATAGCCAGATGTTATGAAGGTCTTTAACGGTGGTGTTACCAGTGGGATTGAGGGCCGTGACCCACCAGGATGTCTCGACGCCCCGGGTAAAGGTGTAGCGAAGGAGGATGTTAGCTGTGACAGAGATAATGGCGAGGTAGACGGCAGGGGATATCGGCCATGATTCAACGGGATCGTCGTGAGATTTGAAGATGATGCTGACCATGAGGATAGCGCAGGAAACGACACCACAGAATGCAAGCAGTGCATCCCAAGGAAGGCGACTCAGGACTGAAGCACGCCACGGGCGGCCTGTTGGCTGCTGATGGAGGGGTGAAGGTGTAGCTGGGCTGGAATGCCCTGTGCCTGGGGGGGTTGCCCCGTGGGATGACTTGCTCGACATTCAGTCACGGTGTGCTTTGGAACATACGGTATGATTCAAAAGATTATGAAGGGCGGAGACTCGTGGTGACACTTATGCTTATTTAAGTACCTAGCAAAGTGTCTGGATCGCTCTCTTGATTGCTGCGGCATCAGGTGAGAACTTCGGTTGGACTAAGTGCGCAACCTCAGTCGCTAGTTCTCCGCGGGTTGCCTTCGTGCGAGCCTTCATGACCCGAACGACTGCGGCCTATTGCGAAGAAGCGTAAGTCATTTGCCCATTTTCAACCACAAGTCACTGTTGCTGGAACAAGGTATGTACCTGCAAACACAGCTCCTGATCGTTCTTGATCTTTTTCCGAGTTTCTACCAGCTTGCCTTTGAAGGCCTAGTTGACGGAGTAGACGTTTTCATCGTCCACCTACAAAAGCCGTGCCCTGACGAATCTGCCCAAGAAGCCTTGCAGGTTCTTTGGCTGGAGTCCCGTGCGAGTGCTTATGTCCTTGAGTGACAATGCATCTGCATCGTCGAACAACAACAGAATTGCCATTTGGTATGCTGACAAGCGCAGAATATGCAGCTTACCGTTGTTGCATCTTCAGCTCACCGTGGCAATGCTGCCAAAGCCAGAAGAGTCCTCTATTGGGATGCTCTTCTCTGTAAAATGCGTCAAAACTGGCATTCGCATCGAGGAGGTCTTTGGGAGCATAAAAAGCGATGCTGGGCAGATGTAAAGGCCAGTGAGCTTGAGAAAGTGCCGTGAAAGCTATCGTAAACTTGGGTTCCGTCGGTGAATCATCTTCCTTCAACTGACGGTCGAATTTCCTCTGTAAATCTTCGGCCGTGTCCAGGTCGGCAATCATCTGGATGAGTGCTCCGGATCCGCGATACGCACTCTGGAGCTTGCCGATAAAATATCTCTCCGCGTGGTCGAGTCGACACTGGCCATGAACCAAGCGTTTAGCGAGGATCTTTCCGTACAACACAATGAATACCTGTGAATTCTCGAGATGCTAGTAGAGAATTGACTATGTTCAAGTCAGAAAGACTGAGGTGCAATGGAAGTTCTGCGACGATATGTACTTACAATCTCGTCGAAGAATTGTAGCACTCGATCATCCCCGAGAGAGATGTTGCCAGGAGGGTCAGCAACTTCTCGATGGCGCGAGCCAAAAGCCCAGGTGCGTCCAACTCGTCATGGTAAACAACATTGTTGTTCACCATATTTACTGACGCCCGATCTAATGCCTTCTTGAAACCTCGGTCGGATCGAAAGGCTGTATCAATCAGCTTCTGCGCCCTGTCGATAGCGGCGGGGTCTCCCGACACAGCTTCCTGCACCGCATCCAAGCCCGCCTACGAGAAGTGGCACTGAAATACGGCAAAGCAAGAGCAAGTGTGCCCTCAAGCTGTCGAAGGAATCTATAAATCTGTTGAAGGTTGGTTTGCTCGTTATCGGATCTCAACAGTACGACGACTCTGGCCTGAAGCAGATGTACGTGAACTTCGACCATGGATTTTTTGCTGGCGCTGATAATTGCTTGTTGCATGTACTTGGGGAGGAAACGCTCGGTATTGGACTTTTGTGCCTCGGGGTGCTCGCGAGCCTAAGATACATGGAATACCTAAGTTAGCTTATGATCACTCAAATCTTTTTCGCCAAAATGCACCCCGATGTATTGGTCTATGTTACAAGAAGCAAGGGCCTCCTCGCTGATGTGCTTGCAGTCTTGGAATATCCAAAACTCGAATAGTTCTTTCCAGCGCTTCATGAGGCTGTTAGGGGCGCCGTCTTCCATGCCCGCAACGTCCCAAGCCTTCCACACGGCCACTAGCACACTACGATTAGCTGGTAGACAAGGTGTAAGCAATGCATCAGAGGAAAATATCAATCGAGTTAATGACAGCCTTCCAAGGGATCTACTTAAGGGGACGTCCGCATTTGCGGTGCTAGAACGTACCCTTCACCATAGCGCCAACGAATGCTTGCTTGAGAGGGTCCAGGATACATACGCGCCACTGGCGGAGAAAATGATCCCACGTCCGGTAGCGTGTGATCCACCGCCTGGAACCCGCTTCCCACACCACTGGCAGCCAGATTTCTTTTTGCATCCAATCGTCAACGCGGCTGAGCCAGCGCTGGCTGACCCTGGTAAACCCCAAATATCTATCCCACTGCCTGTTGTAGGACTGGATGAGTTGGTCATCAGCGGTGGCGTCGAGCTCCTTCAACGAACCCTCGAGCAGTTCTGTTAGCAGACTCTGGACACGAAAATAGTGCATCTGCCGAAAATAGTGCATCTGCCGACAATCCCAGCCGATGCGGCGGTACCACTGGCGTAAGAAGTTGTTGACTAACGCGGGACAAGTCATGTAGGTGTCTACACTAATTGCCCCATTGAATGTGGCAGTGAGAACCTCTCGGATGTTTCTCCAGCTATTATATGAGGCACAGGTCATCAGTCCCGACCAATCAAGGTCGCTCAAAATCGGGGAATGACTCCTTACTCTGCATTATTGCCCACGTCAATCGGTGGCGGCGGTCTGATGGGACGCTGTGACATGATGTTCTCTGGAGCGGATTCGCAGTTTGGGTGACGATTGAGGCGGAAGAGGAAATTACCTTACGAAGGGAGCAAAGGTGTGTCGCGCTTGGATGAGTGAAATTTCACTCGATAAAATACCACAGCTGCCAGTGCTCCGAGTCGTAATAGTGTGCTGTTCTTCAAGGCCATAAAATAGGAAAGAACGGAGAGATAGAAACCTATTGTCTGCGCGGAAATGCGGTGTCGGAATTATTCTTATATACCTGATTGTCCTGTGCGGGGAACGGCAAGGCCTGGGCTTGTAAGTACAGCCCTTGGCCGCATTGTGGGACTGGAAAAAACCTCTTCAAAACGCAGGCAGGCCCTTTCGGAATGGGGCGTGGCCTGCTCCAAGGGCGCCCTTTCTTTTGGCCCGAGTTTTTGTGCTTTCGTGGACAAAAGAGATGAGACCACAGAGGTTGGTTTGGTGGGGATCCCAGTCGGAATTTATCCCTGTGCCTTCTCTCCGTTGGTGGGTGCGTTCCTTCCCCAAACATAATCTAGCAAACTTCCTTGGCACCACCGACTGGCAACCTGGAAACTTCACCTGACTTGGTTGCCCATTTCCACGCAAACACCAACCTGAACGTCAGCTTCACCGTGACTCTCCGATGGTCACCCACCACAAGAAATGATATCATTGAACGAGCGCTCGATCCGATAACCCTGCTGAAAAATGAAGCAGGTTTGGCACCAAGAGTTATGGCGCATTTCCTCCTCATCTGCGCTCATCGCCATACATTTTCGTTGTCGTCATTGCCTTCTCAGAGTCTCTTTGATCCCCACCCTACTGGCTGCTAAACTGGTGCACGTCTCCGGTCGTCGAATTACAATAACTCAAGGCAGTGGAGAGGTTCGGGGTTTTTTAATGCCTGTGAGAAGTTCCTTGGGATTGCGAAGAAACCCCGCTATCCCTCCTGAGGATTGTCGGCTCAAGTTTGGGATTTCTGACTGTTGAAGGGCCATTGCGGCGATGCGATCCTGCTCTTCCTCGACATCCGATTCTTCCTCGGCACCCCATTCCTGGAGCAATTTTACTATGTTTTTGTGCCCTGCATCCGATGCCCAACGAAGGCCGTCCAGCCGGTTTCGTCCCTGGACCGAAAGTCCGCCCCACGTTTTAGCAGCAGTACCACGGCCTCTAAGTGTCCGCGACGTGCTGCATGCGACAAAGCTGTCGCTCCGAACTGGTCGCGGGATTCCATATTAACATCGCGATCGACCAAGAGGTGGAGAATGTCTTGTTTTCCGTGTCCCGCAGCGACTTGCAATGACGTCCGACCCTTCAGGTCTCTGGACTCGGCGCTTGCGCCCTGCTCTAGAAGCAGCATTGCCGCCTTAGTGTGTCCGTTTGCTGCAGCGTGCAGGAGCGCCGACCTTCCTTCGTTGTCTCTAGATTCTAGGACTGTGCCAGCGGCTACGAGAAGTCTTAGCATCCCAAAACTCAGGCTCCCTCCCATTGCCGCCCACGACAGTGGCGTTACACCTGATTGGTCCTTCAGCTCGGGGCTCGTGCCCATTTTCAGCAACAGCTCCACAATCTCGACATTGCCGTGCTCTACCCCCAAGACAGTGGCGTCCGGCCTGAGCTATCCACTTGGTCTACCGACATGTTTTGCGAAAGCAGCAACTTCATCGTTGCCACGCGACCATGTGCTGCAACTCTCCACAGGGACCGATGGTGTCCATGATCCGGTGACCGACTCTGTCGCACACATATTCGTCGCTCGGCCCGCTCTTCCTCTCCGGGGATCGATGTGCCATCCCGGTCCAGAAAGAAGAAACTCGCTGCCGTCTTCCTCTCGAAGTAGTCTTCCGTTTTCGATAGAGGTTTTAGCCAAATCCCGATATCTCTCCCATCTTCCTGAGTGGATCAGCGTCATTGGATCTCTGCTCTTCACAGTGACTACTGGGACGGTCAGGTGGATCCCTTTGTTGTTCGTCAAGATGTCCGGCACATTCGAGGACCTGGATCGCCCTACGGCCCCGGAATGCTTGAACGCGCCTGGATGGGGCGCAAGCAGCCCTGGGTCGCTCGGTCGCGCCGATCACGAGGGTCGCGCGCGCGCGTTGGTGGGAATAGCTTCATGCCGGCGACCGAGGCCCTTCGACCAGAACAAGCCCTCTAACCACTCAGGCGCTGCCAGCGCTGCGAGGCAGAGTCGCGATAACTTCACGCAGTCGACTTCCCCAAGGCGGTGTATCGGTTACTTACGCGATGGTGGCTTTGCTGGGGACATTCTAGTTGGCACTGTAGTAGCGTTGGCGATGGCTTCAAGCGGTGAGCGGCGGCTTTGCAGATCCGTTGGGACACGTGAGGGCGGGCTGCACAGGTGAGGCTGCTGGGGCGTGCCTGCAAAAACACTAGGGGTGTGAAGCTTGCGCGCCCGGAGCGGAGGAATCGACGCCGACGCCAAGGTGCATGGGGTTTTCCGCGTTTAACTTTTGGGCTTCCGCGGCTTGACCAAAGCGATCCTGTTGGGTTCTGGACTTTCTCAGAAAGTGGGCTGACAATACGAACTTAGGACGTCAGGGCACCATCAGTGGCGGGCGAGGATGGAACGCCACTCGAGCGCCATTGGAAAGCAGCCATTTCTTATTCCGGCTCCCCTCCTCTATTCACAAGGGATGTTTGTCCATCGAAATTTAGCGGCTGCGAGGGCGCGAGTCCGCGACGGAGGTGGCTCCGCCGGAGGGCACCATTCTGATGCAACCGTTTTTGCTGGGAAGTGAGGATGTCAGTGATTATGAAGATGGATCCCATCACACCGGCCCTCGAGAAGACAAGGGTGGGTGCTCGGCGACAAGGGGGTTCCCGCGACTCATGTCCCCACACTCGGTGCGCGCTTTACCATTTTAGACAGCAACGCCACTAATGTCCACCCCCACATCCCAGCGGCGTTTGCCGCGTCTCAGGCACCCACCGCGTCTCAGCGGTCAAGAACCGCCCATCTCCTGATCTTGTCCACATGCTACTTCAACATCAGACCCCATTGTTCTGCGCGCTTCAATGCGTTCCTGAACAATGCGACAGTGTCGTTGACGAATGATCTCTGGGTCGATGACGCTGTCGTGAAACTCATGCTGAACCGAACCAACTATGTTTGAGCCATCCGGGGACCCGTCCTCAATGGCGCCGGGTATCAACCATTCCCCCACGTTCTTAGCGCCAGCCAGCCTTCTATATGCCATTAGTCTCCTCCTCTCTACGGCGCGAATCTACTTTCGAATCAAGCCTCGGCTGCTTCTGAGATGGGATGACTACACGTTGCTCCTTACCATGGTAAGCGCGTCCTAACCTACCATGCAAACTCCATCTCCCCACATGAATCTGACGGTGTGATCGATGCAGGGTTTAGCGAGCGCCTGGTTTTTTCTAATGGCATATCTGTACGGACGTGGCCGGGGAGTTGAAAACTACCCAACGGACCTGGTCGCCATCGGGCCCTCGCTCGTCGCAGCGGGTCTCATATGGCTCTGGACCCTCAACTTGCTTCGGATATCTATGGGGCTCATGCTCTTGCGGCTCAAGGAGGAACGCCACTGGGTATGGCCACTGCACCTCCTCATCCTCGTCCAGATCTGCCTGATGATAGCGGCGAGCACGGTTCAGCTTTTGGTCTGCCGGCCTCTTTCGAGCGTGTGGAATCCAACTCCAGAAATGAAGTGTATCCCCATATCTGGCATGATGACGTATGGGATTATCTACAACGGTGAGACGCGAAGAAATCGATGGAGGACCCTGGGAAGACGGTGCGTGCTGACCAGCTGCATTTTATTTAAGTTTTCAACGTTGCAAGCGATCTCGTGTTAGCCCTCATGCCCCTTGGTTTCATTGTCACGATGCGCCGCACTGCCGCGGAGAAGATCCTACTGTTCCTTCTTCTGGCGGCTGGTCTCGGAGCCACCGTTGCGGCCACGGTGCGCGCCATCACCCTTCTGGGTTCCTACGGGCAGTACCCCGTCGCGTGGCTAAATGTCAGGACGGATCTCCTCTGCAGCCTCGAGATGTTTTTGGGTCTTATCGGCGCCAACCTTCCCTGTCTCAAGGGGCCGACGCACCGGCTCCTGATACGCGCCCGTCTCATGAGCTCATCAGTGTCCGACCCTTCATTCAGCAGTGTTCCCTCTCGGCTATCACAGCGAAGATACTCCTGCCCTTGGTTGTTGCGGATTGCGAGCTCGGTGTGGGAAGACAAGGAGTCTTTGCCCTCGAGCGATGGCGTCCGTCTGTAGGTCTCAGGGGACGCGATAGTCGCAGCGCACAAGTTCGGCAGCTTGAGAGGCAGGGACATGCATTCCACCGGTAGTACATAGTCGATGGGCGATGAGACGACGGGGCCCACTCAGGTGGTGAAGATCCGCCACCTGGGCGAGTTGAGGTTGGATAGTAACCTATTCCTATTCCATGGGTCTTGTGGACCACTGGACACTTTCATACGCCCCCCAAGAGCCGGTAACGATGTGCATGACAGAAGGCTGGTCGGGTGAGCCCTAGACGTATGATAGCTCCTCGTACGGCCCGGTGCCTGTTCTGGAGTTGATGAGGGAGTGGTCAAAGACCCCGTATTGATCGGTGCGTCGTTAACGGGAAGGGGGAGCAGACGGAGGAGGTGGGTGCAGCGGTCTGCCAGGGGGGTGAAGGTGTATTTGTGCGTGATGGGCGACGAGTTCTCTGGCTTGACCTGTAGGGGGATTGCCGCCTCGTGATGATATGGACGACAGCACTGTTTCTTCTCCACGTTTCGTGCTACCCTTCAATTTGTCCTGTGCCGACTTGCCTAGCCAAATTTTGAGGGGGGGTTCTGCATTTCCATCCAAGCAGAAGGAGCTTCGGGTAGAGTCTCGACGGTGATGACGCTCAGCAAAGGTACAAATAGATGTCGACAAGAGACCAAGATAGCTCATGATATTTGTGCGCTGGCGTGACAAGCTAGCCACACTGTTCATGTCCAATCACGCCGACACACGCTGGCTGCTGTGTTATTGGCCATATCAACGCCGCAAACGCTGACAGCTGCATCGAAAGCGTGTATGTTTTGGCTATGGGACACATCCACGACGATGTGAAGGGCGTATAAAGGCCTGGTCGGCCCTGCAAGAAGAACAGCGACGAAGACATCCGCCTGCCTCACCCAATACACACAAACAAGACACCGCAAACTCATCTCGCAAACCAGCCGCCCATCATGCTCGCCATCACCGAAATATCCTGGTTGCCCTTTAAGCCCGGCACCGAAGAACGCGACGCCGCCGCGGCTCTCAAGGGCCTCGGCCCCAAACTCGCTTCCCAACCCGGCCTCCAAGGCCACTGGTGTGGCGCCCGTCTCGAGCGTCCTAACTCTCTCGAGTTTGTGAACGGTCGGTACCTCCCGAGAAAAGCTCCGGAAGCAACCACTAACCCCCTCCTCTATACAGTCTAGGAATCCGAAGCTGCCTACCAGGCCTCCCAGTCCTCCCCCCTCCACGCCGAAGCGACCGCCATCATCCGCCAGCTCGTCGACACCTACAACCCTCTACCCAGGCGGTCGCCCAAATCCCCGGAAGGAAACTGAAGCTGCTGCAGTTCTGACAGAATTCGGCCAAACTGGCATTGAAAACCTCGACGATACTTTTCACATCAGACACCAGAACCGTTTGTTGCGCCCTGCATCCACGTTATAACTATCGCCTGACCTCTAGGACGGATCTTCTCACTCCTGTGTGGCATTCACGGCCGCAAAGCAAGTCGAGAGCCCGAGATGCAGTCGCTGAACCCTGGCGCGAAGTTTGCAACCACATAATCCGCGGTATGCGATGGCATCCCTTGTTGTTGATACCCTAGTTTTTGGCCAGCATTCGCCTTGAAAACTGGTCTATCTCGACGGTGCATTCGCAAAGCTCCTAGTGGAGGACGGAAAGGCGTGATTCCTTAGCTAAGCAACTTTCACTTCCCCTCATCACATAAATTACTGTCTGTTTACAACTATATTTTCCTAGTATTGTAAATCGTAAACTACTCTGGGAGTGTGGAACGTTTGACTGAGGAACGAGGGGCTCAGGAGCAGCGGAAGTGCAGTTGCAAAGTGACTTAATTAGGTAGAAAAGGGGAGTGCGAAGCACTCCCCAGTTATATACAAATGGAAGCTCCCTATGTGTGGGGGGAGCACATGATCCAAGGCCCCTACGCTCCAGCCAAGCCTGGTTCAGCAGGGCGCCTGCGCGCCTAGCGAGGCGGCTGCAGTTCGACAGTCTTCACTCGTGATAAAGCCCCAAGCCTTTGTCTGCCATGATTCGAGCAGATTGACGGCGTCTGGAAGGAGCTGGGGCTGGGGCCCTGTGGTATTTGAGCGATGGAACACGATGTTGCGGAGGAACTCTTGCTGAAAGCTTGGGTCCTGTTCGAGAATGTTTTCGCGGAATAGTTCAAGCTCGCGCTTCGTAATATTGTCGCTTTGTTCGGCTACGTACATAGTGAAAGGGATAGCTCCCACCAAATCGCCGAACACACGCCCGTTTATCGCTAGGCCTGGATGCTACCATGGTTTCAACATCAGCGCATGGGGAGAGAGGGGGAGGATAGGGTCACCTACGCCATCGACCAGGAGATAGAGAACGCCGTTCAAGTCCAAAATGCCGTCTCCGCTCACTGTCGCACCCGTGGCCGCCGGCACTGCCATTTTGCCGAGTTCTGGCGCGGGAGCGCTCCCGTGGCGAGGGTGCTGAGTCGGGCAAGTCGCTGTTAGAGGCTTGGAATGGCCTGTCGGGCGCGGGGGAGTGTTTCGATTTGCATTTGGTCGGATGGGATGTGCGCAGACATGGAGATCCCAGATCAAAACCCCACCCTCGCCTGCGCGCCTGCCAAGTTGGGACAGCAAAGGAAGGTCCGCCCCTGTGCCACCTCTCGCGCCCATCATTCCCTCTGACTCCCAAAGCGGGAGACTGGTTCGGTCAATATACAGGGCCGCCTCCAAGCCCTGTTTCGGCGATGAAGGCATCCCAAGTTGCCTGCACCAGTCAGCGGACACCAAAAAGAGCCACTGAAAGACTTGGCAGGGCAACTTACCCAGTCAAAGGTCGTGCCATCATTCCTCTCGAAGTCCAGCCCTGTCTCATTCGGCTCGAACCTTGGCATTGACTTGTCGAGCCCCAGCAGGCCTTCTTTTCTCCCATCCTATCGCTACCCCTCAGCCCGTCAACTATGCCTAGAATTAGCGCCCCCGCCCTCGCAGTCTCGTCACAGACTCCCTTGGCGTCATTCCAGCACCCGCACGATGCTTCCAATGGCCCCATCAAGGCGCCACTCCTAACTTCTTCATCATCCGCCGCTATCCCAAACTTTCTCCGAGCTCCAGGACGACCACCATCGCCGCAAGCATCATCATCTGCCTCACCTGCGCCATCCCATAAACACCCGGATAACTTCTCAGCCCCTCCTGGAACTATAAGGCCTGGGCTTACCACATTACAGCCTTGGCGACATTGTAAAAGGCCCTTTGGGAACGCAGAAAGGTATTCCAGAATGTAAGAAAGTGTTTTAAGAATACAGATAAGCTGTTTAAGAATGTAATTAGGCCCTTTAAGAACGGAGGAGGGAATTTTCAGAATGTAAGGTCTTTTAAGAATGTAGATAGGCCCTTTTGGAATGGGGGATAACCTGCTGTAGCTAAATCATGGGTTGTCTTGACAGTTAAAATGCATCTTTCACACTGGCTGAGGGGACCCTTTCTTTTAGCCCGAGCCTTTGTACGTTGGGTTTTGAAAGCTGAGCTCCTCTGTCCACTTCCTGGTGTGTTCCATTCCTGTAACAGCTATCTATTCCCATTATAAAGCTTCTATCTAAAAGATAGATCTATAACCTTCACACCCACCCACTCAACTCCTCCCCCCTGGCCCCCAAAGTCACAACCCAACAACTGCTCACTCACCCCAACGTCTCCTCATCCTCACACTCCCCTCGCCAACTCTTACACCCTCCGTGACTCGCGTCCACCGGTCCACCCTCCAGATAAAGGCCTCCCATTGCTCCTCCTCTTTCTCCTGCTGAAGTTCCTGCATCGCATCAACTCTCGACCAAAACGACACACTCTTTGTTTCGCAGTCGTAGCTCAACGTGGTATACAAACGGATCCGATCCCTCTTCATCTGGCTGAGACCGAGACTGAGACTGAGATCTGTGAGCTCCAGTTCTGCCAGTTCGTAGCGGTCGCTGATGTCGTCTTCTCGTAGAATCGAGTGCAGCAGGTTGCCTGGGGGTGGTGGTTCGGTAGCTCCCTCCTCCGGTGACTTCGACTTCCAGAATGCAAGGATGAAGTGTGGCAGGCGCAGCTGCGAGGTGTCCGTAAAATTCGGAAACGACACCGAATACTCGGCGATGTCGGCGGGGGCGAGGAGATGCCCGCGCGGGGCTGTAAGGCCGAATGGTAGTAGAGGACCCCAAATGCTGAGGAGGGTGGAGAGCTCTGCTGCCCAGGGGGCGGTTGACATGGCGAGCTGTGGGGAGACGGCATTGAGGTGCTCGGGCGTGGTGACGATGGCCCGTGGGGGACGCGCGGTTGTCTTGATGGTGCCACTGCACAGGTCCGCGAGGATTCCGGAGAGCCAGTGAACTGGGTAGCCGACGTTAGCGAGGTGGGTGATGAGGCGAAGGAAGGCGGTCAGATTGAGCGGCGAGTATACGGGGCTCATGGTGACTGCCGGGCGGGTGAAGGGCACGCAGATCTTAAAGAAGAAAGCGTGGAGCCACTTCTCTAGTGTCGGACGCGATAGGAGATCTTTTCCTCTTGAAAGTTGTTTGGTGGGACATTGCTCCCAGACGATGTAGCCTTCGGTGATGAAGTCGATGGAGTCCAGGTGGGAATAGCCTGCGTTCGTACGCATGGCTTGCAGCATGGCCGACTTGTCTTTAGGATCGTCAACTTCATCCTTTGTGTACCGGGGAATTCGAGCCATTGCGAAGTGGTCCTTGATGCGGTTGTCGTCATGCAACACCAAGTACTCGGACTGGAAGTCCTGGTGAGATCTGAACTCGGGTGGGTTCAGGAGGACGGTGAACCTTAGATTGGACTCGCTGTTCTCACGGAGCAGCGGCCGCGCATAAAGAGCAACGGGGAAAAGTCCGCCGATGTAATCACTTCCGGCGTGTTAGAAAACTCTTCAAGTCACAATTGACACCAGATGGTGAGGGTGAGAACTTACGGAATATTGCTCATATGGATTCGGTCATACTTGCGGGGGAATTTGGCTGGATCAATTTTGGCATCCGGCGAAGAGTATCGGCTCTCGAGACACTCCCAGTGGAGGCGCTCCATAACGTCAGTCATCTCTCCCACCATGGCTTCGATCATAAGTCGTTTCTCTCCCCCAAATTGGAGGAGCATTAGCGCTGTGGTGGAGAAGAAATCTCCGACACCCTCAAGCACCCCTTGGCCCCTGGAGACCTCCGGAAGCATCTGGGCAAGCTCGGTGGGATCACTCTCGATCGATGGAACCTTGGCCTCGTCGTCGAACATGGGGTATAGCGGATCGCCGGCGTTGTTACGGGCTTCCGAGTAGTCGAAGTCGATGAGGGTCAGATTGGTGACCCAGTTTTCGTCAATGTGAGCTGCAAGCTTTTGTTCGGCAGCTTTGGAGCCTTTTCTGTACTCCTCCATCATAGCGGCAAGCGGCTCGTCTCGTCTCTCAGCGAAGCCTTTGGACGGAAGGACCACGCCTAGGTCATCAAAACTCTCACGGTCGAGCTCGAAGCCTGGCTCTGCCTTCTCACGGCGGTCGTGGCCGTACATCAGCGCGGTCTTGGCCCTCTCTGTCTGAATCTTTGCTAAAACGGTGCGTCTAATGAGACGCGGGCTGTAACAACTATCTCGGGGAGGATTTTGCCACCGGCGGAGAACTTGTGCAACCGCCTTGCGGGTTGCTGGTGAGAGATAAAGCCAGTCGAACAGAGGCTCATGCTCGTTTTCAATGCCAAGGAGGAGGGCTTTGATGTGCGTTTGAAGCTTCTGGTTGACGACTGCTGGCATAACCTGTGTAGCATACAGATATGCCATGACAGTGGGTGCGTCCTCAACTCCCGGGGTGTTTTTGACCATTAGGATTGAGTAAGTGACTATCATGTGTAGAAGGATGAGGGTCCGGGCGATGGCGGCCGCATTAATGTCGACGAGTGTGATGTGAAGGTCCTTGCAGAGCGGCTTCTTCCGCTCCATCTCTCGGATGCCCGTCATAAGAAGGGTGTTTAGGACATGGCGCGCGTCGCCGCTACCGCAGAACATCAGCGCCACCGAGTCCTGAGACGAACAGGACTGTTGCAGGCGATCGTCGAAGAGAGTGTCTGCCATGTCATGCCCGATCGCATAGTACTCGGTCAGATTCTCAAGATTCGTCATCAATCGAGGGAGGCGATCAAGCATCAGCATCCGATGGGCTCGCGCATCCTCCTCACTTGCTGCGGCTGTCCAGGCGCTAAGGGCTTCCAGCCCACCGAGGATACCGTCGGCGGAAGCACCATCCCCGATCTCGTCGGAAATCTTTCGGGCCTGCTCAAATCGTCTCCCGTGTATGTAGCACTTTGCCAAGCGTTCGTGGAGGGTTCTTTTCTTCTTAGCTGCCCCGTCCGAGTTGTCGTCCCGCGTGAGCTGAAGAGACTTGAGGATGTATTCGGCGGCGGAAGAGTACTCTCCCAGCTCGAACTTCACGCTGGAGAGGTTGGACAGCGGTGTCGGGTCGTCAGGTGCGAGGGCTGCCGCCTTCTCATATTCGCGCCCAGCTACCAGTGCGGAGTTTCAGTCAATCGGCGGTGAAAAACTTGGACAGTTGGAGGTGAAACGCCCCACCCACCTTCTGCCAGCTTTCCGAGCTTGTACAGCTCGTTGCCCTGCTTTCTGATGATTTCAGCCGTTGCCGCATCTGGAGCCGTCATCTTGATTATTTCACTGCTTTCCTGGCGCTGAGTGCCGTATCTCGGGGAAGTTGCGTTGGGAGGAATGCGTTTGTTTTGTTAGGTTCTGTTAGGCTTGCCACTGGTAGCATTTTTCTGTTTGGTTACCCTGGGCTAGAAAGTGGGGCATGCTTTGAGCCCCCTCGCACCACCAAGCGGGACGTCGCCCAGGGTTAGTTATTTTCCAACCCTCTCTTTTAAATTGCTTGCATTACTCCACCACGCGGGCCAAAAAAGTCAACCAGAGTTCCTTTGCGTGTGAAACTGCCAGCTGAGCCCAGAACTGAAGTCGGTTCGTTAATTAGAGCCGTGGTGGTACGGATTTGAAGTGGATGGTTCTGGTTTTAGACTGGGCCCCACTTAGCTGGCCAATCTCCTTCCACACTGTGCCCCACTGTTTACCCTCAACTGTGTTACAGCTTTGATCCTGTCAGCTTATATAAGCAATTGGGGCCATCAGCGGAAGCAGCCGGCTTGGCAACAGAGGCCCCTGCAAGCCAGAGAGTTCCACAGTAGTTGACAACAACAACAACAACAACAACAACGCAATCAATTCCACAGTCATCACCATTATTGGCCCCAAAGTGCTAGATTCTGACAGATCCTTCATAATGATTACAGCCTTATAATAATAGTAATAAAATAATATAATATAAAACATTAGCTCTATTGATTAGACTATTATCATTGTTTCAGCTATTATTCTGGTTATCCTTCTATTTATTAGCAACACCCTGTGGTGAAATGACCAACGCAGCGTTACACCTGTTCGGTACTACACTGCAGCGGCGAGAGTCCCGGTCGCTTCTCGGTACTTGCCGACCCGCGACGTGCGTTTCAGGTCAGTCGGATTCCTCATCGGTGAGTCCGGCGGCAGGGAGACCAGCGGGACAATCACAATCAGCGTCGCCAACTCTTCGAGGGGAAGTCGGTCCAGGCCAGCCTCGGTGTCGGCATCATTGACTTCACCCACTCCTGAAGATCTTCAAGCGATATCCAAACAGCATCGCAACATATAGGTTTTATCGCAGCTGTGTAAGCCGTATGATTCACTCGACACTCACAGAGAGAATGCCGTCCTCCCAGAAGCAACCCTGGTTGTCTTCGTATGATTTGGCGAGGGAATCCACTGCACCGTTAATGTAAAACTTAAGTTCCTCGTCCGTCAAAGGTTGTTGGTTCTCATTGCTAATTATCTTAAGGTCGACAACCATAACTCTACCATCGGTAAGATAGAAGTTGTCCAGCTTGATATCATCATGTAATACCCCTAAGCGAGAAAATGCGACAAGGGCCTGGCGGATCAAGCGGCGAAACTCGTCCAAGTCCAGCATGCCTCCCCCAGGCGAAGCTAGACATACGCCACCAATGTCCGAGAGAAGAAGAGCTGTCGTGTTATCGTACTGGAGTTCGCTGAAGAGCCTTGGAATCACAGTCTCTTGTAGCGGATGTAATTTGAGGTACGCCGCTTTCTCCGCTTCAAACTCCTCTTGCCAGTTCTTCTTCTGCTTTTTGAGAATAAGCCGCGGGGGAAGAGTCCACTTAGAAAATGACAACTCGAACCAAACCTGTACTGTGTATAGGAAATAGCTGAGTACCGTTTGTAAGATAGACTGTAAGAAGCTGGCTTGCAGTTGAAGTCGGAGGATATGTAAGTATACGTTATTAACTAGAGTAGCGGTTATAGTAAGGATAAGCGTTTGAAAGCGAAATCGCTTGCTTATTATTAATCCCCTGTATCTTGCTTTAAGGAATAGAGGAAGACATATAATTGCTTTAGCAGACCACGTGTCAATAGGAAAATTCGGCCCCGGTTTTAGTTGCCCAGGAGGCCGGCGAGGTTTGGGTAGAGGTCGGGCGCGGCCGCCGAGCTTTGGCCCTCGTCGTTACACTTAAGGTTCACTCTTTAATAAAGAAAATCGGTCCTTCATCCATCTTAAAGAGGATAATGGTGGTGAAACATGTAGAATAGGGGATCTGGCTTCAGCCAGGAGCGTTTTAGTACTCACAGCTTAAAGGATAGAGAAATTTATCAGGATAAAATGCCAGTGTCAACCGGGCGATTTAATTATGTCCCAGCGCACGGGCCAAGGAGGGTTCCGTAGGCACGGGCCCACGGTCACAGCCACTATTAGTCCGAAGACAGCAAAGCCCTAATGGGGCTCCCGTGGCCCCTTGAATTTTAAGGCCAGCTAGGAAAAAAGCGCCTTCCCCTTCCCCTTCCCACACACTAACTGTCTTTCACATATAACTTATTAACTATAATTCTACCTAACTTTTTTCACGTTAGGGATTTACAGGTTGGGGAGCCAGGCTAAAGAGTAACACACTGCAGAAAAACAGCTTATCGCAGTCTTTTAATGCATCCGAAGGGAGATACGACTTCCAAGTTATCACTGATACTCCTAAAGGCCGCTCTCAGTCTTGCGCACGGTGAAATCCACATCCTGTTCATACACCCACTTCATCACTCCATTATAGACATCCACCACGCGGTAGTAGCCCTCTGGATGCTCCACCGAAAGCTGACCATTATCCGTCCTCCAGGCGGGCTGACCATCATAAAACTGGCGTAGCGGCGACGCAAGACTTCCCAATGTGGGGTGCTGCTGAGCGCGGTTTCCCTGTAGCTGCCTGAGGCCCTGGACCAGCAGCCTATATAGCGCCTCGCGGAACGTGGTGTAGCTGTTCTCGCGCGGGATCACCCAGCAGTCCACCCGACAGTTTACATCTTCAATATCCACTTCCCTAGTAGCCTGGAACTAAAGGAGGAGGAGTGTGTCGCCGTCGAAGCAGTAAACCTGCAGGCACTGATATTTAGCAGCGTATCTGAGGCGTTGTGCCCGACTGTCAGTCATATGCATCACTTGTCTTTACGGATAGAGCGAGGGTGTACTCACCCACGGAGTTCCTTAGACAGCTTTTCCTGGCTTGAGCTGCGACTTATGTTGCCCGCCTGCCAGTACATGCGCTGAATAAGGTTCCTCTTCATCTCACCTATCGTGAGGACCGTCTCAGTCTGCCCATCCTTCACGCAATACATTGAGTCGACCTCCTCGGAGATGCTGTTCTCCCGCGGCGGCTTGATTTGCGAGCTCTGCGTCACCCGCGGGTAGTGGTTCCAGGCGGCGAGGACGACGTTGGAGATCTCAGCGTGGAACCAGAGCTCGCAGTCGGCCTCGCTCTCCAGGCGCCAGGCCCTGTCGTTTGGCCGCCTCGCCTCCACGCTTGCGCGCAATGTGTCATTGCTGTCCAGAGGCAGGAAGGCCCAGTCAAAGTTTGCTGTTTACGCAGTTATCCCCGTCGATAGCGGTGTGGACGATGAGGTTCCTGATCTCGGGATAACGCCGCGCCCAGGGCTTATCACTCCCCGGGACGTACTGGGGGTTGTGCACTGGATTTGTGGAATGCTCTTGCAGGAGTTGATCCACAGTGATGGGGCCGCTCATGGCGCTGGCTGGATGGCGTCGGTGCGTGCAGAAGGGGGAGCTTTAGGAACTGATAGGTGAATGGAAAGTTAGGTGGGGGCTTGGGAGAAGGAATCGTGTAGTTTGAGCAATTGAAGGGCCTTACTGTAAAAGGCATCTATTAGGGACGCACCCCATTTTTCTTAGGGACGCATCCCCCCCAGGGTTAGGGTTATATATGGGGGAAAATTATCCACCCTCCACACGCGGTCGCAACACGGCGCGCGTTCCAATTGACGTGCATGCGCGCCCTTCTTTGTGGTCGCAAATTCTGCCATCGCCACCAAACTCTCGACTTCTCCCAGGCCACCAAACACCCACAACGGTTTGTCGCATCGCCCTAATATGGTTCCAGTAGCTAATAATATAACCAGTTAATACCCTGAAGCCTTTAAAAGCACCAGATCCCCACATAGTGTCAAGCAGTCACCGAGTTTTACAGCTGTAATAATGGTAACCAATACAGGGCCCCCTATCATCCCCAACAGCGACAACTAATACTATTATAACAATATTAATAATATTTACGCACTTAAAAACCCTTCTATTCACCAATCCAAGGCTTACTCTTAACGTGAGGGCTTAATTTAGCCTTTACGTAAAGCCTTAAGCTTTACAAAAGGCCTTATATTAATTAATCTCCGTGATAATATACTTACTAAACTGCTACTGTTTAACTCTAAAGGTAACTCTAATAATAAGTCCTAGAAGGGTATACAGAGCGACTATAACAGCTAAGGTGACGATTTAAGTAAGGGTTACTTTACCGATAAAGATAAGGTTATTCTAAACCTACTAGTAATAATTACAGTAATTATAATTAAAGGCTTACAGGTTACAGTTAACACTTAAATAAAGGATAAAGGCTTTATTATAATTAAAGGTAATAACTGTAAAGATAAGAAAAAAGAGGGCTTTTATAAGCGATACACTTTATAATATAACCGTTACAGCCAGTTAAAAAAGTCTAAGGGTATTAAATTACACGCTCTTAAGACACGTAAATACAGTTATAATTAAAAGGCTAACGCTATTTAGTTAACTAGTAAATAGCGGTTCTAACTCTACGAAAAAGTAATCTACTAAACTCACAACTATAATTACTCTCTTAACCCCTAAGTTTATCCCTAACACTGTAAAATGTTTAATAAGGTCCTTAAAGCCATTACTAATACTTTTATTTACTCTAATATTTACATAAAAGACGTAAATAACCTTCTCACTACTTAATTCCCAGACAATAACTATATCAACGTTAATATTTATAACGTAAGATCACAGCTTCACTAAGAGAGGCTAAACGGTTATATAGATATTATAGCGATAATTAAGGACTTTAATAAGCTTAAAATACCTTATATTACTAAATAAAGAGACCTTAAAAAAAAGGAGGACTTTATTAGTATTATCTTTACCTATCCTTTACTCTTTTCTTTAACAGTATTATTATCCTGTCCGGAGGACAATTTGTTGTAAGGGTGGTCCAAAAAAAAAAAATTACTATGGGAAATTCAGTCAAAAATGATAAGGAAATTCAACTAGACCTAGGACTGG
>Ga0247770_1000339_pt1 | contig 46010 bp, 39 predicted proteins | sample UWRJL136409B6_FD_179943 | JGI IMG/M metagenome (GOLD analysis project Ga0247770, IMG submission 179943) | Plant litter microbial communities from Arlington Agricultural Research Station in Wisconsin, United States - UWRJ-L136-409B-6 | ecosystem: Environmental > Terrestrial > Plant litter >... | reverse complement strand
GTGCGTGAACACACCCGCTATAAACCACGGGAAGCCTCGCCAACGATCTGCGGCGTCAGCGATCGAGCGGCGAGGCTTCGTGCGAGTGTCGTTGCAGTTCTCCTTCTTCCGCGTCGATCCGCGCGGCATCCCCGTTTCCAGCCCGCCGCCCGCGACGTACCTTGAGGGCGATCACCGTCTCGATCACTCCCCCGCCCCGCCCGCCCGATGCCCGAAACCGATCTCCCGTTCCGCCCCCTGCACTTCTCGCGGCTCGCGCCGGAGGAGATGCTGCGCCGCGCCCGCGACTTCCAGGCACAGATGGAGCGCCGCCGCTCGGCGCGCGCGTTCACGGACGAGGCGGTGCCGCGCGAGCTGGTGGAGGCGGCCATCCGCGCGGCGGGGACGGCGCCGTCCGGGGCGCACCAGCAGCCGTGGACCTGGGTGGTGGTGTCGGACCCGGAGCTGAAGCGGCGCATCCGCGAGAGCGCGGAGGGCGAGGAGCGGGTCAACTACGGGGGACGGATGCCGCCGGAGTGGATCGAGGCGCTGGCGCCGCTGGGGACGGACTTCGAGAAGCGCCACATCACCGACGCGCCGTACGTGGTGGTCCTCTTCCGGCAGATGTGGGGGGTGCGGCCGGACGGGAAGCGGCGCACGCACTACTACACCACGGAAAGCTGCGGCATCGCGGCGGGAATCTTCATCACCGCGCTGCACCACATGGGGCTGGCGACGCTCACGCACACGCCGTCGCCCATGGGCTTCCTGGCCGAGCTGCTGGGCCGTCCCGCGAACGAGAAGGCCTTCCTGCTGATGCCCGTCGGCTATCCCCATCCCGACGCGCGGGTGCCGGAGCTGGCCCGCAAGCCGCTCGAGCAGATCTCCGTGTGGTTCGACGCGCCGGGCGACGTTCCGGACGCGGGCTGATGCTCTACATGGTGATCGAGCGCTTCCATCCCGGGGAGGCGCCGGCCGTCTACCGCCGGGCGCGGGAGCGGGGGCGGATGATGCCGGCGGGGCTGGCGTACGTGGCGAGCTGGGTGGAGCCGGACTTTGCGCGCTGCTTCCAGGTGATGGAGTGCGAGGATCGCGCGCTGCTGGACGAGTGGATGGCCGCGTGGGCGGACCTGGTGGACTTCGAGGTCGTCCCGGTGATCGCCTCGGCCGAGGCGGCGGAGATCATGGCGCGCCAGGGCTGACGGGAGGATGGAGATCGGGAGATGGAGATGCCTGGAGAGCTGCGCGCCATCTGGATCAAGCGCGCCCACCGCGGGAAGATGGATCCGGCCGACCGCGCCGAGCTGGTGGGCGGCCGCGGCCTGGTCGGCAACGCGGACCAGGGGCGCCGTCGCCAGGTGACGCTGATCGAGGAGGAGACCTGGGAGCGGCTGATGACGGAGCTGGGCGGCGACGCCGATCCCTCGTCGCGCCGCGCCAACCTGATGGTGCGCGGCATCCGCCTGGCGCAGACGCGCGGCCGCGTCCTGCGCGTGGGCGCCGTCCGCCTGCGCATCGCCGGCGAGACCAAGCCCTGCGAGCGCATGGACGAAGTCCTCCCCGGCCTCAAGCGCGCCATGTACGCCGACTGGGCCGGCGGCGCCTTCGCCGAGGTGCTGGACGACGGCGAGATCCGCGTGGGGGATAGGGTTGAGTGGGTGGAAGAGAAATGACGATCCTCAGCAATCCGATTTAGGAGCGAATAGCTAGGGCGCTATCCAAGTAAGGGAATAGGATGCCAAAGCGTCAACCCAAGAACGTCGATGGGTCTCCACTTGCTCGGTTTGCACAAAACCGGACGCTTTACGGGCTGCGCACAAATGCAACTGTGCGCGTCCATTACAATCCGGATTTTGGCCATGTGGAGAAGGTGGAAGGAGCAGATCAGGAGAATGATGACATTCAAATTGCTGACGATACCGTTTTTGGGATACCGGCGTTCATAGCTGTTGCAGACGTGCCACTATTTCCTAGTGCCTATGAACTAGGTTTTAGCGGTACTGTGATTTATCACGCTCTGCGCCCACCACGAGCGCGTATTCACATCGAAACGGACTCGCTTGGTCTGAATGAACGCGCGAAAATTCTGGAATATACATTGGATCTGAAGAAGCTAGCCGAGTTTGACCGCAAGCGTGTCCGGACTCCTAGCCAACGAGCTGTTATGGGGGAAAGCGCACGTGAGCATGCACAAAGACTAATTGATTTGGGGAGAGTTCGGATCGATCCTGGTACGACGGTGACTTGGCACTGGTGTCACTTGCTCGCGTTTAGCTTCCTACCAACACACCGCGCGCAAGCGAAACGAAATCTTATTTGTGGAACCGCGGCTTTTAATGGGCAAATGGCGAATGCAGAAGCCGCCATCAAAGCCTATGTCTACGAGTTCCGACGACCACTCGGGTTGGAGGTGACTGCGACGTATCTGGAAGGTAGTCACCTGGGAACGAGGTTTCGCTATCGCATTCATGATCGCAAGACGGGGGAATCACACACTGAATACTACGATCCTTATACAGATGTACTAGGGGACTTCGCGGACTTGAAGGTGGTCTTCGAACGTCTGGTTTCTCATTTGAGCCATGGAACCTAGTTAGGTCTCTCACTTTGGAGGAGGATGACTAACCAACCAAGCACCACCTGGCGCGTTCCTGTCGGCGACTCGGAAACAACCGCCGTCTTCGATCCCGCTACGGCTGACGATGCGAACGTCGTGTTCGTGTGCGCGCATGGGGCGGGCGGGCACATGGGGGACAAGGGGATGCTCGCGGTGAGCGAGGCGCTGCGGGCGCGGGGGATCGGCGTGGTGCGCTTCAACTTTCTCTACAAGGAGAAGGGGTCGGGGCGGCCGGACCCGATGCCACGCCTCCAGAAGTGCACGGAGGCCGTCGTGGCGCGGGTGCGCGAGGAGCTTCGGCCGGACGTGCTCATCATCGGCGGGCGGTCGATGGGGGGGCGGGCGGCTTCGATGATGGCGGCGGACGGGTTCGCGTGCGACGGGCTGCTCCTCCTCGCGTATCCGCTGCATCCGGCGGGGCAGCCGGAGAAGCTCCGCGACGCGCATCTCCCCTCCATCACCGTCCCCGTCCTCTGCTTCAACGGCACCCGCGACGACCTGTGCCGCCCCGACCTGATGGAGGCCGTGCTCCAGCGCGTCGGCCCCAACTGGCGGATGCACTGGCTGGAGGCCGCCGACCACAGCTTCCACGTCCTCAAGAAGTCCGGCCGCACGGACGCGGAAGTCCTCGACGAAGTCGGCGAAGCCAGCCGGCAGTGGATCGCCGATCTCTCGAGGTGAGCCGTCCGTCGGCCGCCCCGGCTCGTACGCAGCCAGATCGCCATCTCCCCGAATCACCAGACACGCCGCCCATGATCCGCATCTTCCACTCGATCGCCATCCTCCTGCTCCTGGCCGCCGCTCCGCTTCGCGCGCAGGCGGCGGCGCCCGCGCGGACGGACACGGCGCTCGCGCGGAGGCTGGAGCGGATGGTGGCGGGGTTCCACGGGGAGATCGGGATCTACGTGCGGCACCTGCCGACGGGCGCGAGCGCGGAGATCAAGGCGGACACGGTCTTCCCCACCGCCAGCATGATCAAGGTGCCCATCCTGCTGACGCTGTACGACCAGGCGGAGCGCGGCATCGTGGACCTGGACGCGCGGGTGCCGTACCCCGACACCCTGCACTACCGCTACGTGGAGAGCACCGACGTGGTGGGCTACATGGTTGCGGGAGACACGCTTCCGGTGTCGGAGCTGGCCTTCCTGATGCTCACGGTGAGCGACAACGTGGCCAGCCTGTGGCTCCAGGCGCTCGTCGGCGGCGGCGCGGCGGTGAACGGGTGGGCTGGAGGGGCACGGCTTCCGGCACACGCGCGTCAACTCGCGCACGCCGGGGCGCGAGGAGGCGCGATCCGCCTACGGCTGGGGCCAGACCACCCCGCGCGAGATGGCCGACGCCCTGGTGATGATCCGCGAGGGCCGCGCCGTGAGCCCGCGCGCCTCCGAGGCGATGTACCGCATGCTCACCAACAGCTACTGGAAGAACGCCGCCCTCTCGCAGATCCCGCCCACCGTGCAGGCCGCCTCCAAGCAGGGCTTCGTCGACCGGTCCCGCTCCGAGGTGCTGCTGGTGAACGCGCCCGGGGGCGACTACGTGCTCTCCATCATCACCAAGAACCAGGCGGACACCACCTACACCCCCGACAACGAGGGCGAGCGCCTGATCCGCGACGTCTCCCGCGCCGTCTACGAGCACTTCAACCCGCGCGACCCGTGGAGGCCGCGGGAGTGAAAAGAAGTGCTTAGTGCTTAGTGCTTAGTGCTTAGTGCTTAGTGCTTAGTCCTCAGGCGATTCGCCGTATCGGATCCTCATCCCGAATCGTCATCCTGAGGCCGGTCACGCGGACACTGACGTCCTCACGGGCTTCCGCAGGCCGAAGGATCCAAAGCCGGCCCTGCGACGAACTCGGCCTGATTCGCGCCCAAGCGATAGATCCTTCGGCCTGCGGGTTTTGCCGCGTCGTGGGTGAAAAGTGTCCGGCCTCAGGATGACAATTTGAGGAAGCTGCACGAAAAAGTCCCGGGGTCCCGAGCGAAACCGCTCGGGACCCCGGGATCTTTTCAGGGCTGGAAGGCCGGCCTCGCCGTCAGGTGAAGCGCATGGTGGCCACGGAGACGTGCGGCCAGCTGAGGCCGCCGAAGTCCAGGAGGACCGTCTGCGTGTACTGTAGCTGCTGGAAGTCCGGCTGGCCGTTCTCACCCTGCACGGTCTCGATCCAGAAGATGGCGGTGACCAGCGCGGCGTTGGCGTTGGGCCGGGGGTTGGGCGGAGCGCCCTGCAGGAACGCGGTGTTCGCCGTCCCCCCGCCCGCGATGGCACCGTTCGGGTCGGAGGTGATGATCAGCGTGGTGGTCTCCAGGATGGTCTGCCCCGCGATGGCCGCCGTCAGCACGGAGTTGGGGTTGTCCACCATCTCCTGCGTGATGCCGTCGATCTGCTTCCCCGAGGAGCGGAACGGGGTGGGGATGGACAGGTCCGACTCCGGGAACGGCCTCAGCTCGTCCGGCTTTCCGATCACGAACGGCGTGATGCTGACGGGGTCGATCCGGGGCGGCCCCGGATGCGTGAACGCCCTCCCCTGCGCCAGGATGGACGTGCCGTGCGGGATGGAGCCCAGCCGCGCCACCGTGGGCGGCTCCTCCGGGTTGGTGGTCGCGGGGATGTTGAGCCAGATCCCGGGCTCGAAGTGCAGCCCCGCGCCCAGGTTGAGGTCCTTGATCTGCTGCAGGTAGTGCACGCCGAACATGTTGATGTCCGGCTGCAGCAGCCCGCGGTTGGGGATGGCTCCCTTGACCTCCTCCACCGCGAGCGTCTCCTCGGTGAGGTCGAGCTCCAGGAAGTGGCCCTGCATCACGCGGGGGTCGGGCGAGTGGAAGGGGCGCCAGATCATGTTGAACCCCGTCCCCTGCCACGTCCCCAGCAGCCCCTGCAGCGGCCCCAGCTCGGACGTGTCGCCCGGGGCCATGTCGAGCGCCGTGGCCCTGGCGAGCTCCGTGGTGGTGGTGTCCAGCACGCTGCTGGGATCGGGCTCGATCGCGGGGAGTGGCTGGAAGACGAAGTCCGGCTTCAGATCCATGAGGGTGTCCTCTTGAAACGGGGTGCATAAAGGGAAGGAACCGGCAACCGCCCGGAAGATTGTGCCAACAGTCTCGTGATCTCCGGGGAGATTGTCAAGAACCGAAAGTTTGTCGAAAACCCTCCGTCTCCCGCCCCCCGCGCGCGGCTTCGCCATCCACCCTCGATGCCGCGGCGCGCCCGCCCGCAGCCAATCGCGCGTATCCGCTTTCGGCCGCGCATCTTCCACATCCGATGGGCCCAAACGGAATGATTTGCACCGTCCTCCCCGGCGCGAAAACGCGCGAATCCGCCGCTCGCCGCCGGGCGGTCGCCGCACCCTGCATCACGAGCCCCTCGCAATTTGTTGGGCAACGTGACAAATTCGGGATCGGCGCTCCGGTCGGGCGCCGGGACGCCCATCCGCCGATCGTCCGGACGGAGCGGCGCGTTTCGCCCACGCACCGATGCGCATCTACCCGCAGCCCCGCATCTCCCGATGAGAACGCCCCTGCTCTTCCTCGCGCTCCCCGCCGCGCTCGCGGCCTGCGGCGGACCCTCCGGCGCCCCGGCGGCCGATCCGCGGCCCATGCCGGCGGCCTCGGCGGCCGCGCCTTCGGCCGACGCCGCGTTCTACCCGGCGTGGTCGCGCGACGCGGTGATCTACGAGATCAACGTGCGGCAGTTCACCCCGGAGGGCACCTTCGCGGCGCTGGAGCGGCACCTGCCGCGGCTGGACTCGCTGGGCGTGGACATCCTGTGGCTGATGCCGGTGCAGCCCATCGGCATCAAGAACCGCAAGGGCGGGCTGGGGAGCTACTACTCCATCCGCGACTACACCGCCGTCAACCCCGAGCACGGCACCGAGGCCGACTTCCGGCGCTTCGTGGACGCCGCGCACCGCCAGGGGATGCGGGTGATCCTGGACTGGGTGGCCAACCACACCTCGCACGACCACCCCTGGACCGAGCAGCACAAGGAGTGGTACACGCTGCGCGCGGACGGCACCATCTCCAACCCGCTCAACCAGGACGGGACGGAGACGGACTGGACCGACGTGGCGGAGCTGAACTACGGGAGCCCGGAGATGCGCCGGGCCATGCTGGCGGAGATGCGCTGGTGGATCGACACCATGAAGGTGGACGGCTTCCGCGCCGACGTCGCCTGGGGAGTGCCCCTCGACTTCTGGGCGGAGGTGCGCCGCGAGATGACGGCCGCGAAGCCCGACGTCTTCCTGCTGGCCGAGGCCGAGGATCCCCGGCTGCACCAGTACTTCCACGCCACCTACACCTGGGAGGGCCACCACCTGCTCAACGAGGTGGCGCAGGGGAAGAAGGGCGCGGCCGAGCTGGACCGCTACTTCGCCCGGCAGGACAGCCTCTACGCGCCCGGCGCGTACCGGATGACCTTCACCAGCAACCACGACGAGAACAGCTGGCAGGGCACCGAGTTCGAGCGGATGGGCGCCAACCACCTCGCCGCCTTCGTGCTGAGCGCCACCCAGGAGCGCTCCATCCCGCTCCTGTACACGGGGCAGGAGGTGAGCATGAACAAGCGGCTGCGCTTCTTCGACAAGGACACGGTGGACTGGAGCGGCCCGTCGCTGGCTCCCTTCTACCGCGCCATGTTCGAGCTAAAGGAGCGCCAGCCCGCGCTGCACAACGGCCCCTGGGGCGGCGAGCAGGCGGCGCTCCGCACCGACGGCGGCGAGCGCGTCTACGCCTTCACCCGCACGAAGGGCGCGAACACCGTCCTGGTGGCCGTCAACTTCGGCGACGCGCCGGCCTCGGCGTCGTACCAGGGGCTCGCTCGGACGGGCGCGTACACGGACTGGTTCTCGAAGGCGTCCGTCCCGCTCGCCGCCGCGGGCCGCATCGAGATCCCCGCGCACGGCTACCGCGTGCTGGTGCGCTGACGGGTCGGGAGCGCGGGTGGAATTCCGCCCGCGCTCCCATTCATACGCGGGTGAGGGACTTCATGAAAGGAGAACCACAATGGCCAGATCCGCGACGCTCGAATGCCCGGAATGCGACCACGTCGAGGACCCGTTGCTCCACAGGTACCAGTCCAGTTGCGGGGGCGTGGTCTACTTTCGGAACGGCCGCCTGGAGTGCGAGGATTGCGGGATGAGGATCTACAAGTTCCAGTGCGACAACTGCGACGCGATCCTGGACGAGGACTCCGTGTCGTGACGATCATCGGCCGCCGCGCCGGATCCCTCCGGCGCGGCGGCCTTCCGCGGTCCCCTCCACCCCGACTCTCCCCTTCCCTGCCATCCCCGCGATCCCATGAAGCGGATCACGCGCGTTCTGCGGGTCGGCACGCTCCTGCTGGTGCTCTTGTCCTCTCCCATCTCCCGTTCGCCGGCGTCCTCTTCCCCTGATCCCCGTGCGGCCGGGGTACGCCGGCGTCTCGTTCCCCGGCGCGACGGTCGTCTACCCGGAGCGCGGCGGGCTTCCGGACGCGTACCGCGATACGAGGGCGATCATGGACGCGGCGGCGCGCGCCAACCGGCTCCCCTTCCGCGATCACGTGACCGGCGTCGCGACGGACGCCTGGGGGCTCTTCAACCGCGGCGCGCTCCTGGGGATGAAAGCGACGCCGCCGTCCGCGCGGGAGAGTGGCCGCGCGTGCGGAGGCGCCCGATCTCCCCGCTGACCGTGGCCGTTGCCGCGCGTTCCCCGGCGCGCCATACTGTGGGCGTCCCACCCTGAAGTCCCCACCACCGATCCCCGCCCGCGGTCCGGACGACGCGCGCGCGAGATCATCCAATCGCGACCGCCGCTCGCCCTCCCGAGTGCCGGCGTCCGCACGACAAAGGGGGATGCACCGTGGCCGGATTCCTCGACAAGCTGATGACCCTCCTGGGCCTGCGCCCGGAGACGCCGGCCCCGTTCCCCGGGAAGGGCCGTCCGGACCATGCGCATGGAGCCACCGCGCGGCCGGGCCCGCCGGGCCCCGCCCAGGCGGAATCGCCCTCGCGGCCGGAAGCGGCGGAGGAGGTGCCGCTGGAGCTGCCGGACGAGGTGCACGAGAAGATCACGCAGCTGTCCGCGGAGGGTGACGACCTGCTCGAGCACGGGCGGTACCTGGAGGCGGTCGCGAAGTACTCCGAGGCCCTCGCGCTGGTCCCCGAGCCGAAGACCGACTGGGGCGCCTCCACCTGGCTCCTGACGGCGACCGGGGACGCCTTCTTCCAGGCCGGCCGCTACGAGGATGCGCGAACGGCGCTCACGGAGGCCATGCACTGCCCCGACGCCGTCGGCAACCCGTTCATCCACCTGAGGCTGGGCCAGGCGCAGCACGAGCTGGGCAACGAGGAGCGAGCGGCCGACGAGCTCGCCCGCGCGTACCTCCAGCAAGGGGCCGCCATCTTCGAGGGCGACGATCCGAAGTACCTGGCGTTCATCAAGTCCAGGCTCGCTCCCCCTCCGGGTGGATGGCCCGCCGGATGGTAACCCGCCCCCCGAAGATCTCATGAAGCAGGCTGCCGACGTCGTGGTGCTCGGGTCGGGCGTGGTGGGGGCCAGCGTGGCCTACCACCTCGCGGCGCGCGGGTGCGCGGACGTGCTGGTGCTGGACCGCGAGCCCGAGCCCGGCCGCGGGAGCACGTGCCGGGCGACGGGCGGATTCCGCGCGCAGTTCGGCTCCGACGTCAACGTGCGCCTGTCGCTGCTGGCGCGGGAGAAGCTCCTCCGCTTCCCCGAGGAGCTGGGCGTGGACTCGGGATACCGCCCCTACGGCTACCTCTTCGTGGCGCGGGAGCGGCGCGGGCTGGACGCGCTGGCGGAGGCGCGCGAGGTGCAGCGCGCGGCGGGCTTCCACGAGGCGGTGATGGTCGATCCCGACGAGATCCGCCGCCTCAACCCGGCGATCCGCATGGACGGGGTGATCGGGGGATCGTACTGCGCGGCGGACGGCTTCATCCGGCCGCTGGAGATCCTGCGCGGATACCAGGAGGGCGCGCGGCGGCTGGGCGTGCGCTTCGCCTTCGACGAGCCGTGCACGGGCTTCCGGATGCGGGGGCGGCGCATCTCCGCCGTCGTCACGCCGCGCGGCGAGGTGGCGGCGGGGAGCGTGGTGAACGCCGCCGGCGCCTGGGCCGCGCAGGTCGGCCGCCTGGCGGGCGCGGACGTCCCCGTGACCCCGCTCCGCCGCCAGGTGGCCACCACGGAGCCGTGCGACCTCCTCCCGGAGACCATGCCGATGACCATCTTCGTGGACGACGGCTTCCACCTCCGCGTCCGCGACGGCCGCGTCCTCCTCCTCTGGCCCGATCACCCCGCCGGCGCCGACCCGTTCGACACCCGCGTGGACGAGGAGTGGCGGGCGGAGGTGACGCGGATGGCGCGCGAGCGCGTGCCGTGCCTGGCGTCCACGGGGATCGACGTGGAGGCGTGCTGGGGCGGGCTGTACGAGAACTCGCCGGACGGGCACGCGCTCCTGGGCGCCGCGCCGGGCGTGGACAACCTCTATCTCGCCAACGGATCGTCCGGCCACGGGGTGATGCACGCCCCCGCCCTGGGCCACCTCCTGGCCGAGATCATCCTGGACGGCGCCGCCACCACCCTCGACACCCGCCCCCTCCGCCCCAGCCGCTTCGCCGAGGGCAAGCCGAACCGCGCCCCGGAGCTGCTCTGACAGTGGGTTCCGTGATGAGCGCCGCAACGACACCGCGCACGACGCCTCGCCGCTCGATCTCCGCCCCCGCTCCGATCTCTGGCGAGGCTTCCCGTGGTTCTAGCGGGTGTGTTCACGCACCCGCACGGGGGCCGGCGCCCACGCACCCAAACCTCAGGATGACTTGCGGAGATCCGCGCCCCGCCTGAGAATCCTCCGCGAATCCCCCATCTCCCGCGAACCCGCGATGCCGATCCTCCGCCGTATCCCCCTCGCCCTCGTCCTGCTCGCGACGCTCGGCGGCTGCGCCCGTCCGGCGCTGCGATCCGCCGTGCCGGACGGCATCGAGTTCGTCTCCCGCGCCGAATGGGGCGCGCGCGACCCCGTCCTGCCGATGAAGACGCACACGATCCGGCGGCTCACCATCCACCACACCGCCGTGCGGCAGGTGCCCGCGCGCTCCACGGCGGAGAAGCTGCGCGGCCTGCAGCAGTTCTCGCAGCGCGAGGACACCCTGGGGAACGGGCGCCCCAAGCGCATGTGGGCGGACGTGCCGTACCACCTGTACGTCGCCTCGGACGGGAGCGTGGCGGAGGGGCGCGAGTGGCGCTTCGTCGGCGACTCCAACACGCCGCACGACCCCACCGGCCACCTGCAGCTGGTGGTCGAGGGGAACTTCGAGGAGGAGCCGCTCACCGACGCCCAGCGGCGCACCCTGGAGCGGCTCGTCCCCGCGCTCGTCCGCCGCTTCCGCATCCCGCCGGAGCTCATCGCGGGCCACGGCGACCACGCCGAGACGCTCTGCCCCGGCAAGGCTCTCGCCGCCGAGCTCCCGCGCCTCCGCGAGCTGGCCGGCGCGGCGCGCTGAACGGCCACGCATCTCGATTCACCAGCCGGGAGAACGGATTCACCGAATCCTGATCGGGGCCGATTAGGAGAACGGGGGCCCGACCGTTAGGTTCACTGCAGCGTCGGCCCGTGACACACCCCGCTCGACGGCGCTACGCAACCTGTTTCGGGAGTGGCGCGTATGACTTGGCTACACAACAACAGCAGCCGGCGGATGAGCCCCAGCGACCTTTCGGTCAAGCACGAGGCGCATCCGGATTGGATCAGCGGGACGGACCGCATCCCCACCGTGGGCGAGCAGGTCTACTGCACCAGCGGCCTGGCCGAGGTGGTGAAGCTCCTGGGCAAGACCAGCGACGGCAGCCGCCTGCTGGAGCTGAAGCTCCCGGACACCACCAGCAAGCCGTTCTTCGCCGCCGCCTCCAACGTGCTGGTGGCTCCCGCCGCCCCCGTTCTCTGCTGATCCCTCCCGGCAGCCTGAGCGAGTAGCCGAACGACTGGAACCGGGCGCCGTGAATGGCGTCCGCTCCTTTTTCCCCCTCTCGCCATCACCCCCGATGACCTCCCCCCACCCCGCCCGCGGATCGATGTCCCCCGCCCAGGCGCTCCTCCTGGGAACGCTGACCGTCGGCGTGCTGGACATCGCGGACGCCATCGTCTTCTTTGGGATGCGCGGCGTCCCGGCCACCACGATCCTGCAGGCCATCGCCTCCGGCGTCCTGGGGCGCGCGGCGTTCTCGGGCGGGAGCGGGGCGGCGGCGCTGGGGCTGGCGCTGCACTTCGTCATCGCCTTCGGCGTGGTGGCCGTCTACCACCTGGCCAGCCGGCGCTTCCCCGCCCTGGCGCGGAACCCGCTCCTGCTGGGGCCGCTGTACGGCGTGCTCGTCTACCTGGTGATGAACGAGGTGGTGCTCCCCCTCTCCGCCGCCATGACCGGCCCGCGCACCCTGCCGATCGTGGTGAACGGCCTGCTGATCCACGCGTTCGGCGTGGGGCTCCCGGCCGCTCTCTCCGCGTGGGCCGCCGGCCGCCGCGCCGAGCCCGCGCCGCCCGCCGTCCTGGCCTGACCCGCGCGACCATCGCACCGATGCTGTTCCGCAAGAAGAAGAATCCACCCCCGCCCGCCGGGTACGTCGATCCGGACGCGACCCTCCCCTACGGCTACGTCCCGCCCCCCGCCGAGCCGCCGCCGGCCGAGCCGGAGCGTCCGCGCGGGCGGCACATCGCCTGGCGCGTGGCGAAGCTCGCCCTCAAGGTGCTCGCCGCGTACTACGTGCTCTGCGTGCTGCTGCTGGTGGTCTACCGCTTCGTGCAGCCGCCCACCACGGGCGTGCAGCTGCAGCGGCGCGTCGAGGCGATGATCGGCGGGCGCGAGTACGTGAAGAAGCGCGACCTGGTGTCCAGCGAGGAGATGTCGCGGCACGTGGCGCGCGCCGTGGTGGCAGCGGAGGACGGGCGCTTCTGGACGCACGGCGGGTTCGACTGGATCGAGATGGAGAACGCGCGGAAGGACGCCGTCGAGCGGGGGCGGATGCGCGGCGCCTCCACGCTGACGCAGCAGCTGATGAAGAACCTCTTCGGCTGCGCCTGCCGCAATCCCATCCGCAAGCTCTACGACTACGCGCTGACCCCGCCCGCCGAGCTGATCCTGGGGAAGAGGCGCATCCTGGAGCTGTACCTGAACAACGTGGAGTGGGGCCCCGGCGTCTTCGGCATCGAGGCCGCCGCCGAGCACCACTACGACACCAGCGCCGCCAGGCTGACGCGCACGCAGTCCGCCGGGCTCGCCGCGCTCCTCCCCAACCCGCTCCGCCGCAAGCCCAGCAACACCGCCTGGTACCGCCGCGAGATCCTCCGCCGCATGGGCCGCCGCGGCTGGTGACGAGGAATCGGGCGGGCGATCCGCGTCAGCGCGCGACCGAGGCCGCGGCGCCCCCTCCGGCGGCAGGCGTTCGCGTGAGGCTGCGGGGCTGGTGCGTGAAGGGCGGTCGGGCGACGGCGATCACACGGATGACAGTCGTCGACAGTCCGTTGCCGTACAGCCGTAAAGCCGTCATTCAGAGGGCCGGCCGAACGGACCTTGGCCCCCTCGCCACCGTTCGCAGGCCCGTGAGAATCCAGCCCGCCAGCGAGAGGCCCGGGCGCGGCAGCGACGAGATAGCCCGCCCTCGGAACCGCCGGCGCGGCGAAGGGACCGAGGCCAACGCGCGGAAATCCGAATCCGCCCGAGCCGCGGCTGCTGCGGCCGCGGTTGTATCGCCGCTGCCGCGCCCAGGCCTCGCGTTTCGCACGCTAGATCCCACGGCCCTGCCGTCACCTGCGAGGAGGCGAGACCGGTGCGGCCGGGCCTCTGGATGACGGCTTGACGGCAACCGATCGTACGGATTCGGTGTGCCTCGAATCCGATCCGCGGATGAAGACGAATCGGCAGCCGACGTTCATTCGTCGGCTGCCGATTGTCATCCATCGATCATCGTTTTGCCGCCGATCGCATCATCCGTCGATCATCTTCTGTCGATCATCATCCGCTGTCGATCTCCATCTCCACCGATCGTCGCCGCGATTGATCAGGGGATGCGGATCAGAATCGCGAGGAGGTGAGCATGGTCCGGGAGCGCGTCCAGGCGGTGGTGAAGGCGGCGCGGGCGGCGTCGGCTTCGGCGGTCCTGCCCTGGGCGCGGAGGGCCTGCTCCAGGCCGAAGAGGCTCCAGCCGTTGGCGGCGCGGTCCTCCAGCGCGGCGCGGTAGACGCGCTCGGCGTCGCGCGCGCGGCCGGCCTCCAGGAGCGCGGCGCCCAGCCAGTCGCGCGCGGCGAACGGAAGCGGCTCGGGCTCGTCGTAGGTGAGGCTGTCCTCCATCGCCACCGACCTCTCCAGCACCGCGATCCCCTCGCGCGGCCGCCCGGCCGTCCGCAGCATGTCGCCGCGCAGCAGGCCGTGGACGATCCCCAGCAGCCGCGGCGCGCGGTGCCCGCGGAAGTTGACGGAGTCGGGGGTGGTGCGGGCCAGCGAGTCCACGCGCGCCAGATACACCAGCGCGCTGTCGCGCCGCCCCGCGTGCAGGTGCGCCTCCCCGCGCGCGAACGACCACAGCCCGCGCAGCACCTGGTTGGGCGGCGGCGCGGCGATGGCCAGCACGTCGTCCCACCGACCGAAGCGCAGCCGCACCAGCGCCTGCAGCGCCACGCCGTCGCCGTTGGGGACGAGCGCCGCGTACGCGTCCGCCGCCTCCATGGCGCGCGCCTCCTGCCCGTCCATGGACGCGGCGAAGAAGAGCATGTGCAGGTTGTGGCCGGCGTAGATGGAGACCGCCTCCCCCTCCGCAGCCCGCCGGTCCGACGCCCACGCGATCTCGTTGGAGCGCACCGCGTCGGCCCACCGCCCCACGCGGTTGTAGGTGTGCGACGGCATGTGGTTGAGGTGGCTGGCGCCGGGCATGGCGTTCACCAGGATGTCGCCGCACGTCTGGGCGCGGCCGGCGCGCGGCGTGGTCTCGGTGGCGTGGATGTACGAGTGGCAGACCCCCGGGTGCGCCACGTCGGCGGCCAGCGCGCGCTCCAGCACCGCGTGGATGCGCGCCACGGACGGCTTTTCCACGCTCCAGATCCCCCGCCGCGGCTCCAGCAGCATCAGCGCGTCCGCGTACAGCTGCGCCACCTGCAGGTCGTCGGTGAAGCGCGCGTAGACGCGCTCCATCGCCCCCGCGTACGCGCTGTCCAGCCCCTTCCGCCCGCCCGCCGGATGCTGTTCGCGATACCGCGCCGTCATCGCCTCCGCCAGCGCGCGCTCCACGGGCGTGCCGCGCGCCCGGGCCAGCTCGTGGGCGCGGCGGGCGGCGGCGGTGGCGTCCGGCGCGTCGGTGCTGTCCATGGCGCCGTTGAGGTACGGCCCCAGCGCCCACGCCTCGCCCCACCAGCACATCCCGCACGACGGATCGAGCCGCCGCGCCTCGACGAACGAGCGATGCGCCTCCTCCGGCGCGAAGGCGTACATCAGCTTCACGCCCTGGTCGAAGTACGCCTGCGCCTCCGCCGATTCCGTGCTGACGCGCCACGCGAAGGTGCCCAGCGCCTCCCTGTACAGCCGCGCCGGCGCGCTGTCCGGCTCCGCCGCGGCGGCGTGCGCGCCCCCGTGCTGCGCCGCCAGGCGAAGCGGAAGCGCGGCGGAGACGAGCGTCAGGAATCCTGCGACCAGGCTGCGGAGAGGCATGGAAGTGCTCGGCTGGGAGGGTGCGATCCGGCGGGAGGAGCAAGATAATCATCGCCCGCGCGCACGGCGAGCGGGCGGGTTGCGTCGCATCGATCCAGCCGTATCATGCTGGTGATGCGGAGGTGCGCAGGCGGCGATGGGCGTCGAGTGGATTCGGATCGTCGGCCGCGTCCGTGCGGGCGCGTAAACACACCCGGTAGAACCACGGGAAGCCTCGCCGACCATTGGCGCGGCGCATGGGTCCGTGCGGCGAGGCTTCGTGCGCGGTTTGCGTGGAGGTGGAGCGAAGCCTCGCCGCACATGCGATTTCGTCACGGCGGAATTTGGCGAGGCTTTCCGTCGTTTTAGGTGGGTTCACCCACCCGCGCGCGACGGGGCGTGATTTCGACCGGCGCCCCAACGTCGGAGCCGGGGTGGTTCGACAGGCTCTGTCGCATGCCGCGGCGGCCCCCCTCCCCCCGCCGCGCGGTGGGAGGGAGACTTTTCTACCCCGTCGCGTGCATCGGCGTGCACGAAAGCCTTCGTACCGCCAACCTCTCCCGGAACGGGGGAGGACAGACCGCCCCAGCGGTCAGGAGGGGCCGCGTCAGCATTGTACCCAGCCCGTCGACCCTCACCGAATCCCCGCCCGCCAACGAAAATCCGCCGCCGCGAGAAACCATCTCGCGGCGGCGGATTATCGTCCCCAACCCCAATCCCCATCAGCCCGTCAGAACGTCCAGTTCGCGTTGACGCCGACGGCGTAGTAGCGGTAGCCTTCGCCGCCCTCCGTGGGGGAGAGGCGCGAGAGGCCGGCGTTGGCGTAGCCGGCGTGAAGGCCCACGCGGCGGCCGGGTCCGAAGAGGTAGTAGAGGCCGCCCGCCCCGCGCAGCGAGGCCGTGGGCTCGCCGTCGTCGCCCACCTGCTGGACGCCCGGCGCCACCTCGGCGTTCAGCGACCAGTGGCGCCACTCGCGCCCGAAGCGCCCCAGCGCCTCGGCCACGCCGTAGAAGTCCGGGTCGAAGTAGCCGTCGTTCAGGTCGCGCTCGAAGCCGAACGTCCGCCCCGCCAGGCCGACGGTGAAGAAGCGCGCGAAGCGGCGCGTCACCGCCAGGCTCCCCGCCAGCCGCTCGTTGGTGTCGCCCGAGATGCCGCCGCGGAACTGGGTCCATCCCCCGCCCACCGACACCGCGAACCCCGCCCCCGGCACCACCTGCGCCGAGAGCGACACCTCCTCCGTCTCCACCTCGCGCTCGATCAGGAGCGCCGTGGCGTCCAGCGGCTGCCGCTGGTACTGCAGCGTCCCCGATACGGCGTAGCGCCCCGGCGACGACACCGCCGCCCGCCACGAAGGCCGCGTCTCCGCGTTCGGCGCGTCCGACGAGCTCCCGCCGAAGGAGCCGGAGAGCGCCCACCCGGGCTCCAGCTGCGTCCAGAGCGAGAGCGCCGCGCCGTACGCCTCCCCCTCGGGAATCCCCACGCCCTCGTAGCGCGCGCGGCGCAGGTAGGCGTCGCCGCGCACCTCCAGCCGCGGGATGGGGCGCCACCCGCCGCCCGCGTTGGCGGTGACGATGCGGTTGCCGTCCGAGTCGCTCTCGTACGTCACCCCGGACGACGAGCGGGGCTGCACGGCCAGGCGCGCCCACCCCAGCTCGGCGCGGGCGTCGCGGTCCGTGGGCGCCGCCTGCACGGCGCGGCGGGCGGCGGAGAGCGCCGCCGCGTCGCGCCCCTGCCAGCGCAGCGTCTGCGAGAGCCCCACCAGGGCGGCCGCGTCGTTCGGATGGCGGACCAGGACGGCGCGCCAGCGGCGCTCGGCCTCGATCAGGTCGCCCTTCCAGGCGGCGACGCTGGCCAGCCCGCGCTGCGCCTCCACGTCGGCCGGCTCCAGGGCCAGGATGGTGCGGTAGACGGCCTCGGCGGAATCCAGCCGCGACGCCCACCCCAGCACCTGCGCCAGCCCCAGCCGCGCCTCGCGGTCGGTGGGGTCCGCGCGCAGGAGCGAGTCGTACACGGCTTCCGCCGCGTCGAAGCGCGAGGCCCAGGAGAAGACGCGCGCCCGGCTCAGCTCCACGGAGCGGTTCCCGGGGGTGATCTCCAGGATCTGGCCGTAGGTGCGGAGCGCCTCGTCGTACTGCCCCGCCCACCCGGCGAACTGCGCGCGCGCCTCCAGCGCCGGGAGGTACCCCGGATCGGCCGCCAGCAGCACGTCCAGCTCGCGCACCGCGCCGGCCGCGTCGCCGCGCCACGCCAGCACGCGGGCGCGGTCCACGCGCGCCTCGCGGTTGCGCGGGTCCACGCGCAGCAGCTTGTCGAAGAGCACCAGCGCCTCGTCGTAGCGGTCCGCGTAGCCGCGGATCAGCGCCATGCGGTGCAGCGCCCGCGCGTCCGACGAGTCGCGCGCCAGCCGCTCCCCGTACAGCCGCTCCGCCACGTCCAGCCGCCCCGCCGCCCACGCCTCGTCCGCCGTCTCCTGCGCCCGCGCGGGAGACGCGAACAGCGTCATCGAGATCACGAAGAGGAGCAGCCAGCTACGCCGCGCGACGACGCCGTTCAACCACTGCCACGCCGAAGCCGACGCATGCGCGGCAGCCGGCTGGCCGGGTCCCTCCCCCGGGGTTTTGGGGGCGAGGGACAGGCGCCCCCAGGCGCCAGGGCGGGGGCCCGCGGAGCGTCGGACGCGCATCTTCATCGCCCACCCTCCATCACAGGGGGCCTCATGGTGCGGTACGCCTCGCGCATGGCGCCGTAGACGGGGCGCTCGCGCTCGCGCCAGCGGGGCTGCTCCCAGGTGGGCCAGGTGTACTGCGCCACGTCGCCGGCGCGGCCGGAGGCGGGCCACTGGCGCCACCGCCCGCCGTCGCGCGCGGCGGCCACGATGCGGATGCCGGGGACCGTCTGCGTGCCGAACTCGCCGGGGAGCGGGCCGCTGGACGGGTCCTGCAGGACGCGGCGCTCGCTGGGGTCGGTGAAGTTCAGCAGCATCCAGGGGATGCGCACCTCCAGGATCCCCTGGTCCTCGATCCACTCCCACTGCCCGTCCGGGAGGCTCCCCGGCCACAGGATCCCGCGGTCGTAGCCCAGCCCCGGGAACTCCGTCCCGTCGCGCCCGAAGCGCCGGCGGTTGGTCACCACGCGCAGCGAGTCGTAGACGCCGTCCTCGTTGGCCTGGCTCAGGTACGGCCGGGCGAAGCGCTGCTGCCAGCGGCCGGAGAAGTACCCCGGGAGCGCGTCCTCGATGGCAGGCGGCGGCGCGGGGGAGCCGGCGATGGCCTCCACGCGGTCCAGCGCGAAGGGGTTGGACGGCGGGTCCACCATCAGCCGCACCTCGTTCCCCGTCGCCCGGAGCGCGAACTCGAGGCCGACGGGAAGGCGCGAGCCCACGCGCCCCGGCCAGCGGAAGTCGCCCGCCTCCGGCTTGAGGATGTCGAAGCCCAGCAGGAGCTCGTCCGGCCTCCGCCCCGTCCCGCTCTCGAACTGCAGCCAGAGGTACGCCTCGTCCGACGCCGCGCGCACGCGGCCTCCGTCGGGGGTGGAGTACAGCGCGGGGCGCTGCCTCCAGGCGGCCAGGCGGTCGCGGGCGGTGCCGTCGGGGAGGATCTGGCCGGGCTCCATCGCCAGCATCCCGTAGTGCTGCTCCGCGTCCAGGCGGTTCAGCCAGAGGCGGTTGCGCTCCAGCGGGATCTCGAACTCGATGACGATCCAGTTCTTCTTGAACCACTCGTCGATCCAGGCGAAGATCGCCCCGCCGGCCATCCCCGCCTCGGCGATCTCCTGCGTCAGGCGCACGTTGACCGCGGACATCGACGCCTCGTCGTGCCCGCCGTGGTGCCACCCCTGCGGCTGCAGGTGCGCGCTCCCGATGGACGCCGGGACGCCATACTCCGAGATCACCACCGGCATCCGCCCGTGGTGCTTCTTCAGCTCCACCAGGTAGCCGAAGTAGTTGGAGCGGCCGAACGAGGAGGACGTGCTGGCGTACTTCGGGTCCAGCACCATGAAGTCCGGGTAGTACGGATACGCGTGGTAGCTGGCGAAGTACCCCGCCGGGAACGCCGCCGTCGGCTTCACCAGCGCGGCGTCCAGCCCCGTGGCGTCGTTGTCGTACTCCAGCGGCTTCCGGTCCACCCGCTCGCCCTTCCGCGTGCGGATGGCGATCTCCTCGTCGACCGTGGTCTCGGTGGGGTGCGTGAGCGGGTCCAGCGTGGGCCAGTTGGTGTAGGCCACGGGGCGCTGCGCGCGGTAGGTGCGCATCTCGTAGGCGATCATCTCCTCGCTCGCCTTCCCCAGCCACGCGTCCATCGGCGTCCCGCCCGTCACCGTCAGGTAGCGGCCGCGCCACTCGCGCATCTGCGGGTGCAGCTCGTTGAACCCCACCACCGAGTACGGCTCCCACTCGCGCCCGATGATGTACGCCAGCACCCACGGCGACACGTCGGCCGTGTAGAAGCCGGAGGAGTGGCCGGGGCGCGGGGGGATGTCCGCGCGGCCGTGGAGGAGGTCGATCACCCGGTGCATCTCGCCGAAGAACTCGCCCTCCCACTGCGCGCCCGAGAAGTCGTGGTCCTCGGGGAGCTCCGTCCAGACGCCGTGCACCACCCAGAGCGGCTGCTCCGCGTGCGCCAGGTTCCACGCCCGCAGCGCCTTGTAGAAGTGCGGGGGATGGATGGTGTAGACGCGGACCACGTTGGCCCCCATCCCCGCCATCTGCTGGATCCAGCGCACGTACGTGGCCGAGTCCGGGAACTCGCTGGGGTGCTTCCCCGGGAGCGCCGCGCCCAGGTTGACGCCCTTCCAGTAGAACGGCTCCCACCCGCGCGCCGTCCGCACCTCGAACCGGTCGCCGTTGACGCGCGACGGGTAGACGGCGGTGTCCGGAAGGACCAGCGCCGGCCGCGTGGGCGCCGGGCCGACGCCCTCGGGAAGCCGGGCCAGGTAGTCGCGCGCGTCGGCGTTGTCGGGATCGATCGCCCGGACGCGGGTGAAGGCGGTGCGCACCGTCGTCAGGTCGCCCTGGCGCCAGGCGGCGAGGCCCAGGCCCACCAGCGCGTCCACGTTGCGCGGCTCCGTCTGCGCGGCGCCCTCGAACCACCGGCGCGCCCCCGCCGCGTCACCCGCGCGGAGGGCGACGTAGCCCAGCCCCGTCCGCGCGCCCACGTGGTTGGGGCAGACGCGCCGGGCGGCCTCGAACGCCGCGCGGGCCGCGTCCAGCTCGTTGGCCCGGTAGCGCGTCCACCCCTGCTCCGTCTGCGGATTCCCCGCCGCCGGGCACTCCTGCGCCACGGCGGAGGCGGCGCGCGGAGCCGCGCGATCGGCATCCCCCGACGCGGCGAACGCGGCCGCGGCGGCGAAGAAAGGCGCCGCGGCGACCAGCGCGGAGGCACGGAAAGTACGTGAGATGTTCAGATGCAAGACGTTTCCTCCCAATCGATTGCCCGATTCGTCTCAGGCGAATGCTCAACTGAACCGCGGTGCGATTCGCCCTGCGCGTCCGACCGCCACGCGCCGCCCTCCGCTCGCTTGGGCTCGCACCTCCCCCGTTCCGAGGGAGGTCGCTCCGTCAGCGGCTTCGCGTCTGAGCGAGCGGCGGGGGCGCCGCGGCCGGAGCCACGCACGAAAATCCTGTTCCCCGCCGAACTCCGTCCTTCGATCCCGATCCCCTGCCCCGCATCTCCCGATCCCGATCCTCTGCCCCGCATCCACCGATCTCGAACCCCCGCCCCGCCTCTCCCGCCCCGCATCTCCCGAATCGGCTAGGTCTTGGGCGCGACGCCGGCGGACCTCCCGTCCGTGCTGTTCGGGCTGGCGGGGTTGTTGGTGGGGGCGACGGTGAAGCCGGTGCGGTCCATCTTCCCCCAGGCGCGGCTCCCGCGGAGGTAGTTGAACATCCCGCGCAGCCGCCACCACACCGTCAGCTGGCGGTATCCCAGGTTCTCCAGCAGCGCCCAGACGACGAGCATCACGCGGTCCCAGAAGGTGTGGTAGCGCGCGAAGTTCATCTCCTCCAGCACCAGCGAGAACAGGGTCAGGCAGGCGCCCAGGCCGTACGCGGTGAGGAAGTAGAGGATGGCGAACGGCCAGTCGATGGCGGTCAGCATCAGCCCCAGCACCAGGCCGATCAGCCCGACCGCCTCGATGACCGGCGCCAGCAGCTCGTTCACCACGAAGTACGGGTAGGAGACCATCCCCATGGCCCCGTACTTGGGATTGAAGGCCAGCCGGCGGTGGCGCCAGAGGACGTCGGCCAGGCCGCGCTGCCAGCGGTCGCGCTGGCGCCCCAGCACGCGCAGGGACGACGGCGCCTCCGTCCACGCCACGGGGTCGGGGATGAAGTCGATGCGGCGCGGGCCGCCCTGCTCGTACCCCAGGCGGCGGAGGCGCAGCACCAGCTCCATGTCCTCGCCCACCGTCTCGTGCAGGTAGCCGCCGGCCGCGATCATGGCGTCGCGCCGGAAGAGGCCGAAGGCGCCGGAGATGATCAGGTTGCCGCCCAGCCGGTTCCACCCCAGCCGCCCGAAGAGGAAGGCGCGCAGGTACTCCACCACCTGGAACCCCGGGATGGCCTGCCGCGGCACGTGGGTCTCCGTCACGCGCCCGCCGCGCACCCGGGAGGAGTTGGCCACGCGGATGGTGCCCCCCGCCGCGATCACCTGGTCGTTGTCGATGAACGGCCGCACCATCCGGATCAGCGCGTCCGGCTCGATCAGCGTGTCGGCGTCGATGGCGCACACCAGCTCGCCCGTGGCCAGGTTGAGCCCCGCGTTCAGCGCGTCCGCCTTCCCCCCGTTCCGCTTGTCGACGACCACCAGGTTGGGATGGGTGCGCGACCGGTACAGCGCCACCACCTCGGCCGAGGAGATGCGCTTCTGGTAGATGGGGTGGATGGGCTGCAGCTCGAACTGGTCGATCAGGACGGCCATGGTGGCGTCCTTGGAGCCGTCGTTGACGACCACCACCTCGAGGTCCGGATAGTAGAGCGCCAGGAGCGCGCGGACGCTCTCGGCGATGGTGGCGGCCTCGTTGTAGGCGGGGGCCAGCATGGAGATGGAGGGGACCACGCGCGAGCCCAGCATCTTCCACCGCGCCTGCCCCCGCGAGAGGAGGACGTGGCGGCGCATCTCGGCCGCGGCGCTCACCAGGAGCACCAGGTACCACCCGTTGACCAGGAGGAAGTAGACCAGGATCGCCCACTCCAGGCGAACCAGGATCAGCGTGGCGATGCTTTCGGTGCTCATCGCCACTGGTCGTGCTCCGCGGTGGTCTCGGGCATGTCCAGCACCTGCCGGGCGATGTCGGCGGCGAAGCGGTCGGAGTCGGCCAGGGCGCGGCGGAGGAGGAGCTGGCCGGGGCTCCCCAGCCGGCGGAGCGCCAGCGCGGCCTGGCTCCGGCAGATCCACGCGGGATCGCGGAGGAGCCTGGCGACCGTCGTGGCGGCCGGCCAGTGCCCCAGGCGCCCGAGGGCGGCGGCGGCGGCGGCGCGGACGTACGGCTCGGCGTCGCCCAGCATCTCCTCCAGCACCGTCACCAGCTCGTCGCCGCCGATGGCGCCGGCCAGCGAGGCGGCGCGGACGCGGACGGCGGGGAGCGGGTCGTTGCAGAGGCGGCGCGCGGCCCGGGCCAGCCCCGGATCGGGGAGGCCGGCGGCCACGTCCAGCGCGGCCTCCGCCTCGGGCCCGGAGTGCGTCTCCAGGTACTCCGCCAGCCGCGCCAGCCCCGGCCGCCCGATGCGCAGGAGCGAGTCGCGGAGCACCCAGCTCCCCACCGACGTCGGGTCGGCCAGGAGGGGGACCAGGCGGTCGATCACTTCCTGGGAGGGGTGGTCGGCGGCCCACTCCACGGCTTCGGCGCGGACGGCGGGGTGGGGGTCGCGGAAGAGCGGGGTGACGGCCTTCTCGCCGCCTCCCAGCGCGGTCAGGAGCCGCACGCCGCGCAGCCGCCGCCACCAGCGCCGCTCGGCGCACATCCGCTCCGCGGCCTCGCTCAGCCCGATCTCGCCGGCGAGCGAGGTGAGCTGGCGCCGCTGCGAGCCGGCCACGCTGGGCACCAGCTCGGTGAAGAGGCGCACCTGCAGGCGGCGGGGGAGGGCGCGGAGGCGGGCCAGGTCGGCGCGGTCCACCTGCGGGCGCACGGCGACGCCGGCCAGCACGTTGCGGCCGCGCTCCAGCCGGGGCGCCGCCCACCGTTCGAAATACGTCATCCACGCGCCGTGCCCGAAGATGGAGATCAGGCAGGCGGCCAGGACCACTCCCTCCACCAGCAGCACCCAGCGCAGCAGCTCGGTCGCACTCACGTAAGCTTTCCCATTCCCATCGAAACACGTCGCACGTGCCGCGTCACCGTCGAGACCACGTCTCGACGGTGGCGGCCATCGCTCGCATGAAGGCGGGAAGGCATGGCAGGGATCGCGCCATCGGTTTCCCCGAGCGATCCCCATCCGCCAATCGATCCCGCGGCCTCGATCCGTCGATCCCACGAAGCGTACGACCCTCCGCTCCCGCGCGGATTCATCCGCGGAAGCCCATACGGAGACGGGAGTTCGCCCTCACCCGTGGAACGCACGGCGGAGTGCCGTATCCAGATTTTTTTGAAGAGGCACCTGTCGGCCCCGGTCCTCCCCTCCCCCGCACCCGCCGCCCCCTCCGCCGAGAAGCAAGCGACGCGCGGCTCCAGGCATCGCCAACCGCGTCATCAGGAGGATCGGCGCGGAACCCTGCCCTCGCTCCACATCCTCCCGATGACGCAGTTGCCACGGCCCGGGAGCGCACGAGGCTCGGGCAGGCCGGCGAATGGAGGGTGCGAACGATCCAGGACGGCATCCGAGACGGTGAGCGGCGGCGACGACCCGGACAGCCGCCGCGCACACGCGCCGGCCCTCACCCCCGCATCGCCCTCCGGATGCGCTGGAGGAGGATGGGGACGGAAAACGGCTTGGCGACGTGGTCGAAGGCGCCTTCCTCCAGCGACTGGACGACCTCGGCCTCGTGCGAGCGGACGGTGAGGACGATGACTCGGGTGCGCTCCAGGACGCGCTCGCGGGCCAGGAGGCGCAGGAGGGCGTGGCCGTCCATCCCGGGGAGATCGACGTCCAGGAGGATCACCCGCGCGCGGAGGACGGGGCGCGATCCGGTGAGGAGCGCGGCGGCCTCGGCGCCGTCGTTGACCCAGCGGCTCCCGTAGCCGCGCGTCTCCAGCGCGTGCAGGAGGAGGCGGGCGAGGGCGGGGTCGTCCTCCACCACCAGGACGTCCACGGTGTCGGCGGCGCCGGGGCGGTCGGGGGTCCAGCCGGCGGGGAGGACGCGGTCGCGGCCGTTCTCCTTGGCCTGGTAGAGGGCCGCGTCCGCCGCGCGGTAGAGCGTCTGCAGGTCGCCGCCGTCCTCGGGGTAGTGGGCCACCCCGCCGCTGAAGGAGACGCTGAACTCCTCCCCCGGGACCCCCTCGAACGCCTCTTCGCGGAGCGTCTCCAGGACGTCGGCCAGGCGCTGCACCCCGTCGTCCTTGTCCATCCCGTACATCCCCACCACGAACTCCTCGCCCCCCCACCGCGCCACCACGTCCTCCGCGCGAAACGAGCGCTGGAGGAGGCGCGCCACCCGCCGCAGCACGTCGTCGCCGGTGCCGTGGCCGAAGCGGTCGTTGACGCCCTTGAAGTGGTCCAGGTCCAGGATCCCCAGCGAGAACGGCTGCTGCTGGCGCATGGCCAGGTGCAGCAGCTGCCCCATCAGCTCCTCGGAGCGGCGGCGGTTGGCGGCGCCGGTGAGGGGATCGGTCTCGGCCAGCGAGCGGTGGAGGCGGACGCGCTCCATCCGGTTGGCCACCCGCGTCACCAGCTCCGGCCCCACGATGGGCTTGGCGACGTAGTCGTCGGCCCCGGCGGCGAAGATGCGCTGCACCGTCTCGGGATCGGTGCGCGCGGTGAGGAAGACGATGGGGACGGCCGTCCAGCGCCGGTCGTTGCGCATCACCCGGCAGAGCTCGATCCCGTTGACGTGGGGCATGTCCACGTCCAGGATCACCATGTCGGGGGCGGACGACTCCAGCGCCTCCCAGAAGCGGAGCGGGTCGTCCACCGTCTCCACCTCCAGCCCCTCGCCGCTCAGGACGGCGGACACGGCGGCGAGCACCTGGGGATCGTCGTCCACCGCCAGGACGGCGCCCTTCTGCGCGCGGTCGCGGCGGAGGAGCTGGCGCACGGCCTCGACGGCGGCGGCGGGGGGGACGGGCTTCTGCAGGAACCCCTGCCCGCCCAGCCGCGCCACCTCCACCCGGTCGGTGAACGCCGTCCGCGCCGTCAGGACGACCACGGGGATGGGCGGCGTGCGCGCCGACAGCTCGCCCAGCAGCTCCAGCCCGCAGGCGCCGTCGCCCAGCGACAGGTCCAGGAGGACGACGGCGGGCGGGTCCTCGGAGACCGCGGCGCGCGCGGCCGCCGCGTCCCCCACCACGCGGGCGCGCAGCCCCCGCCCCGACGCCTCCATGGCGATCCGCTGCGCCAGCTCCTGGTCGTCGTCCACCACCAGGAGGAGGGGAGCCTCGGCCCCGCCCGCGACGACCGCCGGGGCGGCGGGCGCCGCGCCGGCGGCGGCGGAGAGCGCCGGCGGCTTGGCCAGCTCGCGGCGGAGCGCCACGGCCAGGTCGGTCAGCTTCAGCGCCTCGGCCTGCCCCAGCGGCGTGCTCCCGCCCAGGAGCAGCTCCAGCTCCCGCGCCAGCCGCGACCCGTGCGCGAAGCCGAAGGTGCCCACGGAGCCGGCCAGCTTGTGCGCCTCGCGCTCGGCGGCGCGGCGCGTCTCGGCGTCCAGCGTCCCCTCCAGCACGGCCACGGCGGCGGCCTCCACCACGTCCACCCGCGCCACCACGGCGCCGCGGAAGCGCTCCCACGCCTGGGAGATGGCGTCGGCCACGCTCCCGCGCTCGTGGGTGGCGCGCGGCGCCTCGGTGCGGGTGCCCAGGGCGGAGGCGGCCTCGCGGGCCAGCTCCTCGCGGTCCAGCGGGTGGTAGAAGACGCGGGAGACGCCCAGCCGCTCCAGCCCCTCGCGGGTGAGCCCGCTCTCGGCGCCGCCGGGGACGCAGTAGAAGACGGGGACGCGCCCCGCCGCCGCCGACAGCGCCTCGCGGGCGCCGGGGAAGGAGTCGTCCACGATCGCCAGCCCCCACCCCTCGCCCGCCAGCGCGCCGCGCACCTCGGCGGGGGCGTGCGCGGCCTGCACGTGCGCGCCGGCCAGGTGGCGCGCCAGCCAGGCGGCCAGCCCGTCGGGGAGGCCGGCCAGGAGGACGCCGCGCGGGGCGGAGGGACCGGCCGCGCCGCTCACTGGGGCCACCCCAGCGTGGCGGAGATCTGCCGGGCCAGGTCCATGGGGTCGAACGGCTTGGAGAGCACCCCCTCCACCCCCAGCCCGTCGAAGCGGCGGAGGTCGGCGGGCTGCACCTTGGCGGTCAGGAGGATCACGGGGATCGAGGACGTGGCGGGGTCGTCGCGGAGGCGGCGGAAGGTGGTGGGCCCGTCCATGTCGGGCATCATCACGTCCAGGAGGACGGCGTCGGGGCGCTCCTCGGCGGCGAGGCGGATCCCCTCCTCGCCGGAGCGCGCGGGGATCACGTCCCACCCGGCCACCATCTCCAGCGACAGCTGGGCCACTTCGCGGATGTCGTCCTCGTCGTCCACGATCAGGATGCGTCGGCTCATTCCCCTATTGATCGGTTGCGATCCGGAATGGATGAAACGCGCGCGAACACGCGCGTGCCCGGCGAGAACCGTTAATCAACACTGGCATGGCAACTTCAGGACCGCCGGGCGGGAAAAGTCCGGAAGTGCTGAGTGGTGAATCTCAACTTCACGACGTCCGAAGTCCTAAGTGCCGAGTGCTTAGTCCTTAGTGCTTAGTCCTTAACCGCACGCAACGACGCGACTGGGGATCAGGATCACACTCTGCGACCGGGCGCCGCGTCGACCGTAGCCGTTGCGGCCGCGGTGATCTCGACGCTGCCGCGCCCCTGCCTCGCTTTTCGCGGGCCAGATCCTACGGTCCTGCCCTCTCTTGGCGAGGCGGCGAGATCGGACGGCCAAGCACACTAAGCACTAAGCACTAAGCACTAAGCACTCAGGACTTCTTTTCCTCCGTGACCGTCGGCCGCGCCGGAACCGTGAACACGAACGTGCTTCCCTCCCCCGCCTTGCTCTCCGCCCAGATCCGCCCCCCGTGCTGCTGGACGATGCTCCGGCAGATGGCCAGCCCCAGCCCCGTCCCGCCCTTCTGCCGCGAATCGGACGAGTCCACCTGGTTGAAGCGCTCGAAGATGCTCTCCAGGCGGTCGGGCGGGATGCCGCGCCCCTGGTCGGCCACGCGGAAGACGGCGCCGTCGCTGGCGCGCTCCACCACCAGGTCCACCGCGTTCCCGGCCTCCGAGAACTTGACGGCGTTCGACAGCAGGTTGGTGAGCACCTGCAGGAGGCGGTCGGCGTCGGCCTCCAGCGCCGCGTCGTCGGCGCGGAGGCGGAGGGCCACGCCGGCGCGCTCGGCCACGGGCTGCATCACCTCGGCGGCGTGGCGCGCCAGGTCGGCGGCGGAGACGGGGCCCATCTCCATGGCCTCCTTCCCGGACTCGATCCGCTCCAGGTCCAGGATGTCGTTGATCAGCCGGATCAGCCGGTCGGTGTTGGCCACGGCGATCTCCAGCATCCGCGCCCCGGCCACCGAGAGGTCCCCGCCCTTCCCCGCCGCCAGCAGCCCCAGCGACCCGCGGATGGAGGTGAGCGGGGTGCGCAGCTCGTGGCTGACCACCGAGACGAACTCGTCCTTCATCCGGTCCACCTCGCGCCGCAGCGTCACGTCGCGGAAGGTGATGACGGCGCCCGCGATCCGCTCCTCCTCCACGATGGGCGACACCGTGTACTCCACCGGAAAGCGCCGGCCGTCCGCCCTCCGGAAGGTGGCGTTGGGGACCGTCACCGGCTCGCTGGAGAGGAGCGCCGCGCGGATGGGGTCGCCGCCGGGGGCGTGCGAGAGGAGCGTGGCCTCGTACGGCCGCCCGGTCAGCTCCTCGGCCTCGTACCCCAGCATCCGCTCCGCCGCGGGGTTCACGAAGGTGGTGAAGCCGTGCGCGTCGATCCCGTAGATCCCGTCCGCCGCCGAGCTCAGGATCAGCGCGTTCTGCCCCGCCAGCCGCCCGGAGGTGCGCGCCGCCAGGGCGCGCTGCGCCGCCTCGGCCGCCAGCGCCTCGTTGGCGGCGCGGAGCCCCGCCGTGCGCCGCTGCACCAGCACCGCGGCGGCCGCGGCCAGGAGCAGGGCGATGGCGCTCCCCGCCAGCAGCACCCGGCGCGTGGTGCGCTCCAGCTCGCGCGCCCGGCCGGCCCGCGCGCGCAGGAGGCGGAACTCCTCCGCCTCGATGCCCAGGACCCGCCTCCGCAGCGCGTCGCTCCGCGCGGCGCGGGCCTCCACCCGCGCCGGGTCGGCCGCCGCCGCCCGGGCGCGCGCCACCGCCGCGGCATCGCGGGCGGCGGCGATCCCCGTGGCGACCTGCGAGGCGCGCCATTCCCGGTACCCGGCCAGCAGCGCGTCCACGCGCCGCAGCTGCGCCGGGTTGTCGGCGACCAGCTGGCGCAGGCGCGCGGCTCGCTTCTCCACGTCGGCGCTCTCGCGGCTCCACGCCTCCCGGTAGCGCTCGCCGCCGGTGAGCGCGAACCCGCGGAACGCCGTCTCCATGGCCGAGAGCGACGCCTCCACCCCGGCGGTCTCGGTGAGCACCTCGTGCGTGTGCAGGCTCCAGCGGTTGGCGCGCGCCAGCTCCACGAAACGGGTGTTGGCCAGCAGTGCCAGCGCCACCAGCACCACGCCCAGCGCCAGCAGCGCGCCGAACACCAGCCGCGACGGACGCGCCGTCATCCGCCCTCCCCCGGTCGGCGGACGACGGCAATACGCGGCGACGCCGCCGGCCGGATCTCCCGGCGGGCGTGCGAGTGGGGACGTCTCGTAAGGAGCGCGATCGGCATCGCAATCAGGGGGCGCGGGAGGGTGGGCCGGGGCCGGGCGCCCGCGCGTCGTACAGGGTACGTAGCGGAAAAGTGACGGGGGGAAAGAAGCGGCCCGCGCTCGCCGCCGCAAGGGTGCGGGGCGGGCGCGGACCGTCGCTCGCGGGGCGCCGGGCGGCGATCAGCTTCCCTCGGTCTTCCCCTGCACCAGCTCCACGCCCTCGGGGGTCAGCGCGTACTGCTTCCGGGCCTGCCGGGTGGTGCCCATCTTCTTCTTCTGCACCATCAGCGGCGGCTTGGCGCGCAGGTTGGACTCGATGGCGCGGGTGATGTTGGGGACCGGGAGGCCGTTGCGCTTGAGCTCGGCGTTGATGGCCTGGCTGGTGACGGTGCGGTCCGCCCGGCCGCGCGCCAGCACGAAGGCGCCCAGGAGCGCGCGCTCGGCCATGGTCTCGGGGCGCCACTGCTCCAGCAGGGAGGAGACGTTTGCGCCGCCGCGGCGCGCGTTGGTGCTCCCGCGCGGGCGTCCGCGCCGGCGCGGCGCCTCCTCGCCCTCCTCCGCTCCGCCGCCGCCCTCGTCCGCCGCCGCCGGGGCCGCCGTCCGCGCGCGGGAAGCCCGCCCCGCAGAGCCGAACGCGCGCTCCAGCAGGATGTCCCGGGCGCGCTCCTTCAGTACGGGGTCGTAGCTGGAGATGGCGGAGTTGATCTCGTCGAGCAGCTCTTTGACCTCGCGAAGGTCTTCCATGGGGTCTCCACGTCGGCGGTGTCGGGACGCGCGGGTGGGCGGGTCCGATATTCAGGCAAAAGGCGGGACGATGAACTGCAATGTCTCCCGGGTGTGCACCATTTAAGCGATATCTTGCACCGCCGTCAAGTATTCTCTCCGCGCATCGTCGCCGAACGCGCAGAAGATCACCGTCTCCGGGTAGGGGTTCCGGGCCAGAAAGTCGGCCGTCGTACGCACCGCAATGCGGGTGGCGCGATCCAGCGGAAAGCCGTACACGCCGGTGCTGACCGCCGGGAGCGCGATGCTGCGCATCTCCTTGTCGGAGGCGATCTTGAGTGAGCTGAGATACGCCGATTCCAGCAGCTCGTCTTCCCCATGATTTCCATCCTGCCATACGGGGCCGACGGTATGGATCACCCATCGCGCGGGGAGGTTGTATCCGCCGGTGAGCTTGGCCTGTCCGGTCTTGCAGCCGTGGAGCATGCGGCACTCCTCCACCAGCTTCGGCCCGGCGGCGCGGTGAATGGCGCCATCCACGCCGCCGCCGCCCAGCAGCGACGTGTTGGCCGCGTTGACGATGGCGTCCACGTCCAGCTTCGTGATGTCGCCCTGGACGACCTGGAGGCGATCGGAAATGGCGGTCATGTGGGGAAGCCGTTTGGGTGTGGGGATGGAAAGACAAACGAAGTCCTTAGTGCTTAGTGCTTAGTCCTTGGTGATCGATGCGACTGCCGTGTCGCATACCTCGGGCCCCTTCAGCCTCGCCCCCTTCCCGAAAACCCCCGGGAGCGAGAGGACCGCCACGATACCACGCGCGAAGCCTCGCCGCGCATCTCCCATCCCGCGGAGATCTCTGGCGAGGCTTCCCGTCGTTTTAGCGGGTGTGTTCACGCACCCGCGCGGGGCCGGCGACGCGCTCGACCGGCGTCGTCGCATGCCGCGGCGGGCCCCCTCTCCCCGGCCCTCTCCCCCGAAAAACCCACCCGAAAACCCCCGGGGGAGAGGGAGAACGGCGGATCAGATGAGGGGTGATTCGAATGGCTTCGTGCCCCATCCTACGTCCATGCTCGCCCGCCCGGCGTCATGGCTCTCCGATCCGCCGCTCGCTCGCCATGTCCAGGAGGAGGCGGTGGATCTCCTCCAGGGCGCGGTCCTGGGCGGCCAGGTGCTCGAGGACGGCGGCGACCTCCACCTCGGCCTTCTGGTTGATCTGGTAGTCGTTGTGGGCTTCCAGGCGGTCGCGGGCGTTCTGGCGGTTCTGGCTCATCATCAGCACGGGGCCCGCGAACGCCGCCTGGAGGGAAAGGACCAGGTTCATCAGGATGAACGGATACGGATCCCAGTGCCGCACCCACCCCACGATGTTGAGCGCCGCCCAGCACGCCAGGATCCCGCTCTGCACCAGGATGAACGCCCACGATCCGATGACCGCCGCCAGCCGGTCCGCCGCGCGCTGCCCCGGCGTCAGCTTCTCCTCGTCCATCCGGTTGACGTCGACCACCGGCGGATGGCCATGCTGGAAGGGCCGCGGAAAATGCAGTGTGGGCGTCTTCACGGGGTGCGGCTCCGGTGCGTGAGGAGAAAGAAGGCGGCGGCGGTCAGGATGCCGAAGACCACGTACCCGGTCACCATCTCCAGTGCCGCCAGCACGCGTGTCTCCGGCGCCGGGACGAAGTCGCCCAGCCCGGAGGTGGTGATGGTGCTGGCGCTGAAGTAGAGGCAGGTCCAGAAGTCCGTCACCTCGCGTCCCGAGCCGGTGTCGACGATCCCCAGCTCCAGGTACAGGAAGGCGAAGAGAACGATGGTGAGGACCAGGTCGGCGAAGGCGAAGAGGAGGGCGTGCGCGACGTTGTCGGGGTCGGCGAGGAGCGACGCGATGGTCTTCACCAGCGCCCAGACGAGCGCGGGAAGGAGCGCCAGCCCCACGAGGAGCGCCGCGGCGTAGTCCGGGACCCGGAGCACGCGGTACAGCAGCTCGAACACCGCCAGCGCCACCGTCACCCCCGCCACGGCGAAGCCGAAGATGTGGTGCGGCGGTCGGTGCCTGGGGCGTTGCGCGGGCATCGTCGGCATCGGGAGCGGGGTTCGAAGTGCGAAGTGCCCGGCGCTCGCATCCACGGGCACCAGGCACCTGAATCTAAGGACTCGTCACTGCGGACCAAGCTCTTCCGTTCCTCACGCCGCGGCGCGCGCCTCCAGCCCGCGGGTGGTGGTCATCGCGGCTCCGGCGTCGCTCCAGCGCTTGAGGCTGACGGCCTCTTCCTCCAGCCCCAGCCCCCACGTGGCGTCCGTGATCACGGTGACGCCATAGGCGCGCGAGGGCTCCAGCATCCCCTCCACGGCCTGCTTGACGCACACGTCCCGCGCCACGCCGGCCACGAACACCTCCAGCGGCGCTCCCAGCCGCTCCCGGAAGGCGCGGAGGAGCGCGTCCGTGGCGGGGTTGCCGTCGAAGACGTTGAAGACGCTCTTGTGGATGAAGACGGGGCGATGCTCGGCGATCGCCTCCCCGGCCACGCGGCGCGCGTCGTCATCGCTGGAGTCGCGCTCCAGGACGATGGGGTCGGCGGGGCGGATGGCGTCGATGATCTCGGCGCCGCGGCGCTCATCGGCGTCGGGCGAGAGGCCCATGCAGTGCGGCGGATACGTCCCGCGCTGCGCGTCGGGCGCCACCGTGTCGATCTCCGCGTCGTCGTACGCGTGCCAGTCGCCCGTGTAGACCACGACGTCGCAATGGGCCTCCATCCACCGGACGGCCTGGATCAGCGCGGGGATGCACTGCGTGGCGCCGGGATCGACGCCGCCGTCGAAGAGGTCGTGCACGTACAGCCGCCCGCCCTGCTCCGGCGGCAGCAGGAAATCGTTCTGCGAATCCACCACCCACCCGATCCGCGCGGACTTTTCGGTCATCGTAGGCTCCGTGTTGGTTCTGATCGGTCGCTCGCGCCGGCCGAGGCTGGTTCGATCGTGGACGACGGCCCGGGAGGCGCTTCGGGCGCCGCGGCGCCCCCTCCTGACCGCTGGGGCGGTCTGTCCTCCCCCGTTCCGGGAGAGGTTGGCTCGCGAAGGATCTCCCGCGCGCCGCGAGTCGCGAGACGGTGGAAAAGGCTCCCTCCCACCGTGCAGCGGGGGGAGGGCGGGGGGAGGGGGGCCGCCGCGGCATGCGACACCGCCCGTCGAACCTCGAGCAGTTCTCCCCTCTCTCGCTTGCGGGCGGGGGGAGGGGCCGGGGGAGGGGGCCGCCGCGGCATGTAGACCGCCCGTCGAAGCGCGAGAGCCGCAGTTCCCCCATCTCCCGCCCATCGAACCCCGAGCCGTTTCCCCTACTCCCCCGCCCCACACCACCTCACCCGTCCACGAGATCCCAGTCCACCGTCACCATGCGGGGGTTGTCGCGGAACTTGCGGCCGATCTTGCTCTCGGCGCGTCCATCCACCTTCACCAGGTCGGCCGTGTAGTCGAAGTCGTTGATCAGGCCGCCGGTGCCGTCGCTGTGGCCCAGGAGGCTGCTCCCGATGCCGTACGCGGCCGCCGGCACCCCCTCCGCCTCGAACTGGCGGATGCGCGTGGGGGTGAATCCCCCGCTTACCACGATCCCCACGTAGCCGAAGCCCTCGGCGTCCAGCGCCGCGCGCAGCTTGCGCACCAGGTGCGCGTTGACGCCCGTCAGCTTGGCGCGCCCCCACAGCTCCGGGTCGCGCAGCAGCGACTCGTCGATCAGCCGCTCGCTGGTGTCCACGCGCACGGCCGTCAGCGCGCCGTCGCCGAACTCGGCGCGCATGGCCCTCGCGACGGCCAGCGACGTCTCCAGCACGTCGTTCTGGTAGTCCACCAGGCTCATCACCTGCACCCCCGGCTCCTCGTCGCGCAGGTAGCGCGCGAAGGCCAGCGTGGCCTCCACCGTGTCCCCGCCGAACGCGGCGATCATGGCGTGCGGCATCGTCCCCACCCCGCGCGCCCCCCACCACGACCCCGCCGCGTCGCTGCTGACGCTCTGCGCGCCGCCCACCTGCGCGGCGTAGCCGTCGGGCGTCTGCACGCGCCAGTCGTCGTGGCGCGGCGCCATGAAGATGACGGGCTTGCCGCGCGCCGCGTCCACCACCGTCCGCGTGTTGCTGGCGATCAGCGACCGGCGCGCCAGCACGCCCAGCAGCGGCGTCTCCAGGTGCGCGAACGCCTGGTACCGCCCCGTCACGTGCATCACCGGCTCCCAGGCGTCGGCGCCCTCCTGGTTGACGGCGTCGCCCTCCAGCAGCGTGCGCACCTCGAGCTCGCGGGGGTCGAAGTCCGACAGCGACTGCGTCTGGATCAGCCGGAGCGCCTCGTAGACGCCGGCCAGCACCCCCTGCTTCTTGGCGAACACCTGCATGGTGACCACCGGGTCGCGCCCGGCGTGCGCCAGCGTGGCCTGCGTGCGCACGAAGTAGCGGTCCGAGAGCCACCCTTCGCGGATCCGCGGGTCGAACTGGAAGACGGCGGCGGGAAAGCGCCGGAGGCCGGAATGCAGCGCGTCCGCGCGCTCGGCGTCGTTCTCGGGAGGGGGGATGATGCTCATTCCGCTCGCGGCTGGAGTTTTGTTCTCATGACGAGAATCTCTCGGTCCCGGAAGAGATACACCCCGCGGGCCGCCGCGTCAAGGCTGCTCGTCGCCCCCGGCGACGCTGGGGAAGGGAAAGCGGAGCGAGGTGTCGAGGCGGGCGCGCACGGCGTCGGGGCGGAAGCGGAAGAGCTCCGGCGCCACGCCCGGCTCCCCCGCCGCGCGCTTCCGCCGCTTTCCCGTGCCCACGACGATGCGGGGCGTGCGCGTCTGCCGCTCGTCGCGCGAGGCGGCGACGGTGCGGCGGAAGTTGGCGCGGTGAAGCGGGCGGCCGGCGACGGCCTCGGTGGCGGCCTGCAGCTCGTCCAGGGTGAACTCGTCGCCCACCAGCGCCATCAGGGTGACGGGGAGGTACTTGATCTTCCCGCGCAGCCGGGCCAGCGCGTCGCCCAGGATGCGGCGGTGGTCGAAGGCCATCTCCCGTCCGAAGGCGGCGTCGCCCCCGCGCGGCTCCGAGCGGCCCCAGTCGTCGCGGCGGCCCTCGGGGACCAGGCCGGCGGTCTCCATCAGCCGCCAGCGCTCGGCCACGCGCTCCTCGTTCCACTCCCTGAGCCCGAAGCCGAAGGCGTGGTCGATGCGCTCGCGCGCTTCGCCGCCCACGCGGCCGGCCCAGGCGAGAAGCTCGTCCAGCGCGCGGCGGGCGGCGTCGCGGCCGGCCTCGGAGCGCAGGTCTTCCCAGGGGAGATGGCGGTAGACGTCGGTCCAGCGCGCCTCGGAGACCTCGCCCTCCTGCGCCCGGAGCGCCTCCCCGGGCTTGCGGAGGAGCATCAGGTAGGCGTTGGAGGCCACGCGGGCGCCGCGCGGGATCCACTCGCCGGTCTTCTCGTCGCGGGTGCCGGCGAACTGGCGCGGGTCGCGGCCGGCCTGCGTGTAGCTCCCCAGCGGCTCCACGTAGCCGGGCTCGGACAGCCCCGTCTCCTCCTCCAGCTCGCGGAGGGCGGTCTCGCGGGTTGTCGGATCGACGTCCCACTCCATGAAGCCGCCGGGCCACGCCTCCAGCCCGCGGAAGGGGTCGCCCCCGCGGACGATGAGGAGCGCCTGGAGCGCGGCCTCGCCCCCCTGCGCGTCCAGCGCGAAGGGAACGGCGTCGCCGGTGACGGCGTAGCGCGGGAACTCGCTGGCGTCGTAGCGGAGCGCCCACTCGGGGATGGGCCCCGGCGGCGGCGCGTCTGGCTTCTTCACGGGATCGGCCTCGTCTTTCCGTCTGGCGTCGGAGCGTTCTCAATGCGAGAATCACGCCCCGCGCGTCAAAAGTCAACGTTCGTCCAGCGCTCCCCAGCCGAGCGGGCGATCTCCTCACGCGGATTCGGCCGCGCGCGGCCTCGCCCCGGGTGGGAAGATGCGGATCTTGCTCTGCCGATCCGGGAAGGCGCGCAACCACGGACCACGGGTGCAACGATGACGGAGCTGTCGCTGGACGAGGTGGATCGCCTCCTGGCCACCGCGAACGGGGCACGCTGGCGGGGAGACGGGGCGGAGCGGGCGGAGGAAGGGGATGCGGGCGATGCCGAACGGCGGCTCGAGGCCCTCTTCGGCACCCGCCGGACGCTGGCGGTCTACGGCACGCTGGCGCCGGGGGAGCCCAACCATCACGTCGTCGCGCCGCTGGGGGGCGAGTGGACGGACGGGGTGGTCGAGGGCGATCTCTTTCCGGTGGGATGGGGGGCGACGATGGGGTATCCGGCCTTCCGCCCCCGCCCCGGAGGCCCCACCGTCCCCGTGAAGGTGCTGACGGCCGCGGCGCTGGCGGCGGCCTGGCCCGACCTCGACCGTTTCGAGGGCGCGGAGTACCGGCGCATCCTGGTCCCCGTCTTCCACCCCGGCCCGGCGGACGATCGGAAGCTGTACACGGTCGCCAACCTCTACGCGGCCGCCGAGCCCCATCCCGGCGAGGGCTGCGGGCGGAACGGGGAGCGAGAGTGGATGATGCAAGGCGGATCGCGAGATTCGGCGAGCATCGTCGATCCCCCCGACTCGGCGTGAAAGTTCGATCGATGAACATGGCGCCGGCGCACGGAACCCTGTTCATCGCGCCCCTCCGCGTGTAGAATCGTGCCCGTTCGCGGCCCGGCGCGGGAGATCGATCCGCCCGACGGCGAACGCCCTCGACCGATCCCGATCCAATCGCGGCACCTCGCCGCATCTCAACGATCCGACCGACATCCCGATGAGACGACTGCTCCTTGCGGGCGCCGCGGCCGTGGCGCTCCCCGCTTCCGTGCTGGCGCAGGAGGCCGATTCCGCCACCATCACCTTCGGCGCGTTCCTGGACGGCTACTACGCCTACGACCTGGGGCGCCCCGAGTCCGGCGACCGCGCGTTCACCACGCAGGCGGCGCGGCACGACGAGTTCGCCGTCAACCTGGCGCACGTGGAGGCGCGCTACGCCTCGGCGAAGGTGCGCGGGCGGCTGGCGCTGCAGGCGGGGACCTCGGTGCAGGTCAACTACTCCGGCGAGCCGGACGAGCTGGGCGGGACCGACAACTTCTTCCCGCACGTGCAGGAGGCCGTGGTCGGCGTCAACGTGGCGCCCAGCCTGTGGATCGACGGCGGGATCATGTTCTCGCACATCGGGAGCGAGAGCTGGATCTCCATCGACAACCCCACCTACACCCGCTCCCTCCCCAGCGAGTTCGCGCCCTACTACTCGGCCGGCGTGCGCGCCACCTGGCAGGCCACGCCGACGATCAGCGCGCAGGTGAACGTGGTCAACGGGTGGCAGAACATCAGCGAGAACAACGAGGACAAGGCGGTGGGCGTGCGCCTGGACTGGAACGCCACCCCGGCGCTGACGCTCTCCTACGCCAACTTCATCGGCCGCGAGGCGCACGCCTCCACCGGCGACCACGACGTGCGCGTCTTCAACGACTTCGTGGCGCGCTGGGCGCCCAACGACCGCGCGCTCCTCATCTTCACCGGCGACGTGGGGACGCAGGAGGACGACGACTGGTACGCGGCCTCGCTGGCCGGCCGCTGGTGGCTGACGCCCACGGTGGGGATCAACGGCCGCGTGGAGCGCTTCGACGACGAGGACGGCGTGGTGAGCGCCGGCCTGCGCGCGACGGGCGCCTCGCTGGGGATCGACGTGCAGCGCGGCCCCGCGATGTGGCGCACCGAGGTCCGCACCCTCTTCGGCGACGACGACCTCTTCGAGGACCGCGACGACGGCCTCTCCGACACCAACACCGTCCTGGTGACCTCGCTCTCCGTCCGCCTCTGAGTCGGTGGCCGGAGGCTCTGTCGACCAGGAGAGTGGCGATCCCTGCGGCGGGCTGCGGGAAAATCGCCTCCGAAAGACCGACAAAGCTTCTGAGCACCTCCTTGGAAACCTGGACGCCCTGTGTGGATATAGCGCAACAACGATAGCCCGGAGCTGCCCGGCCCTGCGATTCCGCCGAGGCCGGGCATCCGACGCTGTCGCGGCTGCTTGGCACGACGGGTCGCCTGCACCCGTTCATGCCTTCTCCTCGCGCGCGTCCCGCCTTCGAGATCGATGAGCTTCTACATCCGCAAGAGCCTGCGAGCTGGCCCGTTCCGATTCAATCTTTCGAAGTCCGGGATCGGCGTATCGGTCGGCGTGCCGGGTTTCCGCGTGGGAATGGGTCCCCGGGGAAACTACGTACACATGGGAGCCGGAGGTATTTACTATCGCACGACGCTCAGTCCACGACCCGGGCAGCCCGGAGCCGCTGATTCGCGCGTTCCTTCCGCCCCTGCCGAGACCGGGATCGGCGAGCTCCGAAGCATCGAGAGCGGCGACGTTCTGCAGATGACGGACTCGTCCTCCGAAGACCTCCTCAACGAGATCCGGGCCAAGCACAATACGATGAACGTTTCGCGGATCGCCGGATGCGCATCCGCTCTCGTGATCTTTCTTCTCTTGCTCGGGGGATCCTCCGGACCGGCGATCTGGATCGCTGTACTGCTGGCGGCGATCTCGGTGGCTGGCGGTCATTACTGGGACCAGATCAGGAAGAGCGTCGTGCTTTTCTACGACCTCGATCCCGACGCAAGTGTGCGGTTCGAGGCTTTACACGAGGGATTTTCACAGCTGTGTTCGGTACGGCGAACCTGGCACATCTCCGCGGAGGGCGACGTACATGACCGGAAGCGGAATGCCGGTGCGAGCAGCGTCGTTCAGCGACATGCGATCCATCTCACCCTCGCCGCCCCCCCGTTCCTGAAGACCAACATCAGCGTTCCCGCGATTCCCGCCGGCCGGCAAACCCTGTACTTCTTCCCGGATCGCGTGCTGGTGTATGACCGCGGAAACGTTGGGGCGGTGAGCTACAAGGATCTGCGGGTCAGACGAGAGCCGTCTCGCTTCATCGAGGATGGAGGCGTTCCCGGAGATGCCCGCGTGGTCGATCGGACGTGGCGCTACGTGAACAAGAGCGGCGGGCCGGATCGGCGCTTCAAAGACAACCGCGAGATTCCGGTCTGCCTCTACGAACAGATGCACCTGAGCAGCGCGTCTGGCCTCAACGAGCTGTTTCAGCTTTCGCGCCTGGAGGCCGGCCGTGATCTGGAAGTCGCAGTGGAGAGGCTCGCCCGTTCGGTGCTGGCCGGAACGCAGGTCCCGGTTGCCCCCAAGCTTCGTACCGCTCCCGAGAGAGCTGCCCAGCCGGCACATCGGCCTCTTGTCTCCTTGACCCCGCCCGCAGCCAGAACCGATGTCGCAAACGAGTATTATCGCCTGCTGAATGAGATGCACGCGGCCCGAACCCAGCGCGACTACGTTAGCGCAATTGCATTGGCGAGACAGAGCTTTCCCCTGTTGAAGCCGTGGATCGAACGCGAAATTCGCGAGTACGGCAGCTTCCACGTCAGTAGCGTTCCATGCCTGGAGATTGCAGGGACTTTGATGGCCGTGATGGGCGAGTTCGCGGGGTTGTCAGAGATGCGGGCTGTGGTGACCAGCGTCCCGGAATTGAGCGGGTGGATCGACGCGGTGGATTCCCATGAAAGCGATGCGGTACTCGTGCAACGGATTCTGGCAGCCGTTGCAGCGGAGCCCGGTATTCGCCAGCGGGACCTGAAGCGCCATATCGGCGATACTGAAGGTCGGCGGCCCTCGACGCTCGCCGAATGGCTGGACAAGGCGGGTCGGATCCGCCGGGAGAAGGATGGATCTACGTACCGGCTGCTTCCCTCATAATCCGGGCGGATACACGGCTGAAGGAGCAAGAACCCAACTCTTGCGACGGCTGACCTCGGTCACGGCGCGATGGAACGGGCTTCGGCGCCGTGGAGCCCTGCCGCCCTCCAGTAGCGGAGGACGCCGTCGACCACGGCAACGACTTCGGCCTCTCCGACACCAACACCGTCCTGGTGACCTCGCTCTCCGTCCGCCTCTGATTTGAACCGGGCTCCGACCAAGGCGGCGATCGAGCGGACGAGCGGCGGAAGGTTGGGTGGATACGAAGCGGGGCGGCAGATCGTGCCGCCCCGCTGGCGTTCATGGCCGCTGCCCCCGCGGAGGCGCCCGGAGACGCCTCCGCCAGGCCGGAGTGATGTACCTCGCGTCGCCCGCCGTCCCGTTCGGGCGTGGTGGTTCGTTGATCCCGAGGAAGGTCGGCGGCCACCGCGGCGCCGATGCGGCCACGGACGAACGGAGAGACGAGATGAAACGTCCAGCGGGGGTCCTCGCCGTCCTGCTCCTCGCCGCGGTGGCGCTCCAGGGGTGCGGCGGCGTGCGGGCGGGCACCAGCATCGCCACGCTGGGGCGCGCGCCCGCGGAGTCGTCGTCGCTCGCGAGCGTCGGGCCCGCCAGCGTGCTGGAGCTGCGCCGGCCGGCGTACGTGGCGCTGGTGGAGTTCGACACGGCGGGCGCGCGGGTGCTCTGGATGTCGGAGGAGGAGGCGCTGGACCGGGGGCGGTACACGGTGGAGACGCCCACCCTCCTCCGCCTGGCCAACCGGCCGGCCGGGCCGTGCCGGGCCAGCGAGACGCTGGCCGTCCCCGTGGAGCGGCCGGCGGGCTCGCCCCGGCCGCGGGCAACCAGGCAGAAGCTCCGGCTGAACCGCCAGGTGTACTGCCGGCCGCGCAACGCGCCGCACGTGGACGAGGCGCACCGCCACCTCCTGCTGATCGCCTCCCAGCTCCCGTTCGCGCCGGAGCTCCCCCTGGTCGTCCAGGAGATCGGACGCGGCTTCCCCGCCCTGGCAACCGGCGAGCCCGCTGCCCTCACCGACGAGCTGCTGCGCGCCGCCGCCCTGGGCGCCGAGGACCGCTGGACCGCGCGCGTCTACCACGTGGTCGGCGTCCGGTAGGGGTGCGCGGGTCCGGGGGATGCGAAGCGGGGCGGCAGGATCTGCCGCCCCGCTTCGCATCCACCCGTCGAGATCCGGCCCTCCGCGGCCGATCCTCAGCCAGCGCGGGGACGGTTCGCCGCCACGGCGGCCGGAACGCGCGTGGGCGCCGCGGGGCCCTGCTGCCACCCCCAGCAGTGGAGGGCGCCGTCGGTGGTGATGCCGCACCAGCCGTGGTGGCCGCCGGCAATGGTGCGGAAGCGGAAGCCCTCGGCGGCGGAGGCGGCGCGGCCGTCCATCCCCCAGCAGAGCATCTTCCCGTCCTCCGTGAGCCCGCACATCTCCTCGCGCCCGCGGTCCATCATCCGCAGGCGCACGCCCGGCGCCACGCGCCGGGGCGCGAGCGAGCAGCGGTAGAACCGGCTGCACGTGTCCACGTCGTCGTCGGCGCCCCGAGCGTCGGCTCCGCGGTGGCCCCAGCAGAACGCCTCGCCCTCCGTGGTGCGGCCGCACGTCCAGGTGGGAGCGGTGCGCAGCTCGGCCCAGCGCCGCCCTCCCGCCGGCTCCACGAACCCCTCGCGCTCCTCCCCCACCCCGATCCCCAGCACCCCGTAGTGGTTCTCGCCCCGGCAGAGCGCCCGCCCGTCCTCCGCCACCGCGCACACCGCGTCGCCCGGGTACGCCGCCGCGTCCACCGACGACAGCGCCACGCCGGGGAGGAAGGCGTCCTCCCGCCACCCCTCGCCCCATCGCTTCCAGCACCGCGCGCCGCCGCCGGCCACCGCGCCGCACACCTTCCGGTCCGTCTCCTGGACGCCGCCGAAGCGGAGCGCGGACGCGTACGGGGCCGGCACCGGCGCGGGTCCGTACTGCAATCCCCAGCAGAGGAGCCGGCCTTCCACGTCCACGCCGCACGTCACCACGTACCCGGCGCGGATGGAGCGGAACCGGTGCCCGCCGGCCACTTCGATCGGCGCCTCGCTGGGCCCCGGCTCGCACCGCTGCCCGTGGCCGCCGTGGTGATCGCGGAAGCACTGCTCCGGCGTCTCCGCGCCCAGCTGCCCCACGTCGTTCTCGCCCCAGCAGTACGCCCGACCCTCCACGTCCAGACCGCAGGCGTGCGAGGATCCCACGTCCACGCTGGCCCACCGCTGCGCACCGGCCGGCGCGGGAAGGAGGAGGAACGCGACGATGGACAGGATGGTCGGAAGCGGGATGCGCATGGCGGGATGGAAGATCGGGAGCGTGGGGATGAAATCCGTCGATGGGATGCGGATCGGGATCGTGCGGAGCTTACGATAGCGTTCGATCGATACGGAGCCAAGGGGAACGCGAAAAGGCCGGGCCCAGCGTGGAAGCTGGGCCCGGCCTTTTGCGATAGTGGAGCTGGCGGGAGTCGAACCCGCGTCCGCTTACCGATCCCCCATGGCGTCTACGTGCGTATCCCCCTGTTCTTTTCTCCTCGTCCGCTCATCGGCCAGTGGGAAGCCCATCGCGAACCAGTCGTGTAGTCTCGCCCGCGCAGTCACGACACCAGACGCGGGCCAGCCAGAATTTAGCGACGCCCGTTGACCCGCCTCAGGCGGGGCTGATCAACGAACGGGAGGCAAGGATCCTGAAAGGATCGACTTACGCAGCCAGGGCGAAGTTATCGTTCGCGGTTACTGTTTTCCTGGAGGTTTAACGAGTGCTCCAAGCACCTCGGCACGCAGCCACGGCTTCACTGTACGCGTCGAAACCATGACAGCCCCATACCCGTGTTTTCAATCAACGCTCCCAATCTAACCCCATCGCCCCGCCCTGTCAATCTCGTTGCGACGCAACGACTTACGGTCCCGCGCCGCTCTGCCTTCCCCCCGCACGCGGCGCAGGATCCGCACCCACGGCAATCCAACGGCTCGCGCGATCCCGTCACGCCGGTCTCCCGCTCCGCGTCGCCGCCTCGAGATCGGCTCGATGACACCTCGAATCCACGCGTTTCTCAATCGTATTGATATTTTCGTCGCGAATACATAGAGTAGGGCTCCCGCAATCCAGCACATCCGAAGCACTCCGGCTCGCGTCGGTGGAGCTCCCTCCGCCACTGAAGACATCCAGGATACCACGAGGGCATGATGAGAACGCTGAGCCTGGACCAGCTCGACGTCGTCTCCTTCGCCACCACCGACGAACCCGCCGTGTTCGCCGCCGACGTGTCGTTCCAGAGAGGATGTGCCTCCTGGGACTTCAGCTGCGGGGGCACCTGCGCCTACACGTGCGGGGGCGGGTTCTGCGAGAGCGTCAAGGTTCCGGTGACGGTGGAGCCGGCCACGCTGCCGGACTGAGCCACCGCGCCCGAGCGTCAAAGGCCGGGCTCGGCGCGGAAGCTGGGCCCAGCCCTTTCCGATCGTGGAATCGGCGGAGCCGAATCGCGTTCGCCCACCCGCTCCCCGCGTCTACCCGCAATCCGTCAGCATCCCCCCATCGCGCTCACCAGGCACGCCAGCCGACCTCGCGTCGGCACGGGATCGAGCGCGGCGCCCGGCCAAAGCGCCGGACAATCACCGAAATACCCCACACTCACGGAGGCAGCATGAAAAAGCTCACGCTGGATTTCGAGCAGCTCGCGGTGGAATCGTTCGACGTAACGGCGGACGTCGCCCGGGCGCGGGGAACGGTCCGCGGGCAGGCCACCGAGCCCGCCAGCTGCTGGGCCACGGACTGCAACCAGAACACCTGCGCCGCCTCCTGTCGCACGTGTCCCGAGACCTGCTGGGACACCTGCGGCGGAACCTGCGGGCACAGCTGCCTGGGCAGCTGCGACGTGACCTGCGGCGGCTGCCTCAGCGAAAACGAGCTGACCTGCTTCGGCTGCTGAGGCCGCTGAACACGGTTGAAGGAACGGCGCCGCGCCGGCGCGTTCGGCGAGATCCGCATCGGACCGGCACGGTGCTTTCGATCCGCATCGATGCGTGACCAGGGAGAACGCGAAAAGGCCGGGCCCAGCGTGGAAGCTGGGCCCGGCCTGCTTGGGAGCAATGTATCGAGATTGAAAGTGGCTTCACCGCTTACTCGATCGCCGTTACGGCAGCGCAGATCTGCCCATAGGTGGAGTCGAGATAGCCGGCCGAAGATCCATGGATGCGGAAATCGGCTCTACGTCGAATCTCCCGATCCTCAAATGACTGATGCCATTTAGACGGTTCTGCCACGATCACCGGTGAGTCGATCTCAGTAAATTGATCGGCGGTGATATCCACGACTAGTCCGCCCCGCTGAAGCCACGCATGTGACCTTCGAATTCCAGGCTCGTCGCCAAGTTCGCGAGGGCGGTAGCCGAGAACGTAGTCGAAAGTGCCGCAGCCGTTTTCGAAAAGGTACGTGCCAAGGAGATCCGTAGCGTCGCCACAAGCCCCGAGAGGAAAAGCTCTCATGCCATCTCCCAGGCACATTCTGTCGCAAGCTTCGATTCCGCTGCGGAATTTCGATGCACAAGCACGAATGCGTTCGATGTCGGCAGAAGCCACGCGCAGGCAGGGTGCGAGTAGTAAATGATTCAGATAAATCCACTTCAACCTACAACTCACATCTCGAACGCGAAAAGGCCGAGCCCAGCGTGGAAGCTGGGCCCGGCCTTTTGCGATAGTGGAGCTGGCGGGAGTCGAACCCGCGTCCGCTTACCGATCCCCCATGGCGTCTACGTGCGTATCCCCCTGTTCTTTTCTCCTCGTCCGCTCATCGGCCAGTGGGAAGCCCATCGCGAACCAGTCGTGTAGTCTCGCCCGCGCAGTCACGACACCAGACGCGGGCCAGCCAGAATTTAGCGACGCCCGTTGACCCGCCTCAGGCGGGGCTGATCAACGAACGGGAGGCAAGGATCCTGAAAGGATCGACTTACGCAGCCAGGGCGAAGTTATCGTTCGCGGTTACTGTTTTCCTGGAGGTTTAACGAGTGCTCCAAGCACCTCGGCACGCAGCCACGGCTTCACTGTACGCGTCGAAACCATGACAGCCCCATACCCGTGTTTTCAATCAACGCTCCCAATCTAACCCCATCGCTCCGTCCCGTCAATCTCCTTGCAACGCAATCACTTACGCGATCGGCGGACGTGAGGCCCTACTCGTCGTACGACACCGACGCGCCGGCCACGCGCGGCGCCAGCGCCACGCGGTTGCGGCCGCCGGCCTTGGCGCGGTAGAGCGCCTCGTCGGCCAGCTTGAGCACCTCGGCGGGGACGGAGGTGCTGTCCGGGCAGGCGGCCGCGCCCACCGAAACGGAGACGGAGAGCGGCCGCCCGTGCCACATCACCGCGTGCGACTCGATGGCGCGGCGGACCCGCTCCCCCACCTCCGCCGCCGCGCGCACCCCCGTCTCCGGGAGGAGGACCACGAACTCCTCGCCGCCCAGCCGCGCCGGCAGGTCCACGTCGCGCACCTGCCCGGCGATCAGCTTGGCCACATGCTGCAGCACGCGGTCGCCCGCGTCGTGGCCGTGCGTGTCGTTGAACTTCTTGAAGAAGTCCACGTCCAGCACCAGCACCCCGAAGGGCCGCGCGTAGCGGTCGAAGACGTTGGCCACCTGCACCATCTTCTCCTCGAGCGCCGCGCGGTTGGGCAGTCCCGTGAGCGCGTCGGTGTGCGCGCGCTGGTCCATGGCCTCGTACGCCCGCGCGCTGCGCAGCGGGAGCGGCGCCAGCGAGCAGACCAGCCGCAGCAGCTCCATCTCCTTGTCGCCGAAGCGCCCCGGCTCGGGGTGCCACGCCGCCACCGCCCCCAGCGCCCGCCCGTCCACCATCAGCGGGAAGATGGCGGCCGAGCGCGGCGGGAGGCGCCACTTCTCCCCCGGCGTGCAGAGCGGAAGGGGCTCGCGCTCGCGGCGCAGGTCGTCCCACGCCAGGTCGATCCCCGCCTTGAGCGCCAGCGCCATCCGCGACTCCCCCTCCCCGAACGCCTCCGCGAACGCCGGCGACGCCCCCGTGTCGTCCACGTGCAGGATGCGCCCGCCGCCGCTCTCGTCCGTCCCCACGGCCACCGCCACCCCCACCGCCCCCGTCCCCTGGCGGATGGAAGACGCCAGCAGCCGCGCGAACGCGTCCACCTCGATCTCCCCCGGGAGCCGCTGCGCCGCGTCGGCGATGGCGCGCACGCGGGCGTCCTCGCGCTCCGTGTCGCCGCGGATGCGCAGGAGCGCGGCGAGCGAGGAGAGGTGGTGCCCCGCCTCCAGCGCCGCGGCCTCCGCCCCCGGCGG
>Ga0247770_1000337_pt1 | contig 46176 bp, 27 predicted proteins | sample UWRJL136409B6_FD_179943 | JGI IMG/M metagenome (GOLD analysis project Ga0247770, IMG submission 179943) | Plant litter microbial communities from Arlington Agricultural Research Station in Wisconsin, United States - UWRJ-L136-409B-6 | ecosystem: Environmental > Terrestrial > Plant litter >... | reverse complement strand
ACAACAGCACCTGTGATGATGTTGTTACCGAACATCAAGGAACCTGCAACAGGTTCGCGGATGCCGTCGATGTCCACTGGAGGAGCAGCGATGAAGGCGATGATGTAGCAGATGGTGGCAGTTAGCAGGGTGGGAATCATCAAGACGCCGAACCAACCTACATAAATGCGGTTGTCGGTTGATGTTACCCAGTTACAAAACTGTTCCCACAGATTGGCGCTTTCGCGCTGTTGTAAGGTCGTAGTCATGTGTTTATGATTGCTGTATTTGGTTGTCAATGTTCGGATGATGTTTTTATTATTACGGTATTGTTAACGTTTGTAAAGCGTTTTAGCGACAGTTAAACTGATGCGGGTAATAAGCTGAGGTTATGTTAAGTCGAAGGGTATCGGTCAAGAGCATTATTGACTGTCAACTTTGCTCTCAATGACTTGCTGAACTTGTGGCGATACATTAGATAAGAAATTTAGCCCCGTTTCCCGCTCTACTTGCTTCACAGGTACTAGACAAAGCTTTTCCACCCCTTGCCCTTGACGCTGCCCGAGTTGGGCATCATCACGGCGATCGCCTCCGAAGTGTTTGCGTCAACGGACTGCATCCCCAATCCTTGTCTATCGAGCACCGCGATAATTTTCCAATTCTTAGCCGACACTGCAATCTTTTCTTTTCTGCCGATGCTGCCTTTCCTCCCGTAGGGCCCAGCCGGAGATGTAAAGTTTTTGGCTCGGCGCTGCACCAATTCCCGACAATACCCTTCCTTGTCGCCCCACACACCTCTGTTAACTTCTGGCACTTGGGACATCATATTGGACATTAAAAAGGTACCGCTGTTATCCGCTTTATTGCGGGTGCGATCTGCACTCTCGTCAAATGTATCCCCTGTTGTAGCTGTTTCCTGTGTTATCGCTTGGTCGCACTTTGTACTGAGCAGCGGGGAGAGCATTGTCTGGGCGGAGGTTGTCTTCGCGATCTGCTGCCCCAATCCAAGAGCGATTCAGTTGCGAAGAAACCCAGTTGGCAGTGGGAGTTTCGCTGTTGTAGGAAAGCACCTACTGCGGAAAGTTCCGTCTTACATTTTTGGAGATTGTAAAATATATATCAAAGATAGTAATACAAAGTTGTTAGACATACCTAAGACAAATCAGAAACAGGGGTAAGACTATTTGTGCTTGTACGTCTTACTAAAATCACTTTTTGTCTTACGTATAAGTCCGGTTATGTAATATTGAGCTTTTTTAAGAAGCCCCACTCTCTAAATGAGTGGGGCAAGAGTCCGAGCGACTAGCCAGCAACCCGGAGTTCAGCAAATGTGACGAGTGTCTTTAACCTCCGGGCGATGTTGGCACGTGTACCGCGCGCATCAGTTCCCTTCGACTTTGCCAGCGTCCTCCTTTATGGCAATGGTATTTTGTTCAAAACTTGCTCGATATCCCCTTGAGGTAGCGCTTGCTCAATATTGTCTCCCTGTAAGGGTTCTGGCTCGGTTGGTGCGGTAGGGGTAACTTGAACATCAACCACCGTATCGGTTTTATCCGGGCTCCTCGCCGCCCGGTGCAGTGGGTTCCGGCTCAGATACAGGGTCGGTGAGTGCGTTTGCGGGTTCAAGAATGCCAATTGTTTCGCTCGCCAAATTTGACGATCAAAAATTTGATTTTTAATTCAATTTAGATACCGTAACTTAATTTTTAATTCAATTCAGCTTTTGTTAAAAACGCTAAAAAATAGCTAATTGTTGTGGAGCGTTAAAGTCTGGCAAGTGCTGTATAAAGTCAGGTATTTGCTGTACAAAATTAGTAAGAAGGCAGGCATTTGCAGGGACTGTATCATACCTGTTTTTATCCTAAAATGTCCGGCAAATGCCTGAGTTTTTAGGTCAAACTGCTGCTTTTTTGTGCTGTTTGTGCCTTGACCTGTTGGGACTGGTTATGGCTGTTCTTTGTTAGTAGCAAGCAATGTTTTTGTCCGTACAAAACCTTATTTACTAATTTTAAATAAAAACAATGCACCTCATGAATGCGGTAATCCTAAGTGCAAGGTGATCGCGCTCTTGCTGGCTATCGGACGAACGATTCCCTCGCGATCATCGACATCAGTCGGCTGCTTCGCTTGCAAACAGGATAGCAGGCGCGCGAAAGCTCTTGGCGTCCGTCGTCGATGCCGAACAGCACCAACTGGCTTGTGTCGTGCGACCCCCTGCTCCATCGTAAAGGCGGCTGCCCTGTACACCAACTGGCTCGCTCCTGGCTTCAATATCGACTCACGCGAGCGAGTATACAGCGAGCGTCAAAGTCCAAACTGCCCCATTAAACTTTCTCCCCTTGGCTTCGAGAGTGAGCGTGAGCTAACTTCAACTTCCAACTGTTCTCATCGCAGTCTTGCAAAAACCCTAAATTGGTAAAAAGTGCTCAAATTCGACTCTTGTACGTCTATTTGACATGGCTTGCTATGCGACTACCGTACTTATTACGAGGATTGAGGAGGATTCAAGAGGTGTCGGAGCCCAGAAAATCACGCTAAAAGCAACAATTCTTTACAAAAAATGATAAGCATTTATACTGACTGCGAGCAAAAAAGTAGGAAATAGGAGGTGTAATGAGTAATAAATGTGCTGTTTTCTCCTCTTTTTTCCTCCTTATTTTTGGCTAAAATTTTTGAACCAGTCAGAGCGACTTTTCTGCATTAGTTTGGTCAAGGTACACTCGGATTGATAGGGTCAATGGAGAGCCAGTGATAGCGAATTGCAGGCTTATTCGGATATTCGAGTAACGGTAGCCGAGTCGCGAGTTACAACTTTTAAGGTCGAGACAATTCTTTGAAAGCGCAATTCTGCAGGCTAGTCTAGTAATAGTAGCTATCGCCACAAACACCTAAAAACAGGGGGATGGGGGTGTCAAAGGGCTTGAATTTTACCCGATCTGAAACTGTGCCGATAAATGCCAGCGATGCCATGTTAGCCCAGTGTGTCAAAGGGCTTGAATTTTGCCCGATCTGAGACTGTTCCGATAAATGCCATCGATGCCATGTTAGCCGAGTGTGTCAAAGGGCTTGAATTTTGCCCGATCTGAGACTGTTCCGATTGCACGAACATTGCTCCTAGTGTTGTGACAACTTCGTAGCAGCACTGGCATCAATTGCCGCAACTGTCCCATTGAACTTGGGTAGCGTCGGTACAGCCTTAAACTTAGAATCGCTTGGCGATCGCGCTCTTCAGAAATCAAGTACAACCGTGGCGTTAAGCGAACGTAATTGTCACTGCCTTCAAAGTGCCTAGTTTAACAAGTTTCCCGGCAGGAGCTTTGACTACAAATTTTACTTGCTTGCCTTCGTAACGGTTAGAGCATTCTGGCAGCCCAAAAATATTGAGGCACTTCGTTTTTTTGTACAAAAGTGCGGTAGCACTGCATTCAATAAAGCCAAGCCAACTGAACTGCAACTGTTGCTAGAAAACGGCTACCGCCATTGTTCCGATACATTGATATGCAATAGCTGAATTTGGGGCGGTGTTAGCAACAAAAACCGGAGGAAAACTCATAAAAACTAAATTTTATGCAAGATAGGAAGCTAGGAAAAAAAGTTAGGAGCAGTGGTAACAATAGCAATGTTGGGAGATATATTTATACCGATACCGGTAAAGGAAAGTTGCGGCTAAGTTTTCTGAAACTTATAGTGCGATCGCTCCTACCTACAACGGCTTTCTCAGGCACAAGCGATCGCTGTACTCGCTACATGGCTCACGCCCTTCAACGAGCGCCGAGCGGTAAATTACAGTCGCCACATCTTAATTATTCGCCCGATCGCGAATTTAGAATAAAGGAAACAAAGCGATCGCATAAAGCTATGCTCAAACCACAAGATACAGTTGTTGCTCGTAGAGTAGTGATTGCTAACGAGGGTGGAGTCCCTCACATTCCAGATTGGGTCGGGCAGATTCCTTCGAAGTATCCAAGCGATCGACTCCTGCATTCCCAACAGTCTGGCGTATAACCTTTACCCAGTAAAGCTTTAACGGCTTTTGAGTCCAAAACTGTCCTTCGAGTGCGGTTATAGTTCCCATGTCAAAACAATATTTTGTCTTTGGCAGTGTTGCTTAACGATAATGCGATCGCTGCTTGATGAAACTATTTATTACGCTCAGATCAACTCAATACGTTTGCGCTCGCAGTCGTTGAGTGCGAGCGTCACCTGAATAAATCTGCGAGCACATCCTTAGACCTCAGGGTGTCAATATAATGGAATTACCTTTCTCTTTCAAGTCGATTATAAATTCGCCTGAAGCAAACGTTTTTTTAATCCAGAGCGACTACTATATTGAGCATGAAGTTGTTTAAGCCGTGTTAAAAAGTTAGATTGTTGGTTTTGATAATCCGCTAATTCTCGGAGTTTTAAAAGTAACGGCACTACTTCATCGTAAGATTTAGAAGTTCCTTTTTGGATAAGAGCCTCTACATCTTCCCAAGCAGCCGTTTCTCGCTGAGCCAAAGCTTCCAATTCTCTGACTCGTAAAGCTTCAGCTTCCTGTTCTTTTCTGCGTTCGCTCTGTTTTTGTTCCTGTTCAGCGCTCTCTAAAAGCTGTCTAATTGTTCGTTCTCCTGTAATTACATCTTGCATAAGTTCCATCATTTGTGATAATCTTTTACGCAATTCAAAGGACAGATTAGCTTCTCCTTTGGCTAACCGCAGTAAAAAGGTATCGCTTTCAGAACGATCTAGTTTTGTGATAGCTGCTTTTAGGATCTTTTCTGAAATTGAAGATTTAGCAGCACTAGCAGTTGTTGCCACCTTTAGCAGATGCTCATTCAATTCAAAAGCATCTATAAAAGCCTCTAACGATGAAGATAACTTACCCAATCCAGGAGGAACCGGTGGCTCTAACTCTTCTTCATTAAGTTCATCAATATCAAGATAGCTAATCGCTTTCAGCCAAGCCAGATAAAGTAAACGATAATCTCCCTGCAAAATTTCCTGGCGCAAACCTATCAAAGAGGATAGATTTCCTTCTCCCTCTATCCACCCAAAACCTTCGTCGTCGTCAAAAGAAATTTCTAAGATGACAAAATTATTAATTTCAGAAACAACAATCTGATATTCAACGCAATATTTCTGCATCCGTTCAACATCAATCAGAGCTTTGGGAAAACGAAACATTAGTTGTAATGTTCCCCAATTAGCCATGTAAAACATGGCATCGAAGTATTGGACTAATAGTTCTTTTGGATCGCCTCTAAAATCTCCATAGCTATAAGTAAATATCGCCCGAGTAGAACTTAGTTGTACGCGACTAGAGAGTAGGCTGACCGCTTGTTGTTCAGCTTTAGTCAAGGGTCGATCGATGGTTTGAAACTCGTAGTATTGATATTCGCTCATAAAAATATATGGTAAGTGGGAAACTCACAGTCTTTAGACCTGAGAGGGTCATTTTGGGTTACTGCAAATACATGGCAGAAATGGCAAAGGCTTGTTCAGGAGTACCGTAGAAACTGCCATTCTTGAACATACAAAGCTCATATTTTTCATTGCTGTAGGTGTAAAAACCCAGACTCCAAGATTCTTCATCGCCAAAGTAGCGCAGCCGACACAGGTGAATAGGGCTATTTCGCATTCGTTCTAAATATTCCTCGCGAGATACGGGAAAGTCTTTGGGTGGGAAATCAGGGGGGCAATCAGGTTCTTTATAGGCATCAATGTAACAGAACTGACTGCGAAAGCGGATGTCTAGGCGAGTGTACTTGCCAGCGTAGTTAGCTGCAGCATAATCGAGAACACGCTGCTTTACCTGTTGTTGAACGGCTGGAGGGATTTTAACTCCGCCTGCATTTGGATCATTTTTCACCCAAGGGGACATTTAACTGCTCCGATACGCTACTGACAGAGTTAGTCTAATTGACTTGCCAAGTTTAGTTGCTAACATTTAATCAAACTTTAGACTCAGTAGCTCAAGCTAGAGTGATCGCTAACTCCAACGAACCTGTACCTGCAACTAAAACTTATCAATATACCTATCCCGCCTATCTATCGGCTCGACGCTCGCCAACCAGCCAGAAAAACCGAATCTTTATTACCCGGTGCACTCCACTTCAAATAATCTTGCCGATGCCGTTCATTCAAAGCTCTTGCCAAAGATTTGGCATCAGAACAAATCCCAATTGCCCTCAAATATTGCCTCGACTTTGTGCAAGCCACTCTTGCACTCGCCTGCGGGTAAATGCACGTAGTCGAAACTGACACCCCATTCCAATCTGAGTAGCTAGCAACCCATCTCCAGCGTCCATTGTCCCAACACCGAACATTGACAGTACCTCCGATTGGCCCAATTGCATACAAAGGCGTGTACATTAGAGTTGCCACGTCAGTTCCAAAGTGCATCGAGGAACAACCGGGCTCTGGTGACTTGCTTTTGCCAAAATGCACTCCTGATTTGATATCCTGCAATTGTGTCTCCTAGTTGTGGAAAAGTCGCCCATTTTCCGCGCTCACTTAGGGGCATTGTTAAAACCACTTTTGCCACTGCGAGCAGTTTCGGATTGTTCTGATGCAGGTGTTCCCTGTTGATTATTAGCGATCGCTGATTGCACTGATTGCATTGATTGCATTGATTGAACTGTTTGCATTAGTTCTAGTAAGTAGTTTGTCGTGTGATTATCAATACTCTTAAGGAATTTATAGACAGCAGAGGATTAACCGTCTACCAGTTTTGGAAACAGGCAGGGATAACCCAATCAGCGGGTTATCGGCTTTACCACAACCGTGATGTGTTGCCATTAAAGCGGGTGTTAGACAAAATATGTACAGCTTATCAAATACAACCATGGGAGTTGCTGAGGTGGGAACCCGACAACATATCGTCCCTATAAAAGACCCAGAGCGCATCCAAGAATACGCTCTCAAGCTAGCCAGGGAAGGTAAACTTCAATATGCAATATTAGTGAATGTAGCTACCCAATTGCATCAGGCTTTGAAAACAAAAATTTTGCAGGAAACTGGGCAAGAAAAGTCTCCCTATGAGGAATTAAAAATTACCCCTAAATTAGTAGCACATCTAGAAAAAAAATTTGAAAAATTGTTCACAGCGGATTTCTGGGAAAAGAATGCTGAGTGGATTATGAATCACTTAGATATCTGGAATCAGGGAGAGACCCATTCAGACCTCCAGCCTGGAATGCTGGCTTTTTCTCCTGACCCCTCCTTCTCAAAATCAGAATCCTGGACAGAATCCCAGATAATTAATGCGTGTGGATATCATGTAGCCGATGAATTATTACAGCAAATAAATGTACAAAACTTATTAGCCGATGAATTAGCAAAAATATTAGAACTTGCGCCTCTCCCAGTTCCAGTAACTGAACCCCGATTATTCAATAATAAAGCTACTGTTGCCCTGCCAACAGCCGCTTTGATGGCTTCCAGTCTCCGTGCCCAGATCCGGACAGATTTATGGGGAGAGGCTGCCAGCAGTATTGCTGTTTTCCAACATCAAGCCAAGGGCAACTCTAGCAATTATATTGAGCATTACATTAGCAGCCCTGGTGACATTACCTTGCTCCCTTGGGATGAAGCCCAGCAAATTATTGATAAATTTGGGTTCACCAGTGCCAAACTGCACATGATTTTTGCAGCCCATACTATGAAACAGGAGACTCCTTGGCAAAGCCTATTTACACTAAAAGCTAGCGATATTGTCAAGGAAATGGGGTGGGATAAAAATCACAAAAAAACTCAAACACAAAAGCTGCTAGAGATTGCGAAAACAGCATTTGCTCTTGATTGTCTATTGGTCAAAGCTGTTTGGATTGAAGGAATGAATAAGAAAGGGCAAATTATAGCTAGCGCTCCTGTAGGGAGAATGTGGAATGTCTACATCAAACCCCAAGGTCAGTTAAATTTTGAAGGCAAGGTAGACAACCCCTATGAAATATACATAACAGTCCAACCAGGATTGTGGACTCAAGATTTTTTGAACCGAGCTGGAGCTAAGTCGCGGGAAGCGTTATATCAATTTGGCTACCTTTCCCAACAGGTGCTAAGAATTGATCCGTACCATAACGAATTTGCCTTAAGACTAGCAATTCATGTCACGATAGAAAGCCGCTTCCATACCAGTGGTGAATACCGAGTCTTAACCCTGTTAGAAGCGATTTTACCTAAACGAGAAATTGACTCAGCCCGCAGCGCTCGCCGTAAAGCTTACAACTTAAAACAGAACTGGGATGATGCCTTACAACTCTTGATAACTTTGGCCTGGCAAATTCAATTTGACCCAGAAACTTATCCAGAGAGACTTCAGCCAGAAAACAAAGAAAGGAACCCAAAAGGCTACCTGGATCAGTGGCTGGCGGCCAAGCTCTTCATACTTCAGCCAGAACCCATCCCAGTCTTGGTAGCAAGCAAGGCTGAACCTCAACAATTAAAGCCTGCTTTGCCAAAGCCAATACCAATAACAAGTGCTGACCTGCGAAAAGCCCGTGAAGACAAGGGATGGAACCAGAGAAAATTGGCTGGCTGGTTAGGGGTCTCACAATCGCTGATTGCTCAGATAGAGCGTGGACAGCGGATTATCAGCCCAGAAATAGAGGCTAAATTGCTCAAGCTGTTGGAAATCCAAGACTGAAGTTCACGACGCGAGAACTACTGACAATCTTGGAGTTACCCAAGCCTCGAAGGAAACTGGGGCTAAATTTATAACCGCCAAAGCGGTCAGGGCATTCTTAATTGCTGAAACCATTGCTGTGATTGCATTTTAATTCTGATTCCTAAATTCTGACTCCTGAATTCTGACTCCTGAATCCTGACTCCTGCAATCCTAACTCCTGACTTCTGCTATAGATGCGTTTGCCCTAACTAGCCCCCCTGAAGGGCTCGTTTTTGTAATCAAGTCGGTGAGAGTCGTGTAATCAAAAAAAAAGTTTTAAAAATCGCCATAAAAGCATTGCTGTGTATGCGTTTTAGCTTGATTACAAAAATATCCACATCCCAGGACAAAATCATCCACATCCCAGGACAAAATCATCCACATCCCAGGACAATGTTTTTTCAAAACCTTTGCCCTGTATTAGTTTCAGCCTTTGATTACAAGCCTTATAAGATCTAGAGAAGTTTAGATCAGCCAACCAACAGCCTTTTGCGAAAGGTGAGACAAAGAGTTATTCCCCTACCAACGAATAGCTCCCGTGAAACGCTGCACAAAAAGACTGGGTGCATTTACCAAACTCACTCAGCCTCAACCCCTACTCACAGCCCCCTCAAGCCCGCTTGACCCCTTCTGGCTCAAGCCCTTCCATTTGACCAACACCGGAGGTGTGCTGTGAACGCGCCCATCTCCCCACTGTCCGAATGGCTAGAAAGCGGCGTAGACCCCGACCTCATCGCCCTCAACGTCCAAATCCTCTCAGGCGACACCCCGTACCAATACCTCCTGTACGAAATCAACGCCGCCTCCGGCAGAGTCCACCCCGACGCACAATGGCGGTGGGCCAGAAAGCACTACAGCCACATCGAACACGGTGGCTGGTGGTGCTCAGGCCTTGACCCCCTCAACAACTGGCAACCCATGTATTGGGGCTGCTTCAAACCCCACCAGCCCCGAAATGCCTTTGACCCCAAAGGCAAAATCAAACCCGTCAAATACGAACACCCCCCCAAAACCCCCACTAGAGCCTTTTTCCTGCAAGTCCCATATCACATCTGGGCAAAAGTCGCAGAACGCTACGGTGTCCCCATCGACAACTCAGACAGACAACTTGGCTTCTGGCAATGGGTATGGGACAACAACATCCCGGTCATCATCGTCGAAGGCGTAAAAAAAGCCGGATGCCTACTCACACTGGGTTACGCCGCCATCGCCCTCCCCGGTGTCACCGGCGGTGTCAGAACCAAAACCCCTCAAGGGGAAAAATGCGACCCCTACCTCATCCCCGAACTGCAACACTTTGCCACAGAGGAACGTGAAATCTACATCTGCTTCGACCGCGACAGCAAACGCCAAACCATCCAAAACGTCAACCGGGAAATTGGCAAACTCGGTCGCCTGTTCACTGCCGCCAAATGCCCCGTCAAAGTCATCAACCTGCCAGGGCCAGAAAAAGGCGTTGACGATTTCGTGGTATCGAAGGGTTCCGATGCCTTCAGCGCCCTCAAAAATGAAGCGCAAGGCTTCCAATTCTGGCTCGCTAGGGAATCATGGCTTTTAACCTATCCCGCGTCTTTAAAGCTAAATTCTCGCTATTTGGGAAAACTCCCCTATCCAGAGTCCGGGTTAGCCTGCATCAAAGCCCCCAAAGGCACCGGCAAAACCCAAGCCCTGACCAACTTAGTCTCACAATCCCTTTCCACAGGCGATCGCCGCGTGCTGATAATTACCCATAGGATTCAACTAGGCAGGGCGATCTGCGCCAGCTTAGGAATCAACTACATCGACGAAACCAGAGACTCAGCCGAGGGTAAACTGTTCGGATACGGCTTGTGCATAGACAGCCTCCACCCCCTCTCTCAAGCTAAATTTAATCCTGAAGACTGGTCCGGTGCGATCGTCATCATCGATGAGTGCGAACAAGTCATCTGGCACGCCTTAAACAGTTCAACTTGCCGCGAAAACCGAGTCACCATCTTGCAAACTCTGCAAGAACTCATCCACAACGTCTTGACAACTGGCGGTTTAGTTGTTGCCCAAGATGCAGATTTATCGGATTACAGCATAGACTACCTAATAGCCATAGCAGGCATTCCTATTTCCCCTTGGGTTGTTATCAATGAGTGGCAGCCAAAACGCGGGCGAGATGTGACACTTTTTGCCACTTCTAACCCGGCTTCTCTGTATGTTCAAATGGAGCAGATTCTCTCTCAAGAAGTCACTTGCTGCGACCTTGAAAGCAGTGCAGAATTTTGTCCTAAAGAGCAAAATCGTCCGCGTATTATGGTTGTAGAAGACTCTCAAAAAGTAACAGGAAAATGGTCTTGTCGTAACCTTGAGACCCAACTGCAACGACGGTTTCCAAATTATCGAATTCTTAGGATTGATAGCGAATCAGTAGCAGATCCAAATCATCCCGCTTATGGCTGCATTGAGCAACTCAATGCTCACATCAAAAACTACGATATTATTATCGCTAGCCCCACGATTGGCACTGGTGTGAGCATCGATATCCGAGGTTACTTTACAGCAGTTTTTGGCATCTTTAAAGGGGCGGTAGCCGTCAATGACGCTTTGCAAGCTCTAGCCCGTGTAAGGGATGAAAATGTGCCTTGGTTTGTTTGGACTCAACAATTTGGTTTCGGCAAAATTGGCAATGGCAGCGCTAGTTATCGAGCAATAATTAAATCTCAGCAGAAAGTCATTAAAACTAATATCAAACTGTTGCACGGTGTGGATTTTGACATAGATATGGCTCACGACCCTGTTCACTTGCGGACTTGGGCTTTAATGGCAGCTAGAATCAACGTTGGAATGTGGAACTACAGAGAGGCTATTTTGGAGGGATTGAAGGCTGAAGGGCATCAGATAACATTGTGTCGAGAGACTCACTTACATCAGGAGATTAAAGTTATACAAATGCAAAAGTTGGCTGCTCACAATTGCCAAGACAGGGATTTATTGGAACAGCTAACTGAGCAAGCGCAAAAATTAGAAAAAGAGTTGGAAAACTTAGAAAATGTAGCTAATTGTCTTAGTGATGAGGCCAAAGTAATTAGGGAAGAGAATAAGGTAGCTGAGGCTTCAGGAGTTGCCAATGCTCAAAACATTACTTTCTCTGAATACCTGAAATTGAAAGACAAGCGGAGTAAGACAAAGGCAGAACTAGACAAGCAGCGTAAATATCAACTGTGGGATACTTATGGAGTGCCTGTTACGCCTGAACTAAAACTCAGAGATGATGATGGCTGGTTGCCAAAAATTAGCCTGCATTATTATCTAACTTATGACCCTGACTTTGTCAGATTGCGAGATAAAAATCACTTGGCTGGACATCAGGAAAGGGGTAAAGGTAAGGTTTGTCCCCAAGATTTGCGCTTACTTACAGCTAGGGTGGAAGCACTTAAGAAATTGGGAGTAATGGAGTTCTTAAACCCAGACAAAGAGTTTCGAGGGACTGACGCGCAAGTGATAGCTTTTGCTGAGCGGGTTAAGCTATGTTCTGTTGATGTGAAAGACTTTTTGGGCATCAGCGTCAATCCCAAGGCTAAGCCAATGGAGGTGGTGCAGTATATTTTGAGGGGTAAGCTGGGCTTTACTTTGCGGCGGGTTCGCCAAGAAAGGTCGGAGGAACGAGATGCTTTAGGTAGGCCCAAGCGTATTAGGGTTTACCAGTTTGGGTTTCCCCAGGATGGCAGGGAGGCGATTTTTGAGGCTTGGCAGCAGCGGGATACTTTGGCAGTGTCTTTGGTGGAAGGTGCTACTCAGTTTTTAGGAGGGGTATCTAGTGGCACAGGGTCGGATAATAATATAGGGATGTCAGGGGGTGTGCCTCCCCTTGGTTTATCTCAACAGATTAATGAGGTGGGAACTGCTGGCACAGGGTCGGATAATAATATAGGGATGTCAGAGGGTGTGCCACCTCTGGGTGAGGAATTGCCTCACGCCACTCAAGTGTTCGGAGTGGAAGCTGAACCCGCAGAGACATTAACAACAGAAGGGATGGGAGTTGCAGCTTCTTATGAGGCGATAGAACCCGAAAATCACGTCATTCCCACTTATGAGACAAAAGTACCCAAAATAGCACCGTCTGAGCTTAAAGTGGGCTCGGTGGTGAGGTTCTGCGGTGAAGTTCAGAAATATGTCGTTAGAGCTGTTTCTGGGGCTCAGGTAATGGTGAAATCCCTGTTTTCGGGGCAATTCATCAACACTTACGCGCACCGCTTGGAGCTTGCAGAAGAGGGGACAGGATGAGTTATTTATGGCGATCGCACACTCCGGCGGACAAGAAAGTTGAACGGCTTATTACACAAGGGTTTGAGTTAATAGTCTGTGGAGGAAAATTGGGTGGGGACTGCGCGAGCTCCGCTCACTTGCTAATTTTAATAATTTAGCCTTTTACTAAAATGCTAAGTTTAGCTCTTTATCTTTCATATAAAGTATTAATAACTAAAAAGCTAAAGTAATAAAATTAGCTTTTTAGTTATTTAGATATTGACTATTTTCGTTTTTTAGATGACGATATATATAGAAAACCCCATCCCATGTCCCTAAAGCCATGATCGCAGTCGCCATCGCGTCCCTGTCCGGGGGGCAGGGCAAGACAACCGCATCTCTATTCCTGAGCCGCCTCCTAGCGAGCCGGGGCTATCCCACACTGGCTATCGACGCCGACCCCCAACACAACCTGACCACCTACCTGGGGCTAGAACTGCAACCCAACCAGCCCACATTGCTGGAAGTTCTCAAAAAATCCGTGCCCATCGAAGACGGCATCTATCCAGTCGAAGGTAGCGACAACTTGTTTCTAATTCCCTCCGACGACGGCCTTGACGCCGCCGCCGACTACCTATCCAGCAGCGGCGTCGGCGCTACCCTGTTGCTGCGCCGCCTCGAACCTGTTGCCGAAGCCTTTAAATTTTGTATCATTGACGCACCCCCGCAGCGCTCGCAGATTTGCTTAACCGCAATCGGTGCCGCCGACACCGTAATCGTACCCGCCGAAGCTTCCGTCAAAGGCTACGGTTCCCTAGTGCGGACACTCGACTTGCTCAACTCCATGAGAGATGTCAAAGCAACCAACGCTACCGTACTAGGAGTGCTGCCCTTCCGGGACCGCTGGATTGGCAACACTCAAACCCTAGAGAGCCGCCTAGCCGTAGAAGGAATGAAAGACGAAGTTGAAAACGAATTAATTCTCCCTTCAATCCGAGAATCCGAACAGTACAAAAAAGCCATTAACAAACGCCAAACTCTCAGCGAATTAGGACATCCCAACTTAGAATATCCCTTTGAAATACTGCTCGCAAAAATCGAGTCTCTTTTACAACAAAAAGTACAATGAGTGACAGCATCCTCGACCAAATTCGCTCCAACCGCAAGCGAACAGTTGTTCCAAGCCGAGAAGATACTTTAATCGCCCCCAAACAGGAGAGCGAACAAATTACCCAACAGTCAACTCCGGCGAAGGAACCTTCAAAAGAAACCACGGGTGACAATTCAACCTTAGAGGAATTAAAAGCCGAACTCGCGAAAATTCCGCCCACTCGCCGCCATTCTGCTGTTGTTTTAGATGCCGAAATAGATGCTAATTTGACGAGATTTTGCAAAGAAAAAGGAGTGACTGTAGAAGTATTTTTAGAAGCTGCATGGCTGCAAGCAGTAGCTTCATCCGAGCTGATGGAAAAAATCTTGGTAGAAGCTAAGTGCCGCTACGATTCAAGAAAACTTGCTGGAAAGCTGAGGCGGCTGATTACAATGCTATCCGGGCGCTGATAGGGAGTAAATCTTAATCGCTGATTCTCTGGACTACTTAGGACTTTTAGGGAGTTTCTGCGAGCGTGACGAGCTCCATCGGTTGTGTTACCATCAAAACTAATCAAACATTAAAAGAACGAATTTTTGATGGTGAGTGTTGCCCCTATTCCTGGGATGGTTGCATAAGTAGGTAGGCGGGATTAAACCGAATAATGTAACAGTATGTAAATAGGCTTAAGTCAGCCAGTAAAGAGCATTTGGACTCTTTACATCGTTTACATAGTTGCGTTTTAAAGCGCCGACTTACTTAAGTCCTAAATAAATTGCCACAGCAATTTCCAGGTTTATGGAGTACGGTTGCAAGGGTTTGTCAACCATTTTGGTAAGTGCCTTTGGTAAGTGCTTGGGATTAAGGTGTACTCTATTTGCCTGGAATCTGCTGTATAAGTTTCATCCAAACCTCACGGGATGCGTGAAACTCAGACACAAAGCGTGCTGAGAGGGAAGCGACTCGGAGGATTTTAATCCCCGTTGTATTTTCAGGATATAGCAGTCCTAGATGTCTGTCTTGTCCACTTTGTATCAATCTTATGTAGTTCTCGACCGCGCTAAAATTCCAAATGCTGCACGGCCCGCCGCTTAGTTTCCTCCCCACGCCTGTCATATTTTGCCGTAGTTACCGGAGAAGCATGACCCGCCAACTTTTGCACCGTCACAATATCCACCCCAGCATCAAGGAGGTCTGAGCAAAACGTGCGCCGGAAGTCGTGGGGACTAAAAGACTCCACCCCAGCGAGAAACGCCCGTCGCTGCACAATCTTCAACACACCATCCTCCGTCATGCGTCGGCGCTGAATTTCTCCCCCCTTCCGAATCGGGTACAACAGAGGCCCAGTCGCCTCTCCCCTCAACTCGAGCCACTGGGACACTAAAACGCAAGCAGACTCCGGGAGATAAACCGTCCTGTCTTTCTTGCCCTTACCCTCCCGGACGAACAGCGCTCCCGTGGATAGGTTGAAATCTCGCTTCAAGAGATTGACCGCTTCAGAGCGACGGATGCCGCCCCCTCGCAAGATAGCAATCAGCGCCGAGTCCCTAACATCAATAGGGGTCTTACCAGAGCAGCTTTTCATCAATGCAGCAATCTCACAGAGCGTTAGCGCGCGCCCCCTAACTTTTCCCGATTGCTTGATACTCCTGACATCCACCGCTTTACTGTAATCTATTGGGTCGATTAAATCCAACCGCAGAGCTTCCTTTAACACCCGCCGTAGGGCGCACAGCATTTGGTTCACCGTCGCGGGAGCGTACTTTTTCTCAAGGGCCGAGCGCAGAGCCGCCGTATGTCTGTAGCGCAATGCCGCCCAATTCAATGTCATTGCGTCGCACTCCCCACCTGTCAGCATTCGGGCCATGATATTGAGTCCTTCTCTCATGGTTGCCTTTGATCGCTCGCTACCCAAACTGTCGAGGTACACTGCTGCTGGGTGCTGAGTCAGGGGTACCGGACAGGGCAGATTCAATGTTTCCGGCTGTTGCTCTCCGAGTAAGTTGAGCATTTACTCTTTCAAAGTGGTATTATAAATACTAAATTTTACGCCGAAAAGGCGTTAGCGATCGATTTGGCTCTTCCCTCGTGAACCCTCACCGTCCGGGAACGGACTCGTGTGTTTGCTCCTGTTCGTAGAAGAAGAACACCTTTATGCAGCTTTAGCCTGTTTTTTTGGGCTAGTTGCTGTGAATAACCTGATATTGCTTTATCACTGGTGGGTGGGAGAGTTATGCGAAGTGGGGGAATTTTTGGGGAGTGCGATCGCGAATGGCTGTAATGATATGATGGCGGAATGGCAATCAATACTGCTCGGTTAAGCAATTTCGTGGGTATGATATGTCAGCTAAAGATATCTTTCACAATGCTGTTCGTTCAGCTTTAGAAAAAGAGGGATGGATCATCACTCACGATCCTCTTTTTATCAAGGTAGAGGAACTTGATTTTTTTATCGACTTAGCAGGGGAGAAAATTTTAGCAGCAGAGAAAGATGGCTTCAAGATTGCTGTAGAGATTAAATCTTTTATCGGTGCATCTGATTTAGCCAGCTTTTATATAGCTCTGGGTCAATTTCTCAGCTATCGTTCTGCCCTGAGAAAAAAGCAACCGAACAGAATTTTGTATTTAGCAATAAACCAAGATGTGTATAATGATTTTTTCAGCAATCGTTTTATTCAAGAATTAATCGCTGAGCATCAGCTCAAATTACTCATTTTTGATGCTATTCAAGAGGGGATACTTTTATGGAAAGAGTAAACTACAGAGAATTAATCCAAACAATTCTGTCTCAACACTCAAGGAATGACTTGGATACTGAAACAGAAGTTCAATTACTTTTTGATACCGAACGGGAGCATTATCATGTGGTTCATTTGGGGTGGGACGAGCAAAAACGGGTTTACGGCTGTGTGATTCACGTTGATATAAAAGATGGTAAATTTTGGATTCAGAGGGATAGAACGGAAGCAGGAATAGCGAATGAGTTAGTAGCCGCCGGAGTTCCCAAGGAAGATATTGTTTTAGCTTTTAAAGCCCCTTACGTGCGTCAATTTACTGAGTTTGCAGTGGGGTAATTGGATACGGAGGATTTACATTTTTATCAAAAATAAAATATTTAGTTTTGTCACGCGATCCTGGGGGGTGACAAAGAGGCTATTTAGATAGACCGAATCAGGGTTGCAGCCCGCATACCTTGTTGATAAAAGCGGCGTTTATTTCGAGTTAACTTTATTGACTGTTCCACCTCCAAAGAATATTGTTCGAGATAATTAACCCACTTTTCTCCATCTTGCGCCTACACCAAATGTACTCCGTCTTCGATATCTTTTTTTAGGTTCTTGACGCCGACATACATATTTTCCTACCTGCTTTTTCCGAAGTTCAGTGCCTTCAAATATTGCCGAACTGTAGGCGAGTGTCACGAGCAGAATTATGTTAATCAGTCGGTTGCCTTTTAAGCTAGTTCCTTCCAGAGCGTAGCCTCCTGTTTTATAATCAAGGGAACATTTCTTCAAGGCCCATCCGCTGCTTGTAAGCATCGAGCGCTGCCCGCAATGACCCTAAATCTGTGAGAATAAACCACGCTTCATCAACCTGCCATGCCCCTGAGTTTCTTTTCCACTTACAAGCAACATCAAATCCAGTGGCAGGCTGAGTTTTCCTTACTCTTTTACCTTGAAAATATAAAGAGGTTCCTGGTACTATTCCTAATTCATCTAACCGCTGCCAAACTAAATGTTCTATTTCGATACAATGATTCCTCTTCAGTCTTAAGCAAAAAGACACACCCTTTTCCTTTAGCCAGAATCCTTGCGTCAATCGAACAAAATTCACGGTCTCCTAAAACGATAACTTTATCTGATGAAAACAATGGTAAAATTTGCTGTAGATTTGTAGTTTTGGACTCGAAATTGCTATTTCCCAATTTCGGTAATAATGACCAGTATAATGGAATTGCTCTTCGCTCCCAGATTAAGCTAACCATAAAGAGATTAATACACCCCCATTGGCTGCGATCGATTGCGATTGGTAAGCGAGTACCAACACGGCAATAAGTGGTCAACCAATAAGTAATTAATGGGAACCAAATTAATTCGATGGTTAAGTTTGGTAAATCTAAAAATCTTTGTAATTTACGTCGCCGACATGAGGCTGTAATTAGACAGGGAAATAAGGAAGGAGAGCCGTTCTAATCTCACTTGTTTTTCTGATTGCATCAAAGATAGCAAGGTTGTCATCACCAAAAACTGAGATGGCGTCAGGTATTTTTGTCCTTGAGTCTGGTAGAATCTTAGTATCATTATTTTTTTGGATAGGCAAGCGTGTAACAATTCTGCTGCCTATCTTTTTTTACCACACGTTGGCTCAATCCTTACTAACTATGGGTTTCAGGCGGGTTGTCACCCCCCCAGGGTCGGGGCTAAAAAGTCGCATTCATAAACTTCTCGATCAGTTTGATTGTTTACGAGATGCGATCGAGGATGTGTTATGCCTTGCGTCCTAACGGCCTTGGCGGTTGCTATATCGATCGCTCTTAGTCTTGGGAAAGCGATCGATTATTCAGCAAACCCTACTTATCAAAATATTGAATCTGGCCAATTCCATGCGAACGCTTTGATATTTAACTAAAAAAGGTTCTATTTTTGGAGCTAGGGGTGCGAGTATCAATAGAATAGAAAACCGGGATAAGAAAATTGAGTTCAAAAACTAAAAACTGAGTCGATTGAAGGAGTTGACTTCTTTAAGAATAAATTCCAAGCAGTCTTCAAGGACTTCCTTATTTTTCTCACCAAGAATAACTAGATTCTGATTTTGAGGATAAGACCATCGACGCAGATGGGCAATACTAAATCCTTCCTGTTTATCTTCCTCTAAAGAAGCTTTTCTGACGGCATCCCATAAAACCAGTGTTGGTTTTGCAAAAGCAGTGGCAATATGAGAAGGTCCAGTATCAAATCCTACATAGAGGTCACTTGCCCAAATCAAAGCCATTGCTTGTCTAATAGTTGTTTGTGGTGTAAAAACAGGAAACATCTTTTGTTCAAAGTTATTATTACCAATATGTAAAAAACTTACTTTATTTTTGAAGTAATTGACTAATTCCAGCCAATTATCTAAGTGCCAAGGTGATTCTGTAGTACTTGCCGAAGTACCATAAGGACAGATACAAACAATAGGACGTTTGAGGTGAGATAACGTTTTTAATCCCCACTGCATTTCTTCGTGAGATAAAAATAAAGACCCCTTGAGTTGACGAGGACGCAACCCATAAGCCAAACAGATGTTTTCAATAATATGACGGCTTTGGCAAAAATTATCTGACTCAATAGTCAGTTCCACCATGATGTTTTCGTCTATTTGATCAGCATTGATAATTGTCTCAATATAAGGGTTGTTTTCCCAAATTGGATAACCGTTTTCTTGAGCTTTATAGGAGTATAATTGGCCAGTGAATAATTTGATTTGTCGTCCTAACTTTAAAGACAATGCTTCAACTAATGGTGTATAACAAACACAACTTCCTATTCCGAGAATACTAGGTATTGCTAAGTCACAGTTGTACTTATCAGCATAATATTTCGAGGCAACTAATGGTTCTGTATCTCGGAATCGTGGATAGAAGATAGATTGGTCTAGACTGCTGTTATTAACCATGTTTTTAATGAATGTTTTCTTTAATTTGTTAGAAATTAAAAAATTGACTAACCGCGTTTAATTGTTGATAATCTGTTCTGTGGACAAGGTATAGGTTTTGTCAAAGAGGAACTTCAATTTGGAAAATAAGCTACAAAATTTTCTTTGAACCTGTTCCTGCTACTTCATCTACAGTCTAATGATTTATTTTTTCCAGGAGGAGTCTCACCTTTTATATCCTGTAACCAGCAACTTGAGTTATTGATTTGTAGTAAATTGACTCAAGCTGCATAATGACCTGCTCCCAACTATATTTTTTTTCAACCAAACTACGATTGTACTGCCCCATCTTTGTTTGTAATTCAGGCGAACAAAGAATTTCGAGTAAAGCGTTTGCAAGTGCTTGGGCATCTCTCGGTGGAACTTTACGACCTCCCCGATCTGGTACTAGATGAGCTAAACCTCCAGCATTAGTAGCAACAACTGCTTTACCACAGGACATGGCTTCAAGTGCGCTCATGCCGAAAGGTTCTCCATAAGAGGGCAGACAGTAAACAGTGCATTGACGCATATACTGGCATACATCTGTGCGTTCAACCTTTCCCACTAAGGAAATTTGTGATTTACAAGACATAATAGAAATTCGCCGCTGTATTTCCTCTAGCTGTGTTCCGGAACCCGCAATTGTCAGTCTACAGGATGGCAAAGCTGCTACAACAGATTCAAAAGCGTCTAAAAGAGTGAAAATACCCTTTCGATACTCTAGATTGGCTAAAAATAGAATACTTGGCTCTTCTTTTTCTCTAGTATATCTATTAGGATCAGGTGAGAAAAGAGTTGAATCAATCCCTGGTCGTAAGTCATAAATTTTATTTTTATTGGATACAAACTTACTGATTTCACTAACTGCGGCTGGAGTGCAAATAAGCAAAGCTGTTGCATGTTGCTCCTGTTGATATGAAAATACTTTTTGCCAAAGCATGTCAAAGAAGATAGATTTTGATTTATAAGAATTGATTTTAGGTGTTTCTGCATCATCAGGCCAACCTACCCAAAAGAAACCGAGAACCACAGGTAATCCTGTCCCAAGCAAGGAAATACTCAATCCAGGATACACAGAATTTAGCTGATGGATCACATCAATTTTGTATTCTCTGCGAACCTGGTTGAATATCTGCTTAACCTTGAACATGTATTCTATGCTTTTTATAGGAGAATGTATTGCTCTTTGAACATCTATAGGATAAACTATAATGTTTTCGGGTAACTTTCCCTGAATATCTGTTTTTGGAGCAACTACATGGAGAGTATGACCTCGTTGAGCTAAGTGGTTGATAAATCCAAATGCAATTAACCCATCTCCATGAGATTGATAATTGGTTAAATAATCTGAACGATGAGATATAAAAATAGAAAGTTTATCGTTATTCTTCATGGTTATCGACCCTATAAAAAATGACATTTTTAGGTATTAGAGAGTTTATCAATTGCGTTCAAATTTTTAGTATGTTTTGATATAATTTGATGTACCGTTTAGCCTGTAACTCTAAGGAAAATTCTTTAACGGCAATCTCTCGACAATAGTGACTCATGCGATCGCGTAAACTTTGATTTTCCAATAGCTCTACAATTCCATTGCAGAAGTCATCAGCATCTTCCGGTGTAGCCAAATAACCAGTAATACCAGGACGTACAATGTCAGGAACACCTCCTACGTTGAAAGCAACTGTCGGTGTACCACAGGCTGCTGCTTCTAGAGCAACTAATCCAAAAATATCAGCGCGAGTTGGAAAAAGAAACAAGTCAGCAGCAGAATAGGCGACTGCTTTGAGGCGATCGCTACTGACATAGCCAAGATAATGTGTAGTCATTTCTACAGCTTCTGAGAGGGCACCACCAGAGTCACCAAAGATTAACAACACAGTTTCAGCTTTGATTGATGCAGGTAAACGAGAGAGTGCTTTTACTAGCAGATCGGCACCTTTGCGAGGGTTTGTCAAAGTTTGGGCACCAAAAATTAAAACTTTTTTATCAACTGGGATACCAAGTTGGACTCGACACTCTTTAAAATCAAGAGGCTGATAGATTTCTGTATCAAGACCATAGGGAATGTGATGAATAGGGAAATTTTTAAGCATACTCTGCTTTGCTTGCTCACTTAACCATTTACTGGGAGTTACGATTGTTAGATTTGAGCGGCTATAAACCCAATTTTTTAACTTCCATTCTAAGTGAGTTGCATCTCGGTTAATTGGAGGTAGAGCGTCCGGGTAAGGGCACTTTCCACAGCCAGTCTGCCATCGTAAACAGTCATAACTATAAGCACAGTGTCCAGTGAAACTCCACATATCGTGAAGCGTCCAAACAGCCGGTTTATCTTTTGTCAAGGCAGGAAGAGCAAGATATGAAAAAAAATCATCGTGAAGAATATGGAAATTCACGATGGATGCGCTCTCATAAAAAGAATTTTTTTTCAGAGAATAACTCGACAAGTTCCCAACGTAATTTAATCCAACTTTTCCAGAAACAGTAATTATTAAATCATCAAGTTTATGTTTACTTGGTCTGATACATATCGAATCACTGGCATTTATAGATGCTTTATCTAATTCTGGAGTCATGTTATCCGCGTACCCAAAAACTGATTTTATACCAAGTTCTAACAAATGTTGATGAAGACGATATGCACCCAGGAATGCACCTCCAAGTCCAAAGTAATTATTAATATGCAATACATTGAAGAGATTCATTGAAGTCTTACTCCCTCATTAAAAACTGAGTTGTTTTTAGTAAATGTTATAGTTTAGATATTCCTTAGCATTGGGACGAAAGTAGTGATTCATAAGTTTTTGGTACTCCTGCGTGTAGTATTCGTGCTTTTGTTTGGGGAAATAGCTCATCTCGATAATAGCATAGTCGATGACTTTAGACCAGTGTTCATCATAAAAGTTAATCATTTGTTCATCAAGATTGCTCCAGTTTTCAGCACAAAACTCATTAAACTTCTCAGCTTCAAAATAAGCTTCACTTCTGTGCTTACAAAACTCATATTTCTCAATTGCTGATCGGTTGGAATTATTGAGGACTTCCATTATTGACTGCTGTTCCATATCAACTCCCATACTTTTATTAGTAACGGCACAGAAAGTACTCCAGCGCACAAGCGCACAAATCAGCCAAGGGAAATGAACATGAAGGGTGTAAAAACGGCTATCGCAATGGGGATTAGCAAAGTCGATTGGATAAATCTTCCCTTTTTTTAGGAACGCTTCAAAGGAAGCATAAGTCCAGCGATGATACGAGTTAATAAATTTGACATAGTTCCCCAGCCGTTCGTATAACGCACGGTTATTGTTATCTATAGTAATCAGTTCTGGGTTATAGCCTTCAAGGTAGGATACGTTCATGCGAAAGTTCATCGGCAAAATTTGAGGACCAATTGCCATACAACGAATATGGTTTTCAAAGTCCTCAACAAACTCTTGGATATGAAAAACAGGCCAACCGCTTCTGGTATATTTAGCGTAAAGTTCCTCGAAATTATTTACTTTGTAAACATCAGCACCGCCACCACTTTCGTAAGCCCTTTTCAGCAATACCGGATAATGGTTATTAAAGTATTTCTCCATTACTTCTAAGAGAAGGTCGTTGCTTTGCTCTGGTGTCAACGGGTTAAATTCAGGAAGTAACACCGTTATTGGAAAATGGTCAGCAGGATGCATTGCTCGTGCTAGTACATCAGAGGTGTGGTGCTTGTTGAAATGTCTCATCGTGTAGTTACAATTGGTAGTCCCGATAAGAGAATTCAAGGCTGACTGCATAAAGCAATCGTAATAATTGTTCCACATACTGGTGCGATCTACGATGAAATCTGTTGTCTCCTGAATTGGTTGACCGCAAAGAAGAGGCTTTGGATGAACTCGTTCAAGTTTAATTTCGTAGACTTCTCCTTGCCATTTGATGGGATGATTGATAAAGTCAAAGAACTTGCTTAAGACATAATAAATATGAGAGTCGCCGCACAGTTTCCAAGCAATATCAATTCTGGGGTCAAATAGGAGAGTAATAGATTTGGTTTTCATTTTTTGTTAACTAATAAATTGACATTTCTCTAAAATTAAATTTTCTCTACACCATTTCCTAACTCACGAACTATCTGAGCCAGTTGTTCAACAGTTGGAAATCTAAAAATTGTTTTTACACCAATTATTTTACCAAAGAGTTGCTCAGCTTTAGCAGCTAAATGTGCAGCCATAAAAGAGTTTCCTCCTAACTCAAAAAAATCATCTTTAACGCTAATAGATTTTAGTTGAAAAAGCTGTTCCCAAATTGCGATGAGTTGATGTTCTAAAGTGTCTCGCGGAGGAACAAATTTCTCATCCTGATGGTGTACTTGTAATTCCTGTTGTTGAGACATAAAAGACGGAGAGAGTTTAGTTGTTATCTTTTTAGCATATTCAGCCAGTGCTAATTCTGGATTGTTAACGAGACTGGAGAGTAAGTCTTCAAATAGCTTGAGATAGGAACGAATCGTTTTAGCATCAAACAAATCTGTATTGTAATAGCACCTCAAAAAGAACTGACTTTCTGTTTCTAAAGCATCAATAAAAAGCTCAAAAGGTTCATAAGATCTAGAATTAGTGGATACGGTAACGTCTAGTCGCTCGAACTGAGGTAATTGATTCTTAGATATTCGGTCAATATTAAACCTTATAGAGACTAAAGGAATACGATTTGCACATCGAGGAACTCTTAATTTTTTCAGCAGACGACCAAAGGTAATCTGTTGATGTTCATAGTCATTTATGAGAGTAGACCGACGAGAATGTAAATATTCAAGAAAACTGACCTTTCCATCAATGTGAGTCCGGGATGGCAGCAAATTTACACAGTGTCCAATGAGATGAGATTTACCACTAACTGATTGCCCTGCGGCTGCAATCCCTACAACTAAATCTTCTTGTTGGGTTAGGCTATAAAGAAATACCTCAAATGCTGCTGTCACGGTTATGACAAAGGTACAGCCACATTTAGCACCAATTTTTTTGAGAGAGGCGATCGCACCCCAAGCAATCTCCCAATCTTCCCGTGCTGCCCTAAAACTTCTTATAGAGGGACGAAGGCGGTCAGTCGGCAAGGCTAGTACTGGAATTTTATCAGAAAATTTTCTTAACCAGTATTCCTCAGCCGCCCTATATTCTGGTGTGGTGCTCAGTTGCTGTTGCCACAAGGCATACTCACTAAACTGATCGGGTTCTGGTAGTGTGGGAACAGTTCCTTGTCTAAAGGCAGAGTAGAGCGTTCCCAACTCAGAACACAAAACCCCCAAAGACGAGCCATCAAATACAATGTGGTGTGCTGTGAAAATTACCCAGTGTTCTTGGGGATTCATTTCGACCAATTGCACTCGTAGCAAAGGACCTTTCTCTAGGTTAAAGGGTTGTTCAACTGCTTCCTTTTTCAGCTTCTCCCACTGTTTTTCTCGCTCCGATTTTTCTAATGCCGACAAATCGATGAAAGGAATATCAAGAGTCAAACACGGAGAGATGCAAAGGAGAGAGCCATCTCGATTAAAAGTCATTCGCAGTGCATCATGTCGTCGAATGATTTCTTTAAAAGCAACTCGCAAAGCCTTAACATCGAGAGAACCACACAACTTAAACAATATTGACATATTGAAAGCACAATTCGCTTCATCTCCCATTTGTGCAGCAAGCCAAATTTCCTGCTGTGATTCTGTTGTCGGGGCTATTGATTGTAACTCTCCTTCAGCAAAGGGATTGAAATTGACAGGTATCAGTCTAGGTTGGGACAGTTGCATAAGTTGATTCATATCCATTCCATTTTTACTAACGTTTGTACTCCAAAAACTTCCTGTTTCAACCGAGACTGTCAGCAGCACTCAAACCCCCTTTTGAAAAAGTTAAACCTGAATCTCTAGATAATTACCTGGTCTTTCTGGATCGAGAAGATACCACGCTGGATTTCCTTGAGAATTTCGTCCTAATTTAGCCCCTGGAATTGGTGGGTTAAGAGGGATAGAATGAGATAGTTGCGAATTGTTTATCTGCTCATTGGTTGGATGAGCTGAACTAACAACTGCACCATTAGTAGATGAAAGTTGCCAAAATCCTACCTGCTGCATTTTCCCAACACTTTTTTCAAAAGCTTGAATAATAAACTCAATATCAGCCTCTGAGTGAGCAACACTTAGGAAAATCGGACGGTTTTCTTGAATATGCACTCCTTGCTCTCGTAGTAGATAAAACAGCAGTTCTGAGTAAGGTAGATTTTCTGTAAACTTGAGCATCATCAGAGAACCAAAGTTCACCAGTTTTAATGGAGCTTTCATTTTCTCAAACAAATGATTTAGCTTGGCGACGAATTGATGACTTTTTTCGTTCAATTGTCGATATAAGTCTGCTCCCTTTTGCTGTATGTATTGTAGAGTCGCTTTAGCAGCAGCTATTGCTAAGGGATGGCGAACAAAAGTACCAGCAAAGAATGTCACACCCACTTCCGGAACAGAGTTATCTCCAAATTGCCAAAAACCACCATCTAAAGCATCCATAAATTGCGATTTTCCAGCGATGACACCAATCGGCATTCCTCCCCCAACAACTTTGCCATAAGTTGCTATGTCAGCCTGGACGCCAAAGTGAGCTTGTGCTCCTCCCCGATCAATCCTGAATCCGGTGATGATTTCATCAAAAATGAGAACAGTACCTGATTGTTCAGTTATGCGCCGAAGCTGACGCAGAAAGTCTTGAGGCTGTATCTCTGGACGGCGACTTTGTACAGGTTCAACCAAAATAGCTGCAAGTTCTCCTGCTTGCGCTTCTAAAATTTTTATGGATTCAGCAGAGGCATAATCAACTACCATGATATTTTGGAGTGCTTCCGGCATAATGCCAGAAGTTGCAGGAATTGCCCGCAAGTCTTTGGATCCTCGTACAATGACCTCATCAAAAATACCATGATAAGCCCCTGAAAAGATGGCGATTTTATTGCGTCCTGTGACTGTGCGAGCTATTCGCATCGCGCCCAAGACTGCTTCCGAACCAGTGTTACAAAAAGCTGCGCGATCAAAATGAGTTAACGTACAAATAAGTTGAGCCACTTCTCCAGCTAGAGGAGTTTGGGGACCGATTTCCCAACCCTGTTTTAGTTGGGAAGCGATCGCTTCTTCAATACAAGGTTCGGAGTAACCTAATAAATTAGAGCCAAACCCATTGACTAAATCGATGTATTCATTTCCATCTAAATCCCATAGCTTTGAGCCAGATGAACCCACAACAACGATGGGATAGACCATTTCTTTGAGGCTTGGACTAAATCCCGAGACGGTGCGCGGATCTGCAAAATGCGAGCGATTAGATTGGGCATATTCTTTTGATTTCGCCGTTTTTGTAGTATACTTCTCAATCAATCCATGCAGAAACTCTTGTTGAGTTGCGGTTAATTCTTTGCCTTTATTTCGAGAAATGCGGGCTGCTGCACCAAAGGTTTGGTTAGAATCTTGAGGGGACGCACTGTTACCATTGTTTGAAGAATTATGAGCCGCGCCGCTGCTTGAGTTGTTAAGTAACTGGTTGTTTAGCTTTGATAATATACTTTGATTTGGCGTTGTCTTAGCTTGAGGGGAGAGAATATTTTTTCCTTGACTCAACAAGTCTATTTGCCGAGACATAATTTGCAGTTGTTGAGCAACAATCCATTCTAAATTATTAGCGGAAATTGTTGGCGATGCTTCTATTTGAGATGGCAAATTGGGAAACGACGAATCAGGAATAGATACGGTATTGTCCTCTGATGGGGTCGATTGAGAATTAACATTTGTAAGTATTGCATCAGGTGTGATTTCTCTGGCTAAATACTCAGATAAGGACTTAATCGTCGGAAATTCTTCTAAAATTTGACGCAGAGTAATTTTAAAGTGAAATTTCTTCTTTATGGTCTGAGTCATTTGAGTCAGAGTTAAAGAGTCAAACCCCATCTCTAAAAAGGAGGTGTCTTCATCTAATTGATTAGCCTCTAGTCCGGAGATGTCTGCAAACGCTTCTTTGAGTAGAGGAATGAGTTGGGGTTGGGGAGAGGAAGAAATTGAAGCATCATTAGTTGTAGGGAGAGTTTTAGGGGAAAATTCACCAGAATTTGATTGGCTTTCATTAGTTTTCATAGGTTCGACCCAATACCGTTGTCGTTCAAAGGGATAGGTGGGTAGAGGAATTCGAGAACAGAATTGATGAGCATAAAATTTATCCCAGTTTACTTCAACCCCTGCTAACCAAAGCTGTCCTAAAGTTTTCAACACAAAAGCCACATCTGAATTTGACTCTTGAGGATGGCGCAAAGAGGTCAACACAACCTGTGTTGCATTTCTGTTAGGATGGCGTTTTGCAAATGTGCTAATGGTTCTACCAGGACCAACTTCTAAAAGAATTTGTTCTGGTTTTTGTAAAAACAGATTAAGACCGCGAGCAAATTGTACCGTTGAACGTAAATGTTGACTCCAATAATGGGGATTAGTAGCTTGAGCAGAAGTTATCCAATCTCCCGTAACATTAGATACAAATGGTATTTGAGGAGAATTAAGGGTGACTTTTTGAACTTGCTTGGCAAATGACTCCAAAATTGGATTCATCATTGGGGAATGAAACGCATGGGAAGTTTTTAATAAGCGACTTTCAACTCCTTGAACTGTTAGCTGGTTTTGTAGGGTAGCAATTGCCTCTTTTGTTCCAGAAATCACACAGCGAGAGGGTTCATTAATCACTGCCAAGGAAAGTTCTTCATTTAAAAAAGATTGTATTGCTTCTTTTGACATAGGAACACTGAGCATTGCCCCAGTTGGCAGTTCCTGGATCATCTTCCCTCGTATTGCTATTAAAGACAAAGCATCTTTCAAGGAGAAAACCCCAGCTAAACAAGCAGCCACATATTCACCAATGCTGTGACCAATGAATCCTTGAGGATAAACTCCCCAAGATTCCCAGAGTTTTGCTAGAGCGTACTCAATGGTAAACAGAGCAGGTTGAGCGATCGCAGTTTGTTGGAGTTGTTCCGCTTCGTCTTCAGTGCTGGAATCAGGATAAAGGATGTGGCGTAAATCAAGCCCTAATTGCGGTTGTAGGTATTCTGCACAGCAATCAACTTGTTCTCGAAAAATCTCCTCATTCTCGTAGAGATCCCGTGCCATGTTAACATGCTGGGAACCTTGCCCAGAAAACATAAAAATGACTGGGGGGCTTGAGGATTTTGCACCACCTGTCAAAAGTGTTTGAGCAGTAGGAGAACTCAGCACATCAACAGCTTCCCTTAACTGCAAACAAACGAGTATCCGTCGATGCTCAAAAGCTCTGCGACCTATACTCAGGGTATAAGCCACATCTGCTAAGTTGAGGTCGGGATGTTGTTGAAGATATTTGGCAAGATTCGCAGTTGCTTGTTCGAGAGCAGCGGGGGTTTTTGCCGATAATACTAAGAGTTGAGCAGGATTGTTTTGATGTTTCTTGTCTTCTGTGATATGATTTAAGATTGGAGCTTCTTCCAAGATAATATGAGCATTTGTCCCCCCTATGCCGAAAGAACTCACACCTGCTCGCCGAGGGATGTCATGAGTTTCCCATGCTGATAGTTGAGTATTAACATAAAAAGGGCTCTCAGAAAAATCAATTTTCGGGTTGGGAGTCTCGAAGTGCAAACTTGGCGGAATCTGCCGATGCTTGAGTGCTAAGGCTGTCTTGATTAAACCAGCGATTCCAGCAGCACTATTCAAGTGACCCATGTTGGTTTTAAGAGAACCAATAGCGCAAAATCCTTTTTTGTTGGTACTTTGACTGAACGCTTGAGTGAGAGCCGCTATTTCTATGGGGTCGCCTAGTTCTGTACCTGTACCGTGAGTTTCTATATAAGTAATAGTCTCTGCATCTACGTTGGCAAATGCTTGCGCTTCAGTAATTGCTTTGGCTTGACCTTCAACACTAGGAGCCGTGTAACCTACCTTCAATGCACCATCATTGTTAATTGCTGAACCTTTGATTAAAGCGTAAATGTAATCTTTATGGGCGATCGCATCAGTTGCGCGTTTGAGAGTGACAATACCAACTCCACCACTCCCCACTGTTCCTTGAGCTTTCGCATCAAACGCTCTACAGTGACCATCAGGAGAAAAAATCATGCCCTCTTGGTAAAGATAGCCAATCTTTGGACTCACCTTCACAGTCACTCCCCCTGCCAAAGCCAGATCACACTCACCACTGAGCAAACTTTGACAGGCAAGATGAATTGCTACCAAAGAAGTTGAGCAAGCGGTTTGTACATTGATTGCTGGTCCAGTAAGATTGAGTTTATAAGCTGTCCGTGTCGCCAGAAACTCACTATCATTATTCAGATACAGTTGAAATTCACTAAAAGATTTCAATAACTCACTGTTGCCATAAATATTTTCTAGGTAGTATCGGCTAATTCCTGCTCCTGCATACACCCCAATCACCCCCCCATAGGTTTGGGGGTCATATCCTGCGTTTTCTAAGGCTTCCCAAGCACATTCAAGAAATAAACGATGTTGGGGATCGAGAATTTTTGCTTCTTTTGGGTGAAAACCAAAAAAACTGGCATCAAATTGATCAATATCTTCTACAACAGCCTTGGCTCTAACATAATTGGAGCGTTGGAGTAATTCAGGCTCGACTCCTGATGCTAACACCTCCTCTGGACTAAAAATTTTAATTGATTCAACCCCATCCCGTAATTTTTCCCAGAATGATTCAATATCCCTTGCACCTGGAAACCTGCCAGACATTCCAATAATGGCAATATCAGAATCATTAATTTCATTGTTAGAATGAACGGGATTCATGAGCAACTTCCTAACATTATGTCTTTTTACAGTTATCAATTATCAGTTACCAGTTATCAGTTTTACTGTTAGATTTAAGTCCCTCACAATACACCTGATAACTATTCAGTCCATGGCTCTTGCCACGTCTTACGGCTATCGAGAACGACCGTCACTTACGAGGCGCTTACTCACTGTTCAGTGATTTAATATTAGACTTGCGCTGCTGTCTCCGTTGTCTTTGCTGTTTCAGAAGATCCTGACGATCGTGACGAAGTGGAGTCTCAGAACCTTCTTGAATAGCAGAAGTCTGCGTTGGGAGATTCTGGCTGAATCGTTTGGCTAAAGTGTGAATGGTGGGATATCGAAACATCTCAACAATGGACAACTTTTTATCAAATAGAGCCTGTAATTGTTGATGAGTCTGTGCAAGAAGTAACGAATGTCCTCCGATTTCAAAGAAATTGTCGTGAATGCCAACTTTTTCAACACCAAGAATTTTTTGCCAAACTGTAGTAATTTGTTTTTCTACTTCTGTTTGTGGAATTTCGTAAGTTCCTTCTGTTCGGAACTCTAGATTAGGTGGCGGTAGAGCGCGGCTATCAACTTTCCCATTGGACGTTAAGGGAAACTTTTCTAGGACAACAAAGGCAGATGGAATCATGTACTCAGGCAGTTTTTCATTGAGATAGTAGCGAAGGTTTTGAATATATCTCTCTAAACTGTTCCAAGTCGATTGGCGATCGCCTAAACTATTCGATCCCGTTTTTTGAGGGGAACGCTCCTTTATTGTTGTCCGTCTCGCATAAATATTATAGAGGGGGGTTGCTTCAAGTAATTTGTCCTGAACAATAGTCAAATCATATCCATGAAATTTCAGCAACTCCGTAATTTCAGTAAGTCGGCCATTAATATCATGAACCTCAACAATAATTTGCTGGATTTTTAACCAATCTCTTTTTTGAATTCCTGCTAATACATCCCGCTCACTTTTTTCCACATCTATTTTGAGTAGATCTATCTGCTCAATTTTATTTTCTTCGATAATCTGAGAAATTGTTTTTAACTGACAGGTAAATTGCTCACTCTGCAAACGTTCAACTAATAATTCATCCAGTCCTTCTTGTGATACAGTTGTCCCATCGCCTGTTACCGCGTGTTGGTTGAGCAAAAAGGATTTGACAATTTCTTTTTCCTCAGATGCGTCAGCAAAGCGCCCAGAAATGACCGAAATATTGGGATAATAAGTAAATTGAGCAGATTTAGTCTCCCCAGAAAGACCAATGTTAAAGACTTTGGCATCGAGATTGTAAAGTTCTGCATTCAAGCGTAACAATTCAAAGACAGGGGGAATAGGTTCAAAAGCATAGATTTTTACCTTTGGGCAAGCTTGAGCAGCAAATAAACTAAACAAACCGATATTCGCCCCGACATCAAAAATGCAGTCTCCTTCATCAAGGGTAATCCCATGCTGTAAATAGGATTGATCGGTAAATATTTCTTGATAAAGAAATTCTGTTTCCGTTTTATTGAGATGAGCGATCGTCATCCCATTAGGTAACTCATAGAGAGAGCGAGCGCTCAGTATACCCTGCTCTCTTAAACTCACCAAATTGAGAACGGTTGAAGCTTGGATATGGTCAGGGACTATATAGGCTACCAATCTTTTATTATTAGGTTCATCCTCTCTGGCAAGTACCACACATTCTCGCACACCTTGGTGCTGAGAAAGCAGTGCTTGAATTTCTCCTAACTCAATCCGAAAGCCCCGAATTTTGACTTGATGATCGATGCGTCCTTTATACTCAAGCTCACCTGTAGGCAAATATCGCGCCAAATCTCCCGTTTTGTATAAACGCCCTTGCTGCTGATTGCTAAAGGGATTGGGCACAAACCGCTCCTCGGTGAGTTCAGTGCGCCGCCAATACCCCCTCGCCACACCACCACCGCCAACATAAATTTCTCCTACCACCCCAATGGGTACAGGTTCTTGGTATTTGTCCAGAAGGTAAATCCGCAAGTCTGGAATTGGCGGTCCAATTAAGCTACAAGTAGCTTTCACATCAGCTAGGGTTAAACGACGGATTGTCACATGAACCGTTGTTTCTGTAATGCCGTACATATTTACCAACTGGGGTAGTTGATCTCCATGCCGCTCAAACCAAGGCTGCAACAAAGGTAACGAGAGAGCTTCTCCGCCAAATATCACCACCCGTAAACTCAATTTTTCTGTTGTCTTGGAGTGTTCATCTACTTGAATTAGTTGGTAAAAAGCGGATGGAGTTTGGTTGAGAACAGTCACTTGTTCAGCAACCAGTAAGTTGTAGAATGCTTGCGAGTCTCGGCTCACCTCGTAAGGCACAACCACAACACACCCGCCATACAGCAACCCTCCCCACAGTTCCCAAACCGAAAAGTCAAATGCAAACGAGTGGAACAGCGTCCATATATCCGTTTCATTAAACTGAAACGAATCTTCTGTTGCTTTGAATAACCGAACGACATTGTGATGAGTAATTAAGACCCCTTTGGGGTTTCCTGTAGAGCCGGATGTATAAATCATGTACGCTAAGTTATTACCCCGCACACCGCTAACTAGGTTATTTCGAGGGTACTGAGCAATTTGGTCTGCTTGTTCATCTAAATAGACAACAGAATTGCTCCGATCTAAAGAGTTGCGTAATTGCGAATTCGTTACCAACACTTGTACTTGTGCATCTTCTAGTATGTAGTTCAAGCGTTCTTGCGGATTACTAGAGTCTAGTGGTACGTATGCCCCTCCGGCTTTGAGTATTCCCAATATGCCCACGATCATTTCTAGTGAACGTTCTACGCAAATACCTACCTTAGCTTCTGGTTTTACACCCAGAGTTTGCAAGTGATTCGCCAGTTGATTAGCCTGCTCATTCAATTCTCTGTAAGTCAGATGTTGTCCTTCAAACTTAAGTGCTACAGCTTCAGGTGTCTTCTCTACCTGTGCTTCAAACAACTGATGCAAACAGACAAACTCAGACTCAATCTCCTGTGTTTCTTTTCCTATCAATTGCTCTTTTTCGGTAGCGCTGAGTATTGACATATTGCCGATACGCTGGTCGGGAGATTCAACAATTTTTGCTAGCAAAGTCTGAAAATGCTCACTGATGCGCTGGATTATCTCCTCATTAAACAGATAGGCGTTGTACTCTAGTTTGCCTTGCAGTTCTGAGTTTGTTTCCCACAAGTTTAAGGTTAAATCAAAGGTTGCTCCGGCTGTTGGTTTACTAAACTCTAGTTCCGTTGTGATGATTCCTGGAAGTTGCAATTTCTCCTGATTGATTGTTTCTAGAGTGAACATTACTTGCAAAAGGGGATTATTACCCGATTTGCGCTCTATTTTCAGAGCTTCAATAACTTTAATAAAAGGAACCTCACTATGAGCATACGCTTCCAAAACAACCTTTTTTACTTCAGTTAAAAGTTCTCGAAAGGTAGGATTATCAGAAATCTGAATACGTAAACCAAGTGTATTGACAAAAACACCAATAAGTGGGTTTACTTGCGCTGAGGTACGATTAGCAATACCAGTTCCAATAACTAAATCTTCCTGATGAGTGTAGCGGGAAAGTAAGATGGCGAAAGCAGTCAGGAGGGTAGTAAAAAGGGTTGTACCAGACTGTTGACTTAACTGCTTCAACTTGCGAGTCACCTCAGTACTCATACCCAATGGAACAATACTAGGTTGAAACGCTTGCTTTGTATTATGATTGCGATCGTCGCTTAAGTAGGGCAGTTCCAAAACAGGCACAACGTCTGCCAACTGTTGCTGCCAGTAGTTTAACTGTGGGCTAAAATTCTCAAGAGCAATTTGTTGATTTTGCCAATAAGCAAAATCAGCATATTGAATAGGGAGTTCTGGTAAAGAAGCTGTTTTTCCTGTTGAAACTTCTTGATATAGGGCTGATAATTCCCGCAAAAATACCTGGATTGACCAATCATCACAAATAATGTGGTGCAGATTGAACATCAACAAGTGAGTGTGAGGATGAAGACGGATTAAAGTCACTCGCCATACAGGAGATTGATTCAAATCAAAAGCACGGGTACGCTCTTGCAAAAGAAGTTGTTGTGCTTGAAAAATCTGCTCAGTTTCTGATAAGCTCTGTAAGTCAATCACAGGAATGTCAAAGGTTAGATGAGGTGTAATCACCTGTACTGGCGAACCATTCACCACTTTGAACTCAGTCCTAAGAATGGAATGACGCTCCATCAGACATTGGATTGCTCGCTCGAAGCTGGGAATATCTAGAACCCCTTCCAAGCGAAACGCCCTCACCATGTTGTAAATATAATTTGATTCTTCTAGGTGATGGAGCAGCCAAAATTGTTGTTGAGTGAAGGATAAAGGCAAACCATCATTTTTTAGAGTCGCCTCAACAGCTTTAATGATTGATTGTGACTCCATTACTGATTGATTGAGGAATGCTAAAATTTCTGTTTTGTGTGCTTTTATTTGAGCCAGTAAATCGGGAGTTAGGATACCTAATGGTGCTTGATAACGGAGGTTGTTACCCTCAGCCCAGACTTTAATATTGAGACGACCAAGTTCTAATAACAGTTCATCAAGCGTTTTCATAGCATCCCTCCTTCAAAATCATTTGTGCTGTCATCAAGATCATTCTTTTGTATTGATGTTATCCAACAAGTGTTTTCAATACGTTTAGCTAGTTGAGCTATTGTTGGTAATTCAAATACAGTAATTAAAGGAATCTTTATTGAGAAAGCGTTAAATAATTGTGCAATAAGTTCATTAACAAGTAGGGAATGACCTCCTAATTCAAAAAAGTTATCATGAATCCCAATTTCTTCTACCCCAAGAATTTGAGTCCACATGTCAACCAGTATTTCCTCAGTAGGAGTGCGAGGCAAAACTAAACTTTCTAACTGCGCTCTTTGAACCTGACTGAAAGCAGGTAAACTCAAACGGTCAACTTTACCATTAGGCGTTAGGGGTAGCGCTTCTAAAATCATAAAAGTTGAGGGAACCATGTAGTCTGGTAGGTTTTCTAACAGCAGACTTCGTAGTTCTCGGAGTGAGAGTGCTTGTTGTGGAGCGATCGGCACAATATACGCTCTCAGACTTTGCTCACCGAGACGATCGGGTGATGCGACAACAGCAGCCTCTCGAAAGAGGTTGGTATTGAGCAATGCCATTTCGACTTCCGAAACGTCGATGCGGTAGCCCCTGACTTTTACCTGGAAGTCTTTTCTGCCTAAGTGCAAAAGGCAGCCATCTGGCAACATACAGCCTAAGTCGCCCGTTTTATAAAGCCGTTTATCCCCACCGTCTGGATCTGGTAAGAAGACAGCTTGGGTGAGCTCTGGTTTTCGCCAGTAACCCACAGACAGATAAGGACTTTTGACAACAATTTCCCCCACCTCGTTTTTCCCAACAGGTTGTCCGAGATCATCAAGGAGTAAAATGTCAACACCCTCAACTGCATAACCAGCAGGAACGGTACTACTCTCTATCTGGGTCTTTTTATCAACAAAAAACTGACAAATAGGACTAATTTCCGTACCGCCTAAGTTAACTACTAAAATACACTCATCTGAAAAATGTTGCTGATACAGTTGGACATCTTTTTGATAAACGGTTTCACTGCCAATCTGAATCTGGCGTAAGTGAGGAAATTGTTCATCTGCCGTCAGACTCTGAGCAAAGTGGCGAAACATGGTCGCGACCGCAAAAAAGATAGTAATCTCTTGCTCATTAAGCCAATGACCTAACTGAGTTAATCCGAACAGTTTGACATCAAAGGGAAATAAAGCTGCACCATTAAGTAAGGCGCAATAAATATCACGCACCGCTCCTCCAAAACCTGGAGAATACAAGATTGCAAAACGGTATTCACTACTCAGATAACCGCTGTTGGTGTAGTTTTTTGTCAGATTGAGGACGTAACGATGATTCTGCATTACGCCTTTGGGTTGTCCCGTTGAACCAGAAGTATAAATAATATATGCCAGTGACTCTGGAGAAATAATGATATCTAGATTATCTGGAGACAGTTGAGAATTTATATCATCAATATTAATGATTTCTAGTCCTTGCTGGCTTAATTCCTTTGCTAATTCAATTTGTGTGTTGTCTGTTAAGAGTAATTTGGCTTGGGAATCTTGAAGAATATAGGTTATTCTTGCTTGAGGCAGTGAAGTGTCTATAGGAATATAAAATTTACCTGCTTTTAAAACGCTTAGCATAGCTGCAATGATAGGCGCACCATTGGAAAATAGTAAGGCTATGGGTTCTGCTCCGTCACCCTGCTGACTTAAAATTGTGCGTGCTATACGGTTAGCGAGCTGGTTTAAGGTATGGTAGGTAAACTGATGCTCTGTGGTTTTGATAGCGAGGCGATCGCCATATTGCCGAACCTGTTGTTGAAATCGCTCAGGTACAGATTGTTCAATGTCTTCTGGGTTGAATTTAACGAAAGAATTATTCAGTTTAAAGTTAGGCTGAATAAGCTGTTTTAAGAATGGAGTCATCGCTAAGAAATTCTAGGTTTGGTAGTGTTACACAAGTAATGACGCGTTGGAATGACGGATGAAATACCAAATGGCACCAATGTGATTCTCTAAAGACGTAGGAATTTGACAAGGTTTTTCGCACCAAGCGAGAAACCCGCTGCCCCAAAGTGTTGTTAAATCGTTCAATGTAGCTGGTCTTCCTGGTTTCTTTTGGGTATGCTCTACAAATTGTCGCCCACACTTATGACACTTAAATCGCTGTTTACCGTTGTCGATGCAAGCGTTTTTGACGATTTGGGAAGATCTACAGATTGGGCAAGCAAACCTAGGCAGATAATAAGGGAACAAACTTTTCTGTATTATTACATATTGAGCACTACCTGTAAAGCTATTTGTACGGGATCGATAATTTCAATCCGCGACAAGAATCGCTTTAGTGTGTCAATACTTGTTGGTTTGAGCCACTCTAGTAAACAGGGAATTTCGCTACATCCTGCGATGATACTGTCAATTTTTGGTTGAGTCTTAAGCAGTTCTACAAAAAACCTCTCACCTACTTGACAGGCAAAGTCAGGATCAAAGGCTTTCACGCCTTGATAAATACCTTCCATTAGCATTACTTGCAACGACTCATTAGGTTCTAAGTAGACAATGCCAGATGAGTGCAATGGTTGCGAGTAAATACGACCTAACCGTGTTCCACTTGTACCCAGAATTAAAGGCTGACACAAGTGTGATTTTTGTAAATACTGCATTACAGACTCAATCAAAGAGACCCACTGTAGTTTGTGAACAATTTTTGGGGAATTAACCTGTAACCGACGCCACACTTCAGGAAGGAAGTAATGAGCGGTATTACATAGGACAATCACTTGAGTCGATTTGTTGCTCGAGTGAATGTACTGAAATGCTTCTCGGATAGCAGCCTCTAGCATCACGACTAATTGGTGTTCTAGAGAAAATCTTCCTATATTTTGAGTTACTTGTTGGATGATGGCAGTTCTGTCGGGTAGAGAACAAGCCTGAAACAGAACAATTTCCCTGCTATTTTTAAAGATTTGACAGGCTTGTTCAAAAGCGATGACACCCGCTAACGGACCCATACCACCTAACAGGAGTAAAGGTGATGCTTGAATCCGCTTTGGTCTAAGGGCAATGACTTCTACAGGATAGTTTTGATCGGCAATGACCTCTCCTCGTTCTCTTTTTGCTTGAGCGATGAGAGTATGTTGGCAACGATACTCTCTCATCGCTATCATTGTTTGTGCAATATTTTCGTAGCAATAATGATGCTTGGGTTTAAGAGACGTACATGAGATTTCTGGTAGCATTTGTTTCTTGTTTCAAGCTCACAGTTAACTCTTCCATCACCAAGCTGACACGGCTAAGGTATTCTTTAAACAACAGCTTTGCTTGTTGATAGTCGATGGTAGTATTAGTCGCTTGGGTATACTCTTCCAAGGCTTTGACGACGACGAGAAAATGAGCGACTTCTGTCTCATCGGCAACGTGAGCTTGAACATAGCATAGGGCTTTATCTTTTTCTTCACTAGAACACTGGTAATGATTGTTAACAAGTTCTGAAAACGCAGAAAGAGCCATTGTGTATTCAGCGTGATTGTAAATTTCAGAAAACATATTGCTGAGTAGCCCTGTGGAAATATCATCTACTACCATGTTTTGATATATCCATTTCTTAAACTCACGTGCTTTGGGTAAACAACATTCTTCTAGCTGCCACGGAAAGTTACCCAAAAAGAAGCTAACCAAATTGTCATACAGTTCAGCATGAGTTTGCCCTTGAAAGTCTAGCCCCAAATCTTCGTAGCTAGTTTCAGCATTATAGGCACCAGCAAAGAAAAGTTTTTCCCGTTCTGGTGTTGCTTTTGTCAAAGCAAGACGCTGTAAACGGCAAGAAAGCCCATAAATTGCCAACATTTTTAAGTGAGTGGCTTTCCAGGAATTAAAGAATATGGCTAGCAACTGATTTGACCAATGATAAGTAGGCAGCAGAGCAAAACAGTCTTCAATTTTCCTGACTGACTCTTGGCTTTCAGAAAAACTTTCAATCAATGCTTGCTGCAACTGTTTGTCAGACACCATATCAATTATACTACTTGCCGTTTGACTCAATTGATTGTTCATAATCTAGTTCCAGGAAATTTTAAAAACAACAAGTAAACTCTTCCCAAAATCGACTGTCTTAGCAAACCAATACCAATTTCTGTTTATCCAGACATTGGAAGTAGTCCCGGTTCATTTGTGCCAGGTCTTCTTTGCTCGTCGATCCATTGGTTAGAACTGTAAAGCAAATGTGCATTTTATATTGCCATAAGTAGTAACCCTCTTTTGTCACTTCTTTTGTCACTTCTTTTGTCACTTCTTTTGTCGCTTCTTTTGTCACTTCGGGGAGATCAAAAGGCTTTCGCCTTGCGCTGTTTGGATTTTAGCCATACTCAATAATTTTTGGATCGCAAGGCTTTCGCCTTACAAATCAACAGTTCCAGAAAAATTTCTACCGAAAGTGACAAAAGAGGGATAAGTTAGAAGCTCAGCCTCAGCCGGAACAGTTGGCGATCACTCCCGCCCCCTCCGATCCCGAGCCAAAAACTCCATCTGAGCCGATCGCCCCCTTAGAGTCAGAGCCAGAACAGGAGTTGCCAATCTTCACAGCAGAGACTGAAGCGCATCAACTTGATTTGCTGCCAGATTTCAAGCCGCTTTCAGACTCCGACGGGAGATTTTCCCCCGAAGCTGAAGATTGGGCTTAATCCAAGAACACACTGCGAGCCTTTTCCAGTCTAGGCTTTCGTCTCTCTGTATCGATCTTGGCTCTTAGTCAGCTTCACTCCAAGTAAGTGAGTTATTCCCATGAAAACATTTGTCGAATTCCAGCAGACTTATCTGTTGGCGACTCGCACCGTCGATCGAAGCCGCCATCAATCGCATCACGAACAACCGCGAGCATCAAATATCGCAGGCGAAACTCGCAATCGCCACCGCAAACCGAAAACTCGAAAATTTAGAATCCTCGCGGATAGTGTTCCAAAGCTTTGCTGAGTACGGACTTGAACCGCCCGATGTCGGGGAGTTGCGGGAGGAGGTGGCCGCCCGTCGCAGCGACTGGGGGCAGCCTATCAACTTTCTTAATTTACAGCCTCTAAACGCGAGAAGTGGCTTGCTATTGAGCAAGTCCAAGAATTCATTGAAGGCGTGATTCTGATGTCTCAGTACCAAATCAATAATCAGCTGGAATCCACAGTTATTTTTGCTGGAAAAGTATTTGTTGGCAAGGATTCCATTCCTGTCAGACCAAGACGGGGTGGTAAGCAGGTTGAAAGCAAAGGTGTGTCAAGGTTTTGAGTTGAGTGACCAAGCAAAAAGAGACGCTTGCTGTAATTCAATCCAGATGTCGCAACTTGACTATTAATTCAATTCAGATGTCGCAACTTGACTATTAATTCAATTTAGATACTGTAACTTGACTATTAAGTCAATTCACTTGTTGTTAAAAACGCTAAAAAATTAGCTAATTGTTGTGTGCGCTAAAGTCAGGCATTTGCAGTATAAAGTCAGGCGGAAAGCAGTACAAAATCAGTGAGGGTACAGGTATTTGCAGGGACTGCACTATACCTGTATTTACCTGAAAATATCCTGCTTTCCGCCTGCAATCTCCTGCCAAATTACTGCTTTTTTGTGCTGTTCGTGCCTTTGCTGGTTGAGGCTGGTTATGGCTGTTCTCTATCGGTAGCAAGCAATGTTTTTGCGATCACAAACGGCGACTTTATGCTTCAGAGATAAAAACAATCCACCCCCATAAATAGAGATTACTGCCTGTACGAATAAGGTAGAGAACTATAACGACCATTGATAACTGAAAGTCGATCGACTGCTGTAAACCAAGCGGTCGTTCCCTCACGACTGTTGTAAATCAAGCCTCCGTTCCCTCACGACTGCTGTAAACCAAGCCCACCGTTTCCTCACGACTGCTGTAAACCAAGCGGTCGTTCCCTCACGACTGCTGTAAACCGAGTGCGTAGAAGGTCACGGAACTTCGAGCACAAGATTGAATTAAACCGGACGGAGCGAATAATTGGCAATCCTCCATCCGACCTTCGTAATTATTCGGTTATTCGGCCTCTCACGAATGAGAATATTTCTTGTTTGCAGAAAAGAAACAGCTTTTCTTTATTTCAGACATCGGACGATCGAGGAAATGTTAATTACGAATGAAGAAGCGCTCGAAGGGCAGATTAGACCGCAGCTACTCCCACAGCATCAGCCGTTATCCCCCCATGCTTGACGCGATCGACCAAGAAACTAATGCTGTCGATCGTCCAGGTCAAACGTATAAAATCGGATACCCCAGCCTGTAACTTTAATCGCAACGAACTAGAAATTGCAGGTTCGCTCGCGTCTGGCGATCGGTGGCTTTTGCACTCCCAGGCGTGGTAAAGCGAGATGATCATGGATTCCGAGTAGTTAGCGGCCACGAACAATATCACGCCTCCGTTCTGGCACGACAGCTAAATCTGGGCGTGCCGACGAAACGATTCCTTTGCTAAGTCCTTGAAGCGAAAAATCAATCAGCAGTTTTGCCGCAACTTGGAAGACTGAAACTCATAGCCGCTTAGATACCACAGCCCCGCCAAAAATATCCGCTTTCGACCTAGAAGACAAATAGATGACATTAAAAGATGATTCACGGAGCGATCTTCTTGACGAGTACAATTGCTTCATTCACAGCCGACTAGCTGATGTAAAACTCGCATAACATGGTATCAATTAGCCTCCTCCGTGTGTGTTAATGTCCCAAGGGTCTCTGGAACCTCGCTATGGCAAAATCTCGCAAACTGGAATCACTTCTGGCACAACTAGCCCAGATTCGCCCCAACCCTACTACGTCAGAAGCAATACTTCTACTGCGCAACCTACTGACATCCAACCATCCTGTTGCGATTGGCTCTTGCCAGCAACACTTATCGCAGAGGCAGAACACTACAACCTGATTCCCGACCTGGTTGCCGCGTTTGAGTGGGCGATGACGAAGCCAAGTGAGCGAGATCCAGGTTGTATCGCTTTGCTCAAACTTGCAGATGCACTCTATCGATTGGACTACAGTAACGAAGATTTGTTTTTGCAAGGCATTCGATATGCGGGCGGTTCAAATGATAGGGCTGCGCCATTACGAAGTGTCTGTGCATTAGGACTCGTCAGAATGGATTACCCCGATGTCATGAGCGAGTTAGCGGACTTACTTGCTGACCCGGAACCTGATGTACGAATTGGATCTGCACGAGCCATTGCTTATGCTGGAAATTTGTCAGGTGTTCCACTTCTACGGTTACGGATCAAGCTTGGCGATAGTGCACCTGTTTTATTGGACTGTTTTCTGGCATTGCTGCACTTATCCCCAACGCCATCCTCCATCGATTTAGTGCGTTCCTTTCTTGTGATTCAGTCACAGGCTGAGGATCGGGAGATTACTGATATCGTAGAAGCCGCAGCGTTAGCATTTGGAGAATCTCGATTATCGGAAGCGTTTGATATTTTGCGAACCTGGTGGCAGCCCATGTGTATTCCAGAGCTTCGCAAAACGGGATTAATCGCGATCTCGCTTCTGAGAAACGATGAGGCAGTTTCGTTCCTATTATCCCTAATTCAGAGCGGTACTCTGGCGGATGCGAAAAACTCGATTGCAGCCTTGAGTGTTTATCGTGAGAACCAAGCACTTTGGCAACTTGTTCGTGAACGCATTGAACAGCGGGGAGAGCCAAGTCTCCTGAGCATGGCTAATTGACGCTCCCCAATAGGACAAAAGTTTTGTTGAGAAATTTGTAGCCAACTGACCTAGCCCTACATAAGACACCGTATTAGGGTCTGCTCTTAACCTGCCTTCATACCAACAGTTTAGCCGATTGCAAAGCGCGGGCCCGACAACAGCAATTTATGCAACTGTCAAGGCTGACATAACGGCTGCTACGCTACCAATTTTTTCGCACTTCTGAAATTTGATTTTTAATTCAACTTACCAAGCCACAACTTGACTATTAAATCAATCCAGTCTTTGTTAAAAACGCTAAAAATTAGCTAATTTTTGTGTGCCCAAAAGTCAGGTATTTGCAGTACAAAATCAGGTATTTGCAGTACAAAATCAGGTATTTGCAGGTATTTGCAGGGACTGCACTCTACCTGTATTTACCGGAAAATATCCTGCAAATGCCTGACTTTTTCGGTCAAACTGCTGCTTTTTTGTGCTGTTCGTGCCTTTGTCTGTTGAGGCTGGTTATGGCTTTTCTCTCTCGGTAGCAAGCAATGTTTTTGTCCGTACAAAGCTTTATTTATTACTTTTAAATAAAAACAATGCACCTCATGAATGTGGAATCCTAGCCGCCTGGTCAGGTTTAAGACTTTCTTAAGCTTTAATGACAAATGTAGCTACCTGTAATACAAATTAAGCTGAATATTATACAGCTATAAGAAATGAGAGGGAGAAAGGAGCTGACAACGCCCTCGCCTGTCGAGCAAACACTTTAAGCAAATGGATAGATTGTCAGTTATTGAGTAGCACTCGCAACCAGTTATCCTCAAATGGCGGGGGTCACTTTACGCCCCTCGTTTGCTATTTTGGGGTGAAGTTGAAAGTAGTTATAGATTTATAAAATGAGATACACTCAAATATTTTTATGACTATGAAGCTCAAGAAATTTCCTCAACAGCAGCAAAATCCGAGACTTTCGAGTCGGCTGGAACTGAGATTGTCTGACTCAGACTACAATCAAATTAAAGCCAGAGCCTCGCCTAGTAAATTTGAGCATGAGCGACTTCATGCGCCGTGCAGCTTTGAGGAGAACCATGCCACGCCCTCTAGCTGCATTTGACTTAAAAGCCTATCAAGTTTTATGCAAGATTGATGCCCAATTGAGAATTGCAGGAAACAACCTCAATCAAATTACTAAAGCTTGCAATAGTGCTGTGGCATTGGGGGAGCCCGTTGTTGTCAATACAGGACTCTTAGAAAGCGTACAGCAACTCATTCGAGAGAACGGAGGTACAATTAAAGCTATAGTTGCAAAGCTCGCCAAATCTACAGTACGCTAACTATTAACAAGCCTCGGCTTTACCGCCTGAGCAATCGATTCTGTGCAACTGACGGCTTTTCGGTTATGATTGGCAAACAAATCAAAGGTACAGGCTTTCGGGGCTGTCTGAACTACGTGCTGGGTAAAAAAGACGCCGCTCTAATTGGCGGTACTATGTGCGGACAAACTCCTGAAGAACTGGCTGCTGAATTTGCCATCGCCCGACAACTAAGACCTAACCTAAAAGTAGCAGTTTTTCACGCCACTTTATCTGTCGATAGCACCGAAAAACTAGAAGATTCTGAAGAAAATGACCAACGCTGGCTGGCGATCGCAGCCAACTACATGAAAGCGATGGAATTTAACAACAACCAGTACGCAGTTGTCAAGCACAGCGATACAGAACACGACCACATTCACATCGTCGCCAGCCGCATTTGCCTAGATGGAGGTGTTGTTGATGATAGCTGGGATTACTACAAAAGCCAAGAAGTAATTCGCCAGCTTGAACGAGACTACAATTTAGAAGCTGTTACACCTAGTTGGGAAGCAGATAAGCGAGCTCCGACTACAGGAGAACACAGGTACTTACAAAGCAAGGGAAACAAGAGCGTCAGGGTGCAATTGCAAGACCTAATTGATGAAGTTACCCAAGACAACCCAAGTATGCCAGAATTCGTTGAGCGGTTGCAGCAACAAGCCGTAGAGGTGCAAGTCACACGAACTGGAATCGGCTTCAGTAAAGGAATTTCTTACAAGTTAGATGGGGTAGCTTTAAGCGGCACTCAGTTGGGTAAAGCCTACACTTTTTCGGGATTGCAAAAGCATCGAGGCGTTAGCTATGACAAAGGGCGAGATAACGCCCTAATTGAGGCTTTAATGCAGCCACAAGACTTAGCTATCGCCCCCAGCGAGGCAGAGGAAAATGAGCTAGAGTCGTCACAATCAGAGTTAGTAGCAAACACACCTGCAACTCCTGCAACAGCAAATGAGTTAGAGTTGTCACAATCAGAGCTAGCAGCAAGCACACCTGGAACTCCTGCAACACCAAATGAATTAGAGTTACAATTATCAATCCTGCCTGAACCTGATGAAACTCAGTGGCAAAAAGTGCGATCGCATCTAGCAGTCGAGTACAGTTTACCTTTAGAATTGCTTGAAAAATTGCACTCTCATTCTTGGCTGTATGCTGGCTCACAAAAGGCTGTGTTTACAGGACGGACGCTTGAGGGGGAAGCCCGGTTCGCTTTTGTTCTCGATGAAAGAGGCCACTTTACTACAACCCATCCCCTGTCATCTGAAGCTGCTTTCTGGGTAGCGACTACCGGAGAAATTGAGCGAGCTGTGATTGCTTGTAACCCAATAGAAGCCCTTTCAATTTTGCTTATTGAACAGGAAAACTCTGCAACAGCACCTGCGACAATTTACCTAGGAATTGAACGAGCGTCACAACTGCCTACACAATTCTTACAAGAACTCGATAGCGTTATTATAGCGATCGCAGAAGATTATATGCTCGCTCGAAATGTGCGATCGTTGCTACCGGATGCAGAACTTGTCAGTCCACAGTCAAGTTGGAATGATATCTGGATACAATTAATTGAGCAAGAACAGCAAACTCACAAACAAAATAACCGACAGTACAAACAGCGCATCCAAGAAATCGAACTGGATTAGCTTTTACAGGTTAAAAAATTGATACGACTTACGCAACTGAGGAATTTTTAGACTATCTGTGGCGTAAGGTGCTCCGTGCGTAGCATACAGATAGAGCCTCTACGTAAGTCCTGTTGACTGTGGTTTAAGCAAGCAAAACGCTTAAAAAAAACTATAAAATATTTTTTCCCAAACAAAAAGCGCCCCTATTTCTAGGAGCGCTTTTTGTTAATCTCAGACTAAAACTTAGCCGTTGATAGAAGGAGCAACCATTGCTACTGGAGTGACTTCACTAGCAGCCAAGTCGAGAGGGAAGTTGTGAGCGTTGCGCTCGTGCATTACTTCCATACCCAAGTTAGCGCGGTTGATGACATCAGCCCAAGTGTTGATGACGCGACCTTGAGAGTCGATAATCGATTGGTTGAAGTTGAAACCGTTCAAGTTGAAAGCCATCGTGGAGATACCCAAAGCGGTAAACCAGATGCCAACTACTGGCCATGCACCTAACAAGAAGTGCAAAGAACGGCTG
>Ga0247770_1000336_pt1 | contig 46298 bp, 33 predicted proteins | sample UWRJL136409B6_FD_179943 | JGI IMG/M metagenome (GOLD analysis project Ga0247770, IMG submission 179943) | Plant litter microbial communities from Arlington Agricultural Research Station in Wisconsin, United States - UWRJ-L136-409B-6 | ecosystem: Environmental > Terrestrial > Plant litter >... | reverse complement strand
ACCTGGTAGCACTCCATCCGCACGTCCGCCGGCACGTCGTCGCTCTTGGTGTCGCCCACCAGCGGGTGGAGGAGGAGTCCGTCCACCATCTCCAGCGCCACCTTCTGCAGGTACTCGTGGGCGCGGTGCACCGGGTTGCGCGTCTGGAAGGCGACGACGGTCTTCCACCCGCGCCGCGCGAACTCCTCGCGCGTCTCCGCCGGCGTCCGGTGGTGCGCCGGAAATCCGCTGATGTCATAGGGATACAGGTACTCCACGGGGCCGGCGACCAGCACGTCGCCCAGCGCGGCCAGCCTCGCCACGCCCGGGTGCGCGGGATCCGTGGTCCCGTAGACCTCGCGCGCCTCCCGCTCGCGGCTCCACCCGAACAGCTCCGTCACCCGCACCGTCCCCGCGATCTCGCCGTCGGGGGCCACCAGCGCCGCCTCGTCTCCCGGACGGAGGGCGCTCGCCTCGGCGCGGGTGGCGGGGAGGGTGACGGGGATGGACCACGGGAGGCCGTTCTCCAGCGCCAGATCGTCCAGGATGCTGTCGTAGTCCGCCTCGCCCACGAAGCCGTCCAGCGGCGACAGCGCGCCCACGGCGATCAGGTACAGGTCCGCCAGCGTGGGCCCGGAGAGGGCGATGCGCGGCAGCGTCTTCGCCCGCTCACGGGCCGCGTCCACGCGGGAAGCGTCCGCGCGGCGGTCGATCAGGGTGCCGCCGTAGGGGGCGATGGGCATCGGATCAACCCTCCCCGCCGACTTGGGCCTGCGAATCGTCGGCGTCCAGGTAGCCGGCGCGCTCCAGCCAGGCGATCACCTCCGCCACGCTCCGCTCCACCGTCGCCCCGGCGGTGCGCACCACCAGCTCCGGCTTCGCGGGCGCTTCGTAGGGCGCGCTGATTCCCGTGAACTCGGGGATCTCGCCCCGCCGCACCTTCGCGTAGAGCCCCTTGGGATCGCGCTCCTCGCAGACCGCGAGATCGGCGTCCACGAAGACCTCCACGAAGTCGCCGGCGGCCATGAGCGCCCGGGCGCGGTCGCGGTCCTCGCGGTAGGGGGAGATGAAGGCGGTGACGACGATGGCGCCGTGCTCCGTCAGCAGCCGCGCCACCTCGCCGATGCGGCGGATGTTCTCCGCGCGGTCCTCGGGCGAGAAGCCCAGGTCGCGGTTCAGCCCGTGGCGCACGTTGTCGCCGTCCAGCACGTAGACCGTGGCGCCGCGCCGGAACAGCTCCGCCTCCAGCGCGCGGGCGATGGTGCTCTTCCCCGACCCCGAGAGCCCGGTGAGCCAGAGCGTGGCCCCCCGGTGCCCCTGCGCCCGCTCCCGGTCGGCCCGGGTGACCTCTCCCTCGTGCCAGTGGAGGTTCTTCGCCACCGGCGCGTCCGTCTCGATGCTCACGATCTCTCCTTCGTGTTCCGCCGCTCTGTGGGATGGAGATGGGGATCGGCCGCCGTGGATCGATCCCTTTCTTTTCGTCTGTCGATCCGGATCCGACGATGGTCAGCTGGGGGGCGCCTCCTTCGCTCGATCCTCATCCCCCGCGGGTGTGGCCTCCACGATGACGGCGGGGGCGATGAGGGGCGCGGGCCGCGCGACGGCCTCGGAGACGGCGCCGGCGGGGGCGCGGTAGGCGGGCTTCGGCGCGTAGCTGAGGATGCTGAGGATCAGGAGGATGGAGGCCAGGGCCTCGCGCAGGAGCGGCTCCGGCACCTTCAGCGTGATCCGGCTCCCCAGCACCACGCCGGGGATCGATCCGGCCAGGAGGGAGAGGGTGAGCCCGGCGTCCACCTGCCCCATCGCCAGGTGCGCCGCGCCGGCCGCGAAGGTGAGGATCATGGTGTGCACCACGACGGTGCCCACGATCTTCTGCCCCTCCTCGTCCGTCCCCGCCGAGAGGAACGCCGTCGTCAGGCTCCCGCTGCCGATGGAGGTGAGCCCCGTGGTCACCCCCACCACGCCGCCGCCCAGCGTGAGCGCCCACTCCGGGAGGCGCCGCCGGTCGAGGCGCGGCTTCCGCTCGCCCAGGCGGCCGCGGACCAGGAGGGCGATGGCCAGGACCATCAGCACCAGCCCCACCGCGCGCTTTACGACATGGTCGACGCCGTCGGCGGAAAGGAGGTGCGTGAAGAGGAGCACGGTGACGATGGCGGCGGGAACGCTGCCGATGGCGAGGCGGAAGACGGTGCGCAGCTGCGTGGTGCCCAGGCGGAGGTGCGCCCATCCGCCCACGGCGGTGGTGACCGCGCTGTACGCCAGCCCGCTGGCCACCGCCTGCAGCGGCGGCACGCCCAGGCCCACGATGAGGAACGGCGCCATCACCGAGCCGCCGCCCATCCCCGTGATCCCCACCAGCGCGCCGACCACCAGCCCGGCGAGGCTCGCTCTCCAGTCCATCGTCCCGCTCCTGTCCCTTGAATCGCCCCGTTCCCGTCTTCGGGTCACGGCCCCGCCGGATGCACGACGGCCACGGCATCTCTCGATTGCCGTGGCCGGGGTCGCCGCGGAGTCCGCGTGAAGTGCCGCCGCGATCCCGTCGCTACGGTCCCTCCAGGCACGCTCCCACCCCGGCCACGCGCATCGGGCGCATGGGCCGCATACAACAGCGACAGCGGGTGTGGAGGGCGATGGGCATCGTTCGTCGATCTCGGTGCGTCGGGTGATCCGTGTCGGCGTGCTCGGAAGATCTCGAGCGTGAGAAAACCCCGGCCTGCGCGGGGCAGGCCGGGGTTGAAGGATCGTGCGATCCGGGTGTGGCTGGGGGCGCTACCTGCCGCCCACCGTCAGCCTTCCGTCACGCGCGCGCTTCGTCCCGCCACCCCGGTGGGGAGGTGGAGACAACAACAGGCGCACATGAGGAAGGTCGGGTTCACGCGGATCTCTCTTGGGCTTGGTCGTCGGAGCTGCTACTCGGAGGGTAATCGCGGCGCCGCTGCTCTGTCAACCCCCGCGCGGCCTTCAGGGATACAGCCAGCCCCGCGTCTCCGCGCGGCCGTCAGCCGATTACTGCCTCGATCTCCTTCACCTGAACCAGATTGGCCACCTCAGCATGAATGTCGACAGCGTGGCCCGGTGCAGAGATGGAGATGATCAGCGCATAGCGGCCCCTGTCCGTCACGCGCTTCTGGCCGACATGCGACTTCCACCAACCACCCACGGGATAGACGGCAATCGCGTCATGCCCGGCGAGATCGATGGCGTAGCCGCGCCACAGGTCGCAGTGGAGCGAGCCTGCCTGGACCGCTTTGGGTCCGAGCAGCCAGCAGCTCTTCTCATCCTCGGGCGCCGAGCCATCCTTCTCCTGGCTTGCATTGACTCGAGCACGGAAAGCTACGTCGGTTTCGTTGCGCTTCTTCATAGCAAAGCGAAGCCCGTATGAGCGATAAGTATCCGGCCGGGTCGCTGCCTTTCCCGTCAGGTTCGGCTCGATGAAGTAGGACAATGTCACCTTCATCGTGACGATCTCATTTTCGAGCCGCTCCAGCGCAGACTTCGGCCAAGGCAGGTCGTAGAAGTGCATCTCGTTGAAGACGCCCGTGCGCCCATCTGCGCTGATTGCGAAGGGTTGAATCTCCGCCTGCGCGATGAGAGTGACATCGTTACGGGCGGACAGGATCGCTCGCTCAAAGTCTGGAACTCCGTAGCCAACCTCACGAAGGATCCGCTGTTTTTGGGCTTTGGAGCCGGTCTTCCAGTGCGCGCCCCGGCGACCGATCAGCTGCTTGCGGATCGGCTGTGTCCATGCGGCGGAATCGACCGTCAGTGCCCGATGTGTTTCCGGCCAGAGGTCCGGGAGGGCGGCCTGGAGCCGACCCACGAAGTTCCCCGCCACCCCGACTGCGGCGCTCGTTGCCCAGAACGGAACTAGCGGTTCGGTCACAACGTCTGAGCCGGTGGACAGGAGGGACACGTCTTCGTGCGGGCCGCAGTAGCCGCCCGCGTCAGAGACCATGTTCCCGGCTTCGAATAGCACCTCGGGCTTGATCGGCGTCAGGTCGTCCGGCAACGACTGCGATCCGCGGCTGAAGGGACTGCGATGGTTGGCCGGAACCACGGACTCCATGCCAAACGCAAACGTCAGCTCCTTCCGGGTGAAGCCGCCGATCGTAAGCGCATTCCAACTCTGAGAAGGATCCTCCAGCGGTTGGGAAGGCACGACATCAACCATCATTCCGCCCGATACATTCCCGGTGGCCACGAGTACCAGCCGCTTCGGATTTTCTGAGGCCGGAACACCGTCAGCTGAATCGCCGGGCATGGCACCTGCCGCGACTTGGTCCACAGCGCCGCTCCAACTCGACGGTCGGCTCGGCGGAAAATCGGTCGTCGAGATGGCGACGCAGTAGCTTCTTTGAACGCCGGGCCGCTCGGTTTCGACCAGCGCGACGGCGCCTTGCGTCACGACACCGTAGCTTGGCGGCTTGGTTGTCGGGAAGCCGTGCGGCGGCAGCAGCTTCATGGACTCGGCCCCGTGGGTCAGCTCAACCGGCTGATCCCCGTTCATCAGCGGCTCCAGGTCACCATAAAGGACGAGGCCAGTCAGCGCGGTACCATGGCCGCCGTCCGGGTGGTGATCGTCCGTACCCCAGGTGGTGTCATAGGCCCAAGCACCGCGGAGACCCGGCGCGACGAGCGGGTGCCCCGCGCTAACGCCGGTGTCGAGGATACACACGACAGGAGCGTCGGCGTGGGGCTGGATGACCCGGCTTGCAAGCTCATCCACCCAGTCATGCTGGCCAACACCACCGGTGCCACGGTCCAGGAAGGGCTCGATTGTGCCCGTCGCTCGACGAATCTCGTTGATGGCGCCGGGCACGCGTGCGGCAAACGCCGCCAACGCTCCCGCCGCGGCATGAATGAACACGACCGTGGTCTCCGGGAAAAGGAGGCGGTCGGAGTGGACGTCGAGGTTCGCGCCGCGCGCGAGCGCCGCCACCCGGTCCACCCGCCCGCCGGTGCGCTGCACCCACAGCTCCCACCAGACAATCTCGGTGGCGGCGAGATCAACGTTGTCTACGAAGAGGGCGCTGACCGGCGCAGCGTGAACTGTCTCGACGACCTCGAACCGATCTGCGTTGGGACGCCGTCCACCGCCTGGATCACTCCCGTATTCCACGATCCGGGCCTGGAGAAAGGCGCGGGCATCGTCCGGGACGAAGAGGAGCGCGCTCTCCGTCCGATCATCGTTCCGCTCCGAGCGTAGGACCACGATGTCCCGGTTCGGGAACTCCAAGGCCGCCGGGACCTTTGTCGCTTTCGCTCGCGACTCCTCAGAGGGTGGCAGCGTCGATACTTCGACGACAGTCCCCAGCTTGAGTCCTTCCACCTTCAACCGCGGGTCCGGCCCGGCCGGAGGCAGGTCACCGAGCGCCTCCGCCAGTTGACCAAGGAGTGCAGCCGCGTGCGCGGCATAGTCCTCCCGCAGCGGCTTTCGTGCCTGCGCGCGCTTGGGGAAGCTGTAGGCTGCAGTTTCGCGTAAACCACTGATGGAGACATGCGGTCGATCCCGCACGCCGAAATCTTCAGGCTCCGCCATATGACACTATCTGAGGAGCAAGGTGTGTCCCATCTATCCAATCAGCGAAATCTTCTAACGGCCGGATGAACGGCGAAACTTGCCCTTCAGGGTTTGACGGTTCTGAAGTGCTTGTTGCAGGGCTTCCGGTGGGATCCTGGCTGCGCCTTCGAGGATCGCGTCCTTGACGACCGCATCGGCCGCGCGCACGAGCTCGGCCTGGCTCAGGCCTTCCAGCGCCGGTTCGATCGCTGACCAGGACCCGGCTCCGAGCTTGAACTTTCCGAGCCGCCGCTCGATGATCGCGCGCGCTCCCGCAAAATCGGGCAGCCCGTACTCGATTACCTCGTCGAACCGACGTGCAAGCGCCTCGTCAAGGATCTCGACGTGATTCGTGGCGGCGAGTACTAGGCTGTCGGTGCTGTTCGGCTCTTCCATGAAGGCGAGCACTGAATTGAGCACGCGGCGGATCTCGCCCACGTCGTTGGGATCGCCCCGGCGTGCGCCGATGGCGTCGAACTCGTCGAGCAGATAGACCCCGCGCGTTTGCGCAATCTGATCGAACACCAGCCGCAGCTTGCCAGCCGTCTCACCGAAGAAGCGGCTGAACAGCGCCTCTAGACGGATGGTAAACAGCGGCAGATGAAGCTCTCCGGCAAGCGCCGAGGCAGTCATTGTTTTGCCGGTGCCGGGCGGCCCAACAAGGAGCATGTGGGTAGTCGGCGCCTGCCCATGTTCGCGCAGCGTCGCCCGTTCCAGTTGCTGACGGACAACCCGGCCAAGGCGGTTTTGAACGTCCTCTGCGAGCACCATGCTCACCAGCGTAACCTTGGGGTAGGTGCTCTCGACGAGCCCCTGGAGCTCGCCACGCGGGCGAGCCAATGGGATTGGTGTCTGCCCGCCCGCCGGACGCCCAGATCGCTGTTGGTCGCGTGCCTTCTGCACGAGGCGCTTCAACTTGTCCGCCTCCTCGGTCCGGCCCTGGCGAGCCTCTTGGGCGGCAGCTTGTAACGCAATCGAAAGAAACTGCTCCTCGTCGCCCGCGATGTGCGAGTTCAGGAGCGCGAGCAGATGCTTGGTCGACATAGCCGCCTCCTTTCCTTCACCACGTCATGGTTGATTGAGGGCTTTTTTTCCAGCGCCGAACGTGAGGTGCGCGCGAACAAAACAATAGTCTAAAACCTAGCTTCCCGCCACGGTTTACTCCGGTCGCACAAGCTGGTTAAAAATTCCTGAAGCCTTGTCGGGAGCTACTCGCAACGCATCACCCATCGCGATCCGCATACATCCGCGTCACCGCCGCTGACCTGCGGTGCGGACTGGAACGTGCATGGGGGGCGGCTCCGCGAAACCGGGCGGCCGCGGCGGGAGGCGGGCGCCCAACGTTGGTGGAGAGTTGCGCCTGGGGGCGCCCGCACTCGTCACGGACTTCCGACGCCAGGGCATACGCATGGACCAGCAGCAGACCAAGACCCGCGGTGTGGCCGACATCGTCTTCCTGATCGACGTCTCGGGGAGCATGGCCCCGGCGATCGACGCGCTCAAGGCCAACATCGGCACCTTCGTGGAAAGCCTGAGCAAGGGCGACGCAAACAACGCGGCGCCGGTGCGCGACTGGCGCGCCAAGGCGGTGGGCTACCGCGACTTCGACCACGACGAGCAGCCCTTCGTGGACAACCCGTTCGTCAACGACGTGGAAGCGCTGCGCGCGCAGCTCGCCGGGCTGCAGGCCGAGGGCGGCGACGACGAGCCGGAGTCGCTCCTGGACGCGCTCTTCAAGGTGGCCAACATGGGCCAGACGGAGAAGGGCGCGCAGGCGCTGGACGCGTCGAAGTGGCGCTACCGCAGCGACGCGGCGCGCGTGGTGGTGGTGTTCACCGACGCCTCGTTCAAGCCCACGATGAGCATCGCCGAGGCGAAGGGCGGCGGCGTGCAGGACGTGACCAACGCGATCATCAACAACCGCGTGATCCTCAGCCTCTTCGCCCCCGACATGGAGGGCTACGACGAGCTGAGCCAGATCGACAAGTCGGAGTGGGAGGCCATCTCGTACCCGGGGCTGGACCCGCAGCAGGCGCTGGTCAAGTTCACGTCGGACCAGACCAACTTCAAGAACACGCTGCGCCAGCTGGCCGCGAGCGTGTCGAAGTCGGCCGAGACCATCGCGCTGTAGGGAAAACAGAAGTGCTTAGTGCTTAGTCCTTAGTGCTTAACGACAGCGGCGCTTCGGATGATCCACCAGGGACTAAGGACTAAGCACTAAGGACTAAGCACTTGGGTTCATGGCGAAAAAGCTAAAAGTCGGCGACGAGATCAACGGCTACCGGATCACCCACATCTTCGGGCCCGGGGCGATGGCGATCTCGTACGCGGCGCAGAGCCAGGGCGGGCAGAAGGTGTTCTTCAAGCAGTACAAGTCGCCGGCGGTCACGGTGGACTGGTACCGCGGCTACGTGCGCTACCAGAAGGAGCTCTCCCGGCGCATCGCGGAGAGCCCGGCGCGCAACTACTGCGTCCGCGCGGTGGACGCGTTCGAGGCGGTGTGGGGCGGGCGCACGTACTTCCAGGTCTTCGAGTTCGTGGAGAACGGGGCGGACCTGGGCGGCATCTTCGAGCAGGAGGCGGCGGCCAACGGCGGGCGCTCGCCCGCCGCGCCGTTCTCCCCGCGGATGTGGGAGCAGCACCTGATCTGGGCCAAGGTGCTGATGTCGGGGATCAACACGCTGCACCAGGCCAACATCGCCCACGCGGACCTCAAGCCCGACAACGCGTATCTCCTGGAAGACCCGTCCATCGCGGCCGGCTACCAGCTCAAGCTGATCGACGTGGACTTCTCGGTGCTCACGGACGAGACGGCGCCGTGGCACGGACACCAGGGATACGTTGGCAGCGACAACTATCGCTCGCCCGAGCACTTCACGGCGGGGGCGATCCCGGGCGCGGCGTCGGACGTCTTCACCTGTGGGCTGATCCTCTACCAGCTCCTGGCGGGGCGCCATCCGTACTGGTCGGAGGACCAGGCGGAGTACGCGCGGAAGGCGCTGGCGTACGAGGCTCCGCCCCCGGTGCTGGGCGGGACGATGCCGGCGCCGGCCAGCAACGAGGCGGTGGCGGAGATCATCCACCGCTGCCTCTCGCCGAACGCCACCCAGCGTCCGACGGCCGCCGAGGTGCGCGACGTCCTCACCGGCCGCACGGCGTCGACCATCACCGCGACGACGCGCTCCGCCGCGCCCGCTCCGGCGCCCGCGCCTACCGCGGCGCCTGCTCCGCCGCCGGTCGCGCCGCCCGCTCCCGAGCCGGCACCCGCGCCCGTGGCACCGCCGCCGGCTCCGCCTGTCGCTGCGGCTCCGCCCGTCGCTGCGGCGCCTCCTCCGCCGACGCCCGCTCCGGCGCCGACTCCTGCGCCCGCACCGGCTCCCGTGAACGTCGGCGGGGGTGGGGCGCCGCTGAGCTCGGAGCGCATCCAGCTGGTGGGAGAGTCGGGGCAGGCGATGATGGTGGGCGTGCGGACGCCGCTGGGGAAGCACATCGTCCGCCAGTTCGGGGACGACTTCAACGTCTGGGACGCGGATCAGGCCGTGGTGGAGCGCGGCCCGGACGGCGTCTGGCGGCTGGTGCCGGTGGTTGGCACCACCAACGAAACGCTCCTGAACGGCTCCGCCGTCACCTCGCCGCAGCCGCTGCGCGAGGGCGACGTGATCGCCGTGGGGCGTGAAGCCAAGGGAATCGCGAAGCTGCCGCTCACCGCGCGTTCCGCCTGAGTGCGGACGCCGGCAGGGCGATCGACCAGATCTCTGCGCGTGGAGAACGAACCGTGAGCGAAAGCACCAACGAATCCGGCACGCCGAAGACCGACGACGCTTCCGCCGCCGCGAGCCCGTCTCCCGATCCCTCGACCGGCGCCGGCACGCCCCCACCCGTGAGCGAGGGCGGAGCGCCCCCTGCGGCCACCGGCGGCGACACGCCCGTCCTCGGCGGCGGCGCGGCCGTGGACCAGCCGGGCGGTGCCGATGGCGCCTCCACGGCCGCCAACCCCGTTCCGGGCCCGGAGGACGCGCCGATGGCTTCCACGACGTCCAGCGAGGCCGCCAGCCCGGCCGCGGCAGCCGCCGCGACGTCGGCGGATCCGGCTTTGGCCAGCGGCGGCGCATCTCCCGCGGACGGGACGATGGAACCGGCAGGGACCACGGCGGGATCGGTTCCCTCCGAAGCCGGAGAGGCGCCCGATCCATCCACCTCGACCGGCACCGACGCGACGGCATCGACCACGACGGATCCCGCATCGATTTCGGGCGCAGCTTCGGACGGGGACGTTACGCTCGAATCCCCGCCCGCCACGTCCGGCGCAGCGGCTGACGCCACCACGCCCGCCACCGACCCGAGCGCGACGGGAGATGCCGCCGCGACCGATCCCGCATCGGCGAGCGCGTCGACCGAGGCTACGACGAGCGCTGCCCCCGTGACCGATCCGGCATCCGCGGGCGCATCCACCGATCCCACGTCCAGCGCGGCCGCCACGACCGACGCGGCCTCCACGACGGACGCCGCGCCGGTAGATGCGTCCACGAGCACGACATCCACCGATGCCGCTGCGTCCGGCACGCCGGCGGTGGAGACGACGAGCGCCGGCACGCCCTCGGCTGGAACGCCCACGGACGCGGCTCCGGCCGACACGGCGACGACGGGCGCCTCGGCGGAAACGACGGCAGCGGGCGCGCCCTCGGCGGGGACGTCCACGGACGCGGTCTCGCCCGGCGTGATTACGACGGATGCGACGGCCGCCGCCACACCCACCGCTGGATCGTCGACGGAGGCCGCTCCGGCTGACGCGACGGCCGGCGCGGTGACGACGGAGACGACGAGCGCGGGCACGCCCTCGACCGGGGCGCCCGCGGACGCGGCTCCGACGGATGCGGCGACGACCGGTGCGGCCACGACGGACGCGACGACCGCCGCCACGCCGTCCACCGAAGCTGCTCCGGCCGATCCCGCCGCCACCGGCACCGCGCCGGCCGATGCGGCCGCGGCCGGTGCGACGGCGCCCGCCGATGCGGCCGCGGCCACGCCTCCCGCGGCGGCGAGCGGGCCGCTGAAGTCCGAGCGCATCACGCTGACGGGGGAGTCCGGCAAGGTGATGACGGTGGGCGTGCGGACGCCGATGGGGAAGCACACCGTCCGGCAGTTCGGCGAGGACTTCGCCGTGTGGGACACGGAGCAGCTCACGCTGGAGCGCGGCGCGGACGGCACCTGGCAGATCGTCCCCGGCGCCGGCACCACCAACGAGACGCTGGTGAACGGCGCGCCCATCACCGCGCCGCAGCCGCTGAACGCGGGCGACGTGATCGCCGTGGGGCGCGCGGAGAAGGGGATCGCCAGGCTCCCGCTCACCGTGCAGGCGGGCTGAGGCGCGCGCGATGGCGTGGAAGTGCCCGCAGTGCGGCTTCTTGCACGAGAACGACGCCACGCTGCGCTGCGAGGCGTGCGGCTTCACCCGGGCCGGCAAGCTGGCGCTGGTCTCGGAGGAGACCACCAGGCGGCTCAGCGTGGGCGTGGACACGGCCATCGGCAAGGCGCTGCTGGAGACGTTCGCGGGCGCCGACCACGTCTACGCCGCGGACCCGCAGTTCCTCCTGGCGCGCGACCTGGTGAGCGGCGGGTGGAGCATCGCCCCCGCGCCGGGCGCCAAGAACCCGACCTTCGTGAACGGCGCCGCGCTGGGGAGTGCGCCGGCGCCGCTCCCGGAGGGCGCGGTGATCACCATCGGCCCCACCAGGCTGCGCCTGCGCGTGGAGAACGAGCTGTGATGGACAGACAGAACGAGCACGACGCCCGCCAGACGCCGGACCCGGAATCGCCGCCGGAGGGCGCCCCCGCATCCGAATCCGCCCGACCGGTGGAAGATGCGCATCCCGCCGCGCCCGGATCCGCCCGCTCGGGAGAGGATACGAATCCCGCCGCGTCCGGATCCGCCCGGCCGGTGGAAGATGCGAATCCCGCCGCGCCCGAGGGCGATCCGGGAACCGCCGCCGAATCCCCATCGCCCCCTCCATTGCCGGACGATGGAGCGGCGGCGCAATCCGAATCCACCGTGCCGCCCCCGTTGCCGGAAGATGGGGCCGCGGCGCAGTCCGATCCCATCGCGCCGCCTCCCCTGCCGGAGGAGGATGCGTCGGCGGGATCCGGATCCGACCCGTCGGCCGAGCCCGGCGCGGAGGCGGAGACCGCGATCGATCCCGCCGCGACGGCCACGCTGGAAGGCGAGCCCTTCGCGGACCACGACTACGCGGGTCGCCCCGATCCCGCATCTTCCGAGGCCCCCGCGGGTGACGCCACGGCGCCGCCGAAGGAGCCGGGAGACGCGGAGGCGACGCCCACCGAGACCGCCCTCGCCGAGACTCCGGCCGAATCGACGGAAGCCGCGCCGGACGAGCCGCCCCCGGGACCGGGAGAGCCGGCGCGCACGGCCGATCCCGATCCCGACGCGGTGGAGGTGAGCGTGGTGGAGGTGCGGGACCTGAACTGGAACGCGGTGCGCGCCGCCGTGGCCAGCCCCATCTCCGGCGAGCGCGCGGAGAGCATCCTCACGCGGATGGAGGAGCGGCTGGCGGACGGCGGGCCCGTGGGGCTGGCGTTCGAGGAGTTCGCCGCCAGCCGGGAGGACCAGGCCATCCAGGTAGGCGAGGAATGGCCGCTGGGCGACGTCTGGTTCGTGGGCGACCTGCACGGAGACCTGCTGGCGCTGGAGGCCGCGCTCCAGCACGTGGAGAGCGGCGCCGGCGCCACGGGCGCGCGCATCGTCTTCCTGGGCGACCTCTTCGACGACGGCGCGCACTCGGCCGAGGTGGTGCTGCGCATCTTCCAGCTGGTGCTGGACGGGCCCATGCGCGCCACCATCGTCGCCGGCAACCACGACGAGGCGCTCTCCCGCAAGGGCGGCCGCTTCCAGTCCACCGTCCTCCCCTCCGACTTCACCGACTGGCTCAACACCCAGTCCGAGGCCGGCCACCCGTGGGCCGAGCGGCTGGGGCGCGTCATCATCCACTTCTTCCGGCGGGCGCCGCGGGCGCTCTTCTTCCCGGACGGGCTCCTGGTGGCGCACGGCGGCATCCCGCACACGGACCTGCACCCCGTGCTGGAGGCGGAGGGGAACTGGAACGACCCGCGCGTGCTGCAGGACTTCGTGTGGCTGCGGGCGCACCCGCGCGCCCGCAAGCGCATCCCCAACCGCACCACGCGCGGGAGCGAGTTCGGGCGCGAGGACTTCGCCGCCTTCTGCGACGTGGCCACGCGGATGGGGCGGCCGGTGAGCCGCATGCTGCGCGGGCACGACCACGTGGAGGAGCGCTTCGCCGTCTTCCCCAAGTGGAACGAGCACCCCGCGCTCACCATCAACACCCTTTCGCACAAGCTCCCGCGCGAGGTGTTCGGGCCGTACGAGCGGGTGCCGGTCATCGCCCGCTGGGTGCGCGGCAGGCTCCCGGAGGTGCGGCGCCTCTTCATCCCCCCGGAGCTGATCCGCGAGGTCTATCCCGAGCCGGCGGCCGCGGAAGGCGCGGCGGAGGCGGCCGGGTGAAGCGCGTAATCGAGCGGTGCCCCAACTGCGGGGTGGAGCACGACGATCCCAAGGGCGGCGAGTGCGAGGTGTGCGGCACCCCGCTCCGCTACTGGTGCCGCGTGCACAGCCGGGAGATCGGCTGGCTGGAGGGCCCCTCGTGCCCGCGCTGCGCCACCGAGGCCGCCGGCCGCATCGCCCCCCGCCCCGCCCCGGCCCCGCCCGCCGCGGAGCCGACCGTGACGGCGCGCCCCCATCGCCCGCCGCCCGTGGTGGTGGAGCCCGCGCCGCCCCGGTATGCCCCGCCCCCGGAGCCGTCGTATCCTCCGCGCGAGGCGTACCCGCCGGCCGACGCGTATCCCCCTCCCATGCGCCGCGACCCGCGCGAGGTGGAGATGCCCACGGCCGAGGACCTGCGGCCGCACCTGGAGGCGGGCGCCCGCGCGGCCGGCCGCATGTTCAGCGCGGTGTTCGCCGTCATCCGCGCGGTGCTGGTCTGGGGGATCCTGGGGCTGATCGCCGGCGGCGCGTTCGGCATGTACGGCGGCCAGAACATCGATCCCATCTGGGCGGCGATGTTCGGCGCGTTCGTGGGCGGAGGATTCGGCCTGTTCATCGGCATCATCGTCGCGTTCCGCATCCTCTTCGCCGCCCCACCGCGAGACGTTCGAGGGTGATGGATCAAGGCCGATCGATCGAAGTCGATGGATTGAGGACGGTGGATCGCGGTCGGTGGATCGAGGTCGGCGGATCGATGACGAACGGGTCCGGCTCCCAAGCGAGGAGCCGGACCCGTTTCGATGGACCCGGATGCCGATCCGACTGGTCCGTTGCCGTTCAGCAGTCATCCAGAGGCCCGGCCGAGCGATTCTCGCCCCCTCGCAAGCAGCCGCAGGGCCGTGGGATCTACCCGAGGGAGCAGCGAGGTCCGGGCGCGGCAGCGGCGACACCGCCCGGCCCACAAGATCCGCGGCTCGGGCAGATTCGGGTTGGCGCGAAGATGCCTCGTCCCGATCCCGATCAGCCCTCGTCCTCTCCCGGCGTCTCGTGCGTCGCCACGTACGCGTGCACCGCCTCGGTCGGCGTGCGCCCGCCGATCGCGGGGTTCGGCGCGGCCTCCCACTCGCGCTGGCGGGCGATCAGCGCATCCTCCAGCGCCTCGAAGTCCGTCGTCCCGCCGCGCACCAGCTCGTCGTACCACAGGAGCCAGCGGCGCTGCAGCTCGAATCGCAGCAGCAGCATCTCGTCGGACTCGTTCCCGATCGGCCACTCCACCTCCTCGGTGAGATCGGGATCGGGGAGCAGCGAGCGCGCGAAGAGGTCCCCGTAGAGCTCCTCCCGCGCCTCCTCCAGCAGCTCCTCCAGCGGCGCGCCGGTCTCCTCCTCCAGCGTCTCCACCTCCGTCAGCACGGCGTGCGCGAACGGGTAGCGGATCCCCTCCCGCTCCGAGAGGAAGCGGAAGAGCTGGTCCAGCGACTGCGGGAGAAGGCGGGCGGCCACCTCGGGCGCGGCCGCCTCCCGGGGATAGAAGTGATAGAGGAAGACGCGCAGGTCGAACTCCGTCACCGCCCCCGCCGGAACGCTCTGCGCGACCAGGAACTCCGTCCACGCCCGCGCGTTGAGCAGGTCTTCCTTCCGCGTCGGATGCTTCGGCAGCCACGCGGTGAAACGCTCCAGCCGCTCGGTCTCCTCCCGCTCGATCCGCTCCCGCGCGGCCATCCCCTCCAGCGTCCGCTCCGGCTCCGCGCCCGGCCCCTCCGCGCTGATCGGCGAGGCGGTGTCGGGAATGACCCACAGCGACGGCGGGATCAGCCACCCGGCCCTGACGCCGGTCGCCGGCTCGGGATCCTCGTCGCGGGCGACGAGCGTCACCGCGCGCAGCGCCAGCGTGGCGCGCGCCACGTGCTCCGCCGTCACCCGCCGCTCCGGGACGCGGCCGCCCGCCATGAGGAGGGGATACGCGTCCGGGCTCGCGACAGGCCACCCGGCCGCGGACACCTCGCGCAGCATCGGCCGGCTGATCGCCGCGCGCGGGTTGAGGTCCATGGTCACCCAGTACCCGCGCATCTCCAGCATCCGGCGGTCCATCGCCTCCACGTCCTCGATCTCCGCCGGGTCGGTGTCCAGCAGGTCCATCAGGTCGGCGGGATCGGAGTACATCGCCATCCCGTACTCCATCTCCGCGGCGCCCATGACGCTCACCCCCCACGCGGTCCCGTCGGGAAAGGTCAGGACGAGGGGCTCGCCGTCCTCCATCTCCTTCCACGGCGCGGCGTCGTGGAACTCCGCGGCCGCGCGGTGGAAGTCCGCCAGCGCCTCCGCCGAGGCCTCCGTCTCCGCCCACCGCGCCGGCACGGAGATGCGCGCCAGCGACGGGTTTTCGCACAGGTGCTCCAGCGAGGCGTCCAGCGCCTCGTCCAGCTCCGGCATCGCCCCCGCCTCCACTGCGACCCCGCGCGGCGCCAGCTCCTCCGCCAGGATCGCCGCCAGGGCTTCGTCGCGGACACGCACCCGCTCCGGCCAGGCGCCCAGCTCCCCCGCCGCCGCGGCGAGCGCGGACGCGATCACCCGGGCGCGCTCGGCGGCGCCGGCGGGGCGCCGCGGGAGGACGTCGCCGTGCACCACGTATCCGGCCGCCATGACCATCGCCAGCGCGGGCGCCGTCTCCCGGTCCTCGCCGAAGCGCACGGCCACGGGCGCCACCTCGGCCTCCCACGCCGTCGCCTCGCGCGCCAGCGCCTGCCACTCCGCCTCGGCCGCGCGGAAGACCTCGGCGCCCACGGCGGCCTCCATGCGGGCCCGCGCCTGGTCCTTGGGCAGGCAGCACGCCTTGTACTTCTTCCCGGACCCGCACGGACACGGGTCGTTGCGTCCCACGCTCATCCTCGTTCTCCCGGTGGCGTCATCGGTACTTCATGGAAAAGGATCGGGGGGAGACCCCTCGGCCTCCCCCCGATTCCCGCGTCGTCGTCCGTTCGAATCGCCCCGGCTGCTCCCCGCCGGCCGCTGAGATCGATCACCTGAGATTCCTCCAGGAACCCGCATCGCGCGTCGATCGGGCACGGAAGCGCATCCTCCCGATCCGTCGCCGCCCAATATAGCCCCCGCTCCCGCCCACGCCAGCATCCCGATCGAAGCCGGTCATTCTGATCACTATCGACCCGGACAATCAGCCGGCGCGCGGAGTCCTGGAAGCGGGAGGGAGGCGATCGACCGCAACCAAATCTCCCGCCCTCACGCATGGCGGGAGCGGGAGATGTCGAGGAGTCCGGTGGGGCGATCCGTCTCAGCCGTCCGACGATCTGGGGCGGTCGGGCTTGAGGCGGTGGTGGCGGAGGAAGTCCATGAAGCGCAGGTAGTCGCCGCCGTGCATCCCGAACTTCACCATCAGGCGCTTGTAGCTCCCGCCGGTGGCCTCCAGCCCGCGCGCCAGGATCTCGCGCACCTGCGCCCGGTTGAGCTCGCGGTCCAGGAAGGGCTGGTGCACCATCTCCCAGAACGTCCCCTCGCCCTCCAGCATCCGCGCGCAGAGGTCGGCGCCGCGCGCCTGCGCCGCCGCCAGCTTCCGCAGCTGCCCGTCGCGCGCCACCCGCTCCAGCGAGTGGCCGAAGTGCGCCGGCTCGATCACCTCGCCCGCGCTCATGTGGAAGCCGGTGTCCACCAGCCCGCGCACCTCGCGCACGTTCCCGGGCCAGGGGTGCCCCTCCAGGACGCGGCTGGCCTCGGGCGACAGCCGCTTGCGCGCCGCGCCCCGCCCGGCCAGCCGGTCCAGGTAGAAGTCCGAGACCAGCTCCCAGTCTCCGCCGCGGTCGCGGAGCGGCGGGAGATGGACATGCAGGAGCCGCAGGCGGTAGTAGAGGTCCGCGCGGAAGGTGCCCGCCGCCACCATCTCCTCCAGGTCGCGGCTGGTGGCGGCCAGCACCCGCGCGTCCACCGACCGCGCCTGGGTCCCGCCCACCGGCACCACCTCCCCCTCGCCGAGCGCGCGCAGGAGCATGGCCTGCGCGGGAAGCGGCAGGTCGCCCACCTCGTCCAGGAAGAGCGTCCCCCCGTCCGCCTCCTCGAAGAGCCCGCGGCGGTCGGCCGTGGCGCCGGGAACGCTTCCCTTGCGGTGGCCGAAGAGCTCGCCGGCCAGGAGGCCGCCGTCGTGGTAGCGGGAGCAGTCCACGCTCACGAACGTCCTGCGGTGCCGCGCGTCGTGGAGGTGGATGGCGCGCGCGACCAGCTCCTTTCCCGTCCCCGTCTCCCCGGTGATCAGCACGGGAAGCTCCGAGGCCGCGAAGCGCGCCGCCATCTCCAGCGCGCCGGCCAGCGCCTCGTCGCGGCCGACGACCACGATGTCGCGCCGCCCGCCCCACTGCTCGCGCGAGAGCGCCTGGACGGCGCGGGCCAGCTCGGTCTGGTGGGTCTCCGGACGGTAGTACATCGGAGCCACGCGGCGGCTGCGCCTTGCGGCGCGGTGCAACGGAAGAGCCGGGGCGCGGACCCCTGGCACGACCTGCCGCAATGCGGCTAAAATTTCGCCGCATAGGATCTGAAGATAGTTTTCCCGCCCCTTCGGGACAAGACGTTTGGAGAGTGCAGATCCCGCGCCCGCCCGTGGATTCGGGATGACCCCGAATCCGTTCGGGCCGAGGCTGTTGCGGCCGGGGTGCTGTCGCCGCTGCCGCGCCCGGGCTTCGCTGCTCCGTCGGCTAGATTCTCACGGCCCTGCCGTCCCTGGTGAAGGCTGAGGCTCCGCGCGTCCGGACCTCAGAATGACAGATTGGGGGCGATGAATCACACGGATTCGGATCAAGGGGATGGATGGGATGCGCCCGCGGGGAGGGGTATCGAAACGGGAGCGGCCTCACGCAGAACACGGAGGGAGATGGGGAATCGATCGATGACGATCGGTTCCTCGATCTCTCTCCGCGTATGGCGAGAGGCTGATCTTTTCGAGGTGCTTCGCGTCGGAGCGGACCCGCGCGTCCGTGGCGATGCTACGCGGCGGTCGCGAGCTGTTCCCGGGCGAAGCGCACTCCCGCCGCCATCTCCTCCAGCGACAGGGAGGCGAGCGAGCCCAGGAGCCGCGCGCGGCCGGCCACGTCGCCTCGCGGCGGGAGGGGGCCGGCGAGCGCGCCCAGGTGGGACGCGGCGGCGTGGACCAGCGACTGGAGGACGCGGAAGGCGGAGTCCGAGAGCGGCGGCGCGCCGCGGTAGTTCTCCAGCCGGCCGCCGGCGCGGTACGCGGGGAAATCCTCCAGCCCCAGGAAGCGCAGGAGCCACTCCGGCCGCCAGCCGTCCGCCGCCGCCGTGATCCCCATGAAGTCCGCCACCAGCTCGTCGCGGAGCGTGCCGCCCAGGCTTCCGTGCACCCGCCGGGTGAAGTAGTGCGCGCACTCGTGCTCCAGCCGGATCGCCAGCGACTCCTCCAGCCACGCCTCCTCCGGCCGCCCCACCCGGGCCGCCGCCACGCCGCTGTACGGGCCGCGGCCCAGGAGCACCAGGCGGTCCTGGTACAGCTCCCTGCGCGGGATCATGGCGCGGAATTCGGCGGACCAGTCGCCGTCCGGGCTCGCGGCTTCCCAGGCGCGGCGGTGCGCGGCCACGCGGTCCCAGTTGGGGAGCCCCGCCACGAAGCACGCGCCCATGGAGGCGGGGACCGGGTCCGGCTCGTTGCGCCGCGCCAGCGCCCGCACCAGCGCCTCGAAGTCCTCGCGCGCCCCCGCCGCCACCACCGGAACGCGCCCCGCCGCCGTGGGATGCAGGAAGACGCGCAGCCGCTCCGGCGCCGCGAGCCGCATCCCCGCCTCGTCGTCGATCCCCGACGCATCGCCCCGGAGCGTCGCCCGGCGATAGCCGTCGCTCGCGCTCATCCCCGCGGCGATGGGGAAGCGGAGCTGCACCAGCTTCTCGCGGAGCACCGGCCACGCGCCGCGCTCCGCGGCCTCCGCCGCGTATCCCTCCCACGCCGCCGCGAACGGCTCGTCCGCCAGCGGATACGGCCCGGCGAGCGCGCCCTCCGGCGCGGCGAAGGGGGCGGGCCCGTACGCCAGCAGCTCGGCCGTCTCCGCGCCGCCCGCGCCGTGCGCGCGCAGGACCTCCGCGCGGGCCGCGTCCGCCGTCACGGCGCCGCCGCGGCCAGCGCGGCGGCGCCGGGCTCGGCCAGGTACTCGAAGCGGCCGCCGCGGATCACCGCCTTCACCATCCGCCGCCCCACCAAGTCGCCGTTCTCGTCATAGGTGAAGGCGCCCGTCACCCCGCCCCACCCGCGCGTGGCGTGGAGCGCCGCCGCCACCTTCTCCGGGTCCGAGCTCCCCGCCCTGCGCATCGCGTCGGCCAGGAGGCGCACCGCGTCGTAGCCCAGCGCGGAGCCGGCGTCGGGAAGGACCCCGTAGCGCCCCTGGAACGCCGCCACGAAGCGCCGCACCTCCGGGCGCCGCTCCCCCGCGTGGAAGGGGACGGGGACCACGGTGCCCTCGGTGGCCGCGCCGCCGGTCTCCACCAGCACCGGCGTGCTCATGGCGTCCGTCCCCAGCACCGGGACGGTGATCCCCGCCGCGCGGATGCGGGCGATCAGCTTTCCCGCCAGCGGGACCTCGCCGGCCACGTAGACGGCGTCCACGCGCATGTGCTTCCACTGCCCCAGCGTCACCTCGAAGCCGCGCCCCTGCGTGTCCTGCTCCGCGTCGTACGAGGCGCGCGCCACCACGCCGATGCCGCGGCGGGCGGCCTCGCGCTCGAAGGCCTGGGCCAGCGTGTGGCCGTACTCGTTGCGCACGTAGTAGATGGCGATGCGCCGGTACCCCCGGCCCTCGGCGAAGGCGGCCATGTCGGCGCCGGTGGTGAGGTCGGTGGCCACGGCGCGGAAGACGCGGCCGTACCCGCGCGCCGTCAGCTCCGGGTCCGTCGAGGCGGGGGAGAGGAGGACCAGCCCCGCGCGGTCGTAGGTGGCCGCCGCCGGCACGGTCACGTAGCTCTGCAGGTGGCCGATCACGGCGGTGACCTGGGGATTCTCCGCCAGCCGCTCGGCGATCATCAGCCCGTCGTCCACCGACTCGTGGTCGTCCTCGCGGAGAACGCGCAGCCGCCGGCCGCCGATCCCCCCGGCCGCGTTGACCTCCGCCACCGCCATCTCCAGCCCCTCGCCGAAGCGCACCTCGCCGCGCGCGGAGAACGGCCACACGGCGGCGATGACGATCTCCCCGTCCTGCCGCTCGGCGCGAACGTCATCCCCATCGCCGCACCCGCCGGCCACGAGGGCCAGCGCGGCGAGCGCGGCGAATCGTCGGATATGCTGCATCGTGGGCCTCGTTGCTAAGGAAAGTCCTGCGTCCCGATCCCCAAATCCACGTGGGCCGAAGCCGTTGCGGCCGCGGCAATGTCGCCGCTGCCGCGCCCGGGCCTCGCTCGTGCCCCGGGTAGATCCCACGGCCCTGCCGGCTCTGGCGAGGGTGTCGGCTCCACGCGGCCGGGCCTCCGGATGACTGCTGAACGGCAACGGATCCGGTCGGAGCGATGTCCTTCGTCCGTTAAGCACCAAGGACTAAGCACTCGGGACTTCAGGTTCCGTCTCACGCCAGCTGCCGCTTCGCCAGCTCCGCGAACGGCCCCGGCCGCGCCATCAGCTCCGCGTACGTCCCCGTCTGCACCACGCGGCCGGCGTCGATCACCACGATGCGGTCGGCGTGGACGATGGTGCTCAGGCGGTGCGCGATCACCACGCGCGTGGCCCGCAGCCGCTCCAGGCTGGCGCTCACGATGGCCTGCGTGCGGTTGTCCAGCGCGCTGGTGGCCTCGTCGAAGAAGACGATGCGCGGGCGCTTCACCAGCGCGCGGGCGATCATCAGCCGCTGGCGCTGGCCGCCGGAGAGGGTGCCGGCGCCCTCGCTGACCACGGTGTGCATCCCCATGGGCATGCCCCGGATGTCGTCCTCCAGCCCCGCCGCCCGCGCCGCCTCCCAGGCGTCGTCCAGGGTGGCGCGGCCGGAGCCCACGATGTTGGTGTAGACGTCGCCCGGCATCAGCCGCCCCGCCTGCAGCACCACGCCGATCTGCCGCCGCACCGCGTGCACGTCCACCCCCTCCATCTCCTGCCCGTCGTAGCAGATGGAGCCCGATTCGGGTGATTCGAAGCCCAGCAGCAGCCGCAGCAGGGTGGACTTCCCCGATCCCGACGGCCCCACGAACGCCACGAACTCGCCCGCGCGGATGCTCAGGTTGACGTCGCGCAGGATGGGCGGGCCGTCGCTCGCGTAGCGGAAGGAGACGTGCTGCACCTCGATGTCGCCCCGCAGCGGCCCGGGGTCGGCGCGGTCCACGTCGGCCTCGGGGAGCGCCTCCAGGATGGGGCGGGCCTGCTCGTAGAGGGGGATGACGGCCAGGGTGCCCAGGAGCGCCGCGCTGGCCCCCAGCGTCCCCGCCAGGCAGGTGCCGAAGGAGGCCATGAACGCCAGGAAGTCGCCCGTGCGCAGCTCCGACGCGCCCAGCAGCGGCATGGCCAGCGCGAAGAGCACCACGTTGGCGGCCAGCGGATAGCCGGCGGTGAAGGCGGAGAGGAGGTTGCCCGTGCTCCGCACCCGGAACTGCAGCCGCCGCAGCCGGCTGAACCCCGCCGCCCAGCGCGCGAAGGCGTACACCTCGGCGCCGGCCACGCGCAGCTTGGCGACACTCGTCAGGTACTGGAGGACGCTCCCCGCCAGCTTGACCTCGCCCTCGGCGGCGGCGCGCTGGCTGCGCAGCTGCGCCGCGCTGGCGAGCACCGCGGCGCCCACCGCCAGCGCGATCAGGAGCGCGGCCCACGCCGCCAGCCCCGGGCTGTAGTGGAAGAGGAGCCCCAGGTGCAGGAGCGAGAACCCCCCGCCGATCAGCGCCCCCAGCGTGGACGAGGAGAGGACCTGGCGGATGGCGTTCACGTTCATCGCCCGCGTGGCCAGGTCCCCCGCCGCGTAGGGGCGGAAGAAGGGCATGGGGAGCCGAAGGAGCCGGTCCCACACCGCCGCCTGCGTGCTGCTCCCCATCCGCGTGTCGATGCGCACCAGCGCGATCCCGTTCGCCAGGTTCAGCAGCGCGCTGGCGATGGCGATGGCGATCAGCACCAGGGTGATCTGCAGCAGCTGCCCGCGCGCGGCGCCGGGGATGACGTCGTTGAAGATCATCCCCGTGGCGATGGGGGGGATCAGCGAAAGGAGCCCGGCGGCGGTGGAGATCACCGCCACCCGCGCCAGGTCGCCCCGGCACCCCCAGAGCCCGAAGCGCACCACGTCGGCGATCCCCAGCGCGCGGTCGGGGAAGGAGCGGTAGAAGGTGTGCGCCACCCCCTCCAGCGTCTCGGCGACCGCCGCCGTCACCCGCTCGGCCGCGCCGGTGGCGGGGTCGCGGATCACGTACGCGGGGCCGGGGACGGGGAGGAGCGCCACGGGATGCCCCCCCTCCGCGCGGCGGCCCAGGAGGGGCCCGCCGTCCTCCGCCCACCACCCGTCGCGGAGGAGGACGCGCCGCGTCCGCACCTTCGACGCGCGGGCGATGGCCTCCACCGAGTCGGCCTCGGCGGCGGGCTCGGAGCCGCGCGGGGGGCGGCGGATGCGCAGGTCCAGCGCGGCGCCCACCACCCGCGCCGCCGCCACCAGCGCATCGCCCCCCGCCGCCGCGGCCGGCGCGGCGGTCGCCGACACGCTCCCCGCGCCGTCCAGCGTCGACGCCAGCTCCATCCACGCGTCGCCGAAGCTCCCGCGCCCCGCCTCGGCCTTGCGGCGCAGGCGCTCCCGCTCGGCCGCGGCGGCGTCGGCCACGAAGCGGCGGGTGGCCTCCAGCACCAGCGCGTGGAGGCGGTCCAGCCCCGGCCACGCCTCGCCGCTCGCCACCACGGCGGCGGTCTCGCGCACCTCCAGCCGGCTCCCCTCCCCCACCGCCAGCCAGGCGCGGCGGGAGAGCGGCGTGTACCCGGTGCCGTTGACCTTCAGCCCCTCCATCCCCGCCAGGAGCGAGGCGCCCTCCACGTGGCGGATCCAGGCCACCGTCGTCGAGGGCCGCGCCACCACGCCGGGACCCTCGGGAGATGCCTCGCCGGCGCACAGCTCCACGCATCCCTCCGGAAGCCCCGCGGCGCCGACGCCCTCGCAGAGCCGGTCCACCCACTCCTCCACCCGCGCGGCGACGTCGGCGGCGCGCGACGGATCGCGGGCGGCCTTCTCCAGCGCCTCGCGCCGGATCTCCAGCAGCTCCGACCCGCCGATCCCCACCGCCAGCAGCCCGAGCTCCCCCGCCCCGCCCGTGCCGAAGAGCATCTCCCCGCTCTCCACGCGGAAGAGGTGGCGCCGGCTCCCGGCCGGCTCGCCGTCCCGGAGCGCCACCGCGAAGACGTCCACGCGTCCGCGGCGCACCAGCCAGGCGCCGGTGCCCTCCAGGAGCAGCGGCCGGTCGCTCCCCGCGGCGCGCGGGGTGCCGGTCCAGCTCGTCGGGATGGGGTCCACGCTCATCATCTCTCGCTCACTCTCGTTCGGACGGCCGCGCCCGGGTCGAAGGCTCGGGCTCGGACCGCGGTCGTTGCGTCCCCAGCGGTGTCGCCGCTGCCGCGCCCGGGCTTCGCTGCTGCGTCGGCCAGGTTCTCACGGCCCCGCCATCGCTTGCGAGGGGTGCGGCTCCGCGCGGCCGGGCCTCAGAATGACAGCCTGACGGCTTGAGATCATCCCTGATCCGCATCAGCATCAAGCACTTGGCACCAAGGACCAAGCACCAAGGACCTCCGTTCTACTCCGACGCGATCAGATCCCGATACGGCCCCTCCACCCCCGCCATCTCCTCGTGCGTCCCCCGCTGCACCACGCGCCCCTTGTCCAGCACGATGATCTCGTCGCAGTCGCGGATGGTGCTGAGCCGGTGCGCCACCAGCAGGCAGGTGCACCCGCGCCGCCGCAGGTTCTCGTCGATGGTCTGCTCGGTCGTGGGATCGAGCGCGCTCGTCGCCTCGTCCAGCACCAGGAGGGTGGGATCGGCCGCCAGCGCGCGGGCGATCTCCAGCCGCTGCCGCTGCCCGCCGCTGAAGTTGGCGCCCCCCTCCTGCACCTCGCCCGCGTAGCCGCCGAAGCGCGCCGAGACGTCGTCGTGGATGCAGGCGTCGCGGGCGGCCCGCACCAGCGTGGCATCGGGGATGGTGGCGTCCCAGAGCGACAGGTTGTCGCGCACCGTCCCCTCGAAGAGGAAGATCTCCTGGTCCACCACCGCCAGGGAGCTGGTCAGCACCTCGCGGGGAAGCGCGGAACGAGGCCGCCCGTCGAAGAGGATCTCCCCCGCCCACGGCTCGTACAGCCCCGCGACCAGGCGCGTGATGGTGGACTTGCCGCACCCCGATCCCCCCACCAGCGCCACCCGCGCCCCCGGCCGCAGCACCAGCGAGAAGTCGCTGATCAGCGGCGGGTCCAGCCGGCTGTAGCCGAAGGTGACGCCGCGCAGCTCCAGCGTCCCGGCGAGCTTCGCCGGCTCCCCGTCCTCGACGGAGGCGCCGTTCTCGGCGGCGGGGTCGGTGGGGGCGCGGAGGACGTCGTCCAGGCGGTTCAGGTCGCCCCTGATCTCCTGCAGCGTCCCGCCCAGGTGCACCATCCGGTTCACCGGCGCCACGAAGGCCAGCATGAGCGCCTGGAACGCCATCAGCATCCCCATGCTCAGCCGGCCGTCCATCACCCGCATCCCGCCGACCCCAAGGACCAGCGCCATGTTGAGCGACAGGAGAAGGGGCGGGACGGCCGAGAGGAGCTGCGTGGTGAGCGCCAGGCTCTGCCCGGCGTTGACCACCTTGGCGTGGAACCCCGACCAGCGGGAGAAGAAGTCGCTCTCGGAGCCGGTGGCCTTGAGCGTCTCCATGGTCTGCAGCCCGCCCATGGCCACGCCCATCAGCCGCCCGCGGTCCTGCACCATCCGCTGGCTCAGGTCGTGGCGCCGGCGCGACATCCAGCGGAGCGCCACCAGGTTCAGCGCGGCCGTCCCCGTGGCGACGGCGGTGAGCACCACGTCGTACTGCAGCATCAGGAGGGCGTAGAAGGCGATCACCACCACGTTCAGCACGACCGTCGCCAGCTCGCCGGAGAGGAGGCGGGCCACGCGGTCGTTGATGGCCACCCGGTTCCCGATCTCCCCCGCGTACCGCTGCGTGAAGAAGGCGATGGGGAGCCGCAGCACGTGCCAGAAGAAGCGGCTGGAGGTGGTGAGCGCCAGCTTGCTCTCCAGCCGCAGCAGGTGGTGCTGCTGCAGCCAGGCCAGCCCCATCTGCAGGAGCGCCGTGGCGCCCATCAGGAAGAGGAGGGGCCGGAGCCAGAAGTGCAGCCCCCGGATCAGCACGTCGTCCACGAAGACGCGGCTGAAGGTGGGCGCCACCAGCCCGGGAACCACCAGCGCCAGCCCCGCCAGCACCACGAAGAGGAGCCCGGCGTGCGACGACGCCAGCCGCGGCGCCAGCGCCCCCAGCAGCCCGCGCCGCGCGCCGCCCGGCTGGAAGTGCGGCTCGCGCTCGAAGGTGAGCGCCACCCCGGTGAACGACTGGTCGAACTCGGCCGAGGAGACCACGCTGGGCCCCCGCGCCGGGTCGTTCAGGTAGACGCGCCCCTTCCGGAACCCCTCCAGCACCACGAAGTGGTTGAAGTTCCAGTGGACGATCATGGGGAGCGGCATCCCCCGCAGCTGCTCCGGCTCCTTCTTGAACCCCCGCCCCGCCAGCCCGTAGTGGCGCGCCGCCTTGAGGACGTTGCTGGCCTTGCTCCCGTCGCGCGAGACGCCGCACGCCACGCGCAGCTCCTCCAGCGGCACGTGGCGCCCGTGGTGTCCCAGCACCATGGCCAGCGAGGCGGCGCCGCACTCCAGCGCCTCCATCTGGAAGACGGTGGGGACGCGCGCCCGCCGGTCACGGACGGCCGCGGCCAGCCTGGGCGCCCCGTCCGGCGAGGAGGAAGGGGCGATCCGGATCCGGAGGCGCGCCCACCCGGCGCGCGCGTGCTCCATCGTGGGGCTCATGGGTGCTCGCTCGCGGGGGTCATCCCGGGTGCCGCATCGGATTGTGCAATGGATCTCGCCTCATGATCGGAGTCTCGTGCTCGCCCGGCTCTGCCAACTGCGTCATCGGGGGGATGTGGAGCAGGGGCCGGCTCCGCGCCGACCCTCCTGAGGACGTGGCTCGCGATGCTCGAGGAGCGAACCCGGCGGGCGGACGCCGATTGCGGAGAGGGAGGACCGAGAGGTGTCTCTCCGAAAAAATTTCGATACACATCTCCGCCCGTGGCTCCGCGGCGGGCGCGGGCTTCTTCTCTCCGGATGCCGCTGCCTCTCATCGTCCGCCCCTCGCATTCCGTCCAGGGGGCAGGCATCAGATGCCGGTCCAGCGGCGGAGCAGCGGGATCACCTTGGCGATCGGGCGCTGCGTCTCCACGATCACCTGCCCGGCGGCCAGCGTCCCGCTGTGCACCCGCACCGGGGGCCCCTCGGACGAGGTCCAGCGGTAGCGGGAGGCGGTGTTGGGGTCGAGGGTGAGCGCGGCGTGCACCTCGTACGGCGCGCCGCCGCCGGAGAGCGCCTCCACCAGCTGGTCGTTCTTGAGCGTCTGCATCATCCCGCGCGAGGTGGCGGGGTAGTCGGAGACGAAGGTGACGGTCCCCAGCATCATCCCGTACTCCTCGCGGCGCACGGTGGAGGGGGCGATCTCGATCTTCATCCCCGGCCTCACCCGCTTTCCCTGCACCGAGGGGACGTAGACGACGGCCACCAGGTCCTGCACGCTGCGGCCGGAGCGGTCCAGGCTCACCACCGGCTCGCCCACCCCCAGCATCTTCCCCTGCTGCGTCATCACCTCCAGCACCCGCCCCGTGTACGACGAGGTCACCTGCGTGGCCGCCTCCAGGTCGCGCTCCAGCTGCGCCAGGGTGGCCTCGGCCGCCTGCACCTCCTGCCGCTGCGTGTCGAGCGCCACGGAACGCTGGTGGCCGGTGGTGAGGGTGCGCTCGTCCAGCTGCACCAGCTCGGCGCGGGAGGCGCGCGCCTTCTCGCGGGTCTGGTCCAGCTGCTGCTGCGTGGCCAGGAGGGTGGCGCGGGTGATCAGCCCCTGCTCCACCAGCTTCTCCTGCGCCTCCACCCGCTCGCCCAGGTAGCGCAGGCTGGTCTCCAGCGCGGCGATGGACTGGCGCAGGTTGGCCTTCTGCGCGGCCCGGCTCTGCGCCTCGATGCGGGCCTCGGCGCCGCTGTTGGCGGCTCCCTGGGCGTGGCGGCGGCGGAGGTCGTCCAGCTGCATCCGGGCCTGCTGCACGCGCGCCAGGAGCTCGGGCTGCTCCATCCACGCCACCACCTGCCCCTCGCGCACCTGCTCGCCCACCTGCACCGCCACGTCCACCACGCGGCCGCCGGCCGGCGCCACCACCTCCAGCACGCCCCCGGTCTTCACCAGGATCCCGCTCCCGATCACCTTGTCGGGAAGGACGCCCAGCACCCCCCAGGCGAGGGCGGCGGCCAGGAGGAGCCCGGCCGCGGAAAGGGCGATCCACCCGCGCGGGGCGGTGGTCCGCATCACCTGGTCGAGCTGCTCGGGCGAGGAGATGCGCTCCAGCGCCACCTTGCGAAAGACGTTGCTCTGCATCGGTTTCCCTCGCGGCGTCAGGGGCGGGGGGGCGCGGCGAACAGCTCGCGCAGGGGCCCGGGCGCGCCGTCCACGGCGCCGGTCTCGAAGTGCAGCGCGGCGATGGCCGAGGCGTACTCCAGCTCGGCGCCCACGCGGGAGAGCATGGCGCCGGTCAGCGCGTCCTCGGCCAGGATCACCTCGAAGAGGGTGCTGGCGCCGGACTGGTGCTTCCGGGTCTCGTTCTCCAGCATGGTCCGCGAGAGCGCCTCGGCCTCGCGAGCCTGCTCCAGCGCGCGGATGCCGCGCTCCAGCGCTTCCGCCCGGCCGCGCACCGCCACGCGGATCCCCTCCTCCAGGTCGCGCGCGGCGATCTCGGCCTGCCGCAGGAGGGCCGCGCGCTGCGCCGCCCGCCCGCGCGCCTCGGCGCCGCCGGGGGAGAGCTGGTAGCGCAGCTCCACCGAGGCGTTGGGCCCCGGCGCGCTGGGATACAGGGGGGAGAAGAGCCCCCCGGCGCCGGCGCCGCTCTCCACCCCGGTGTAGCCCACGCTCACCGCCAGGTCCACCCGCGGCTTCAGCTCCTCGCGGGCGGCGCCGGCCAGGATCCCGGCCGCGCGGGAGTCTCGGAGGGCGGCGGCCAGGTCGGCGCGCCGCTCCAGCGCGGCGGACGCCAGCCGCTCCAGCGCCGCCGCGTCGAGGGTGAAGGGGGCCGGGGCGGGGACGAATGCCTCCGGCACGGGGAGGTCGGCCACCCGGGCGGCGGGAAGGCCCATGGCGCGTCCCAGCCGGCCGCGGGCGTCCACCACGCCCTGCTCGGCGGTGATGCGCGCCACCCGCCGCCCGGCCACGGTGGCCATCACCTGGTTCAGGTCGGCGGCGGGGCGCTCGCCCCCCTCGATGAGGGCGCGCGTCTCGGCGGCCAGCCGCTCGGCGCGGGCCTCGGAGGCGCGCTGCACCTCCAGCCGGCGATGGGCGGCCACGTACTGCCAGTAGGCCAGCGCCGCGTCGCGGACGCCGGTGGCCACCACGTGGCGGAGCACCAGCTCCTCGGCCTGCACGGCGGCGCCGGCGGCCTCCTCCGGGGCGCGGGTGGCACGGCCCAGCCGGTCGCGCATCAGCGGCACGTCCACGCGCAGCGAGACGCCGGCGCTGTTCATGGGCGCGGCGGCGTCTCCCTCGGCCTGCTGGGTCCCGCGCACGGTGGACTGCAGCGCCACGCCGGTGCGGAAGCGCTTCTCCGCCGTCACCCCGTAGGTGGCGGTGCGGGTGCGGGCGGCGACGGCCTCGGCGTCGCCGGGGGCGACGGGCTCCTCGCTCCAGGTGCTCCCCAGCGTGGTCCCCACCCGCGGCGCGAATCCCCCGCGCGCGCTCTGCAGCTCGCCGCGGCGCGCCTCCAGCGCCTGCTCGCCCAGCAGCACGCCCGTGCTCCGCCGCATCGCCGCCTCGATCACCTCCGCCAGCGTGAGCGCGGAGGCGGCGGCCGGCGGCGGCGCGGAAGCCTGCGCGCGCGCCGGTTCCGCCATGAGGCAGAGGGCCAGCGCGGCGCAGGCGGCGAAACGAGCGGCATCTCTCCGCCCCGGGCGAGTCCCGGGGCGGGCGTCGGTGCGGATGGACATGGCGTCTCTCGTGGAAGACGAGGTACTGCGAAGGACCGTGGCGTCAGTCGTCCCGCGCGGAGGCTCCCGCGTCGTCGATCCCGATCCAGGCCCGGGCCAGTCCGCCGAGGACGGCGTCCAGGTCGTCGTCGGAAAGCTCCCCGCCGTCGTCCCGGCCGGCGATCTCCATCCACTCCGGGACCAGTCCGTCGGCCGCGTCGCGGCGGCTGGCCGCGCGCTCGCGGAGACCGCTCACGAGCCCGGCGCGGGCGGGGGAGGCGGCGGGGTGGGCTCGGACCAGGTGACCGTGGTGTCGGTCCCGCCGGCCACGGCCTCCAGCTCCTCCTCGGACAGCTCCTCGTCGCCGCTCCGGAAGTCGGGAAGCACCACCAGCGAGTCCACGTCGGGCCCGCGCTCCACGAACTTGATGCGGAAGTCCGCCGGGATCTGCACGCCGAAGGCGTCGCGGATGGCGGGGGCGGGCGTGGTCATCAGCTGCCGCCGGAACGGAAGGTCGCGCGCCGCGCGATCCAGGATCGCGTTCAGCAGACGCATCTGCGTCGCATCGAGGTTCATCACCTGGTTCCTCGGGGGTGTGTTGCGGCGGGCGAGACGGCCGTGGGCCGACGCCGGGACCGCGATGCTTTCAGAGAGAAAGCAGGGGAGAGGGTGTTGCGTTCGGTACAACTAAGCTATTGGGAAACCAGATGTTACACAATCCCGAACAGATAGAGTCCCGCCTCTATTTTTCCAGGAGCGGGACTCTATTCTCGCCTTCTCGACGGCGACGAACCGGACGGCGCCGAAGCTGCTCTTCGCTGCGACACACGCTCGGATTCTCGGCGGAGACGCACTCGGTCCGGCGGAGATTCGGACGCTCTCGCGCCAGTCGAACGCGCGTCGCCTTCGAGATCGGGCGCGAGATCATCCACGTCAGGGAGAATGAGGAGGAATCGGATGATGGACGGCGGTGGCGGTGATGGAGCGACTCGCCATCGGGCGCGAGATCGTCCGCGTCAGAGGGGTGGAGAGGAATCGGATGATGGACGACAGTAGAAGCGGTGACGCAGCGACTCGTCATGGGGCGCGAGATCGTCCGCGTCAGGAGGATGAGGAGGAATCAGGCGATGGACAGCGGTGGAAGCGGGATGGAGCAGATCGCGATCGGCGCGAGATCGTCCGCGTCAGGAGGATGGGAAGGAATCGGGCGATGTACGGCGGTGGAAGCGGTAATGGAGCGACTCGCGATCGGGCGCGAAACCGTCCACGTCAGGGGGATGGGGAGGAATCGGGTGATGGGCGGCGGTGGAAGCGGGATGGAGCGGATCGCGACCGGCGCGAGATCGTGCGCGTCGGGAGGATGGGGAGGAATCGGGTGATGGGCGGCGGTGGAATTGGAGCGAATCGCCATCGGGAGCGAGATCGTCTGCGTCAGGAGGATGGGGAGGAATCGGGTGATGGACGTCGGTGGAAGCGGTGATGGAGCGAGAGATAGCCCTTGGCCAGCGCCGCGTGATCCCCATCGAACACCACCTTCACGTGGTTCACCCGCCGGATCACAAGACTCTGCCACAGCTCGTGCGCGAACCGCTCCAGCGAGCACCCCGGCCACGCCGCCAGCGCCGCGCGCTTCTCCGGCGTGCACAGCCCCTCCCCCACCAGCGCATCCAGGAAGGCGCCCTGCGGCAGCACCCCCCGCACCTGCGGCGGGCGATCGAAGACGTACTCCAGCCCCACCGCCCGTCCCACGTCGGCGCCCACGTCCAGGTGCACCAGCGCGGGATTCGCCAGCACGGCACCCTCGCGGCTCCCCGCCAGCCGCGCCGCCAGCGCATCGAGCGCGGCTCCCGAGCCCATCCATCCCGCCGCCCGCAGGTAGTCCGGGAGCTCCGCCGGCCCCAGCCCTCCCACGCACACCCGCGCCGACTCCGCTCCGCGCGGAAGGAGAACGCCCACGTACGGCACGAACGCCCCCGCCGGGAGCGCCGCGTAGCAGGCGTGGAGCCGGTCCTCCACCGCCCGCGGCACCGCGTCCCCGAAGAGGGGCGACAGCGCCTCCAGGGCCCGTCCAGCGCGCTCCCCGGCCGTCCCCTCGCCGTGCGCCGCCGGAGTGAAGTCGACGAAGACGCCGGGAAGATCGGAGGAATCGCCGCCATCCCCCACGTCGAACTCCAGCCAGATCGAGGCGATCCATCCGTTCAGCGGAGACGCCGGATCCGCCCACCGCCGCCAGAGCTCGCGCACCCGCGCCCATTCCGCGCGCTCGGCCATCCGGGGATCCAGCGCGAGCGCGGGGCTGACGCCTGCCAGGACGTCGCGGCCGGGCGCCTCCACCCCCACGATCAGGTCCACGCCAGCCGTCCGCTCGCCCAGGCGGCACTCCAGGTACAGCCACGACCCCACCGCCGCGGGAAGCTGCCCGGCCACCCGCAGCACCCGCTCCATCTCCCCCGCGCCCACCAGCTCCGGCGGGACGCGGGATGCCATCCTGCGGAGCGTATCCGCCACGCTGTACATCGCTCACCTCCGCTCGGGCTACGCCGCTGGCCGTCGACGCCCGTCCGCTCGCCGTTCGATGACGCGGGAAGATGCGGGCCAGCAACGTCAAGCCCGCGTTCAGCCCGCGACGCCCATCACGAGGAGGCACCTGCCGCCGCTCGCGAAATCCTGCCCATCTACCTCCATCGGAACGGGGAGGGCAGACGGCCCCAGCCGTCAGGAGGGGGCGCCGCCGCCGCGGACACGCGCTGACGCATGCCCCCGCGCCAGAACGAACGAGCATCCCGCAAAGCAAACGGATCCAGTCCCTACGTGGGAGACCGGATCCGTGTTCATCATCGGACGAAGAAGCCGCCGGTGCCCCGTCGGACGATCGCCGCCCGGCACCGCACCGCTCAGCTGAGAAGCCGCAGCGGCATCACCAGGCACATGTACTCGGGCGTGTCCTCGTTCCCCAGCGGCTGCATGGTGGCGGCGCGCTCGGGGGCCTTGAAGCTCATCCGCACCTCGTCGGTGGGCATGTAGCGGAGAAGCTCCAGCAGGTACTGCGCGTTGAAGCCGATCTCCAAGGGATCGCCGTCGTACTCCACCTCGAGCTCCTCGTTGGCCGCGCCCAGGTCCGGGCTCTCCACGCTGAAGCGCAGCATGGGTCCGCCCAGCGACATGCGGATCCGGTGCGTCTGGTCGCTCGCCACGATGGCCATGCGCCGCACCGCCTGCGTCAGCTTGGCCTTCTCGGCCACCATGTGCTTGTCGTTGTCCTTCGGGATGACCTGCTCGTAGTTCGGGTACGGCCCCTCGATCAGCCGCGTGTACACCTGCACCGTCTCGCTGCGGAACCCCAGGTGGTTCTCCGAGCGCGCCACCTCCACCGGCGTGTCCGCGGGGAAGAGCCGCTGCACCTGCCCCAGTGCCTTGGGATGCACGATCAGGTCGGCCGCCGGCACCTGCGCCGCCGCCTCCACGGGAAGCGTCATCTTGGCCAGGCGGTGGCCGTTGGTGGCCACCATCCGCATCTCCCCCTCGCGCAGCTGCCAGAGCACCCCGTTCAGGATCGGCCGCGTCTCCTCGTTGCTGGCCGCGAACGACACGTGGGTGATCAGCCGCTGCAGCTCGGCCCCGGTCACCCGCCAGCTCTCGGCGAAGTCCACCCGCGGGAACGCCGGGAACTCGTCGCGCGGCAGCCCGTTCAGCTTGAAGCGCGTGCGGCCGCTGTGGATGGAGATGGAGTCGCCCTGCGTGGAGATCTCCACCACCCCGGGGAGCTCGCGGGCGATCTCCTGGAGCTTCTTGGCCGGCGCGGTGAGCGCCCCGGCCTCCGCCACCTCCGCCGGCACCCGCACCGTCACCGCGGTGTCCAGGTCGGTCCCGCTCATCCGCACCGCGCCGTCCTCGGCCTCGATCAGGATGTTCGAGAGCACGGGAAGGGTGGTGCGGCTGGGGATGCTCCCCGCCACCGCCCCCAGCCCCTGCTGGAGGTTCTCACGCGTGATGGTGAATCTCATACGGTGTCCGCGCTGCGCTGGGGTGGCTTTTCCACCGGGAATCCTTATTACCGCTCAGGAGTCTATAGAATTCGTACTAGTAGTAGAGGGTGTGGAAGTGTGGACATCTCCCGTTCCGTCCCTCCATCCTCTTCCCCCACAACCACCTGCGTCCTTCGTACCCCCTGTGGACGCCGCTGTGGGAAACCGTGGTCTTCTCCACGCCGTCCACATCCCCACACCCCGCCGCCCTTTCCCACACCCTCTCCACACCCTTTCCACGAAGGGTTCTCCACAACCCGTTGTGGGTGGGGGCGCAGATGTGCGCAAATACGGTGTCGCGGGCCCCCCTGTCAAGGGAGAGCGAGCAATACGGGAACTCCGGACACCACGGCGCCCCCGCCGGCGGGCCGGTCGGGGGCGCGGTGCGCGTCGGGAGAGGGACGTCGCCGGCCGCTCAGCGGAGCGACTGGCGGATGGTGTCCACCCGCTGCCGGAAGGTGGCGTCCGTCGTCATGTCCTCCTCCACCTTCGCGATGGAGTGGATCACCGTGGAGTGGTCGCGGCCGCCGAAGAGCCGGCCGATCTCCACCAGCGGCATGTCGAAGAGCTCGCGCGTCAGGAACATCGCCACCTGCCGGGGCACCGTGAGGTCCTTGGTGCGCTTCTTGGACTGCAGCGCCTCGGGGCTGGTGTTCCACGCCTCCGCCACCCGGTCGCGCACCCGCTCGGGCGTCAGGTCCTGCATGGCCGCGTGCGCCCCGCCCGAAGGCCGCAGCGCCCCGCCCAGCGCCTCCTGCGCCAGCCCCAGGTCGATGGGGCGCCCCGTGAGCGACGAGTAGGCCAGCAGCTTGATCACCGCCCCCTCCAGCTCGCGGACGCTGCTGGTGCGGTTGCGGGCGATGAAGGTGAGCACGTCCTGCGAGTCGTGGATGACCAGCGCGTCCTCCTCCACCTTGCGGCGCAGGATGGCCATCCGCGTCTCGAAGTCGGGCGGCTTGATGTCGGTCACCAGCCCCCACTCGAAGCGCGACACCAGGCGGTCCTCCAGCCCCGTGTCCTTGGGAGGGCGGTCCGAGGTGAGGACGATCTGCCGCTGGGCGTCGTGGAGCGCGTTGAAGGTGTGGAAGAACTCCTCCTGCGTCCGCTCCTTCCCCTCCAGGAACTGGATGTCGTCCACGAGAAGGAGGTCGATCTGCCGGTAGAGCCGGCGGAACTCGGCCATGGAGCCTTCCTGGATGGCGCTCACCAGCTCGTTGGTGAAGCGCTCCGACGACAGGTACATCACCCGCTTTCCCGGATCGCGCTCCAGGATGGCGTGCCCGATGGCGTGCATCAGGTGCGTTTTTCCCAGCCCCACCCCGCCGTAGATGAAGAGCGGGTTGTACTGCCGCGCCGGCGACTGGGCCACCGCGTGCGCCGCGGCCGCCGAGAGCTGGTTGTTGTTGCCGATGACGAACCGGTCGAACGTGTAGCGCGGATTCAGCGGCGCGGAGTTGCGCGCGGGCCCGTCGCGCGTGGGCGCGGAATGCGGCTGCGTCACGTGCACGGCGGGCGCGGATACGACGGAAGCGGACACGGGCGGGGGGTCGAGATCCGGCGGTGGTGGGGGGACGACGGCAGGCTTGCCGTTCGCCTGAAATTGGACGGACAGCGTGAAGCGCCGCCCGAAGAGCTGCTCGCCGATGCCGGTCAGCAGCTCGGCGTACTTGTCCTCCACCCAGTCCACCGCGAAGGGGTTGGGAGTGCACACCACCAGCAGGTCCTGGGAGATCGCCACCGCCTGCGTGGGCGCCAGCCAGGTCCGAAAAGCCTGCTCGGGGAGCGCCGTCCGGGCGCCATCCAGGATTCGGGACCAGACTTCGCCCGCGGTGTGCTCCATGAACCTCGACACGGGTGGACGGCTACCCTCCGAACGGCGGACGCGCAACCTAGAAACGCGGTGTGGAAAAGTCAAGGAACCCGCGCGGCTGCTGGATTTTCTTCGGTTTGGACACCACTTGCGCATTCGGGTGCCCCGGCCGTATGCGCGCGTAAACTTCGCCTCGTCTTCCGTCGCGCGCGACGGTGTGTCCGCAGAGATTGGCGCACGCCACCCGCCCTATCCGGGTCGACAGCGGCGGCTGTGCGGAGGCCCGGAGATCGTCGCGCCGACGCATCTCCCGGGCCGCCCCGGAGAGAGGGGCGTCATCGGTGAGGACGTTCGAGCGACCAAGATGGGATGGCGACGGATGTTCAGCCAGAGTTTTCTTTCGCGTCCGGAATGTCCCGCAGATCACCTCCCGCCACCGGAACGCGTCGACACCAAACGAGCTTCTGGACACCCGTCTGGACGCCCGCCGGAGATCGCTTTGATCCGCGCCCCCAGCCCTGAGGAGCCCCACGGCTCATAAAAGTGGACGGAGGAAAGATCCCACCGTCTCCCCTCCCGCACTCTCCGGCCAGGCACGACGTGCCTCGTACCGGTACCGAGCCGCCAGGTTGGAGGGCGTGGATCCCGGGATGGCATCGATGGAGAACGGTCCCGCAGACGCCGTCCGAAGTGTCCGGCTGTCCCCTGTAACCTGTCCCCTGTCCCCCTCCCTTCCCCCGCCCGTTGACGAAACCGCGACCCCTGGCTACATTCAGGGTCTTTGCCGAACCCGAATTAGACACCCGAAGGGGTTACCCATGAAGCCTTCGTACCGTCCGCGCAACCGCAAGCGGATCAACAAGCACGGGTTCCGCGCCCGTATGGCCACCAAGGGCGGCCGCGCGGTCCTGAACGCCCGCCGCCGCAAGGGCCGCCACAAGCTGGTGGTCGAGATCGGCGGCAAGTAAAGCCGCGCCCACCACGCGGCCGGTGGACGCCGACGGCGAAGCCCCGGTACCGGGAGCCTTCGCGCTCCCGCTGGAGGCACGGATCACGGCCTCCGCGGAGATCCGGGAGCTGTTCCGACGGGGGAAGAGGAGGAAGACGCGTCACCTGGACGCGTTCGTCTCCCCTTCCCCCGCCGCGTTTCCGCGCATCGGCGTGGTGGTGCCCAAGCACAAGCACCGCATCGTGGAGCGCAACCGCGTCAAGCGGCGCCTCCGCGAGATCGGCCGCACGGTCGTCCTCCCGCGGCTGAGAAACTCCGGGGCCGCCTTCGACGTACTCCTGCGGGCTCGCCCGGAAGCCTACGCCGCGCCGTTCGAAGAGCTGCGCGCCGACCTGGAAGCGCTCGTGGAGGAGCTGTGCTCTCGCGCGCGCTGATCGGGGCGATCCGCTTCTACCAGAAGGGGATCTCGCCGCTCAAGCCGCCGGTCTGCCGCTTTTATCCCACCTGCTCGCAGTACGGAGTGGAGGCGATGGAGCGGTACGGCGCCCTGCGGGGCGGCTGGCTCCTGGTGCGCCGGCTGGCCCGCTGCCACCCGTTCTGCCGGGGCGGCTTCGACCCGGTCCCCTGAACGTCCAGGGGGAGCGGGTCTTCCTACACCTGACCTCGACACCGCGGAAGATAGATGGAGAAGCGACTCGGGCTCGCGTTCGTCCTGACGGCCCTCCTGATGATCGTCTGGTACTGGATCGCGCCGCCCGTCCCCCCGCAGCCCCCCGTGGGTGCCGGGGCCGACAGCGCCGCCGCCGTGGCGGCGCCCGCGACCGCCCCCGTCCCCGGCGCTCCGGCCGCGGCGCCGGGCCAGCTCCCGGGGGCGCCGCGCGTCCCCGCGCGCACCGTCAGCGTCCGCTCTCCCCTGTACGAGTACGACTTCTCCACGCGCGGCGCCGCCCTGCTGGGCGCCGAGCTGCTGAAGCACCGCTCGTACGTGAACCGCGGCCAGAACGTGCAGCTGGTTCCCCGCGGCGCCACCGACGTCCTCACGCACCGCGTGGTCTCCGCCGGGCGCACGCTGGACCTGTCCACCGCCGACTTCCAGCCCAGCGCCACGCGCATCGACCTCCGCGAGGGCGACGCGCCCAGGGAGCTGCGCTTCACCTACGCGCCGGGCGGCACGCCGGTGGCCGAGATCACCTACACCTTCCGCGCGAACGACTACATCGTGGACGTGCGCGGGCGGCTGCTGGGGCTGGGCGGCTCGGGGACCCTCTACACCTCGCTGGGCCCCGGGCTGGCGCCGCACGACGCGGTGGAGCACGCGCAGGAGCGCGAGCTGTCGCTGGTGGCGTGGGACACGGGGCGCGAGCGGGTGGAGCGCATCCACTCGCGCAAGGTCGCGGCGGCCGACACGGTGGCCGGGCCGCTCCGCTGGGCGGGGTTCCGCGACCGCTACTTTCTCCTGGCGCTCATCAATCCCGGCGGGCGGCAGTTCACCACGGTCACGGTGCAGCCCGGCCGTGCCGAGACGTACCAGGTGAAGGGGAAGGCGCTGGTCTCCCCGCGCGCGCCCGCCGTCACGGCGCTCCCGGTGGGGCCGGACGGCGCCTTCGCCATGCAGGCGTACCTGGGGCCGCTGGAGCACGGCCGGCTGGCCGCCGCGGGGCACGAGCTGGACGAGGTGAACCCCTACGGCTACCGCTGGCTGCGCCCGGTCGTGCGCCCCATCGCCGAGGTGGTCCTCTGGGTGCTCCGCGAGCTGCACGACAACCTGGGGCTGGCGTACGGCGCGGTGCTCATCCTCTTCGGCTTCATGGTGCGCCTGGTCACCTGGCCCCTGAACGCCAAGGCCGGCCGCGCGCAGATGAAGAGCATGGCCGTGCAGCCGCAGCTGCAGGCGCGGATGAAGGAGGTGCAGGAGAAGTACGCCAGCGATCCCACGCGGATGCAGAAGGAGATGATGGCCGTCTACGGCGAGCTGGGCGTCAGCCCGTTCTCCATGATGTCCGGGTGTCTCCCGCTCCTCATCCCCATGCCGGTGCTGATCACCCTGTTCTTCGTCTTCCAGGGGGCCATCGAGTTCCGCGGGGCGCGCTTCGCCTGGCTCCCGGACCTGTCGCTGACCGATCCGTGGCACATCCTCCCCATCTTCCTGATCGGGTCGATGTTCGCGCTGCAGTGGATCACCAGCAGGCTGAGCGGGATGGAGCAGAACGCCCAGACGCGGACCATGATGTACACCATGCCCATCATGATGGGGGTGTTCTTCTGGTGGATGCCGGCCGGGCTGAACCTGTACTACGCCGCCACCAACATTGCCTCGCTCCCGCAGCAGACGCTGCTGGCCATGGAGCGCCGCAGGGCCACGGAGAAGCACAAGGCCGAGGAGGCCGCCAAGAAGCCCCGCACCGCCCCCACCCGCTCCGGCAGCCGAGAGCAGCCCAAGCGCCGGCGGTAACCGCGGTGCCCAGGGCCCGGTGCCCGGTGCCCAGGTGACCAGAAACGCCCGCCCTTCACATCGAAGGGCGGGCGTTTCACGTGACACAGGTGCGATCCTCCACACCGGGCTTCGGAGATTCAGGTCGGGTCGGTTGATAGATCCAATCAACGATTTGAATTCCGAAAGGTGTCATTTCGAGGCCCGGCCGCGTTGCCATCGCGGCGCGCACCGGTGACGGCAGCGCCGTGAGAATCTAGCCGACGATGGGCGAGGCATGGGCGCGGCAGCGTAGAGATCGCCGCGCCCGCAACAGCCGAGGTCCACGATCGATCTGGTGTCGAGCCGCGAACTCCGCAGTCCGCACCGCGCATCATCCGCATCTGGTCCCCCGATCCGGCGCCGATTCGCAGTCCTCAGGTTGCCCCCCGTCCTTCCCTCCCCCATTCTCCCCGCATGTCCGCGCATCCCCTCGGCTCCGACACCATCGCCGCGATCGCGACGCCGCCCGGACGGGGCGCGGTGGCGCTGCTGCGCGTCTCCGGCCCCGGCGCGCTCGCGGTGCTCCGACGCCTCGCCTTGTCCCTCGAGGACGCGCCGGAGCCGCGGCGGCAGCGGTTGCTGGCGCTCCGGCACCCGGAGACGGGGGAGCTGCTGGACCGCGCGCTGGTCACCTGGTTCCCCGCCCCGGCGAGCTATACGGGCGAGGACACGGTGGAGATCGCCACGCACGGCGGCGTTCTCACGCCGCAGCTGGTGCTCGACGCGCTCCTGGCCGCCGGCGCCCGCGCCGCCGAGCCGGGCGAGTTCACCCGCCGCGCGTACCTCAACGGCAAGCTCGACCTCCTCCAGGCCGAGGCCGTGCTCGACCTGATCGACGGCCGCTCCCGCGCCCTTCACCGCGCCGCCGTTCACCAGATGGAGCGCGGCCTCTCCCGCCGCGTCGCCGAGCTGCGCGACGCCGTCATCGGCACCGAGGCGCTGATCGCCTACTCCATCGACTTCCCCGAGGAGGACGAGCCGCCCGTCCCGCCCGAGCGCGTCCGCGCCTCCGCCGGCGACATCCTCCATCGTCTCGATGCGCTCCTCGCCACCGCCCCCGAGGGCGAGCTCCTCCGCGACGGCGCGCTGACCGTGCTCGCCGGCCGGCCGAACTCCGGGAAGTCGTCTCTCTTCAACGCGCTCCTGGGCGTGGAGCGCGCCATCGTCACCGACGTCCCCGGCACCACGCGCGACGCGCTGGAGGCCTCCGTCACGCTGGACGGCTACCCCTTTCGCCTGGTGGACACCGCCGGCCTCCGCGAGACCGCCGACCGTGTGGAAGAGATCGGCATCGAGGTCGCGCGTCGCTACCTGGCCGCCGCGGACATCGTGCTCTTCTGCGTTGAGGCCGGCCGGGAGATGGACGGCGACGAGCGGAAGTTCGTCGGGGAGATCGGCCGCGCGCGCGTGATCATCGTCCGCACCAAGGCGGATCTGCATCGAGCCGCGCCGGAGGAGGATCCGGTAGATGACGCGCCATCGATCCGCGTCGCCTCGACGGATGCAGATCCGGTGGACGATACGCGATCGATGCTCGTCGCCTCGTTGGATGTGGATCCGGTGGATGACGCGCGATCGATCCGCGTTGCCTCGTCGGACGCAGATTCGGTGGAGGACACGCGATCGATGCTCGTCACCTCGTCGGATGCGGATCCGGTGGACGAGGCGCGATCGATCCGCGTCGCCGCGGCGGAGGGGGCGGGATTGACGGAGCTGCGGGATGCGCTGCTGGCGATGGCGTTCGGCGGGATCCTGGGAGAGCCGGGGGAGGCGCCGCTCGTCACCCGCGCCCGGCATGCCCGCGCCCTCCGCGCCGCTCGCGACGAGATCGCCGGCTTCCTGGAGGCGATGGAGCTGTCGATCCCCATGGAGCTCGCGGCCACCCACCTCCGCGCCGCCGCCGGCGCCCTGGAGGACCTGATCGGCGCCGTGTCGATCGAGGACGTGCTCGACCGGGTCTTCGGCCAGTTCTGCGTCGGCAAGTAGCAGCACGCCGATCGGGGGCACACTGCTCCCATCGTCCTCCGCTCCTCCGGCGTGGAGGGTCGAAAAGTAGAGAGGCACGGGCGATCGAATCGTCCGTGCCTCTCTTTTTCGATCGACGGCCGTCCAGGAGCCGGCGAGACGCCTCCAACCCGGTTTTCGGGAGATTGCCCGTAGAATACCCGGTCTAAATCGCGCTACAATCGATTTTGGGGTGGGGGGCGCACCGGAGACCCTCGCTCCGTGGCGTTCGTGCGCCACGCGCGGATTGTGAAAGCCGATTTTGTTCGGGAGAGCTTCGGAAAATTCAGCGAACGACGTCGAAGCCGCTCACGGAGGGGGAAAGCGACGCGGGGATGCGTTCGACCGCCGTCACCCGCGCGTGGGGCGGCCCCTCCAGCAGGAGCCGCTCCAGCGAGGCGAGCGCATCGTCCGATCCCCGCGCCTGAACCTCTACCGACCCGTCGTCCGTGTTCCGCACCGTCCCCACCACACCCAGCCGCGCGGCCTGGGAGCGGGTCCACCAGCGGAACCCCACTCCCTGCACGCGGCCCGTCACCCGGAACCCGGCCTCAGGCACCGGTCAGAAGTTTTCCTGGTGGCTCGGCGGGCGGTGCGTGCCCGTGGAAGCCATCCGGCCCGTCCCGGTGCCCGCGCGCCCCGCCGACGACGGACGCGACGCGCCGCCCATCGACCCGCCGGTGGAGCCGCCGCGGTTGGAGCCGCCCAGCCCCGGGATGTTCTGCATCACGTCGTTCACGACGCTGTCCTCCGCGCCCAGGTTGCGGAGGAAGCTGCGCGCCCCCTGCCCCAGCCCGGCCGTCACCCCCGCCATCAGCGCGTTGCGCAGCTCGCTGCGCGCCCGCGCCGACTTGCTCCCCGGAGCGGCGGAGCCACGCCCGCCGCCGGCGAGTAGGAAGCCCACCGCGAAGGCGATCCCCAGCGCCGGGAGCGGGTTCTCGCGCAGCTTGCCCAGCATGCCGCGCTCCTCCAGCGCCGTGGACGCGCGGTCCGACAGCCCGCTCACCCGGCTGCGGGCCTGCGACGCCAGGTCGCCCGCCTTCTCGCCCACGTTCCCCGCCACCGAGCGGGCCCTCTCGCCCAGGTTCCCCGCCGCGTCCGACACCGTGTCGGCCACGTCGCGCACCTTGCCGGCGGCGCGCTCGCGCGTCCCCTGCTGCGACTCCGGGGCGAAGGCGATCCCCGAGTGCACCTCCGCGGTCCCGGGCTGGTCGCCCATGGACATGGAGCGGGTGGTCCCCGCGTCCATCCCCGCCTGGTCGCGTCCGGTACCGCTCATGCCAGGTCCCGTCGAACCGAGCTCATCTCGCTCTGCAGCCATTGCTTGTCCTCCTTGAGAGTCGCGATCGTCTGCTCGGGCGCCAGGCTCTCCTGCTTCAGGTTGCCCAGCGCCTTCTTGGCCATGATCCCGCCGATGATCAGGAAGAGCGCGCCCACGATGAGCGCGCCCAGCCAGTACTCGTTCCAGAGCGCGTCGCCCAGGGCGATCACCAGGAAGGCCACCAGCACCAGCAGGCCCAGCAGGGCCAGCACGCCGCCGACGGCGATCATGGTGGCGTTGCGCGCCACCGTCTTCACGTTCTCCCTGATCTCGGCCTTCGCGAGGGCGACCTCCTGGCGGACCAGGGTCGCGCTGTCCTGCGCGAGCTGCCGGAAGAGATCGCCCAGAGGCGCCTCGCCGCCCGCCGAAGCGGGGGCGCGGCCATCGGCGGCTCTCACCGTCGGCGTGGTATCGAATCGGTCCGCCATCGTTGCCTCCCTTAGCGAAGAACCTTGCCCACCACCCAGCCGGCGCCCACCGCCAGAAGCACCGCGCCCAGCGGCTGCTCGCTCACGATGCGTCCGACCTCGCGCTGGAGCGTCTTGACGTCGTTGTCCCGGAGGAACTGCGCCACGGACTCCAGCGCGTCGGCCGCGCCCGAGGCCATGTTCCCGGCCTGCCGCCCGATCCCCTTCTGCGGGATCCGGCCGGCAAGCTGGTCGATCTGCCCGGCCGCGTTCTCGAGGGTGTCGGCCGCCTCGTCCAGCATCTGGTCGGCGCGCCCCGTGAGCTCCTCCAGGGTGTCGCCCAGGCCGCCGGTGCCGCCCAGCCGGTTGCTCTCGGTGGCCGTCCCGCTCCCGCCCAGCCCGAAGCTGGGGGTGTTGGCCGAGCCCGCCGTGGAGCCGCCCAGCCCGCCGCCCGTGGTCCCGCCGAGGCCGGAGCCGCCGGTGGTGCCGCCGAGCCCCGTGGAGCCCGCGCCCGTGGTGCCGCCCAGGCCGCTTCCGCCCGTCGTCCCGCCGAGACCACCCGTGCTTCCCAGCCCCGCGCCGCCGGTGGTCCCGCCGAGGCCGGAGCCTCCCGTGGATCCGCCCAGCCCGCTCCCAGTCGTGCCGCCCAGCCCGGAAGTGCTGCCGGCCGAGCTGCCGCCCAGCCCGCTTCCGGTGGTCCCGCCGGTTCCGCCGCCGGTACCTCCGGCGCCGTAATTGGGGTCTTGCATCTGGTTCCTCCCTGTCTCGGTTCCCGTCCTTGGGGACGGCCCGGGGGTGCAACGTGTGTGCCACCTTTTATTTCCAGACGCGGCGCGGCCTCCGGGTGCGTCCGTTCCCGGCTCCACCGCGGACCGTTGGTGCGAGACCGAGTGTAAGCTGTCGATCCCCATCTCCAGGTCCCTTTGCATCGAGGTTGATTCGATGGTGGGGGTTCCATCCGATGAGGTACATGCGCCGAAAGATGTTCCACGTGGAACACTCCACCGGTGGTCCGGTACTGAACGCCCCTTCGTCCGCACGTTATTATATAGGGCGAAATCTCCCGATCCGACTCGCGGGATCTCCCCGCGATCGACCCCGGCAGCAGCAGCGTAGACGATGGAGAACCGGTTCGACGTGATCGTGGTGGGTGGCGGGCACGCCGGCGTGGAGGCGGCCGGCGCGGCCGCGCGCGCCGGCGCGCGCACGCTGATGGTCACCGCCAACCTGGAAGCCATCGGCCAGATGAGCTGCAACCCCGCCATCGGAGGCGTGGCCAAGGGGACGGTGGTGCGCGAGGTGGATGCGCTGGGCGGCGTGATGGGCCTGGCCACCGACCGCGCGCGCATCCAGTTCCGCATGCTGAACCGCTCCAAGGGCCCCGCCGTCTGGGCGCCGCGGGTGCAGTGCGACCGCGGTCTCTACCCCCGCGCCGCCCGCTCGCTGCTGGAGCGCCACGAGAACCTGGAGTTCTTCCAGGGGATGGTGGGCTCGCTGATCATGGAGGGGAGCCGCGTCGCCGGCGTGCGCACGGAGAACGGATTCGAGTTCCGCGCGCGCGCCGTCGTCCTCACCGCAGGCACCTTCCTCCGCGGGAAGATCCACGTCGGCAAGGCGGCGGGGGTGCCGGCCGGGCGCGCGGGCGATCCGCCGTCCGTCCGCCTGGCGGAGCAGATGGAGGCGCTGGGGCTGGAGGTGGCGCGCTTCAAGACCGGAACCCCGCCCCGCATCGACGGCCGCTCGGTCGACTACTCGAAGACGGAGGTGCAGCCCGGGGAGGCGCCCGACTACCGCCTCTCCGTCTGGGAACGCGCATCGCTCCTCCCGCAGCTGCCGTGCTGGATCACCTGGACCGGCGAGCCGCTCCGCGACCTGGTCACGGACCACCTGAACGACTCGGCGCTGTACGGCGGCGAGATCTCCGGGCGGGGGCCGCGCTACTGCCCGTCCATCGAGGACAAGATCGTCAAGTTCCCCGATGCCGCGCGGCACCAGATCTTCCTGGAGCCGGAGGGACTGGAGACCACGGAGCTGTACGTGAACGGCCTCTCCACCTCCCTCCCCGCGGAGGTGCAGCTGCGGATGCTGCGCTCCATCCCGGGGCTGGAGAACGCGCGGATGACCAAGGTGGGGTACGCCATCGAGTACGACTACTATCCCCCCCACCAGCTGCGCCCCAACCTGGAGCTGAAGGCGCTGGACGGCCTCTTCCTGGCCGGGCAGGTGAACGGGACCACGGGGTACGAGGAGGCCGCCGGCCAGGGCGTCGTGGCCGGCGCCAACGCCGCCTTCGCCGCCTCCGGCCGCGAGCCGCTGGTGCTGGAGCGCGACCGCGCCTTCATCGGCGTGCTGGTGGACGACCTGGTGACGCGGGGGACGGACGAGCCGTACCGCCTCTTCACCTCGCGCGCGGAGTTCCGGCTGGTCCTCCGCCAGGACAACGCCCTCCAGCGCCTGGCTCCCCTGGCCGGCGAGCGCGGGCTGCTGACGGCGGCGCAGCGGGAGACGCTGGAGCGCCGGCTGGAGCAGGCCGCGCGGCTGGAGGAGTGGCTGCGCGCCACCAACGCCACCCCCGCGCAGGCCAACCCCCTGCTGGAGGCCGCCGGCTCACAGCCCATCCGCGAGCCCGTGCGGCTGGCGCAGCTCCTCAAGCGGCCGGGGGTGACCGCGGAGGCGCTCCTGTCGTCGGTGGGGGGCTCGGGGGAGGGGGAGAGCGAGGAGGAGCGCATCGCCGCCACCGAGGCGCTGGTGACGGTGGAGATGGAGATGAAGTACGAGGGCTACCTGGTGCGCGAGCGCGACCGCGCCGAGGCCCTCAAGCGCCAGGCCGACTTCGCGCTCCCGGCGGATCTCCCCTACCCCGAACTGGTGTCGCTCTCGTACGAGGCGCGCCAGAAGCTGGACCGCATCCGCCCGGCGACGCTGGCGCAGGCCGGCCGGGTTCCGGGCGTGAGCCCGAGCGATCTGCAGAACCTGGTGATGGAGGTGCGGAAGCGGAGGGAGCGGAAGGGGACAGGGGACGAGCTGAAGGGGACAGGGGACAGGGGGCAGGTTACAGCGGGAACGTGAGGCCGGCGGTGGTGGATGGGGACGGACGCCAGCGCAAACTGGAGTCGCATCGAGGTGTCGGGCGGGCGAAGGTGTTGCTGGCTGTCCCCTGTACCCTATCCCCTGTAACCTTCCTTTATTGTTCCACGTGGAACACTCCGCGCTCCGCTTTCTGGACGAACCCACGCGGCCGGGTTAGATTGCCCGGCACATCACACCCCACCACGCAACAGGACGGGCGCGTGTCGCGCATCATCGCCATCGCGAACCAGAAGGGCGGCGTCGGCAAGACCACCACGGCCATCAACCTGGGGGCGTGCCTGGCCGTGGCCGAGAAGAAGACGCTCGTCATCGACATGGACCCGCAGGGGAACGCCACCAGCGGGCTGGGCATCGACAAGGACGAGCTGGAGCGGTCCATCTACGACGTGCTTCTGGAGGGGGCGCAGGCGGGCGACGTCATCGTCCCCGAGGTGCACTTCCCCTACCTGGACGTGGTTCCCGCCACGCGCGACCTGGTGGGCGCCGAGGTGGAGCTGGTGGGCCGGCGCGGGCGCGAGACCATCCTTCGCGACGCGGTGGACTCGGTCCGCGACAAGTACGACTTCATCCTGATCGACTGCCCGCCGTCGCTGGGCCTGCTCACCCTCAACACCCTGGCCGCCGCCGACAGCGTGCTGATCCCCATCCAGTGCGAGTTCTACGCGCTGGAGGGGCTGTCGCAGCTGCTGAACACCGTCACCATCGTGCAGAAGAACCTGAACCAGGCGCTCCAGATCGAAGGGGTGCTGCTCACGATGTACGACGGCCGGCTGAACCTGTCGCGCCAGGTGGCCGAGGAGGCCAAGGAGTACTTCGGGCCCAAGGTGTACCGCACCACCATCCCCCGCAACGTCCGGATCGCCGAGGCGCCGTCGTTCGGGAAGCCCATCGTCCTGTACGACATCCTCTCGGTGGGGGCGAAGAGCTACCTGTCGCTGGCCAAGGAGGTGATCGCGCGCGGGAAGAAGGGGAGGGCCGCCGCGCACGAGGCGCCGCCGGA
>Ga0247770_1000335_pt1 | contig 46349 bp, 66 predicted proteins | sample UWRJL136409B6_FD_179943 | JGI IMG/M metagenome (GOLD analysis project Ga0247770, IMG submission 179943) | Plant litter microbial communities from Arlington Agricultural Research Station in Wisconsin, United States - UWRJ-L136-409B-6 | ecosystem: Environmental > Terrestrial > Plant litter >... | reverse complement strand
ACCGGGGCCAATACCAGCACCAGCGGGGGCAGCACCAGCGCTCCCGTCTTCGAGGCCCCTTGTTTGGCGTGACCCCACCATCCCGCAAACCCCACCCGCCAAAAATGCTTGACGAACAGCCCTACCGGAAGGGAGCAACATCGAACAAAGGCGACTCGGGAAAAAGGCGCCGTTGCCCGCAGATGATCGCACAATAGGTGCTATGCAGTCAGCTTTCCGAGGACAACAGCGCATTGTGCGCAATATGTTGGTCTGCTCCAGCGACAAACCGTCTTGTAACTGACATGCCATCCGAAAATCGCCCGCCGCTGGCAAAGAGCTGCGGTCGGGGCGGGGAGTTCGCCACCTCGTGCAAGCTGCCGGATTGGATGGCCTGGCTCATGGGCGCTTTCGCGACCGCAATTTCCCGATTTCGCCAGCACCCAAACGCCAGACCAGAACGCCGCTCCGTCCAAAACGCAGGCAAGATGTTTTGTTCATTTTTTTAGGGTAGCCTACATGAACCACCAAGCTCTTTTCTATCGGAAGACAAATTCTCAGCATAAGTAACCTCGAAATCATTGAACGGTTGCGGTTTTCGTCAGAAGCGTCGCAAACTGTTTCGTGGGCAGGCGTGGAGTCAACAAAGACACCCGCATGGCTCACTCAAATCTTTGCGTCTTTGTCATTCACCTCAATTCATTCACCTCAATTGCTTAAACAGACTGTGGGGGGGACAAACCGTCCTCGACACCCGCGGATTGGCTGGAAATCTGACACAAGGCACAATCTCATCGACGGTGATTGGTTCATACGTCGCGACGACGCCAGGCAAGCCACTTTTCCTCGTTCGCGCCACAACCCGTCGCCGAACGAGACTCAAATTCGGACAAGAGCAGCCCCATCATGCAAACCCGACCGATCTCCCTATTCAGAACAAAGACGCATTGCGAAAGCTTCTTGCAGAGGCCATAGAGCACAGGATGCTCGCCGCAACACCATTATCCCATCTCTGACCTTGTGTTCAGCGGCGAGTCTCTTCAGATCGTTCACCCCGAACGGTTTTTTTCTCCAAGATGTCATTTGATGTGTTGAGCGACGGAGGCTAAGCACAGTCATTTTACGAACCATTAGCGTTGGCGGGCGCCGACATAATGGCCCCGCGTTGCGCTCGCTCTGCCCCTCTGTCCCGGCTCTCCCAAAAAGCACTCGTCCCTCCATCAAACGTCAGCGGGCAGCGACATGCATTCCCGACGCATCGGACGCAACGAAACAACCCTTTGACAGCATCACCACAGTCCTTGCACCACAACCCGACGGGTTACACTGGTAAAAGTTGGCTTGTTTGAACCAACATACCAAGCGCTTTCGCATCATCGACTTTATTTTTTGGATTAACTACTTGATTGAGACAAACTCGCACCTCTACATCACCGCCCTCGTCCGACGCCCAGACCGCGTCATCGAGCCAATCTACCTGACCCAGAGACGCTTTACAAGGTCAAGACCCTCGGCGATCCGAGACACAGACCAAGATGCTCCTCAATATTGCTAATATTGCTCTGATGTTGTCGGCGGCAGCGGGCGTCGTCGGCAGGCCGCTGGACCATGTCACCGTCGTGGGTTACGCATTTTTACTTGCCTTACCTGATGCACATACTAATTCAAGCTAGGCGGGACAGGCCCGCAACGCAGATGGCGCCGTCGTCACCAATACCATCGCTACGGTCAATACCATGAACAATCTCGTCCCGAACTCAACCAAGGTAGGAGGAACAAGTATAACAGCAGCGAACCGAAAACGTCGCTGACAGCGCAACAGGAGACGGCTGCCGCCTATGTCCATACGCACAGAAAGGTCACGAACTGGTCCACGCTTGCCTCGTCCGCTCCCACCGATGAAACCATGAAGGGAGCCGGCGTCAATAACAGCGAACATGGAGGCGGTCGCGCTCCCGCCACCACGCCGGCTCCTCTTCGCATTGCCGTCCCCGAGGGGACGAAGGCGGTAAGTGCTCCCACCAGCACTACTCCAACCGTAAGCAATCCCACACTTGTGAGGACGCAGAGTGCTGACCTCAGAGTAGGGGCTCGTGACCATCACCCGTCCGGTCGGCGCCGCGCCGACTGAGACTTCGACCCAGGACAAAGTCAAGGGTACGTGACACCGCAGCGCGGTTTTCTTTCTCCAATCGTTCCGTATTTCCATCTCCCATCTCTTGCATTCTCAAGTAAGATTCTTCAAGTCGAGGCCGCTTTGTGACTGCGCTGGGCCATGGTTGTCATCCGGCTCGGTATGTCTTGTCTTGAAGTGGTTCGTAGATAGGGCATTTGTCTTCGGTGTACTTGCTGCATCGTTGTCATAGAAAGATGTCGTCGAGAGAGGCAAGTGCCGTGGTAGTCGTAACATGTAGGTCTGTCGAGGATGGTCGGAGGGTATGACGGTGCCGTGCGCGGCGTTGCAAGGCATCGTTCTTTGTTGCGTCGTCGTCGGTAAGGTACGGTCAAGACTCGACGCCTGCTATGGAGACAACAAGATCAGTGGGGGAAGTGACGGCAGCGTTGTCTGAAAGGACAAATCCTACCATACGATCTCACCCGCCATGAAGACACCATTCACAACGGGCAGAAGCAGAAAGTGCACTTGCTCCGAGAAGGCACTCAGCCGCATGGACGCAGACGCAGGAGCCTGTCCTGTATCCATCCCAGATGTCAACTTCCATGGCAGGACAGTCGAAGAGTGGTGTGCTCCTGAGCAGAAGTGGTGGAGAGGTTGAGGTGGCGGGTCCAATATGAGTTCTTTGTCTTGAGGCTCGGCCCGTGCCGAGCTTGCAGATCAGATTGCCGAACTTTAATTGACCAGTGGAATGTGCTGACATCATACCTCTAGTTTCCGAAAATATGAGTGGAGATGGCGACTCGCCACTTCACGAAACAGGTGGAGCGGCCGATCTAGACGCCGCAAGCTCGCGAGGGTTTCAGACGGTCCTCGACGTACTGCCGAGTTGGGGGAAGGACGCTCTCATCATCTGGGGCGCCATCTGGGCAGGGCTCTGGCTGATTTCCAGCATCCGCAATAATGGCTTCTGGCCCACCATCGACAGAATTGTTCAAGCCGCCAACCCCTTGCAATGGTTCCGCCAGGAAAATGCTCAAGATCCCACGCACGCTCCCGCGCCCGCTCCCATTGTCCTGAGAAATAACGAGGGCCAGAACGACCGTGGCGCCCAAGGACTAAGGGGGTATCGCAACCCGGAATATGCCGCCCGGAACGTCTTCGTGCAAAACGGAGACAACTTCAACTTCCGCGACGCGACCCCAGGAGAAGCCAGGGGCTTCGTTCAAGCCGTCCGCCTGAGCCGTGACAATAGCTCCGCAGGAGGCCAGGAGTTGGTTGACTCCCCGAGACACAGCATCCCCTTGGAGCCTGCTCCGGAGGGTGCTGCTTCTATTCCGGCCGAGCGTCCGTCTCAGGCCCAGAGCGTTTTATCCCAGGACGAAGTCACTGGAACCCAAGATCCCCAGGTGATGAGAGACTCGGCCCAGACTGAAGCCACTCCTCTCGACGTCCTTCATATCGATATTGATCAGGCTGAGGCTCCGTTTGCCGATGATGAGGGTCCTAACGATATCCGTTCGCTGTGATCGGTGCAGTCGACCCCGCTATTCAGGATTCCGGTGACAACGCGACGATTCGAGGTGTTTCTTGAAGTATCGAGGCATGCATGGCTGCGATTTTGGGTATCTGCTTTTGCGATTTGTTGACATTTGGAGCTTGTTGGCAACCTGGAGTTCGAAGAGAGCAAGGTTAATGACCTGTGCATAAGCATGAAGGAAGTAATCTCACCTGTAGATGATCGGACACCAATATTGGAAGAGTTTTCGCATTTGAATGTCAATATTCCACCTTTTTTCACCACGAAAGTCGCAGAGTGTTGTGACGATGGGCAGATGTTGGGGACCTGGACACCCCCCGCAGATCTGACGCCTCCATTCAATGAAGCTTCATTGAATTCATTTGATTGGTTGGTGCAAATGTCGCGTCGTCATTAGGCGCCTCTTATTGGCTCAGGGTCCACTTTTCGAAGCCAGACCCACTTCTCTGACACCACTATCGACGTCAAGTGTTGCTGGACAACAACTGGTTTGTTTAGCATTGAAAAAGGGGTCGGGTGACTGTTGAAATGCAAGCTACCTAAATTGGCAACATGTTGAGCGTTGCTTCTCTTCCTTAATGTTTTCGCGCCTGCGCTGACGGAACCCACTCGTTTTGGTGGGACCTCTCCGCTTGCGAGACAAGATCAGCACAAGACCCGCTTTGCGCCGCAGAAGCCAAGCCCCCTTGTTGAGCTTCGTGTCACAGAACTTGGTGCAAGATAACAGCGATCGGACTTCGAGAATGAAATCAAGGCATGTGTTTTCAAGACCACCTAACCTACCGACGCTGTTGTTCTTAACTTATGCGGCGTAAATATGTCAAATGCAATGTCATGCTCACAAAGAAAAACACAATGACTGAAATCCAACGCTATGACTCCGTTTGAGTCGACAATCGATCCTGAAGACCATTCGCCAAAACCCAAGACTCTGTATCCTCCACAGTGGTATTCTTACTTACTCGGTGGACTCCACTGTGACGCTCATTGTTTCCATAGCCAGCCATTTGCCTGTCCAACTCTTCCTGGAACCCGCTATTTGGACCATCCGAGTCTACATGTAGTATGGAGCTTGATCAATTTCTGGGACCACACCAGGAGACCAAAGGGCTTGGAGAAGGAAGAAAATGAAAGGGGCACGGCTTACTCTTCTCTGCTTCCCAGCACCGCCCCTTAATACATGTAACCAATCCTGAACATTTGATCCTGCACCCAAAATCTATTCTTGCACTTTTTACCATTCTTAAACTCCGTGCAAACCTCCGCTGCGAGGATATATATCCCGGGCAAGATATGGTCGCTGACGCAAGCCTCATCCCAGGTGAATTCATGAATTCAGATCCATGCTCCTTCTTGAACTCGGACTTAACTTCTCCTCTGATGGCCGTTCGGGGAACTCCCAGTTGTGAACCATGTCTTCATCAGGGTAGTAGTCACTGTTGTGGATGAAGCGCAGCTTTCCCGTGACATTGGGGCTAGCAGGAATCTTGGCGATACCTAGGTCGACGCGAAGGACCGGGGCTGGTGTCAGTTTTCGGTTTCTTCTAACATCGCTCTGCGTCTCAGGCCAGGCCTCAAATTTTCCATTGAGTTCGCCGTAGATCTTGTGTTCGAATTTGTCCTCGTTGCTAGGAGACGTCGGCATGATGAAGAATTGTTGAGTTTAAAGTCAGTTCTTCGGAAGGGAGTGAAGGTGATTGGATCGTCAAGTTGCAGAGCGTTTATCGGTTGCGTGAAGGGGATTGCTGTGTTCTTCCAGGAGGAGGCAAGAGAAGGGGTAAACCGTCTTTAATTATACCTAGAAGAACAACGGGAGTGACGAATCTCCATTAGGGCATTGTGGCGCATCGTGACTAACAAACTGACCCGTGCCTCTGTCCCATCACCTTCCGTGAGAGGGCAACGCAAGTGTTTGCGCGTGTATCATGATCATCCGAACATTACACTCCCAAATCACGCTATAGTGCCCCATTTTCCAGCCTATGACTGTGGTGACGGACATTGAGAATTGGTATGGCAGAAACGGGAAACAGACGCCTGGCCATGCTCAACGGTCTAGCCGCAGTGACTAACCCTACCAGTTTGGATGGCGGAAGTATACCATCAACTGGAGACGTCATGATAGAACATGGCAGCGGTTGAGTCATTGTGCCTTCGTCACCTCCACAGGCTTCAGTCAGGAGGCGTCTCTTGCAATCGAAAGGTGACAACCTCGACATCAGCCAAGAGCGTGGAGGTGAAGCGGGCAATTCATGGCGTATCTGTTTCTGGGAAAATGTCTACCAGAACTGCCCCGGCCCGCGGAAAGTGGTGCCGCAACGGGGGGAGGTCGATCGACAGCCAGGACGCCAAAGGGGTAAAGCTTCAATAATAGTACTTCCTGCTAAGTAAGTATCCTAAACCAACCTCGAAAGCACCAACTCAGGCCAGTGCCCTCTCAAATCCAACCTCCTACTCCACCTGTACATATTACTATCATCCTCCTCAAGAGGCCTAAACGCATCAGCATCAAACAGCCAAAGGCCCACGGCCGGTCTCGCGGACCTCTCCAGCTCCTCTTCCGTCTCGACCGGCACTGTCTTCCCTGCTATCTCTATCCATAGCCGCCGCTAAGCTTAAGTCCACAGCCAGCCTTCGTGCTCTTCTCGTAGAAACGCCACTACAGTTTTTACGTCGACAATGGGTGGTTGATAGGAGGGCAGGTCGTACGCAAACAACACCTTCTCCCTCAGCCTCTCCTTTAGCGGGGTTTTACATTCTTCTTCGTCTTCACCCTTGTTTTGGCCTTCGAGAGAATAATGTAGCAAGACCTCCTGCATCTGCTCACGCATGCCGCACGGGTCTTGCCACGCAAGGACGCACTCCAAATCAGCCTCAACTTGAACTTTTAGCGCGGGTCCACGAGTTTCATTGTCGCCCAATGGTCGATTCTAGCTGCCCGATTTGTATCTGTCGCATACTAACTGATTAGCACACATGGCTGCAGTCTACTGGGTTTCATTTCTTTCATTGAACAGGGCGCAAGGTCCAAGGTTTTCTGCTATATAACGCTGGGGGAAGCCATCTATTTCACCACCTTTCTTTTCACCAGCTATCCCGTCGCCTTTGGAATCTTATTGAAGAAGTGCCATAGAGTTGCGGAGGCTAAGAGCCACGAAAGGAAGCCGCCCAAGGAACGCCCCAATCCCATAACTCCGCCGATTCGGGATGGTGGACACAGTGGCAACCTTCACGGGTGCAGCCCTCCCTCCCCCGTGTCGGACCAACCGTCACCGGAACCCAAAATAGCTTTTGCTAGTTGGTCGACTAAAACTACGCGGGTGACCATCTTGTTTGCCACCACACCTTGCGCCGCAGACCATCGGTTACATGTAGAACAAGCGTAACCTACGCAGCTCCATAGAACGAGAAATCTCGGGCATAGCTGGACTCTGGTGCATCAAGTTGCGCGATCTTTCAACACGTCCAAAGCTTGGAACTTGTGCAGCAGCAAACTCATATGCGCCTCGCCTTTCCCAATGCGGAGCTCCGACCCTGACAACAGTGAGGAGCACTAAGTTTGATCGAGAGGGGGTGATCCCAAACGCCCCAGCAATCCCCTATCACTACGGATTATTCTTCGATGAACCGGGCACTGTCAAGCTACGTATCAGGGTAAACAAACACAACAGCTAGGCAAATTATCAAATGTTCTTTAATAAGCGAACTTTAACACACTGTTCAACTGCTCTAAGTTTAAGAAGCGTAAGTAACCCCACACGGGTAAACGTTGCTGCCATACGGGAAACTGGTCAATGGTACATTGGGAATGGGAAAAGTCTTGTCTGGCAGGAGCCGCAGCGCCCCCTGTGTTGGGTTCTAGATATTACAGAACGATCACGCACTTAATACCTAGGTGGCGCCCTGTTAAGAGCTTTAGCAATTTCTGGATTGCAATACCATGCTATAGTACCATGGATAATAGAAGGTAATTAGAAGACATGAAGGAGATATGGTAATGTCTCAAGAACTCGAGCACTTGGGAATAATTTCTGCTGGATTGTCCACTTCGGAACCCTGCTTAACTAACCCCCGCTGCCAAGAGGTTAGAGACTGGTTGCTTGAGGTTGTTAGGCAACCACGCTGAAGCACGAAACCCCACTTTACTCAACGTCAATCTTACTCCTTCCTGGCTCTTTTCCAACCTTCCAATCAATCCGCCATTAACTGCGCAACCACACACACACACACGCAATCTCGACCCAAAATGGCCAACCACGACCCCTCAGCCCAGACTGGGCTCGATGTCCGACGGAGAAGCACAGGCGGCCGCGCGCCCTGCCGCTGCATCACGCGTGAGATCCCATTCCAGGCGCACGATGGTAGTCCCGCCATAATGGTCTTTGACTTTCACGTCTCCGTGGACCCCTTTGAACCGCCACTCCCAGCACTACCTGACCTCTACAGCTTCGCGCTCTACGTCACCGGCCCCGGCGCCAGTCCCACCACCTTTAACAGCGCCGAGGTCTACAGAGTCGCAATCCAGGGCGCCTTCACCTACGTCGAGCCCGTGCGGCTGGACGTCTACTTCCTCCCCGGCGCGTCGGTAGATGTGTGCATGGTGCACTATGCCGCCGAGAAGGTGCACCGGGGGACCTATGCACGGCAGGTCCAGGCTGTCGAGCGTGAGGATCCGCCTGCGAACGCGGGCGGGCTACCGGGCTTGGTGCCGTCGTATTTGAATCTGCCGTCCTGGTGGCATCATGACGTGCTATTGGTGAGCGGCAAGGACTGGAAGGCTGAAGGGATGTTGTTTGTGCAGTTCAATCGGGCCGAACGCGAGGAGTGCCATCCGTACGAGGACGAGCTGGACGATCACCCGCGCATCATGGTGCGTAGGTATCCAGTCGGTCAGGACAATGGGTATAGTGCTGGGACGATCGAGCGATGTGTCGATGAGATCAAGTCGGTGGAGGAAGTGCGCGGCCTGATTGCCGTGGCAGCGGAGTTGGGGTACACAACCTGGTAAACTGCTTCGAGTATTTTTAGAAATCTTTGCCATCTACTTTTGATTCGGCCAAGTCAGCGCGAGCTGCTGAGACGGGCAATGAACCTTCGACGACAAAGCTGAAGATCACGAAATTGCTGGCAACACGGAGGGAAGATACACGAGTTACCCATGTGTCCAGGTGGGACGGTTCGAGCTATTTTCACAAACTTAAAGACCTTTTTTAACCGCCGCGACTAATCTTTAACAAGCCTATTCATCACCCAGCTCATCTTAAGCGCGGCAAACTTCCTGATCACTTGTGGCCTGACGAGGTGTAAAAATTTCATTTACGGTAAGGAGCACGCCTGTGGTAATGTCGGAGAATTTTATACTAGTTAAGTTAAACCCGAGATGGGGGTTTCTGGTTCTGACATTAACAATTGGTTGAAGATGCTTTTGCAGTTTGTTAGGTTGTAGGTTATAGACTTAGCTGATACTATGTCTGTCGATCTTAAGCTATCATGTAAAGCCGTGTTCTCTACTGTTTGTAGGTTGCAGCTGAGGTGCGATGAACTGATATTTTAATTAAAAACATGCGTGCAGTTACATTCGGGTACGCGGTGAGTTCCTTGGTCTACTTGTGACACGGAGAAGCGTTCTTGCGTAATGCCCCTGAACCTAACCCTGACCGTAACGTTTGGAAATTGAGACAGTCACAGCTATCACGGTTAAAAACCTTGAGTTGGGTAAAATTATAGCTTTTCTTACCCAGCTTTAGGTAAAGTGCATTCAATCGTACCTACCTAATGATCGAAGATGGTGACGTTGATTTGTCACATCAGAGACAGCCCACCACCACGTGTCGTGTAAGTGGCGTGACTTCCCAACTCTAATGTTCATAAACACCACACCACCCGCACCCTCCCCCTTCACACACGCAATGTCTCACTTCTCCTAACCAACATTCAAATTGACAAAAAAGAAAGTTCATTTTAACTTATAGTCACATATCATGGCCACTCCCACAATCTCTACCCCAAACATGCCCCCCGTCCCCTCCACCATGCGCGCCTGGCAATACACCTCCACCACCCCAACCCTCGAGTCCAACCTCACCCTCCGCACCTCCCTCCCTCTCCCCACGCTCTCCTCCTCCGATCCCAGCCATCGCCTTCTCATCCGCGTCATCTCTGCCTCCCTCAATCCCATCGACTACAAAAAGCCCGAAATCCCCCTCTTCGGCCGCTTCCTCATCCCCCGCCCAGCCATCCCCGGCTCCGATTTCTGTGGTCGCATCGTTCGTCTCAGCTCTCCGGATATAACCGCCTTTCACATCAACGATCTCGTCTTCGGCCGTCTCGACCCAACAACAAACGGCACTCTCGCCGAGTACATCGCCGCTCCAGTCACAGCCTGCGCGGTATTACCGCCGGGGGTACCCCCCTCCCTCGCCGCAGCGATGCCAACGGCGGGTTTGACAGAGTACAAGGCAATGCAGGGCGCGAAACTCAAATCAGGAGACAAGGTCGTCATCAACGGGGGAGCGGGCGGGACGGGGACGATGGGGATTCAGATTGCGAAGGCGATGGGGTGCCATGTTACGACGAGTTGTTCGACGGGGAAGGTGGAGCTATGCAAGAGGATGGGGGCGGATGAGGTGGTTGATTATACGAAAGAGGATGTGGTGAGTGTTTTGGAAGGGCAGGGGCGGGTTTTTAGTGTTGTGGTGGATAATGTTGGGGGAATGGGCGGCGGGTTGTATCGCAACGCGGGCAGGTTTTTGGAGCCGGGGGGGAGGTTTGTTCAGGTTGGGTTGCCGAGTGGGGTGAAAGGGGTGCTGGTGCTGGTGGGGAGGATGGTGTTATCGATGTGGAGGTTGTCAGGCTTCGGGGGAGGGGATGGCAAGTTTCGGATGTTCGATATTAAGGGCGTTGGTGAGGAGTTGGTGACACTTGGGGAGTGGATGGCGGAGGGGAGAGCGAAACCTCATGTTGAGATGATGTATGAGTTTGAGAGGGCCCCGGAGGCATTTGCGAAGTTGAGGGAGGGGCATTGTGAAGGGAAGCTTGTGGTTCGTGTTGGGGATGAAGATTGATGTGGATTTTAATGTCTCCAGAGCAATTGAGGTCGTCTGCTTCCATGGCTCGCAGTCGCCTTTGCCACGCCTGCCGGGTCGGGACAGAGGATATGGGTACTCACAAGAACCCGATTGGTGTATTGGAATTTGACGAATCGCGCGACGTTGCAGGGAGGAAGAGGCTGTGGGAAGCTTGCCGGTCCTGCGATGGGAATGGTCGGTAGCAGTTTCGGAAATTTATCGTGGCTGCGAGCAAAGCCAAAGGAAAAAAAGAGCCACAGACATCAATGCCATAACCCGGCAAGGCCGGCAGCAGTGGAAGCGGGGCCGCAGAAAGCTTAAACTTCGCAGCATGCCAGGAGCTAGCCCCGGGAAGGTGCAAAATACCCGAAGAGAATCCACTTCTGACGCAAACCATCTGGACGGCGCCTTGGATCCGAAGGTGTCCAAGGCAGACAGGAAGGAGCTGAGTCCTGACGAATGTCTCGGATCGTGTGTATTCCAGCTTCGTTATTTGCGACCAATCTGGGCTCCCGAAATTTCCCTTTTCGTTCACCGTCTCGAGCTGGGCCGAGCTGTAGCCGATTTGCCTCGTGCTTTACCTGATTCTCCCGGGGGAAGTACTTTCCCCGAACCAACGAAACCCCTACGATGACAGAGCTTCACCAGTCGCACACGGTGGTGTTGCTTCCAAGACCGGGGGAATGATTCTCCGTGTTTGCAGAACACATCTTAGTAATAACTTGCTCTGCCTGCGCCCTACAATGCACGTCCCCTAACTTCCGGCCAGCTTCGGAATTAAGGGGGTTTGGCGCCCGGGTCAATCCGAGAGGAGCGTGTAAACAAACCACGAAGCCTACAGACCCCGGGATCCAGATGGCCCGCGAATGCATTCCTCCGAACGGGACCGGAACGACGTTACAAATTAGCGGGCCTTCTCCCTTTCACAGCCAACCCATCAATCGGTCGATGAGACGCCCACAAAAACATGACGGTATAAAGACACACTGTCTCTCCCCTTTCATCATAATTACCTAACTAAAATATCAACCCGAACGCATCAACGAGCCACCAACCCATCATCCTTCATTATAGTCCAACCTCCCCCGTCCCTCAAAATGTCCACCCCAACCCCCACCCGCACCAAAACGCACCTCCGCATCGGCGTCATGCTAGAAGAAGTCCAACTCTCCGACATAGTCGGCATCGATATAATCGGCAACCTCGCGAACCCCTACGTCTCCGGAGTCGCCTCCTTGGACCCCCAATACACCAAATGGACCCCCTACGCCCTCAGCCTCCAATTCTTCTACATCTCCTCCACCCTTTCCCCAGCCCGTACGACACCCCTCCAGACAGTCCCCTCCAACCCCTCCGACCTCCTAACGGGCTCTAGCTTCCAGTTCGTTCCCAACACCACCTACGACACGTGCCCGCGTGATCTGGACATCCTCCTCATTGGAGGGCCGTTCCCCAGCCACCGGCCCCCTGCAGCTGACAAGTTCATGAAGGAGGCATGGACCAAGACACCCGTTTTCATGACGACTTGTGTCGGGTCGCTTTGGTTGGCTAGCACGGGGTTGTTGGAGGGGAAGACGTGCACTACGAATAAGGAGTTCCTGTACCTGGCCAAGGAGATGCATCCTGGTACGAAGTGGCTGCGGCAGCGGTGGGTTGTGGAGGAGAAGGAATATGAGGGGGACGATGGGCACAAGGGGGAGTTGTGGACTGCTGGTGGTGCTGGGGCTGGTGAGTTTTCTAGAATGTCGCACAGGTACTTGATGCTGACGTTGAATTTGCACAGGCATTGACATGATTGCTCACTATTGCCAGCAGAGGTTTGGGCACGAATTTGTCGACACGCTTTCTTTGCAGATGCTGGAGCTCAACCCTGGCGGCAAGGCCAGTCAGTTTTATGACTAAAGTGTATGAAGGGGACTTTGTTGGACAAGTAAATTACAGCCTGGTAATCTGCAACGAATCTAGGCACAAAAAGAATTTCCTTCTCGTTCGTAGTCCTGAGCTGGGGTAAGCTACGGAGAGCTGCGCCCAATTTGTCCCCCATATAATCCCACTTAACCATGTACCAGCCATTCTTCTGTTTGGTCTGTTTTAGCGAGTTCAAGTTGTCAAAAATCACATGGAAAGGTGCTCCTCTCAGTTTTGGGAATTATCGTGCGTGCAGCTACGCAAAGCCCAAGGGGAAAAAGCCACAGACATCAATGCCAAAACCGGCACCAGAAAAACAACAAACCTAACCTTAATATTGCATCACCGGCGATGACGGCCGTCGAGTCACCAGCGGTAACGGTCACATCAACAAGAAAACTCTTGCTGGCCGAATCTCCTCTCAATAAAAGAGCCCGGAACAAGGGAAGCTTTCGACAGCATCCAATACCTAGGTAACTGCATCCTCTTCGTTGTAACGTGATGCCGGGTCTACCCCACTGGCTGGCAAACTGCAGCTGGACGTGGTGGAAGACCCACTCCACATTTCGCTAATCGTCAGACTGGCTTGACTTCTCCACTTTGATCCCAAGCTGTAGGCCTCAGGGTATTGGGAGGTGTTTGCTCTTGCCGTGGCTATAAATTCTTCGCAAAATATCATGCGCATTCTCAGATTCTTCTTCTTTCATCATCACTTCCCAGCCAACCACGGAGAGGCATTTCTGCTGCCTCATCACGCGATGGCTGATGAGTACAACTTCATCATGGACCCCTCTGGGGATGTTCTTCTTACCCGCTGTTATATTGACGTGCATTAGGGTGAAGATGGCTTCCCGAGTTACAACATTGAATTCAGGGACTGACTGCTCACTGCATTCCACTGAAGGATTCAGCGGGTGTCGACACGGACAAATCCTCCAGGTATTTGGGTGACCCTCGGTAACCCCCAACTCGTATAGAGGGACTCACCGCTGCCTTACCGGGTAAACCGCATGCAAGGTTCTGCGTCTGCAGTGGGATTGGCTCAGACGCCAGCTTATTACCCGGTTAATAGCACGCGTGGCGCGTGTACGAGAAGCTCTTCGAAGCACGTTTGACCTCGACTTGAGTCTCTTGAAAAGTATAAGACGAAGAGTTTTCTTACCGCTCATCAACTTCAAGAACCATCAGCTTCAACTTTAGCTTCAAGACTCACTGAGATTTATCATAATTTTTAATTCCTACCTTGACTCACCGAGATTAAAATGCTTTCCCTCCTCTTCACCGCCGCCCTGGCAACCGCCGCCCCCCTCCAGGCCACCCGCCAGAAGACCCCCAACGACTACCCCCCACGCATCTACGGCGACGCCTTCACCCTCATCGCCAACGTCACCTCCGCCACCACCGCTGCCAACCCCCCCATCAACCACTGGGCCCTCACCGTCGAGCGCATCGGCGCCACCCAGTACGCCGCCGTGCTCGCGCCCTCCGCCAGTGTTGTCCTCTTCCTCAACGGCACCACCAGCGACATCTCGGCCGAAAACACGGCCATCTACGCACCCCCTCTCGACACAGGCATCCGCCCCGTCCCGCTAGGCATGCAATTCAGGACGACCTCCGGCTCTGGCCTCGGCACGGTGGGCATCAGCTACGGCTACGGCGACACGGGCGCGGGCATCGGCATCGGCCTGCGCGATCCGTACGCCCGTCTGTTTGCGCCTGCCGGGCTCCACGCCGATACGTTTGTCGTATGCAAGCAGGAGAACCCGGCATATGGGCGTCCTGAGTACCCTGTGCTTTTCCACCAGGGGACTTCGGCGCTGCCCGAGAATTGCGTGGCGGTTGCGTTGCTGGCGCAGTGTGCGCCGCTTCCGCGGCTGGTGGGAGAGAAGGAGCTGAATCTGGTCAGGCCGGGAGTTGGGTGCTATGAGGATGTCAAGGCTATTGACTGGAGCAAGTGGTAGAGGTGGTTGAGACTGAGGTGTAGGAGTGATACTTTGGTGGGTTCCTGGCGGAGAAGCGGGCGACTTTGACAGATGTGTATTGGTTTGCATTGGCATATCCTGGACTTCATTCCGTGGTTTCTGGCCCCTAGTAATACGAATAATCAACACTATTTCCCAGAGTGGGGCACATTTTGGGCCATCTTTATATAGGACCATCTCTAGGCCCTCTCGGCTCGAGTTAGCTTGCCGAAAATCGCGGTTAGGGTAGAGAGTCTATTGTAGTATAAAGACCGGCCTTGGCCATTTATGTTGTGATTGTTTTCATGACCTTCATCCATCGTGTCATTCGACAACAAGACAATCTAAGATAAAGCTCTTCACTTGGTAGTAGCGTCGGGGAGAAAGGGTGGGTTCCATTGGCCCCGCTATATTTCACCCATTTCAGAGCCAGTTTCGCCCGAAAGCTTCCTCATTCAACCGTCGTTCTTTCAACGGTGCATCCAAACACAAAGCCCGTCATCCCACGCTCCCCTCAACTTAACATAAAACCTGGGAGAATCAGGTTCGCGTCCGCCTTCAGCATTCTTCCTGCAAACAGCTAGTCAACCGCGGCGACCGACGCAGACCGCGCCGCAGCACGGCATGCGCAATCCCCAAAGTGCCCGGGCTAGGGTTTTGGGGGCCGGCCTTGGCGGTGACAATGGTACCCCATCGAGCATGATTGATTCCGCCATAACCGAAGATGGCAGCGCTGGCTGAAGATAACACATCCATTAAATGTCGTATTTCCAATAGTAACCTGAGATGCGAAGCAACTTTTCTCCCGTGTTCGATGTGATGCATACAAGCACTGAATCATGGAAGACGAAATAAAACGGCGACGGAGGCTGGCCTTTGGCCCTTTGAAGGTTGTCGTCGCCATCAGAATCCGCGATTTTGAAGACAAGGCTCTAGCTCGCAGTCGCCATGATGCCCAGCACACTGCAGTGCCTGCAATGGGATGCAGCGTTGGGGTAGACCCGCTAGGTGGTGGGGTCCTCCGGTTGCAAGTGGTCACGAACTTGGCTTTGCAGCCTGCTGCATCGCATCCTGCAAGCATTTGAAGGCCGGGCAGCTCCCCTCACCGCTCCCACGACGTGAAAGGGTGTTTGCTCGGGTAGCTGGGTACCAAACACCTTTTTGCCGTTTCAACTGCTAGTTCTGTCGCTGCCGTCAACCCGAGTCCCTATGGCGGACCCATTTCAATTCTTTGGGCTATCTTGTCCCAGTGGAGGCAGTTTTTACATCTGCCAGCACAATGCCACCGAGTTCATCGGCTGCTGTACTACGAACTCATGCACACCCGAGGCCAACGGGTATTGTTCGGCGGCTAACCTGCGGACGTCTTCCTTCTCGGGCGACAAATACACAGAGCTGGCCAAGCAGGACTGCGATGACGCTCTGAGCATCAACATATGGTGGACCTGCAAGGACAACCGCCCCCGTTTATGGGGCGCTGCGCCAGAAATCCGTGCGCCGAAGGACAGTGCGCTCGGAGCGACCTGCGACCGGCGAAGCTGAGCGGTGATCTTTGAGCTAAGGGCGTCGTTCCTTCAGCCGCCGGGTGCGACGGTGACGTCGGCTAGCGCGGCTGCTAGTGCAACAGAATCTAGTGCAACAGAATCCAATGGTGCGGCAGCAGCACAGTCCAAGAGCCTCTCCTCGGGGGCGATTGGAGGCATCGTCGTAGGAGGGGTCGTCTTCATCATCGCCGGTATTGCTTTCTTTTTATACAAGTGTGGCTGGAGGGCGGCGCGGGTCAAGAAGGAAGGGGTTTCACCCACACCTGCGGCCGCCGGCATGTATCATGGCGTGGTTCCTCCTGGGCAACCTTCACCCGGTCTGACGGTTAAGGCTGGTGACTACCGAGGTCAGTCGAACTGCATGGTGTGCATGGAACGGTTACTCACAGATGATTCAGGATCGTATCTTAGCGGACAAACATATTACCAGGGGCAGCATGGCTCGCCTGAGCCAGACATGCAGCACTCCCTAGGCTACGACACAAACCATTTCCACTCACAGCATTCCACACCACCCACCCACAGCTACTACGGACACCTCTCCCACGGTAGTCACGGCAGTTACGCTCCCGCACAACCCGTGGAGCTTCCCCTCAGTTACCTGGCCCTACAAGAGATGCCCGCGTCCCCAAGCCCAGGGGTAGCACAGTTTTCAGCGCAGATGGGACTCGGACAGGACCAACGGCTACCGACGTCGTTAGACCTCACAGCAGTATCACCTTCTACCACGCCAATGTCATCCCCACGATTTCCCGACGAGGCGGCCTTTTCACAACAACCACCAGGCAGTAGCGGCAACTATTACTACCAAGGCGGCGGTAGGAGCTACGGGCGATAGGTGATAGGAAGATGGCTGGCATCTACGGCGTTAGTTATACCCCAGGAGTAGATACAATTCACTTTTATGAGGGCTCCATATTATTGGTAAATTTTTATTCTTCAGTCAAATCAACACCCTTGCATCGTAACGCAGCAGAAGTGACAGGCCCCTTAACCAGCGATTGTTGGATGGAGCTACCTCCATGAAATCTGCACCCAGTATGGGTGGCTTTGATCAAAGAGGGCGCTTTCCCCAGAGGTTGAAGAGGAATGGAAAGGCAGAGTTTCTTGCAGGGCAGATGAAGGGTTGTTTCGGTTTGCCGGTTTCGAAGAAGACTTGGGAGAGGGTGTGCGGTATGGTGCATTTCAGTCAGAGCTGTGGAAGGAGGGGATGGACGCCGGGCCAGTACTGCACCAGAGTGGCTTCGTTTAGACACAAAGGCCTCACCGAGCTGAGATATTTTCTATCACAAGAACTAGAACAAAAACGCCCTTCCCACGCTAGGCACTCCCGCCTGCTCCCACGCCTTCAGGGACCCAGCACCTCTCGCCAATCCAATACGAAAGTAAGAACAGCTCGGATCCGGAAGTGACCAGTCGCTCTTAAAGGTCTCGGGGTTCCCAAGAATCTGATCCTCCGAAGTTTGCTGTTGGTACTGCCTTGCCAGGGTGACAAGATTGACCTCCTCGGGGGTCGACAGCAGTCGCCCCAGGATACACACCGTCTCCATGCAAAGGATCGTCATGCCCTCACCTTCCCATCGCCCTGCCAGGATCAGTGCGTACGAGTCGCCGTTTCCGTTATGGAACTTCGTTTCGTCCTCCTCGATATCAATATGGAATTTGAGATTCTCCGAGGCAAAGTCGCGAATGGGATATGCAGGCTGCCATTGCCCGCTCTCAGTATCGCGCGTGATGGGGACAACTCCTGTGACCAGAAACATTGGGGCGAGCAAGACCGGCCCCATAACGTTACTCTGATCCGCAGGAATCCTGCCCACGCCGACCACTGTGCCTATTGTGGATACAGCGTCTCGCCCACGAGTGGCAGGGTGTGACGGCGCGGCGCCTAGAGGATGACGGTGAAAGTAATTGATGGGGCCCGAAACGCTCATCCACGACCAAGATGGTGCATAAGGTGCTGAGAAACGGCCACGCGGAGACTGCCCGGGGACACGGCCGTCCCGGTCGATATGCCAGAGCAATTGGAACGATATGTCTTCGTAGAATAGGCCACAGAAGAAGGTATCGGTGGTGCATCGTTCGATGTATCTCGCGAGCCCTGACAAAGCGGCAATACGATCCCGCTCCTTCGTCAGATTGCGACGGGTGTAGTCCATGACCATGGCTGGCCAACGCAGGGAAAACCTGCCCGTCATCTGTGGCTTATCCTCGTCCCTGATCGTACCCGGGCTTCGGCGGAAGGGGTGCGGCTGCGGAAGGGACGGGCGAATCCGGCACTCGCACCGTGAACAGGACGAACACGTCCATGCGAGTTCCTCTTTGCGAAAGTGCAGGATGCGTGGCGATAACTGGTCTTCCTGCAGCACCCAGGCCCGGGAGCGTAAGTGAGGTGGCTCGGGTTCGAAAAGAGAGTGGACAAACTCGCCTGCGTCTCTGGGATCGATTTTCCGACCTCTGGCATAAACGGTAGTGGTTGACCCATTTGGTGCGGGAGCGGCAATCTCCACGACGCGCTGTCGGGGCGCGCGGCCGGCACGGTTCGGGAACAGACCGCCGGCCATGTCGGATGAGGATGCGGCCGAGAGCGTCACGGTTGCGCTGTTGTAGACGGTGCTCATTCTGGGAGCCTCCCGCTGCCAGTCCGAGGGGTCATCCTCGTCTTGCAGGATGCAAAGGCTGTCAATCCAGAGGTACGGGATGCCCAGCCGACGCGTGAAGCTGATCGCCTCCCTGAAGGTTTTCGACGCAGGGTTGAGATGAAGTCGTTCCTGCAAAGCCTCGAGATTGGACGAAAGAAGAACGACTGGATGCACCCCTCCCCAACAGTGCGAGAGCGCCGCGTACTCGCCTCTTTCGCCAGGCTCGGTCACGATGATGCGTGTTTCCTCATCGCACGAGCCAACAGCCACGACCCGGGTTGGTAGCTTTGGGACATCTGGTCGCTGGCACTCTGAATGCAACGAGAGACAGCCGTGCAGCCATTTTCGAGCGAGGGACACGCATTCGTCCGCGGAAGAATCTGCCGAGACGTGCCTGGCGGGGCCAACTCCTGGCCAGACGGAAGGAGCGCCCAAGATAGTGTAAAACTCTACCACCATCGGTTGGTTTTTGTCCTTCCCAACAATGCTGACAATGAGAGAGACATCCACCGAAAGGATCAGCTGGTCGGCAATTTCAGCCGCGTCGGGAACAAAGCTCAAAACGCCAGCTTTCACGACGGTGCACAACTCGCAGCCATCCTCGACGGCTTGCTGAAGCTGCGCCCACGCCAATTCCAAGTTGCACTCTTCCAATTCTCCACATGCGACACAAGACTTCTTTTTGACGTCCATGGTACCGGTAGCTCCTCGATTCGAGATGAAGCGCAGGCCGTCAAACGATGAATCGCTTCTCCCGCAACCAGGCATGCGAGCCACGAAATTGAGTCAGACGGTGATGGGGCCCCGAGCCCGTCACGTGGCAGACCAGGCACATCTTTTGTTGGGGTCTCGATCAGGGGGCAATGTAACCCTACGCATGCCGGCCTAAAATCTCCCCGAGCCCGGATTCCGCTCACCACTCCGTTTCTACCTTCGCATCCAAACATGGCTAGGGTCGACAGCTAAACGGCAGTACCGATCGATCAATACATTAGGTCCGCCTTTAGCTCCCAAAATGTCTGAAACGCCATTCGATCCTCGCGTTACCCAAATCATGCGCGCGAGCGACATACCCAAGTCACCAGAGCGACACGACCCAGAAGAGGACCCCAGGCCTTTTACCCTACAAAAGGGCTACATCCGCTTTGGCGAGGAGGCCCAGCTTGACACAAGCTACCCACTCAACCCTAACAGCAGCCAGCTCAACGCGGTGTTATGGTACACTTTTGGACGCCGCAGCTGCTTCGCAACCAAGCCTGTCCTCAAAGCCAATTGGGAGCGGCGCGCGTCTTTCCAAAACCCGGTAACAACGGACTGGCAAATCTCGCTTCCTACAATGCAGACGACGATGAGACTGCTTCATGGATATCGGGGGCAAACTATGGATGATAGGTGGTTCATTTATGCGGACGGTCCAGTTCTGTCCTCTTCGACTGACGGGGACGGTACGTGTGATGCGAAGGTGCATCTACATCGAAACTGGACGGGTTACAAGGTCGCTGAGTTGAAGCTGCGATTATCGCATCCTGAGTCGGCTACATGGATGGGTGAGATCACCAGCATGATGTATGAAGGGGATTTGGCGTTGGAGGTCGATGGAGATGAGAAAGGGATCGACACACCTGAAGACCTGGCCAAATTTCTAGTGGTTCAGGCGTGCAGTCACGCTCTAGGGGTTGACTTGGTTTCTCCTGGGGAGGTACAGTCGCCGAAGGGATGGCAGGGACTAGAGAATGAGATCTTCAAGCCTTGGAGTGGAGGGTCTATGTACAGGGCGTCTGTCATGTCGGCGGAGACGGAGGAGGATTGGCATAGACTTGGTTCGGACCCTAGCATCATCAGGTTGTCGTGAAACAACATACGCGTTTCCCTCAGCCTTTTCGGACAATTCGATCGGTGGTGGAGGGCGGAACGGACAGCGGCATGGACAAGAGTGAGGGGGCGAGTCAGAGCCCGGGCCGACACACGGCAAAGGTCTCCCCGCTCCGGGCCTTGGTCTCACCATCGGGCATCACCCATGAGGGAAACTCCACTCTTGTTGCAGGCAGACGGGTTGACAAGGAGAGACAAAGATACGTGGCGGAGTCTACAGATTTTCATTCTGTCTCCCATGCACGTATAATTGCTACTTACCTTGCCCAAAGCCTTCGATACCATGACAGCCGCCTACCTACCTATCAAAGACCCTTTAGTTCAACCGTCTTTTGTTCTGAGTTCGCCATCACCTTGTTCAAGTACTCCATCGCCTTCTTGATCTTGCCAGGCTCCTCGCCGCGCCTCCGCATCTCCTCAATCTCCTGCCTGTCCTCCATGAGGGCGCCCCGCAGCTCTTCAATCTCAATGTCAATAACCACCCGCTTCATCCGGGGGCCCAGCGTCTCCTCCTCGTTGCGCATCAGCCGGACCACCATCTTTAGCTGACGCTGCTGAAGTTGCCGCTTGATCTCCACTACTGCCTCCGTTTCCCGCTCTAGTGCACGAAGTATCTCCTACATCTCCTGCGGCGATACACCCGGTACCATGTGGAGGAGCGCTTCGAAATACCCTAGCTCGTGATCCTTTAGTTTTAGCTTTAGCCTGCCAATGCCAAGTTGTCGTGGATGCATTGCCAGCTCCGCTTCTATCTTGTCTCGCTCCTCTCCAATCAGCCTCATTTCCCGATTCACGCGACTCTCTTGTTGGAGTGTTCGCATATCGTCCCCCAGATGTAGGTTCCTGGCTTCTTCGTCGAGCTTGTTCTCGTCCACGCTCTCCAGCTTACTGACGACTGGCAGGCTCGCCTCGCCATAAACGGCCAGTCCCTTTCCAATGACATAGCTGGTACCTAAGTTAAATTGGCCAATGTACCTAAGTTTAGCAATATTCCTACAGACACCGACATGATCACGTAGAGCATTAACTGCACAAACGCAACTAATGGTGGGTCGTATTCTTGCTGAGATTATGAAAGAAATCCATACGATAGTTGCGGATTCATCTGAATGGCGCACTAGGTGGATGGATGATCGTGTGCGGGCACTGGAACATGGTAGACTAATATGAGATTGTTGTGAGATTCAACATCTGTCAGCTCAGAGGACACAACCCCATTCATTTCCCTAATACCCCCGAGCGAGCTCCACTCCCTGCGCTCCTCGACGACAACGAAGAACCTAAAGATCGCACCACCTGCGTAGAAGAAGAGTTCATCGTCACCACCCCAGAGTTCTGTCTGCCAATTTAGAATAGCAGAATGTCTCTGTGCACCAGGCTCCATTTTGAGGCTCCCTGTCTCACAATTTCGCCAAGTGGTCCTTTGCACCCACAGCCTAATGCTGCCATCATTCCAATGGCCATTTACTCTCTATCTTTGGCACCGCTCAAGCCATCCAGACGATCCAGAGTGCTATGTCCAACACGATTGATCGCCACCTGCTTCTACTAAAACGACCTTGCGAGATGAGGAGTCGACGTGCTGACGAAGCCCTTCCGGGGTGGCGTCGGGAAAAAAGAGTCCAGGTACCCCAGCTTCGCAGGGAGTACTTGGTCGCGTTGGGAAAAGCGCGGTTGAAATGATCTCGTGTCAGGAATTAGCCAAGCACGGTCCAGACGCACGCGAGCGCCTTCCACTCCCGTCAACGCCGATCCTCACTGCGCTTGCCTTCACAACGCCAAAGAAATTTTCGTTTCCAAGCAGGGCTATCGAAAATGTCTCAAATCCAGGAGCTAAAGCGCAAGCCCAAGGTGGCTCTCTATCAGTTTGACAGATTCTTTCTACCTCGCCCGACGCAGTCCAACGGTCCGACGCAGCACTCAACCGCAAGAGATCAGCTCAACAAGAAAGTATGACAAGAGAGCGTGCGCTTGTCAGAGAAGCTGGTGTTTGTGCGACACTTTGCCGACAAAACCTCTTTTATCAAGAGCACGGCAATCGAGGCCCCCATGCGGACGACCGAGGGACCTCTTTGCACGCTACTGTCTTTGAGCGCGGCCATACCAAGGCGGCTTTGGGCCCAACCTTCGGTCCCCCGCTGCCTTGAGAGGCCTGAGATCATGAGCAACCTTTCCAACAGCCTGCTTGCTGGTTTCGGCTTCGCCTTTAGCGTGCAGGGAACTGTTTCGGCCATCCGGTGTCTGCTCGACGAGGGCTTGGAAGACGACAAGCAAAAGGTTGTGTCATCGCATTTGCAGATTTATGCGGGATACTTTTTGATGCTGCTCATGGGATGGCTGTTTGTGTTCACCTGTCAGCTGTGGAGCAAGCGCAAGGTTGACTACAAGCTCATCTTTGAGCTCGACCCAAGACACTCGTTGGGGTGGAGGACGCTGACACAATTTCCGAGTGTGTTTACTCTCATGTTTGGAGTTATCTTTTTCCTCAATTTTAGCGTGGAGCTCGGGGGAGAGGTTATGTTTCTGTGGTACCCAGCCGTTCTCGTCGGAGCAACCCTAGTGCTGGTTTTCCTCCCGCTGCCTATCTTTCATCACCAAAGTCGGCTGTGGTTTGCTATCGCTCATGTTGGTGTCCTGCCCCCATCCCCCTCCTTCATGCCCGCACAGTCCTAGCTAATCTTGACAGTGGCACCTTCTCATGGTACCATTCTACCCTGTTGGGTTCACGGATGCCTTTCTCGGCGATATCTACTCGTCACTGAGATATACCTTTGCCGTAAGATTGCCAAAGCTCTACTAGGAACGATCACCAACAGCTAGCAGGATATTGAACTTCTCTTTTGTGTCTACATCGAAGGCTGGGACGAGCCTGAGCGCTGCGGATCTAGTAGATCCCGCCTCATGGGCTTTCTCGGCGCTCTGCCCTTCGTTTGGCGTGCGATTCAGTGTCTCCGGCGGTACTACGACGCACGTGACGTCTTCCCTCATTTGGCCAACTGTTTGAAATACATAATCGCCATCGGCGCCGTCGTGGCACTTTCCGAGTATAGAATTCACGAAGGCGGCGTATCATTGAGCTTCTTCATCTCTCTTTCTACTCTTAGCACCATCTATTCTTGTTGGTCCCTCTCTACTCTTGCGTTCAAGCCGTTTTGCTGACTAGAGCGCAGCCTACTGGGATATTTATATGGACTTTCAACTAGTCCAGAGGAAGGCACCGAGCTACCTCCGTGACATTCTCGCTTTCGAGTCTACATGGTGGTACAAAGGTGCTATGGTCATTAATCCGATCCTTCGCATGACGTGGGTTTTGTTTGTCTTTTTGGACCCCAACATTCAGCACTCTAGCATTGTCTCGTTTGCCGTGGCACTGGTGGAGGTGTTTCGTCGAGGCCTGTGGGTTGTTTTTAGGGTGGAAAGCGAGCACTGCGCCAATATCGCACGGGAAAAGGCGAGCAGGGACATTCTGCCATACTCTCCCTAGGACAGTAGCACAGGGGTTAACGTTGCCCAAGATCCTCCACAGATCATTTACACACACACACAACATCACATGTATAGCTACTTCCCAGTCGTATAAATATGCAGATACGGTTGCCAACTGCTACGGGGACAACATCAAGCATCGTTTGCCTTGTTGGAGAATACCTCAGAGCCAGCGCCAGCATAGAGGCATTTCCTCCGCTGCGTGTCAATTAAATGTTAGAAACACAGACAACCTTTTAGATCCATTCAAAGGGGCCTGTGTTAGAACCAGAAGCTTGAATCCGGCTGCCAAGCCGCTGGTCTCGCCCTGAGGCTCCAACGAGGTAATGGTGTATGCCGAGCGAATCCTTGGTCGATTCGGCCTAGATTATCCACTCTATTCGCCGCGCTTCCTGACCTTGGCCTGGGGGGGGGGCTTTGTGGAGTGTGGTATTCGGTGAGAAGCTAAATGTGGGATATGGACGCCGTTATCGTTCGAAAGAAAGGCGCGATTGGTGAAATGGCCGATCCCCCTAAAGATCTTGACGGACATCGGGGTTCAAGCTCATTCGTGGCCACGCTGAAGGAGAGTGAATCAAGAGGTGCAGATGGAGTAGGAGGTCTGGTCTTTTGCTGAACGGTTCAAGGTTTCGATTGCCGGCGATGCCAGATCATCGCTGGGCCTCGGTTCAGCCGGGGCGTCAGCCTTCGAACCTTGTTATTCTACCCCTTTTGAAGAACCCCTTTGTTTTTAAATCCCGGGGAATGATATTATGTACTATTTCAGCAAACTCTATATCAGTTTCCTTGTGTTTCTTCCGATAGAAGTTCCTTCTTCTCATCATGTTTTAAAAAGCAATCCGCGGCCACGGCGAGCTTGTCATCAGCCCCAAGACCATTAGCGTCAATGGGGCCTCTACGGGGGGTTCGATTGCCTATCCAAGCCTCCGGCGGATTCGATCCAGTCATACCAATTTACATCGCCGCCATCCCAGTTCATATTCAAATCCATGGGGTCGTTGTCGTCTAGCGTGGCTAACAAGTCGGCCGAGGGTCCAGTAGTCGGGATTTCGGGATCAACCCACAGCCACGGCACAAAATCGCCAGGCCCAACAGGGCGTCCATCGGACCATCCTGCGGTAGCGGAGAAGGGATTATCTTGGAGCCCGGGGGCCATGATCTGCTCAGAAGCTAGTCCGCTGCTGCTTCCAGATGCGTTTGTCGATGCAGTCGGTTCTGGAAGCCCGACAACGCTGCCCGCTAGCGTTTGGCTTTGATCGGTCCTCGGCCCGTTTGTACTGAGGTGCGGTAGTCCGGCAGGGGCGGCCAGCTCCCCGGAAATTGGTCTCGCCATCGGCTGGCCTGCGGGAATATTCGCGTGTAATGGCGGCTCGGCAAGCTCTTCTGCCAAGGGAGGAACTCGAAGCGGCTGCGCGCTTCTACCTCCGGGCGTCGGTAGCGGTAGCGCGGCTACGAGCTGAGACCATCGCTCGCGGAAGGAAATGACGCCATCGCCACCGGTCGGCACGAGCAGTGCCGAGCTCGATGGTAGTGGAATCTTGCGGTCCTCGATGTCCAGCCTGGCCGCCGCTTCTGGGTCCCCCCTCAGACGGAGGAGCTCGGCCGAGCGATGGGCGCGCGCCTTGGTCATCAACTTTCGCAGCGGAAACCAGATGCGCAAGTGCCTATCCCTGGGGACCTGGGTGGGAATTAGCCAGCTGCTGTGCAGCGCGACCCAGGCCCTCTCCACGGTGGCTGACCAGCGGCGCCGGGAGATTTCCATCATGAGATACACAATGGCGTGCCAGTGGGTGTAGGTTTGGTACATCCAGCGCAGGGGGCGATAAGCCGGCTCGGTGTTGAGCGTGTGGTTGAACTCGGCCACCTCGATGGCCGCGACCAGCAGCCTGGTTCGTACCTCGTCGGTGAAGTCCTCGCTCGGGGCCGAGAAGAGTGCAGGAAGGGAGACGATGAGCGTCATCTTGGCCATGACGAGCCGTGAGATGGTTACCCCGACCCAGTATCCCTTCGTATCCGGCTCTATTCTTTGCTGAAAGTACCCGTGCTCATATTTTCGGTACATCTCGCTCAAGAGCTTGTTCTGACTCTCAAGCTCGCCAACACCGTGCTTGACCGCTGGGTTGAGCATTTGCCTCATGAGGTCGCACAGGCCGATGGCCATGAGCGTGAGCGACATGTCCGTCACGCCGTCACGCGCCGCGGGCATCTCCTCTGTTCCGGGGCTGATGTCGGCGTCGTCGATGCTCAGAGGAATCTTGGTGTCGAAGCTGCCGTGCGTGATAGTTAGGTCGGTCCCCTGGTCCTCGGACGCCCTCATATCCAGGTTGACGACAGCCCACCAGACCCTGCGTCGCATCTCGCTATCGTAGGGGGTGAGGTGTTTGAAATGTGAACCATCTCGCTGCAGGCCTAGGTACTGGGCCATCCTGATAAGCAATCCTGTCATCATCCACACGAATCGCGGGCTGTCGTATCGACGAACAACGCCGAGGAAGTTGGCCAATGCCTGGACAAGAGCCATGTTGGGGGCGTCGAGGAAATCGGCTGCCGCGAGGGAATACTCGAGGCCGATGCGATATTTGAGGCTGAGGTCGGCTTTGGAGCAGCCAAAATTGGCCGTGATCTGCGCGAATGGGGAAAACAGTTAGTAGCTTGATCCCCAACGCGTTGGTCTGCGTGGGTTTGCGTGTTCGTTTTTGTGTCGACTATACAAATCCGGCACTCACATCCTCTTCTTCCATGGAAATGACGGCCGCGTAATAGATGGAGAACATCAAGGCTTCATTGGACGGTGTGAGGCGCGTCAAGTCGCCGCCGTGCAACTCGCGGACCATGCTAGTGACCGTTGGCATGTGGACGATTTGGCAGACACAGTTGACGTTCTCAGAAAAGACATTGAGGAGAAATAGGGTCTGTGATAACGACGGCGGGTGAAAGCTGCGTCGGTCGTGCGTCGGGACAGGCATGTTGTGTCGAAACAGAAAGGCATAGCGCTCCGAAGGCGACCGCTCGAGACTTAGGTGTGGTCCCGACGTGGTGGGAGCAGAAGCAGAAGGAGCAGATGGCTCATCTTCCAGGCTGTCGGATCCGTCGTCGGCCAGGCCGCGGGTGTCCATCTCCAGCTCACACAACTGCAGCGGAAAACAAATTAACAAGCAAACCAAGGCAAGGCAAGGTACCTAGATAGATAGTCATGGGGAACCTGACGGTGTGCGAGCACCAAGAAACCAAGGCTTGCCTCGTCATTGACCCGGGACCAGAAGCCGCTGCTCACGTAACGGCTCTGGCTGGTATCCTGGAGAACGAGCCTCCCGAAATGCTTCTGCATGCCAAGGGTGCCAGCGAGAAGTGCAGCGTCGTGCGGCTCGTCTGTCGGCAAGTCCACGTCCACGTCCTGGTCCTGATCTTGGGTCGAGCCACCAACGACCGCCGATGCGTGTGCCTGTTCCAGCTGGCCGCTCAGCTCCTTGACCAGGTTCTCGAGATTACGCAGCCGTTCCATGATATTTTCGACGCCCTGGCCGCTGTTGACGTTACGCGGCGCTGCCGATAGCGTGGGTGCGGCCGTGCTGCGGCCATGGTTGGCGCCGAGGCGCTCGAGGCGGCGAGCCCATCTCGGCGGGCGATCAGCCGGTGGGGCGATGCAGACAATGTTGGCTCGTGAGCAGTTGGAGCAGGGCGATTGCTTATCACAGCGGACTTTGCGGCTGCGACACACAATGCAGCTTCGCAACTTTGGTGCCGGCAGAGACGCGGACGCGGACGGGGGCGCAAGCGCTGGTACCGGTACCTGCGACATTTCTTTGCGGATGAGTAGTGCGAAAAGAGGGGCGCCATATCCGACTACTCGAAACAACGGGCGGGATTGTGTGTTGCGTGGTGGGGTGGGCAGCGGCACACCGCTTGCGGACTGACCTGTGGCTCGACAGGGCACATGTACCCTCATGCATGCGCACGGCCAATGGTAGCGAGGCCATCAAGGCACCAATGGGAGATGCACGTTGGGGCCGAAAAGTACGCGAGAGTACGCGAGAATGTGCCGAGCCCTCCTACCACCTCTGCCCGGGTAGAGATTGTTAGTCGGAACAGGGAGAGATGCGTGGGTCTCAGGCTCTTGTCGAAAAGGGCACAGTTGCTGAGGTTTCCTCCCTGGCTCGAGCTAACAAGCTCTACCTGGCGATAGGCGCCATGATAAGCCATCGCCCTGGGCAGCTATTATCTCTCTGCCAGGTATAAGAGGCTACCTAGGGTAGATATCAACTTTGTGTTCCTGAAATCCCCTCTTATTTTCACTGATGTTGCTGTTCCTCTTCTGACAGACGATCCTGTTTCTTCGAGTCCTGACCCACCACGACTGCCCGAATTTACAATGGCTCTCCACGAAGAGTGCATCAAGGTGAACTTCCGTCTCGACAAATCTTCCAGGTCAAGCCGACCACTGACCAACGCCGGCAGGGATCGATCCATAAGGGCCTCCCGGTTGGCAAGGAAGAAAATGTCCACGGGCTCAACACCTACGTGGTCGGTAACCGCGCGACTCCACGGGGCATCATTGTCATCTACTCGGACATTTTCGGCCTCGCCCTTCCCAACAACAAGCTCATTGCGGATGCGTACGCAAAGTCGGGCGAATGGCTCGTTTACCTTCCCGACTTCTTCGATGGCGATCCGGCGTCGCTCAAGTTTGCCGACGCGGCCATTCCCGTCGACGCATCCAAGCAGTCGACCCTGGCCAAATATACAGGCCTCCTGGCTAGCGCCCCGTCGATTGTCCTGTGGCTGATGCGGCACAAGGAAGCACCGACTAACAAAGTGTGCATGGAATTCCTGGCGGCCTTGAGACGCGCCACGCTGGGGAGCCAGAAGATTGGAATCGCCGGGTTTTGCTGGGGTGGGAGGTACGCGATTCGGGCGGCGCTGGAGGACAACATGATTGAGATCAAGGGCGAAACCCCGGCGAGAGTAGTACCCCTTGTGGACGCGGCGGTGGCGCTGCATCCTAGCAACCTAGTCCTCCCGGCCGATGTCAGTCCCGTGGTGGTTCCCGTGAGCTTTGGGTGGGGTTTGGAGGATGAGAACACCAAATTCGAGACCATGGCCAAAGTGGAGGGGATTCACGCTCGGGCAAAAGAGGCAGGGCGGACTGTGCCCGAAGTCGAGCACAAGGTCTACAAGCCCGGACGCCATGGCTTTGCCGTGAGGGGCAACCCGGATGACGCACAGGAAAAAGCGTGCCTGGAGGATTCGGTGACGCAGGCATTGAACTGGTTCGGGCGGTGGCTTTGAGGAGACTACATCTCGTACGAAGGATTTTTAATGATGGGCAAAATACACCTCCTGAGAAATGAAGTACCTGAAAACGGAGCGTAACAGCGGGCCCTCCTCCCCAAAGTGTACGAAGATCTGGAACCGGTCGACACCCAAACCCGAGGATCTCTCTGCCATTCTCGCTGCCATGATGAAATGTAGCGCCGAGGAGGTGCGAGGACTCAGAAGGGCCGCATCAAAACGCTGTTGCGGAGGGGGGAATGTCTGCCGCTTGCTCTGCTCTATCAGCCTCAAACCAGCAGCACCACTTTTGTCAGAGGCGGCGATTAGTCCACAGGGCTCTCCTAACTACACTATTTCATTACCGTATTAGTAGTAGAAGGCCGTAAAAGCCTCCCACAGCTAGATCCTCTAAACGTAGCAGTAGCTATGGCTGGCGCGCAGTGGTGGAGAAAAAGTCTCGTTGGCTGTGGTGTCTTGGTTGGGGGATGAAGGTGACATGGGTAGCCCAGGTCGCGAATGCCCGGGAAAACGTGGTCTGTTATACCCGATACCTCAGCGTCGTCCGGCTCCACGACTCGGTCCCGCTCAACTGCGCCTTGATACCGTTCAGATACGCGACAAAGTCTGTCGAGTACCCACCCTGCATAATGAGCTGGCCGACAATCTGCTCGGGATTCTTTTCCCACTCGCGAATCATGCTCCGGAGCACACCCTTGGCCATGTGCGGCGGCAGGGACGTTTCGTCGGCAATGGCCTGCACGGCGGAGCAGAGAGACGCGCCTTCGGGATGCATTTTCTGGGAAGCCAGGACCTCCTTGTCGTAGCTACAGACGTCGTTGATGGAGGTGATGCAGTTGCTGCAGTTTTTTTCGAGGGCTTGGGTCAGGCTGAGCTCGGCGGGGGTGATGTGCTGGGCCATGCTCCAGCGCTGAAGGGCAAGGAGCAGTCTGTTATACCGAGGACCAATGGTTAGCAATCAAGTGGTTGCCGCATGTTTCTACAAGTTGATTGGTGCTTGAGTAATAAAACATACCCAGACGCAATGTCTAGCTCGCGATAGGCAAGGTACGACCGCAACGTCTTTGGCTGGAGCCTCTCGGCCGTGACCTGCGACCGCCAAAAGAGGAACGCAGGCTCTTCCATCTCGTCGGAGAACTTGGCGTCTATCGCGCGCATGCGTTCCCAAATTTCATTCATCAGACATTCTTCAGGCACGTCCGGGTCGGGCGGGAAGTCTTTTTTGACCACCCCGATGATGCGGTTGATGAGCTTTGTGCCGTCCTCGAGGGACATGTGCTCAAGCTCGTCTGGTCGGATTGATCAGTCGTGACTCTTTTTTCTTGAAAAATAAATAAAATAGATGCATACCGTCGATAAGAAACAGTATAGTACACAAAAAAACCCCCGGCTCGATGCGGTCGTCTAGCGAGTCCGGTAGTTGTAGCAATGCCAAGTGGCGAGACCTTGCTGCGGAGAATGCTCGTGCACCGCTGCGCCAGGGCCAATACTTGAGAAAGTATTCGTGGACGTTCCTCGACACTTGGGGCTCGAGGGAATGGCATCTCCCCATCCAGCGGGAGGTAGGGATGTCGGTCTGCGGCATGTGAGCTACACTGCTACAGATGAATCCTTGTTTTGTTGCGTCAACGGCAAGTTGAACAAGTAGATAGACAGCTATGCTTGAGTGTGGAAAACCAGACGGGATGATACAACTGGCGTATATAAATGGCTTGGAGTAGATATCTCAAGTAGAGATCGCTAAAACTCTTGTTGATTGTCGCCAACGGCTTGATTCTAGGAGGCTCCTTCAAGAAAAGAGAATGGGTTCAACTTTCCCGGAGATGCTACAGCCCCTCCTGCTTCCCTGTAAAGCTGATGCCAATGTATATGCTGGTAGGATTACGGCAGTACCGCAAACGCAAACCCGGCTGACCTGAAGGATTGCCTTGAAACGAAGGATTTTGAGTCGAGGGTGTGCATAGCTCCCTTGTGGCAACCCCGCCCGTGTTCTCCGTGTTCCTCCCACCCATGTACAGCCTGAGAACACGAGGTTTCCAACAAATCAATTTCGTACCTAGCAAACCCCCGCAGCACTTGGCGTGGAGAGATCCCCCTGATGCAACCATCTCTTGCTGCCCGTTCTGCATAGCTAGCTCCCTTTAAATTCTCTTGACCATCGCAAACCATACCACCATCGCAGGACCACCACTTTTTCGTCGGCCAGACCATCAACTTTCTCAAAGGTATCCTCCAGCGCCGGACCCCCAAACGAGCCCTTTGTGTCGTGGCATGTTGCTCAACCACCCTTGGATCACTGGCAAAGTTGCCAGGAATACACCTGTTGGACATGACTGACGGTATGCTAATCTGCACCTGAAAAGCAACCATGATCGCCCGCCAAGTGTCCGAGGACGTGGTGATCCAAGACATGCTGATCCCAATGGCACTCCCCTCGTCATACTTCCGGCGGTATTCCACCAGAACCCCACTATCTGGGGCGCCGACTGCGACGAGTTCGACCCGGACAGATTGGAGCGGCTCAGCGGCAAGGCAGCCCACGCGTCCGCCTTCATGACCTTTTCGCAGGGCCCGCGCATGTGCATCGGCAAGGTGGTGACGGTGATGCAGTTCAAGGTCATATTGGCCGAGATGGTTAGCCGGTTTGATTTTGAGCTGACAGGTTCGGGGGCGCTGGCGTTTGTGAATCCGAGCCCGATATTGCGGCTCAAAGGGGGGCTTACATTCAAGGTGAGCAGAGCTTTTAGGTCATGTTCTGCAAGTTTAGCAAAGCGTGTTAGGCGTTGAGGAGTCCCATGTCGAGACTTGGTGAAAGTTTTGACGTTGATCGCGACGAAGTGTACAATTTGGATGGAGGGTGGTGAGCATTTCGAAGGAGAGAAGGTGATGGGTGTTAGCTGAGAGAGGTTATTGGCGTTTGGCTGCTGTCTTGTCTTTTCTTCCCGCTGGTGTCGATGCCTTGCTCAATTCCAGCAGTGTCACCAACCCCAATGTTCAGATTCCACTCTCCGCGACATGACCTGCGTCGAAAGGAAACTTCCGGGAGGAACTTGGCTTTCCCAGCATACGGGCTGACTTTTACTATTTACTCCACCTGGAGTCGTCAGCAGCTTTATCTCCACCTTTACCTTTGGCGACCCAAAATGCGGTCAGGCTTTCCAAAACGTGTCCCAGTTTCCTACCTGTTTCTCTTTCTTTTCAACCTTGATCTAAATATCGAAGCCTGTCTGTGGTTAGGTATTTCTTGGTAGCCTGGCTTCATGTCGGGGAGAGGATCTCGATATCATACACATGCTCTTTAGATCGTGGCGTTTGTGTTTTGGAACGGTTGAGAATGGTATTGGGTGCTGAGGGTGACAGTGGTTTGACAATGAGACCTCAGTGGTGCTGGGTGGTTAGATCGTATGATAGTGTTTCACCCGAGAGTGCCATGTCGTGCCTGGCTCCGCCCCAATGCAGGCTCCCGAGACTCTTTCCCGGCGGTCTATAAACTCCCTGTGACACGGTGAGACTAAAGGGCTTCTAAGGTTGGACACAATAAGATACGGGGTCCATAGGAACTTCAGGAACCTTTGGCAGTGCAGTCCCACTTGGGACAAAGGGGGCTGGGGTCCGTCTTGTGCTACCAATGAAAAATGAGGCCTCTCTGAATCCCCGGGCAAGTGATATTAATATTCTGACAACGAACCATCATCACAAGACTACGAGTCCTCAGCCTAATTGATACCACTGCTCGCATTCCGTTCTCCTCTTGAATTCACCCCCGTGCTTCCACCTCATCAGCAACGGTAGAAGGGAGGGCGTCACCCCGGCTTCGCCCAGCTGCTACCCCCTCCTCCTTGTCTAACGGTGAAGATGACCTTGTTTCGAGGAACTCTACCGAGAACGTTGAAATTGGAGCACTCCCTTCGGACGACGTCTCGAATGCAAATATGTTATTATTACCCGAGAAAAAACACCAACGCCAGAAACCACAGACCGGCCGGCGACAACAGGTGGCGAGATTCCTGGCCAACGGCTGGTGGTGGGAAACGGCCTCCATCAGTCTCAGCACCATTTGCATGGCCCTCCTTTTTTTCATGCTCATCAAAATCCAAAACACGCCACTTCAAGCGTGGCGACTGCCAATTCAGCCCAACTCCCTGATCTCCATCCTCACCACGGTGGGCAGAACTTCGATGATGGTATCGGTTGCCTCGTGCCTCTCACATCTGAAGTGGAGTCATTATTTGCGGCGAGCCGACAGGCTGGATGGTCTTCAACTTTTTGATGGTGCCAGCCGTGGTCCCTGGGGTGCAGCCGAGATGCTTTGGCACATGCAAAGGGGCAGCATTATTGGGTGGGCTCTGGCTCTGGTGACCGTTGTTTCCCTAGGCATTGGGCCTAGCTCGCAGCAAGTCCTCGACTTTCCGTCGAGGGAATCGGTCCTGCGGAATGCTACTGTCACTCTGGGCCGTGCGGATAGCTTCCGGTCCAAGGGCCTCTCAGCCGGTAAGCTTCCTGGCCTTCTTTCCCGCCCATGAAACTGACGCGTCCACTCCGCCCTAGTTGACCGGTCAGGTAGCACCTTGGAGGGCTGGTGGATATCGTTTGTCCGTGGACCAGAAGTGCTCACCCTCCAAACATCGATCACGGCCGGCATTGCAGGCCATATTCTGGACCCCATGTTCAGCTGTCCCGCCGAAGCCTCCAGCTGCGTGTGGCGGAACGTCACCACGCTGGCCTGGTGCGCCAAACAAGGCATGCCGCGCGCGCCCCTTTCTGATAGAAGCTGCCAAGTGGTCAACTGGTCGTCTCTGCAGCCGCCCGAGTCGCTGGAGAAATTGTTCGCAGACGACTTCCTGGCAATTGCGTGCAATTACACGCTTCCGCGGCCAATTGGATCTCCGAAAGGGGAGTGGATTGTGGTCAATCACCCCTTCCCGCTGTGGGCTGAAGAAAGGAATAATCGTTCCATTTCGGCCGCCTTTGGCTCCATGGCCGGCTACAGCTTCGAAGGGTTTGAGGTCTTTATGGTGCAGGCACCTTCAAACACATCTTCGAACATCGGCCCTCAACGTGATTGGGAAAGCGTCCAAGAAGCAATGGATGCCATCGTGGCCTCGATCCCGCAAGCCTATGGTTCCTCAACTGAGCTGTACCCTTGCTCACGTACATTTCCTATTGTGTCAGCCAGCCCAGCAGGCCTCCACTACACTCCGGCAAACCCTATCCTCGAGGAACGTCTTGTCTATGCCAACTCTTCGGTCATCGATGATCCCCTCTCGTGGCCGTGGGCTGGATCACCTTCCATGGCATTCAAGTCGCCTTCAACGGGTCAACTGTATCAGTTTGACGATCTGGGGACCGGCGAAATGGTCCGTTTGGTTGGGGGCATGATGACGTGTGATATCGAAAGTTGGGAGTCAGTTTGTATGTACATGGTGCACCACAAGAATGTCTCCGAGCCCATGGAACACCTCGCCCTCACGCTGAGCAACCATCTCCGCAACCCGGTGGAAGGGGATAACATGAACGCTACCTTGGCGGACGGCCTGGCTTTCTTCAGCGAGGTCTATATCGCTGTACGATGGGGATGGGTCTTGTTACCTTTGGTCGAGACGGCGCTCGTTGTAGTACTGCTAGTGGTTGTTATTCTGTCGACGAAGGGCGAGCGTTTGATCAAAGAATCTGTCGTTGCGTACCTAGCGTACGGCCTCGATGAAAGGTCAAAGGCTGTCTTGGACGGCTATGCGCCGGCCTCCGGACACGACATGACAGCTGCGGCAAAGCAGGTGAATGTCCGGTTGGTGAGATCTTCGAATGGAGGAGCGCGGTTCGCACATGTCTGATCTGGAGGGTACTTTTCCTGGCTTGATAGCTTTGACAGAGCGTAGCAGAACTCCGAGAGTGAGATTGTGGGAGACCTGTCCTGCTTGTGAATGCGATCAGCCGTCCGCCAGCCCAGCCAACATCTTGGGGATTCTCACCTTCGCCCTCTGTCTATTTGCCTCCATCCTCGTCTTCACCTCTGCGATCCACGATGCCCACTTGGGGACCCAAAACTTGCTCTCAATACCGACACGAAAGCCGAGAGCCACATCTCCGGAATGCGCGGGTATTTCCGTTCGTTTGCGAGTTGTCGCGCACACACGAAAGCCGATAACCGAGCCAGTCGTGCGCTTCGACAAGACCAGGCAGGAGGATGCGAGACATCTCGATGGCTTCAAGATGGAGGAGACGCTTCTTGGTGGAGTGAAATGGGTGAGGGAGAAGTAGTGGACGCGGGGAAGACAGCGAGCAGCGCGCTGATGTCGCGACCAGGAGGCTTCCGTCAGCGCACCACGGCCGCGCAGTCGACCTTGCTTTTGCTGTAGGCGAGTTCGGCAGACTCTGAGTTCGTGTTGTTGTGCGGATGCTGAGAATGTAGAAGAATCGATGCGCAAAGCCGAAACATTCCAAAGAATGGAGCGCCGAGGGCTACTAGATCTCGGGCATCGTTGCAGTGGCGATTCAGTATGTGATGTGATGTGGGCGCTTCTTCTCCACTGCTGTGGATATTGGCTGGGGAGCTCACACTCCGTTCAGGCCAAAAAAAAAAAAAGGAAGGAGCCCGTCAAAAAGTGCGAAAGAGGCCTTGTCGCTTCCTCTATATCGCTCGGCATCTGAGAGGGCTCTTGCAGCATGAAGGAGCAGTGTGACGACAGGTTTGAGACTATCTCTCAGAGTCCCTTGGCTGTTCCCCTCGCTGTGCGTCTTTCTACCGCGACTCTGAATTGCATCTCATAATCATCAACCCTCTAGAATCAAGCCGCTCAGCGCAGAACCCACGATGGTCGATGGCAACTTCTTTACCCGATCGGCGCCGCCAGAAATCCTCCTTCGGATCCTGGAGAGTTACGACGCGCTCAAGGACGTCGTAGCTCTTACGCAAACCTACCGTCGTCTCCGAGTGTTACGTACCAATAAAGAGCTGCTGTGTTCTATCCAGCCTTTATTAGACACCCCTGGCAGGGAGCCGGCTTGAAGGAAGGCCTAATTTCGGTAAGCACCCATGCTTTTTTGCCCGCTCACCCATTACGTTGGCGCCAATAACTAACTCAACTACAACGGCAGTTCCGCATGACGAAACTAGTCATCGATGCCGAACTTCGAGCCGAATTGCCAACAAAGGGCATCTCACCTAGAGATATGCTAGGTCCCCTTTCGAATGCAACCAACGCGGAACTGGATCATCTCTATGGCCTAGTGAATTTGACAACCGCAATGATAAACACTCTTCGACGGCGCTATTTTCCGCCACCACTGGGGAGTTGCGAATGCTGCAGGGGACACCCAGAGGCCCGCTTGACTGCACATTCCGTATAGGGGGAAGAAGAACTGAGAACCTACGTTTGCTGCTCTCCTGGCACAACCCCATTCTGAGACGTCTGATACGATTGTGTTCGTCGGAGATTGTCGCCAAAAGCCATGCCAACTGAGGAATTTTCACAGTCGAAGGGGCTCACCGGGCGCGAGATGAAGTCACCCGTGAACTCGAAACGAGGACGCCCAAGGGGTCCCTTCCGTACCTCCAAGCTCCACCTGCTCCTTCCCGGTCACACCCGCACACCGTCACGCCGCAAGGCTGGAAACGCGTGCCTACCTCTCATACCCCGCTAAGGGTGCCGTCACCTCTTCACATTCGCTGAGGGGTACCGACCCCTCAATCACGGATCTTTTAGGACGATACCAAAGGTCGTCCAGGAATACCAGCGCCAGCTACAGTCGGAAACCGAACCGCGACCGAACACATTCATTCGGTACACGTACCCAAGGCTCCTTAAGGAGAGTCGAGAAGCCATCGCGCGTCTCCTTGGCGCCGACTCTAGCGAGATTGTTCTAATCCCCAATACTACGACTGGCGTTAACACCGTCCTTCGTAACCTGTCGTTCGACCAAGGAGATGTGATTCTCTCGTTTGCCACCATTACGGAGTTTGTTCGAAAACTTTTCAGTCGATATCCGAGACCAGTCTGGTGAAGTCCTACGAGATCGACATTAGCTACCCTATCGAAGACGACGAAATCATACGTCGGTTCCGCTCTGTCGTCGGAGACCTGAAGACGCAGGGCAAACGGCCGAAAATCTCCATGTTCGATACAGTTCTCACATTCCCTGGTGCAAGCTTCCCTTGGGAAGCACTCGTGGCAGTCTGCAAAGAACTCGGTATCCTGAGCCCTCATAGACGGCGCCCACGGGGTTGGCCACATCGACTTGACGCACCTTGGTGAAGTAGGACCAGATTTCATGGTCAGAAACTGCTATAAGTACGCGTCACACTGAAACAAGCTCATCGTATCTGCATTTACAAGGACAGACATCGGAATCAGATGGCTCATGGTCCCCAGGGGCAGCGCCGTTCTCTACGTCCCCTTCAGGAACCAGCACCTCATCCCCTCCACCTTCCCTACATCCTGGGGCTACGCAACCCACGACGACCGCGAGAAACTGGACCCTCGTGGGTATTTCTCTCGCCTATTCGACAAAATCTCCACCACCGACAACACGCCCTACTGCTGCATCCCACTCGCCCTGAAATTCCGGGCCGAAGTCTGCGGCGGCGAAGCCAACATCCGGCAGTACTGCGAAGGCATTGCACGCAAAGGGGGAAAGAAGGTGGCTGAGGTATTAGGGACAGATGTCCTTGGCGGCGCATGAAGCTCATTTCAGCGGTGCTGCTTCACCAATGTTCGACTGCCCCTGACGGTGGAGGAATTGGGGGTTGATGCTGGTCGCGGACGAGAAGTTGCGAAGTGGATGCAGGAGCTGACACCGGCAGAGTACGAGACGTATCTTCCTATTAGGTTCTATGATGGAAAGTTTTGGTGCAGAGTGAGCGGGCAGATCTACTTGATGGTGGAGGATTTTGAGTGGGCTGCCAAGACGCTGCTGGAGCTTTGTGAACGGGCGAAGGGAAGGGGGTGGAAAGAGGGTGCGGAGTGAGAGGCCCGCATGGCATGTGACTCGGAGTGTTCTCGGATCTAGACATTCTTGCGCTTCATTCATTTTGTGGTTGTCAGGCTGGCAAGATACCCAGACGTTGTGAGGAAGCCGTTCATCCTGCTGGAACGGCTTCTTGTCATTGACTCGGCCGTAAGGAGATGCGAGACCGGAGGCAAAGGTACGGCTATTGGGCCGTTCAAGACACAGCTATTTTTTGAAGATGGAAGACTAGCTTTCCCCATCAGACGGTTCTACTAAAGAGGATCTGTACACGTGTGTGCAACTGTACGGAGCGTCCACATGATCTTGTGGCTCGACTCCTGAGTCCCTCACTGTGCAAACTGGTAGGGCTATTGGACCCTTCGGGTATCACTGGCAGAGACAAGCATTTCGAGAGGTCTCACACGTGCACTTGTACCGGTTGTTGGCGCCGCACACGTGTAAGCACCGAATCTGGATTGGTGCTATCATTGTGACCCAGATTCACGGTGAGCTCCGGGGCCGACGGTCTGCACCACCTTTATGGTGAGGACATCGGAGGCAAGAGGTGTGAGAATTATGATCATTTTCAATGTTCTTGGAGTCGGAGGCATCCCCGTGGTGAAGTATAAGAGTTGCAGGCTCTGCCTCACCTTCCGTTTGAGCTCCAAGATCTCGCACATCTTCAACTTTGCAACCAATCCAAGTCACCGAAAAGTCTACTATCTGACATCAAGATGCGATCTTACATCTTGACAACCCTCATCTCAATCTTGGCGGGAATCGCTTCGGCCAAGAGCGGCACCTGCTCGGGGCAAAGACTCTACTGCGGACAAACTCTGCTCAACTTGGGTCTGACCGCCAAAGTCCCATGCCGTGATTCATTTTGCATCTACTAACTGAGCAACAGGGTGGTCAACCGACATGATTCTGGCAGGTGTTCGCAAGGGCGGCCAGTGGTATCCGGGTGGGCTTACGCCTGAAATCATCGTCAACACCCTGTTCGAGTGTGACGGAAGAAGGGGTGACGATGCTTTGTGGTGGCGAAGTGCCTGTCAAAGCTATGGGTGCCACGATGCTGGACAGGGGCATTCGGATTATTGCAACTGATGATTGTTACCCCTACCTAGGTTGGATTAGCGCAACTATTTTAGTACGAAGGAGAATGGTGCGGCGTCAAAGCTGTCGAAAGTCTGTTGTCCAAAGGCCCTGCTGCACTTCGCCACTGAGCGAGATGGATCAAGGACTATGACATAATGTTTTTGGGTTCCACTTCGAATCAAAAGAGAAAGTTTTGCTCCAAGCATTATGGCGGGCAAGCGAATCGATGAAATAGGCTTACGTGTTAAAGCAGAATGTAATATGATAATGATTCCCGTGCTTCCCTGCGCTAAACCCCGCCCCAATATCATGGCGATAGGGGCTTCTTGCCCAACGCAGACTGTCAAGAGCAAAAGATTTGTTGCTGTGACAATTTAGTAATCGGTTACATCTAGATTTCACCACTCATCTTGAGCGATACCGAATTGGTTGTCATCCTCGATATTTACTAGGCTACCCGGGTTCATAACCTGTCAAAAGCAAATGATATGTTACCGTGATAGTTTGGTAGTTGGTCATATCTAGATTTCACCACAGACGACCACAAGGGATTCTGCACGCAGGTAAGCCAAATCCTTCCAAACTTCTTCGCCTTCAGAAATCCTTGTCTTGGTGATTAGAGGCATACCGAAGCCCCTCGTCGTCAGGGCCACTAGAACGAGTTTCCGCTATTGATAAACTTGCCGAGAAAACACCTACTGAGGCGGAACCTTCAGAGGGAGCTGAGGAGCCTCTGGTGGTTGCAGCGGCACCCAAAGGACCTTGAAAATACCGTTGAATCCCGGTGAAGGTTCCTTTCTGCTCGGACACGTTCTCGTCTTGGGACGGTAGGGGGCTGCTGGTGATATCGGACGTGTTATATGCCGGGGCGACGCTATCGATCCACCGGAGTATATAGGGATCTCGGATTTGTTTATACAAATCCTCGTTTATCTGGATCAGTGGCTCGAATTCTGCAATGGGCCTAATATCAGCTTATGACCTGGTTGAAAAAGATGAGGCGCCTTACCCGAAGAAGGGACGGGTTCGCCTGGAAACAGTGCGCCGTAGAGAACACTCCAGCTGTTGATCTTATCCTGGCCCCTCGAAATTAAGCGCCGCGCTAACTCAACACTGAGCCCATCATCTGGGTCTCCCTCTGTGGATACAAGTTCGCCGCTAATGGAATGTTTTTCCCTAATGTGGCGTCTGTTCGCTGCATTAGCTGACAGTACTTCTTCCAGTACTTGCGCCCGGATAGGTTTAAAAGGATAGTAGCAGATGGGAAGACGACTCGGACTTACTTCAGATCCTGAAATGACGTCCATCCACCTGTAGCGCATTGTACATAACGTCGGTTGCTGGGGTTGAACCGCCGAGGATTGTGCTTCCGATAGGGACAACTGTAACGGAACGGGACTTTTTCAGCGGGGTGAGTCTCTACCGCCCCTTGATCCCGGATAAATTCATCCAAGCCAGGAAGGTTCTGATTTTCGAAGCGGGCCGCCGCGACCGTAGCACTCTCATTAGGTGCATCGGAAATACGCGGCTCAGAAACCCGGGGTCGAGTAGGTATTCCGCCGCGCAAGTCTGGCCGGCTTGACCGGAAGCTCTCCTCGCTCAACACTTGAAAATCCTGAGTATATAGTGCGTGTATTCTCTCTTCCAATCTCCTGTTCACCTCTGCCGCCTGATTTTCGCCCGTGATATGACCAATGAATGTCATGGCTCTATACTTTGGGAGCCGAGTCCAGGTTTCCAGGGGCATCTTGAGTAAAACAAGGGATGAGAGACTTGGATAGACCCCCTCTATCGTGATCGAGTGTCCTTTGAGACTCACGCCACTAGGGCCGGCAGGCATTGAGAGGATCCATCTCGCCCATGAATCGACGTCCTGTCCATCAAGCGAGTCAGGCTCTAGGCGAACACTTATAAGGACTTCAGCTACCCTCAGAGTAGTCGCCGAGGACATGGTAGCCGAGGGTACCATGCTAGGGCCAGGGAAGCCGGAAGTCTCTTTGCCATTCCCCAATGGCGACAATCTAGACCGGGCCGCTTTTGTCCTCGATAACCAGCAGTACAATGGCGTCCGGCGCCTGAAAGGCTCGATCTTGAGATGTCCGTCCGCGGTCTTCTTGAAATCGCCCAAATGGTCTTTTTCAAGCACCATGTTGCATCTTTTCAGCTCTGACACCAGCAAAGAATGAAGCGTGACATCTGAAGTAGGTGGTGTGTTTGGATGTGATGATGGAATGGAGAGTTTCCCTAGGACTTGAGTGAGGAAATACGTGAAAGAGTGAGGACCAACTTCGGCTGCAATACCCGTAGGTCCCGGTTCAAATCCCGTAGCAGTTATCGCGGACGCGATGCCTTTTCCTTCTGAATTGAACGAGTGTGGAAGCGCTTGGCATGAATCGAAAAGAAGCAGCAAGTCAGCGTCCATCATCTGGAAGGACGGGACAAGTACGGATAGGTTTATCGATTTTCCGCCTTCCCGTTTGCTGAGTGTGGTTAGACCGTTAGCAGCTGAGACATGGAAACAAGCCACATAAGGGCTGAAGGGGTGGGATGCCAGCACTCACGATACCCATGTCGGTTGAGGCTCGCCAATCTCCTGGATAGCATGACCACCGTAATATAAAATAAAGAGGTTATCCGGAGCATCATACTCTTTAAGGATAGAAAGGACTTTAGTTGCCAGTTCTATGTAGCATAGCTTCGTGGATGGTATGGTCCAGCTCTCGACATCATAGTGGTAAGAATCCCGAAGAATCTTTTCCAACTCCTTGGTTTCGTCAACAACCCCGAGGTCGTCCTCCTGCCACCGAACTAGCAGCGCGATAACCCGATTGTATGGAGATCCATCTCGAGTTGCCCATTTGGCTGTGCATGCAGCATCGAGTGCGTTGACAAAAGTTGGGAGGTTTGAAATATGGAACTCCGTTCGTTCGAGATCGGACCTCTCTTCGTGGAAAGTGATGATGCCGCTGTCGTCCTGAAGGTCGCTGCGACAACGGCTGCAGACAGTCTGGGAAGCAGGCATGGGCGCTCGGGAATCATCGTGGGAGCCGACTCTTTGCCTCTTTTTGGACGGGACGCCGGACGGGCCGGGAGTTCTCCCCTCGTCGGAGGATGGCGGGGTGAGCCTTTCAGCCTCCATGGCTCTCGGAGTCAAGCTGAGGATCGGGAGATATTTGAGGGGCGGGTATCGGTTGTGCGGAACTGTCAGGTTCAACGATAGATAGAAAACCAGAGAGGCGAACGTGGGGCTGAAACGTAAAACGATGGGGGTGCAGAGCGGATCAAGTTGATATTCGAGCTGTGCGAAAAAGAGCGAGTTCATTTACGTTTTATCCCCAGCCAAACAATCCTCCACACCGTCTGCAGCGATTTCCCCACCGCACGCAGCGCTCGGCGGCTCCGCATACAGTACGGAGCACCTTGGCCAATCTTGGGGAGCCGAACCGCTGCAAAGGCAAGCCAAACTGTTCCATCATGCCGCGAAACCAATCGCTCCGACAGCTAGGCAACCATTCTTATTGGGAATCGACCCAATAGGGTGGAAATACCTGACCGAAATGGGGTTGAGGGAGGAGATTGGGTCACAACCCCGCTTTCCTCACCGGGTCCGCAACCGTCGACCGACGGCGGTTTCAACCTCAGGATCGCATGAGAACCGATCAGTTTCCTCGGTCTTTGAATCACCCCGACGCATGTGTGCTGACAGGACCGTAGCCCTTCCACACTGCCACTGCGAAGTCGAAGGCGTCTTCGGCGCCTTTGGTAGCTGTCAGTTACCTCACATTCAGACCTCTCAATCCCAGGGTGTGGTGAAATAACCGTAACGCTAGTAATTAGTCATACAATTCTCCCAACCGAAGCCCCCCCATCAAAGTTTCACTACTGTAATTCGGCCAGCACTGGTCTGATTCCGATATAAGCTGTCAGCGGCTGTGCGCCACTTTGCCGCAAAATCACAGCTGCCCTCGGCGGCGCCAATATCCACAATCCATCGGGAGGGTTAGGGACAGTATGTGTTTGTCACCACCCGTGATACCTGGACAGAAGCAGTCGCGACTGCACGCAGTTTACCTAGTACGTAGGTACGATCTAGTTTAACAGCAATTCGAAAGCTAAAAACTCTTGTACCATAACGGTTCCAGTCATTTATTATTGTTAGGTAATTTTCAGTCATGTTTGCTTTCGAAAGAAAGTTGACCAAAAGGTTGAAAGTGCAACCTCTGCACAGCATCCTGGCACTACCCAACCAAAACGATTTTCTTTCCAACAGATAGAGACTTAATACGGGGCGTGAAGTAGGTTTCATTGGACGCAGACGGCCTCCTAGGCCACGCGGTACCGCCTAAAACATATTTATCGGTTTCTGATTATGTCCCAAGTAACGCCGGAGCAGCTCTAAAGCAAGCTGGCAACACGTGGTGTAGGTGACCGATAGCTTATAGGAGCCATTTTAGGGTTAGACAACATGATTTAACTGACGAACTTGACCCATCACTCTCTCCTTATGAATCATGCTATTCCGGCTTCTTCGCATACACCGAGTACCTGCCATTCCACCAGTCAGCAATCAACACTCAATAACCCCCAGCTCTAGACACCACCAAAGAGAACTCACATAGGCCAATAAGCATGAATGCTCGCATCCTTGAACTCCCTCCTCACCTCCGCCAGCAACGCCTCCAGCTCCTCGACACTCCACCCCAGACCGTTTTGCTCCTCGGGCCTCGTGAAGATTGCCAGACTCAGCGCTGACAACGCCTGCAGTGCATTTTCGCGCGTCCATGATCCTACTCGACCATGCGTGTTAGCCTGGCACTGAACCAGCACCCTCCCCCATCTTTTGACCCCAAAACTTAAACCCCCAGCCCCCAGCCCCCAGCCCTCAGCCCTCAGCCCCCAATAGTGGGCCAAGAGCAGACTCAGACTGAGAAGAGCAGAGCAGAGCACATACCAACGAGCTTATACTTCTTATCCTTTGGCCAAGCATTGATAGGCCATTTCTTCTTCACCTCGACAACATCAGTAAAACCCGCCGCAGTAAGTTGCTCCTTGTACTTGAGCGCTGTGTTCAAGGGGCGCTCATTCCCCGCAAATCCTTCCTGCAGAAGAACCGACCACTTGTAGGACGCGTGGTGGGGCTTGAGGGTGCCGTCGTCCGAGGTGAGGGGGTAGACGATGTCGATTAGCTCGAGGGTGCCGCCGGGAGTGAGGGAGCTGTGGGAGGTCAGCTAGGTAGTACGATACCTTGGGAATGGGGAAGGGGAGGGTGGAAAGATTACTCGTAGCATTGCTTGAAGTAGCGGGGGAAGTCTTTGATCGAGCCGGTCATGAAGCGCGTGAAGATGAAGTCGAAGTTGGTGTTGAATGCCCATTCGTCCTCGAGGTCGTCGATGAAGAAGTGGACGTTGGGTGGGACGCTTAAGAGTGTCAGCAAGGAGGGTGTCGATGTGTTTTCATGGAGAAATACACGCACAACGTGGGCTGGATTGGGCTGAGGTCCACTCCGGTGACCTGGATTTGGAAAGAAAACTGTTAGTGTAGCGGAGAAATGGGGTGCTGCAATGGGGTGGACGAACATTGCTTTCGGGATTCTCGTCGGCTTTAGTGATGGAGACAAGTCAGCGGAAGTCCAGCCTGATACAACCAGGTGCTCGGCGTACCGAAGTCAATCGCCCAGACTCCCGTTCCGCACCCTGCATCGAGTACACGGGCAGGCGCCTTTGCTAGCGGGGCGCAATGAAGCTTCCCATCGAATGTGGCGAGGAGGAGATTGTGTTGGAGATCTGAAATGCGTCAGAAACAACTTATGGATCTTTGTTTCGGACGACTAACCCAGACGCTCGTTCTCCGTCTGGTCGTTGGGGAGGACGTATGCTGGTATTTGTCAGCCAATATTGTCTTGCTCGGCAGCTGTGAATCTTCTTACTGCCGTCCTTGTATGCGTGATATGTGCGGCCGTTTTCCTGGCGGTAGGCAAGAATGGTGGATGCCAGAGACGTGGTATCGCTGATGGAGTCCTGCCAAAAGTCAGCCATCCCGCTCTTCCAACCGGGTGAGAACGGCGGTGACATACTCCGGGATCCTCTTGAATCAGCGCACCGCCCTAAAATACCGCATTCGTTAGAAGGGGTGCCCGGGCAGCCTATCACAGCGATCATGAATCTTACCTCGTCGTCGGGGACTAGCGGAGTGATTTCAGCATCTGCCATCTTTGCGTTGTGCCGAGCCAAGGAAGGAAAAGAGGATGTTCAAAACCCACCGCCATGGCCAGGAGCTAGAGGGGACATTGTTCGATTTTAGTGCCCCATACAGCAGGGGATGATACATGGCGCTTATCCGCGTATGTAACAGAGCACCGAAGCTAAGGCACCTGTGGCCTTGTTTGCCACGATTGCCGGCCTGCCGTTGGCTGGGGCAGGGGTCATGATGCAGCACCATCACATCCTGGGGGTGCCCTCCCCAGGACATCCAATGCGCGTCGCCCAACAATTGGCCCGGCTGGCATACCCGGGCTGTCGAAAGTGACCAGTTCCAAACGGCTGCCGTTGTGACCAGAAGGGCAACCAACCGGCCACTCCATTCCGGCCTGATCCGACGGCTCCCGCGCTACTCAGTACTCTTACATTTATTTCAACATGCCAATCCACATTAGTCCCGTCGCAATGACAATATCGACGATGTGTATCGTACTATGATTAAATAACAAGACAAACCCAGACCCAGACCAAGACAATACACTAACACTCACGCACACCATCCATCAACTCCCAACTCCCCCCTCAGCCCCCGCATTCAGCCCTTACTCCCTCTCGCCCCACTCACCCACTCCCGTCCCCCTCCCCAGCCCCAACCATCCCCGCCCACACCCCCCCTCTCCCCTCCAGTTCCTCCGACGCCACCA
>Ga0247770_1000334_pt1 | contig 46367 bp, 55 predicted proteins | sample UWRJL136409B6_FD_179943 | JGI IMG/M metagenome (GOLD analysis project Ga0247770, IMG submission 179943) | Plant litter microbial communities from Arlington Agricultural Research Station in Wisconsin, United States - UWRJ-L136-409B-6 | ecosystem: Environmental > Terrestrial > Plant litter >... | reverse complement strand
CCCTGATGTTCAAAGCGCCGACTTCCCTCAGGCCGTACAAGACTCGCAAGGTTTTCTGTTTGCCGGGTTCATCGACCAGAAAGCTGAGCCCCTGAACGTCATCGTCAATCGCGGCAAGACGTGGATGAAGGGTTCCCTTATCATCGCTAAGGATGTGGCTGAGGAGACTGCATACGGAACACTGCAGTTGTGCCCTCACACACACTTGGTTGTAGTTTCCATACGGTATCAAACACATCTTCTCGTTTCACCCCCATTCACCATCCGATCTTGGGACCAGTGGTCGTACCTTGCGGCAGACGCGACAAAGCTTGGGATGTGGATGTCCTCCTCTCTTGGCCTCCTCTTTTCTGGCTTCTGTCTCAAGTTTGAGCTCTCGAAGAACGAACTGTGCCACAGGGAGGGGTGTGGTGTCGGTGTATCCGAATATTTCCTTCATGGCATCACTCCGATCCATCAAGACAGCGCCCGTAGCTGGATCGACCCATGTCACGAGCCCTGGAAACCCTGTCGCGGGTGGCCCGTTGTAGTCGGCTGTCTCTTGAAACCATTTTCGGGACTGCTCCTTAGCCGCCTCTGCGCGTTTGGCTTTCTCTTCCTTCTCTCGGGCTCGTGTTTCAATATCCCCCTCGCTCAGGTCTTCGTCGGCCTCGATGGCGTCGGACCACAACGTGATTGTGTGTTTGTGTTGGTTCCAGAGCATAATGGATGCGTTCGGAATGCCGTTTGTCTTGCACGCAGTGTCGAAGTACCCGGGAAGCCTCGCGCATGCCAGTTGCCTTATCTTGTTCCCCTCGGGAGCTGAGGCAATTCTCTCCAGCTGGCGTGCCAGATACTGAGTCTTTTCTTCCGTTATCCTCCGGCCGCCACCCACCACCTCCCTCTCGTTTTGGTTCTTGCACATTTTGTATGCATTCTGCGCAACGGCAAGCAAGTCCTCGATCTGGGCAGTGAGCATGTACCGGCGGGTAAGAAGATCTCCCAACAGCCACTGGCATGCGTCGCGTTTGGTATAGTCGCCGGCTGGCATGCCTGCCATCAGTTTTTCAGCTGTCTGAGCTAGTGCCTTGGCCTCGTCGACGTCCTCAACCTTTTCACCTAGGCTCTGTGCACAGTAGAGAAACCTCCACAACCTGGATCCTTTGTCGGGATGTCTCGGCGACGTCCACACCATCACCTTTTCAGCTTTGGAGGTGGCCTGTCTGAGATCGGCCAAGTCTCCCTTCTTGTCGTATCGGTCCCCGTACATGCCGCCCAGAGTTTGTGCAAATTCCTCGCAGTCCTCCCCCGAGCGATTGCGGAGTATGTGTTTCAGAGCAGACTCTCCGTGACGGATCGCATTGTCCAAATGCTCTAGACTTCCCGTTGTCGTGAACTTCGAATACGACATTGCGCAAAGCTGCTTAAGCGCATTTGCATAAGCAGTGCTCCCTGGAGGGCTGACCCGGACGAGTTCGTCGAGGTGACATAATGCCTCTTCGAGATCCGCCGAGTCACGGTTCAATTTGTATCGGTGGCGTAATCAATCCGTCAGGTTGCAAAGAGCAATTGCATAGAGAGGGCTGTCTTCCGAGGTCATTGAAATAAGTTGCCTTGCAGTGGCGATGGCGTCATCAAGATCCTGTTGTTGATGAAGATTATGAAAATGGAAACGAGACGACTGCGAACAACCCAGACCGTTGAGAATCATCAAGTATACGTCCTTCCTATGGTCGGGGAATCCCATTGCGATTGCTTCGGCCTTCGCCTTTAGCCCTAGTTCGACGGCCTGATCCAGTGCGGCGGCTGATTTGGTAATTTTGTATTCAGCAGCATGCATGCTGGAGAGTTTGTTAAGGTAGACCGGCAGGTCGGGCGAGTTCGCGGGAAGACGGCGAAGGATGGCCTCGGCCTGATCGATTGCACCGTTCAAGTACGAAGGAGTATTCGGTATTTGGAACATGGCCCATAGTTGCTCCATCCTGGACGCGCGCATATCTGTCTCCTGTCCCGTATTTTGATCGGAGAAGGAGGGAGCCGAGCATCCTCTGCTGAACAGCCGCCATCTCCTCGATCATGTCGCCTCGGTCTTTGGGTGGCAATCTCGGCGACGAACTCGCCTTCGAAGATTCGCCTTCGTCTCTTTTCAACATTTTGGGATCCTCAAACGAACCAGGAATTGGTTATTGTAATGATAAAGGAAGAAGATGAATGAACACGAAGAGGATGTGATCGGGAGATCAACAATATGTTGCTCAGGACATCCCGTGTGGCTGCAGATGAAACGTGGTGGAGCTGCAAGGGGCAGCTGAGATGTGGATGACAACCGACTCTTGCAGTTGGCGCCAAGCAATTATTTATTTTTTTGACGAGTGAGCACGTACGTGCACGTGTGTTCAATGTTGAAGGCGGCGACTCGAAACGGAATGGCGATTAAGAGGATGACTAAGGGGATTTTTCTAAGGCCAAAGCTAAATGGCTGCCGCTGGTGAGGTACAACATCGCTTCCACTTGTTGCTCTTTTGGTCTCTTACAGTGTGCCGGGGTAATTTTCGCAACTGCTTGACCTAACACGGGCGGACCTGTGACTTCTGGCAACGACTTTTTGGGGGGTTCGACCACGTTCGACAGGCCTTTTCATGGCTACTAGGCGTATTGAACGGCTTGTCAGGGCCTTGAGACTGTCTTCCTGGGCCTTGGGTAACGTACCGCATCTACGAAAATTACCGTGGAATGCTGTAAGAGGTGTTCCGTAGGGGCAGGCCACTGCTGTTCTGATCTGAATGGCTTCATTCTGACTAATCAGGGTCTAGCTGCACACCGCGTCCCTCCTGACCCTTACCTCATACCTGTAGCATGCTCAGCTCTGTTCAGCTCCGTCCAGCTCTGAACGGCCCCGACCAGCCGTATTACACCAAACTCCGACTGATGGGGTTCTAGCCAGGGGCCAGAACTCCTTTTCTTTCTGACACGCCCTCTTTGCCAAAATCACAAGTAAGTACTTTCCGTCGTTATCACGAACAGTTCTTGCGTTTGCCAGCACTAGGAACAATTCACCTTATCACTGCACGGCTAACGGAGGCCCGCCGCACTTGCTGCGAGAGCACCTGATCTACCAGAGGAGATGATTTTGAGAGAGGGATAATTATATACGGTGGCCCGAATTCTGGCAAGTTGGCTCGTACAGCGGCCCAAAGACATCAATGGCCCATATTATGGACCATGACCGGAGACGAAGAGTTAGGCATGTGTCCACATTTTGGGCCTTTTTAACATATACTGGTACGTGTTGTGGGATATTATACGGTATTCTGGTTTAATCCCTAGAACAGTACGTAGCATCCCGGGCCCAAAACTGGGATGGTATTTAGCATACTAGTATATTATATGGTATGGTACACAATATATTTGCACCTAGAATCAGCCACGTGATACTTTGGAAAGCTTCAAATTAAAAGCGGACTGGAATCGAGGATATTCCTTCGCCCGTTTTCGTACTTCGCATAAGTACATACAGTTAAACGTCTAGGCTGCAATGCATACCATCCGGAGAGGTGCATCGCACCACTCAGCCAACAAGTTCTTATTTTGCGACTAACGTCACCGCTAACGTGGCCACACCCTATGAGTTATGGCTAGTATAAACCGAGAAACGCACCAAAATCCTCGAATGGCAACTTTAGTCGAGGGTCCAAAATTGGGCCACAGGGCTGTGCAGGCTGGGCTCCCTCATAGCTCACCCTAGCTCGGGAGCGGCTCAGGGTCACCGACGAACTTGGAAATTGCTGAGAGAAACTTTAGGGTAAATCATAAAGCTGTTGTCGGTGCGCTGCTTCAATCAACTCGCTCTCAGATCCCCGGTGCAGTGGGGAGGTGGACCTGGCGCCACCTTGCATCGCATTTCCAAATGTCGTGTCTGTTGCGTCTGTCACTTCTGGCCGCGGATCGCACCGAGGGAGGTGCCCTATGGGAAAGTTTTGCGTTGTGTAATTTCAACTCAGTGGTGTAGTGGTAACACGTTAGACAACCCGTTGCGCCTCGCTCCGACCTTAAAAGTATTCTTATTCCATTTTTGGAAAAAATGCATCCACGGAGGGGGGTTTAGCGTCAGCTAGATGTGAAAGTCCCAGTTCAATTCTGGGCTGAGTTCTTTTTTTTGCCATTTCATGCCTTCCTTCATTTCTGCTCAGACCTCGGCCACTGGCCCTTCTTTCATGACTTGTGGTTGCTTGAGTTCTTTGATTGGTGTGACGATATCGTTCCTTCCTCTTCGGTGCTGCCATTTGAGCCCACATTCCGTGTAATGCTGGCATTGAAGGCAGCCAAAGAAAGAAGAAAGCAGCGGCGCGCCGTCTGTTGCCGACCCTCGAGCTGATCAAAGCCATCATTGCCAACCCGCACCGAGCCGCGTTAGCCAACCTAGTCAATCGCAAGGCCTCTCGTCCTTTGAGGAATGAGATTGGTAGCCCTGATTTAAACCAGAGGCTTGCAACGGTTTGGTGCCTGACGCCCATCACTGCCCCTCCAATGTCACGCTTTCACTCTCTTTCCTTCCTTTCGTCAGCGTCACGACCTGCTTCCCGTCTCTCCCATCTCGTTCAAAAGCGGTTATTTCCTTCACCGTACGCGGCAAACCCCATTCTTTTAACTTTTCCATTTGCAAACATGACGGGCGAGAATGTACAGTCGCACTTTTATCGCACCGTCCAGGACGCCATCCTCGAGGTCTTGCGCACCCCCGAGGACAACTCGAAGGTCACACGGCCCATGGACATCGGGCCCATCCGGAGGTTCGCCCTGCCAGACGACTGCGCCGCGTGTCACGGGCTCCAGAACCTCTGGAAACGCAAGGAGCCACGGTTGAACTTGTGGAATTCATCGCGTTTGACCGTGGAAGCCGGCAGCAGCCTCCTTCGCACAGAACCCAAGATCCTTGAGGCGCCGCTCTGAGCCCTATCCCTAATCCAGACCCGAAAGGAACTCGCTAAGGTGACGTACGTGTATGCAAGCGCCATGGAGTCACCAAAGGTCTATACCCCACGCAGCGCGGTGGCCATAGACGGGCACTCGGCATGGCTCGGGGCGAGGTGAGTGCAGCCGGATGCGGTTGACTACACACTGGTGCAAAAATGGATCAATCACTGCCGAGAGCACCACGGTTCCACATGCAACTTCGCAGCGTTACAAGATATCTAGCACATCCACCTCATTGACACTGCATCATTGCGAATCGTCCCGCACCCTGCGGCTGGGGGAGTTTCATCAGCGGTGGAGTACATTTGTCTCAGCTACGTCTGGGGCGGCCGCCATCAGCACATCTCACGTTTGGGAGACACCTTGTTCCGTGTGCCCGATACGATACGGGACGCGATCGAGGTGGCCAAGATGCTGGGCGTACGATATCTCTGGGCCGATTCGGTAAGCAGACTCTACTCACGCTCGTCCTCGAACGCCATATTCTCGTACAAGGCAGGAGGCTCAGGACAGCATCCTCTGCCAGCATCCGCTATATCGGTTGTAACGCCCTGTTTCTAGGTTTGTATAAATCAGACCAACTCCACCGGCAAGCAGCGGCAAATAACTATGATGAACAGGATTTACCGAGGAGCATGGGCGATCAATGTCGCTTTGAGCGGCACCTAGGCTGAGTCGGGCTTACGACGAGTTTCGCGTTCGACCTCGGCTTTTCCGGACGAAGTCGCCAACTCCCCGGAACAGTTCTCGATCGTGGTGGACGGCGGTGTCATCTTGAGAGATACACTACCAACTCTGAGGCACCAGATACATAGGTCGGTCTGGGGCCAACGTGGCTGGACATACCAGGAGACCGTCATGTCGCTGCGGTGCCTCTACTTCACCGATGACCAGGTCTACTTTGCGTGTAACCTCATCCAGAACTGCGAGTCAATAGACGAATCGGAACCACCCCTCCACAGCTTTTCCTTCAGCTAGTTCTAAGACCTGCTCCGCAAGCACCCTCGTGAGAGTCCCCAAGATGTGATTTCCCTCACGGAAATAGGAATCCGATGCCTTGCAGCTCAGATCAGGAGCAATTTTATCGCCACAAAGACACCCTTTTGGCTGATCCTCTTTCTCTGGGGCAGTTTTTCTGCGTATTCGCGGTCGTGAACCATTGGAACATGTTCCAAGTGGAAACGGCACTAACTCAAAAGAAGGAATTAGACGTGAAAAAAAAAACAGCAAGGCGACATTCCAGCGTCTTCGCAGCTATTCGTCATTTGGCGGCAATTATACTCTGGGAGTAAGTTACCATACGTTATCAATACTCTGAGCACGAGATGCCAATCTCAACCTACCTATTCTGCTACTAAATTTCGAAGATACCACCTACCGGCAAGCGTACTACAAGCCTGAGCTCCCACACCAGGGTCAGGAAAGCCATTAGCCCGCGTCCTGGGGCCCACCGAGATTGTGTACAGCTCGTTCATCTTTGTCCTTCTGGGTCCGACCACATCACTGGGTAGTATTGATACTGACATCAGGTCACAAGAACACTATCACCCTTTTGTAGGCGACTATCCTCAAAGTTGCTGCTGCACAACATACGCGGGCAGAAGTCGCAAGCGAGGGCCCAAGCGTTCCACTGGGTTCATAGTACCAAAACATCTAGATGCAACGTATTTTGAGTGCTGGGCTAGAGACCCAGTACCAGGGACGGCAGCTGGTTGGTGCGCGAGGGCCGGTACGTACGCACGGCAACCGAAAAGCATGGGGAATTGACACGATCGAATTCCAGGTTTCCCGATTCAGCTAAAGCCCGCCAGCGCCGAGTCTCGTCGGTCCGGGTCTTGGCGAGAGCTTGAGGGTTGCCGTGTTGTTTAACCGTGGGTGGAGATGGTTGTTCCCGGCTGAGAGCGAAAGGGGGATTGGGACCTGGGTCCAGAAATTGATGGGGATGGCAGGGATAGGTAAAAACAGACGTTTGACCGTAAGTATAATACCCCTTGTCCTCGCAGACCCACCTGATCATCACCTAACTCGACAGACTCAATTCCGGACACAATGGCTTGGTTTCGGGAACTCGTTGTCGTTGCACTGTTGCTTTGTGCGTCAGCCACCGCTGATCCCTGCACGAATCCCGCAAAGCGCAAGGCATGGTGAGCATCTATTGACTTGGGTTCAATGATAGCAGATTGGGATATGCTGACCAAAACAGGCACACTCTGAGCAACGCGGAGAAAACCGCTTACATCGATGCTGAGCTGTGCTTGATGAAGAAGCCTGCAACCCTTGGTCTTCCCGGAGCCAAAACTCGATTCGATGAGCTCCAAGCAATCCATCAGCTGCAAGCATATGCAACACACCATGTGGTATGTGCATTGCCCACCACCGTCCATACGGATCACTAACAGCCCTCCCATATACAGGGCTCCTTTCTCCCCTTCCACCGCCTCATGATGCTCGCCCACGAAACCGCTCTCCGCGCCGACTGCGGCTACACCGGCTACCAACCGTCAGTTCCCCCCTGTACCCCAAGCACCCTACCTACTGCGTACTAAACCACCCCCCGCCTCCCAGCTACTGGCAAGAACAACTCGACGCCGGCAAATTCAGCAAATCCACCATCTTCTCCCCCACCCTCAGCTTCGGCGGCGACGGCGCCCCGTCCACCAGCTGCATCACCACCGGCCCCTTCGCAAACTACACCAACGCCCTCGGCCCCGGCTACGCCTCCACCACCCCGCACTGCATCACCCGCCGCATCAGCGAGTCCTTCTCCGCGCGCTCCTCCCAAGCAAATGTAAACGCCTGCCTTGCCAAGCCGGATTTTGAGACTGCATGGCCGTGCATCGAGGACATGCCGCATAGCGGGGGGCATGCTGGCGTGGGAGGGCAGATGGGGAATGGGGTGTCGAGTCCGGGGGATCCGCTGTTTTATCTGCATCATACATGGTTGGACAAGATGTGGTGGGACTGGCAGGCGAGAGATAGGGGGGTGAGGACATCGCGTGTCGCGGGGACGAATATTGGGCCGGATTTTATACCGGGGTTTCCGGCGAGGCCGTCGAATATTCCGTGAATTGCGTTCCGTTTCGTTGATAAGGGGGATGGGTGATATGGGTTGTAACTTGTGGATCGATTGCTAACTTTGAGGGGTGCAGGAAACCGAAGGGCGCGGATGGTGATCCGGGGACGGTCACGACGCTGGGGCATGTGCTGAATATGTATGGGAATAGTCCGAACAAGACTATTGCGGATGTGTTGGATATTCAGGGGGGGCTTTTGTGCTATGAGTATGTTGAGTTGTAATGGGCGAAGGAAGGAGAGGAGGGAGTTGCCACGGTGGGTTGGTGGCTACGGCTGGGTCGGTTGGTTGGTTGGTAAGTGTTCGGCTTCAAAGGGAGGTAAGGTGTGAAAGTGAGTCTTGATTTGAATAACTTGGTATCATAACACTGAACATAGATCGCCCAGCGCCTTGCGCCATGCAATTGCATCGCTTATTACAGCGCAGCCTGTCCGTAAACCGAGGGACATGGCCCTGTCGGAAACTCGAATCTAATATATCGATACAAATGGGTCGCCACCCACAACCGAGCTCTATCATACGCGTTGGGTATCTTTGTTGAAAGAGACCAAATAATGGAACTGCCCATCTTAGCGGTCGTGGAGTAAGGGCAGCGACTTATTGATCCCCGGCAAAGGCTTATTTGTCGACCCGGCGCTCGGTGACCGGCTGTGGCTTGCGGCAGGAAGCTGAGTCGTCAATCCCACGTCTGCACCGCCGGAGTATGGCGGTGGAGCCTGGCCGCCATACGGGGCACCCCCATAGGGCGCATAAGGGGCGCCGTACGCGTTGGTCGGAAGTTGGGGATCGTAAGGTGCGTTCATTGGTTGCGGGCCATAAGGGCTGTTTGGGATCGGTGGCTGAGTGCCGTAGGGGGCATTTGTAGGCTGGAGGCCGTTTGCGGCAACGCGCAGTGTGGGAAGGACGCCGTATTGTCGGTTTGTCATCATCCTTTTCCAGAGTCTGAACATGCCGCACCATATGACGACGACGACGAGGAGCATGACGCCCGCGGCGATGCCAAAGATGACGGCGGGGTGGAGGCCGGTTCTGGAGCTCGACTGGGATGATGCGTTGTAGGTTACTACGCGGGGGAGAAGATGGACAGGCATTTCGTATCGTTGTAGCGACTGCAGTGGGAGGAGTGCAGGCATGGTGATTTAATTTGTTTTTTGTACTGTCGCGATTGAAAGCAAACGAAGTCGAAATAATGTTTAGTTGCACGAACAATATGAACCAAAAACACAGAGAAATGCGACACGAGGATCACACCCAGTTCAAATACAAATTGCCGACTCTGCCGTTGGTGCACATGACTTGAGGCTGTTGTCGGCGCATGGGTGTCTCAAGGGGGCTCAGCGTCAGCAAGCCCCTTTCGAGATCCTTCAAGGCGAAGCTCGGAGTGTTTGTTGACCCACTTGGTTTCTAATTGGTCCCCAATTGAATGCTGGGTTTCGCCATTGTCGGGTGGATCGCTTGGCGCATGGATGTTGGACGGGATTTCGTACCATCTCAGTCACGCGTCTGGGCCAGTCCGATTGCAGGATGATTCCGATGATCTTCCCCGGACTTCTTCGGCTGCGGATGAGTGGGTCGTTGCAGTCGGACTGCTAGGCTTCTTTTCTGCCAGGTCAAGCTAGGGCTCGCCAAGAGTTGACGAAAACCGATTCTTGGAGATGCAACAATGTTGGCCTGTCTTTTGGGCCGTCAGTTGGGTGGCGTGGGTCCTTGGGCGGTTTGCTCTTGGGGGCAAACTTTGCTTGGCGGCAGACTGCCAATTCATTTTGAAGCCAACAAGAGCTGAGTTGCACAAAAGCCTAGCGTGTGGTGTGAAACAGGGTTGGATTTTTCGGCACTCTGCGCGACAGGCAGCCACCGTTGCATCGATTTTCACTCACCGACATCTTTTGTCGACGGCCTGAGCGGGAGAGCCAGGAACTGCTAGACACTTATATCCCTTGGCCTCATCCTCCTTATACCACACCCTGTATGACTTAATCACGCTGTGAGTCCAATTCTTGGGGAAATAGTGCCCCCAAGTCCCGTCAGAGCAACCCGCCCGGAAAACATCCTTTTCGTTGCTTTCTTCAATGCCACAATCGTATGACCTGTGCCCGGCAAAAACATTAGTGATCGAATCGAGTGGCTCATCGCGAGAGGAGAAAAGCGCGAAAGGGACTGACGTGAAGAACGAGGCGCATGTTGTTCCATTCTCTTTCCGAGCACCGCTCACTCGAATCAGCTCTGCCCTCTCAGACCAGCTTTCCCTTGTATTAGGCAAGTTGACTTGAGATTCGTGTTAGCAGCCGGGTGCACGCAGTGGGTGTTTGAGACGGGAGCTTACTGCAGCTGCCTGGATTATGGCAGAACTCCTGGTTCCGAACTCCCCCGAGAAACACAAAATTGATTTGGTCACCCTCGCATTCCAGCGACGAGGCGAGGGAAATGAAACCGATGAAAGCCCAAAGCTTCATACTTGGATTATGTCTAGAGACTTGAAAGGTAGGGTTTTGATGTGTGGACAAAATAAGAGAGGTCAGTAAAGATTTCGCTGTTCTAGCTCTGAAATGAGGAATGCGCCTTCTTAAGTAGTCTTGTCCTTTTTACCTAGCATTCGTGAACAGGGCTGGAAGTTAATTTGAGTGAAAGCCAGGTTACGACCCTCTCGACCAGAATAACGAAGGATTCTGCAGCTTTACATTAAATGTCAAGCGGCAATATCGAGACGCGGACTTTTGAACCCCGCTTCGCTTGGACAAACCGAGTCCCGTGTGATCAGTTGAATTTCCGAAGCTACCTCAACATGTGTGGGGCAACGAAGAAAATGATGTACACAGTAAGGGATGCTGTTGCCCCGGAGGAGAGGACAGTGCGCAAGTAGGTCGGCTTTATCGCACTGTGCGCGACGTCAAACACATCATTTTTTGCTGACCGGCGTCGACGACCCCATCAATTCACCCTTCACGACACAGATTCCACAACTCCCAAAATGGCTCCCCGCGAGCTCGCCTGCAAAATCATCGACCCTCGGGCGGGTGCAGGCCATACCCACACCGTCATTTTCCTCCACGGACGCGGTTCCACAGCATCAGCATTCCAGCACGGCATCCACATCACGACCGACTCCCAAGGGCGCGCCTTGCCCGAGCTCTTCCCTTCGGTCCGATGGGTTCTCCCGCAAAGCGAGCGCCGCCCTTTGGCGCGCTATCCTCGCGGCGAGATGCTTCAGTGGTTCGACACATGGAACATCAAAAACCTCACCGATCGCGAAGAGTTGCAGCTGCCGGGCCTGCGCGAAAGCGTTGACAGCATCCGCGCGATTGTCGAGGCTGAAGCGCGACTTGTTGGTGGAGATTTGAGTCGTATTCTCTTGGCCGGCGTGAGTCAGGGCGGGGCGGTCGCTGCGCATACCCTCATCAATCTCAACATTGGGCAGCAACGGTTGGGAGGGTTGATGACCTTTTGCAGCCGCATGCCGTTTCCCGAGAGGAGTATCGCAGAGACGCGGAAGCTGCTGGGCTTGGAGGATGTGCCGGCCGATGATCACGCAGTCCTGAATACACCGATTCTGTGGCAACATTGTGTTGATGACCCTCTGGTCAAAATCGAGTACGGCAGGCAGCTCAGAGACACGTTCTTGGCCTTTGGAGCACAGGTGGATTGGAAGGAATATCCCGAGGGCGGCCACTGGATCCAGACACCGGAGGGAATTGAGCACGCTGCTGCCTGGCTCAAGGAGCATGTTATCAAGGAAGCGGGGCCCGAGCCGAAAGCAAAGTAGTAGTGTAAGGCAGGTGCGAAGCCTCAGGCATGGATTGGAACTTGGCCCCACTATTCAGACCAGTATTTCAGGCGGCCACGCAGCCCAGAGCTTTTAGAACAATGAAGCACCCTTACCAGACCATTTTCAGTAGGTAGACATCTCCACCCCAATGGTCTTGTTATTCACCACGGCACAAGTCGCGATTCCCTTCGGCGCCTCCGTTTGATATTCGCCCGTGGGGGATTGAGCCGAGTCTGAGATGCACCTGATGGTTCGACATAGAGCGAGGCAGCTTCCATAAATGACATTTCCCTTGACAATGGTACTGTTACGCCTGACTCTTGCACCAGCTAGCTGTTCTCGCCCCTTCCCCACCTACCCTCTCAAATAGACACCGCCCTCTCCGGGCCATACCCATTCGAGTCGCCAGTCATCACATACCCCTTCTGGTTGGCATACACCCTCTTCCCAAACTCATCCACATAGTCGCAATTATAATGCGTATGTCCAAACGCCCACAACTTGACCGCGCTACTCCTCCAACAATACTCCCCGCTCAAATCCGTCGAAAAATTCGAAAACAACTCATCCCCCCGATACACCTCCTCCACTGCCCTCTCGTCCACAGTCGGACTATGATGCGTCAACACCACCACCTTCCTCCCCTCCCTCTCTGCTCGCTCCACCTCCCCATTCAACCACTCCACATGCAGCCCATGAAACCAGTTATGCTCCTTCACCGACCACCCCCACTTGATCTTCCGGAAGTCATTCACCTTCCTGCCCACCACGCCCATCTTGCTCTCCTCCACCCTCGAAAACAACGTGCACCCTGACACCGTAACATCCCCCTCGAGATCCACACGCCCCATATTCAGGGGCACAAACGCCCCGATCTCCTCCCCTGCTTCCCTTTTAGCCCGAGCAGTCTCAGCCACCATCTCCAACCACTCGTGCACAGCAGGCCACGTGGTGAGGTACGGCTCGTGGTTGCCGGCGACGTAGAATATGGCTTTGTACTGCGTCAGGAGGCGGAGGAGCATGGTGCGGAAGATGCCTTTTTTAGCGTCTTGCTGGACGCAGCCGATGTCGCCGAGGAGGGCGAGGTAGGGCGCCGTGGGGGTTATTTTGAACTGGCCGTAGCGGGAGTGGTTCTCCAGGTGGAGGTCGGAGATTATTTGGAGAAAGGGCATGGTGAGGGAGCGGTGGGGTTAGGATTTGGTCGTGGACGACGCGCGGCAGGAAAGGGTGCGAGGGAATAAGAGTCGTTTCTGGAGGGTGTGGAAATACCGGGCGCTGTAACGCATGGATGGGAGTCGTGATAGCATGGTGGTTTGAGGGAGCGCGGGCGGCGGGAGGGATTTTTATGGGAGGACGTTGAGTTAATCATGGGCAAGATTGACTCACGCCGGTGATTGGAGTGCTTAAACTCAATTTTCATGGCTGCACGGGTGCTGGTGGCGTACAAGGCTTGCAACTCTGTTTTAACTTTAACCCCAAGTACAAATCTGGAAGTCGATCATATCGAAATCGCACACTATTCGGGTCATATCCAAGTCAATATCAACGTTATGCCCAATGGCACGTCAAGTATCTTGGGTACATAGATCTGCTCTCCTCACCACCTGAATCTAAAGCCCACCTGTACACACCCAACCCCCCTAATGACCACCCCCCTCCCGGTCCGAACTCCCCGGCAGCCCTCCAAGCCACCCATCAATCGGCTCCCTCACCACCGCCGGCAACGCGCACTTATTCGCCTCCGCAATAGTCTGCGTCTTCAGCTCAGGGCAGTTCGTCCCGCAGAACTTGTCCATCGCTCGCTGCAGCGAATCCCCCTTCCAGCCAAAGATGTAGTCCCCGTGCCATCCGTAACCCGTGCGGTCGCCCATGCTGAGGACGAAGGGCTGCTCGCCGTTCTCGGGCCACATTGAGGGGTCGTTGAAGGCGGAGGTGTTCCAGATTGTTTCGTAGAGGATTTGCGGGAGTCGGACGGGGTGGCTTGGTGGTTGTTAGTGTTGGGATGGTAGGTGTTGCGGTGGAAGGGGGAAAGGTTGGGTGCTTACGTGGCAGGACATTCCCACTCGGTCTCGAAGGTGCCTTTGGATGGATACGCGACATGGCTCTTGTGGTCGGGGCTATCAACATTGACGCCATCCCAGCAGGTGGGAAAGAAGTTGTTGATGCGCAGGCCGTAAGGGCAGGGCTTGTCAGGGAGTCGGCGGGTGTCCCATTCACCACCGATCGCGGATGCTGCTGGGGCGGGGCCCCATGGTGTGGTGAAGCAGCGGAAGGCGATGCTTTTGAATTCCTCGACGTTGGGGCTCGGCTCGCGGTATCCGGGGTCACCGATGAGCATACGGAATCCCTATCATGTTAAGTTCGCGTTGCCTTGGGGGGAAAGGGGCAGGGCTTACGGGACGGAAGGCAGTGACCTTTGTCTTCTTGTCGTAGGGAGCAGTGTAATACACCGTCATCCCTCCCCTGGCGCCCTCGAGGAAGAGGTTTTCCATCATTGGCACCCTGTGGTACGATCCATTGCGGTGACGGAAGAAGAGAACCGCTGTCCAGTAGTTTGAGAAGTCCTCCGTGAAGGTGCATGTTGTGCACGTTGCTTCCTCGGATATGTTCCGCAATGGGTCCATGAATGGGGCCAGAGCATTGCCACCGACGATCTGGTGAAGATGGGGAGAGGGCGCGAGACCGGGCGTGACGAGTCTATTATCCTGTCAGATCAGATACCTGCGTGTCGACGGAGTGGGATACTGGAGTTACTTACGGGTCGATCCGCTGCACGTTCAACTCGGAGCAGGAAAATCGCAGGAAGTCATTGAATGTAGGAGACCTTTGTGCGGCAGCATTTGATGCCAAAATCGCAAGATGGGTGATGCTCCACGTCGACTTCATTTTCGAGATCCCTAGATGATGTTCGCGCATTGCAAACGGGAGGTTGAGAAGCTGGCGGAACGAAACAATCGGGGATTAAAATCTGCCCGGACTCGGATATCATGCGGGCGGGATTCGCGTCCCCAAGCACAGCGGGGAGTCGCGCATATAGCCAATATGCCGCTCCCTAATAAGACGCATGCTCGTTATTGACAATCAGGGTAATGACCGACCCAGGTACTCAGGCGCTAACAGCCCACAACGGGTGAAGATTCGCCAAGTTACCTTACCCATCTCCTCCCCGTCTCGGAAGAATCCAGAATAGCAATGAACGGTGTTCATTTTCCTGCATAGCCGTCTCGTCCTCGTGTTTGTCCCTGGGCGTCGATCGAGGCAGTGATGATCTGAAGCGTTGGGAAATCCAAATCCACATAAACTGCGCCTATGGCCGGCCATGTATACGCACCGAAATCCCCCGAATAGCCCCCGGCCTCCCTGTGTGACCGGGCAGAGCCGCCGTAAAACAAGCTGTCTTCGGCGTATCGGTCACGCCCCTGGAAAACGTGTGCGTCGATGACCTTTGCAATGTCTGCTCGACCAACCATCAGGAGCCCGCATTCAATCGATGAGGCATGGTAGGCGACTCTTTGAGCTGAGAAGTCCCAATCGATGGGCCGCATAACTAGGGCCGCGCTACAGTCCCAGAAACGTACGATAAAATCGCCAACGGATGCTTCCGGCGGGACCAGGGCAATTACATGGTTATCGCCTATACAAATCCGGGGCCCTGGACTTTCGCCCTTCCAGTGACCGCTTAGTTGGCTTTTTAGCGTGCCGTCGGACGGGTTCGAGTAGCCGGGACTCGAGAGATAGGCGCCATGTTTCCCTACATTCGCGAACCGACCGATGACGGAGGGGTTGCTGATGCGCCGTATTCGAGCCAAGTCAGCGTCGGAGTAGTTCATAATTTGAAACATATACTCCTCGTTCATTGCGCGTAATCGTTCGAGATCTGATTCCATGTGGTATGTTCCATCCCAGCATTCCAGCCAGTCGTGAATGGCCTCCGGTGACTCCACAAGAGATGCATATGTTGGACCGAGTTGCATGATCTGCCCAGCTACATAGCCCATGACTGTGATGTGAGACGGCTCTGAATCATCCTGTAATCTAGTTTGTTAGTCATTGCTGTTCAAGGTCAGGGCGGATGTTGGAGACGGTGGCTTTCCTTATAGACATCGCCATGCTCGCTCTCGATATTTTGACCAAGGGCTTCCTGAACTATTCCAGCTGTGCGTACAACGGTTATTTTCCTCTCCTCGCCCTTCAGTTTGTCAAACGTGTCGAAATTACGCGACGACATTGGTGCATCCCAAGGTCGTTCGGTGGGCCTATCGCAAGAGAAAGCATGCACTACCACATCCTTCCATATGTTGAAGAAAGAGCGGCGGCGGTCAATCCTGATCTTTCCTTTCCCTCGGATTCCAGGGAGCCGGAATGGTTCATTGAGAGATTGGGTCCTAACTAGTCGGGCCTCAATGTTCTTCGATGCTGGTATATCATTGTGTGGATCTGTACCCGAAAATGGACGAACATCGTTGGCCAGTCCTACCAAGCCGTACACTCTGTCCCGTGGATCTGAACAGGCCTGCTTCCTGAAGCGTTCGATGAGGTTTTCGAGCTTGGTGGCATCTGTATGCCTGGCGAGCCTGGCGTCGATCAGGCGGAGCATCGCATCATACCTCATTCTCTCGTCTGTGTCGTGGCGCGGGATGTCTTTCAGCAGATCGAGCCTGTGCATGCGGTCGAAGCGCCATATGCATGGTCCGTAGACGAAGACAAGATCGTAGGCCAAACACGCTTCTTGAACGATCCACAGTCTCGTCCAGTAGGTACTATCGGCAAGACGGGATAAGACATCCTTGTCCAGCGCTGGGGTGTATCGCATCTTCACCTCGTCCGCTAGACATGCAGCCAGCCGTGAGGACTCACCCGCCTTCCAGTCTGTGGACATCTTAGAAAACTGCTCCTGCCGGTACCTCTCCCGATCCACGTGTATGGCCGGGTGCTTGACTCCGAGCCATGCTATAACCTTCTGGGCCCGGGAATAAATGAAGGACATGATGGCGACCTGTTTGTTGCTCTCGTCCGTGTCGTCCTGGTTGATGCACACCGCGTCAACTGTCAGCTTATATAAGCAATTGGAGCCATTCGCGGAAGTAGCCGGCTTGGCAATAGGGGACCCTGTAGGCCAGAGATTCTCTTCCACAGAACAACAACAATACACAACAATCACCACAATTGGCCATGAGTGCTAGATTCTGACATCAACCCACAGTGTCAGGGGATGGGTCGGCGAACGCAGGTACAGCATGCAGAGATGCAAGTTGTGATGGATTGGGAAACGGTAGTTGTTGAGCGTGATGTGGCCTGGCCTGGCTTTTTGGACCATCGGCGCCCTCTTGGATTGAGTGGTCGTCGCTATTGATGTCGTGCCAGTGGATATGATGACCGGGGAGGGCTTTGAGGTAGGGAGCACCGAGTTGTCTTGGTACGAGTCGTTCCATGTATAGGACAGCGCTGCGTATCGAGGCTTCTCGGAGAATGCAGCCACCCTCAGCGTGCAGGCGAGAGGATCAGAGAAGTCGCCAGGATTGATGGTAAGAATGCGGATCGCATCCACTCCCTCGGGCAGAGGCGGATATGCGAAGCCGCAGCCATTGTCGACTCTAGGCATTTTGGATTGCCACTTCTCGGAGACTAGATTGGAGATAATAATATGGCGGCGGCACGAGCGACACGCGAGAAGTAGTAGCGGCAGTAGGTCAAAATGTGCGGTGATGACCGGGATGAGGGAAGGCGGAGTTGGGGTTGCTACTTCCTCGCCGCAGAAGGAGCGCCAAGATGCCCACCCCGCACTGGCACGCAAAAGAGCAGCGCATTCTCGCAAGCCAACCAGAGAGCACGAACGACACCGAGCAGCTGCGCATTTTCTCGGTGGTGGGGCGGCAAAAGAGTGCCTCCACAAGAATTTGAGCTTTCGCGCCCCGGATGTTAGATTTCTTCCTTTCCCTCAACTTTACTCGTTACTGCCGTCAAAGCTTGAATTCTCTCAGAGAGAGCCTTCAGCCCAGATGCGCCCCCTGTACCGCCATGCTACAAGCGACGAGACGATTTAAGCTTGTGGTTGAAGAATGGCCGTCTACAGTGGGCAGACGAGTACGTCGACGGCGGCCCTTTGGTGCAAGGCCGGGTCTTTTTGGTCAGATACCTTACTTTGTTGATCATGAGACTGACGAGTGTGTGGAATGGGTACCGGCTGCACATCCTTAGTAAGACCTTTGGACCTCAACGGGGAAGAGACATGCCATGGCGCGGATGAAGCCCGACGCTACTAATTACGCCGCAATGAGACGAAAACGCTCTGGCAGGAAGCGTGCCGCTCGCCGCTGAGCTGGCGGAAGAAAAAGCTGCTAATCCCAGACCGAAGCGTAAATCATTACGTATTGTTGAGATGGCTCGGGAGAGGAAGGTCATTGATGTTTCTCTGATGCTGAACTAAAGTGACACACAACCCTCACTCCAACCACTGCCATGTCCCCACCACCCTCCCCTCAGCCTCCCGCGCCAGCATGTCAAACGCACTCGGCGACAAGTCCAAGTCCGTCGGCTGGCACCCGGGACAGCTATCAACCACACTGACAACGACCGTGGCACCACCCCTCGTGACGCGAATTCTCTTGCCGCACAGCGGATTCGCGTTCGGATTCACGGTCTCCGCATTCGCTCCGGCAGCGTTGAATAGCTCGAGGGCCACGGTGCAGATGGGATCGTTGACGTTCATGGACCCGCCGCTGTAGCCAGGGGAGTAGGTCAGGCTGCCTTCGTATGTCCGCTCGCCATTTCCGTGGAGAGGAAGCGGCGGAAGCAGAACCACCGGCGGAATCGGCGGGAGGGCTGTCCCTCCATCCACGCCTCCGCCTTCTCCATCTCCGCCTTCTCCATCTCCGCCTCCTCCATCTCCGCCTCCTCCGCCTCCTCCCGGGCTGCTGCTGGTGTGGTCGGGGTCTTGGGGGTCCCAAAAGTCGGGTGGTGTGCCGATCGGGTTGGCTTGTCAGTAGAATCCAGAACAGACCCTTCCGCCGCAGCCTGGGCCCGAGGCACACGTAGGCGAGGGAGCACCGGGGCGGTACGTGATGAGGCCACCGCCGCCCGAACCACCGCCTAAGCCGGTTTCGATTTCGGGAGGAAAGTGAATCAACGGGCAAGCAGCACCAGCCTGTCGCTTCATGTTCAAGTCTGTTGAGGCGCGTCCCGAGACGCCGCCAACGGTTACGGTACTGCCACAGCTGGATCCAAAGGGTCCTAGGCTAGCAATGCCCGAGCCGGCCAGGTTAGACGGGCAGCCTCTCAAGGTCGGGTCGACGAGGCAGTCCCCGCCAGCGACCCGGCCCGTCCAGAGGAAGGTCACCCGGCCCGGCCGAGCCCTTGTCCTGTCGCCACCAAGGAGGATGGTCTTGTATCGGAGCCCTCGGTGCATGTACCGGACCAGGTTCTTGACGTTGGCCGGATTCCGAAGCTCAGCAGCCCACCCCGCGGGCAGGTTAGGAAGCCCTCTCCAGTACGCTATGGTGCCTGCGACGAGCGACGCGCCAGACTGGACCGTGATGGACGTCATATCCGCCGCATGCACGTCCAAGCCAGGGGCCATGGCAAGCCAGCTCGCGTACGGGGTTTTGGGGCGAGACGACCGAGTTTTGGTCGATGCCGCTGACCACGATAAGGTTCCGAATGGCTACATTGTCTGGCGCGCCTAGTTTTGCCCATCGGGAAGGCCAGCCGTCCAGGCTGTCGCGGACTGCGCTATACCTGTTGTGGGACGCGGCAACCAGAACGGCGTGCAAGTCGTCGAGCGCTTTGAGAATCTTGCTGAACATTACCCAGTGCGAATCGTGCATGAAATCGACATCCTGATCGATCCACCCAAAGGACATGTTGACGATGACCTTTTCTCTCTTGGACGGGTAGTTCTTTGCCACGTCGTCTAGGACGCTGACGAGACTGGCGAGATACCTTTCTTGGATGTAATTGCGGTAGTTGGTTGGGTCGGCCGAGACGGGTTCCAAACATTGTGCTCCCCACCGCAGCACCTCGAGGAGTGAGTTGGGGTCCCTCGTGGACCCCAGGGAACGCTTCTGCGTCCAGATAGCGGATATTTCTACCCGATCCGGACCCAGTAAATTCCTAGATAACCAATCCCGTTAGTACATGTCAGGTCCAATTTTTACTTGTGTACTTCGAGGCTTACCGAGTGCCCAGACGGAATGTTATCCTCGACCAGGTATATCGTTTGTCCACGGCCAAAACTATCATCTGCCTCGTACAGAAAAGTCCCGGGTGAGTTCTCGAGCCCAGTAAAGTAATCGCTCCACCTCTCTCCCGGCGGAACGGACATCAGCGAAAGCTCCCAGAACTCAGACTCGTCGGGCACTACTGCTCTGGAATTCAACGTCGTATTTCTGTGTTGTGCATTCAAGTTATCCGCATCCGCCTTGGACCTCGCGGCCAAGGTCGCCACCTCCTGGCCGTCCCGGCCCGGAATAACCCTGCTTGGAATTCCACTCGAAAATTCCGAAAGCATCGGCAATTTGGGTTTAGGTTAGTCATGTTACCTAGGTACCGCACCTAAGTAGGTCGGTAAGGAATTCCCAGGGAAGGGAACAGCGTGCTTACCCCCCACGAATGCCTTGCGCGGAGCATCTCCTTGCGAACTTGGGCGGTGAGCCCCTCGACGTAGAAGAAAGGAGTCAAACCACCACCTTATACCTACTTCGTGCGACTCCACCAACTTGAGCCGTTTGGGTTGCTGGGGTCGATCTCCCTGACTTTGAGATAGTCGATGATGTTGGCAATGTTTTCTGGGTCCACAGGGTAGATGATGGTATCGTCAGCTACATTGGTGGCGCACGCACCACCATTCGCTTGTCGAGCATGTAAGGCGGTCTCGGGAGTCGGCGTGGCCTCTCTGCATCCCAGAGTGGTAGTGGGTGCTCCCTCACAACCGGAGATGACCGTTGTTGCCTCATCCTCATCCTCGACATTGCATCCAGTAATCGCCGCACAAGTTGACTGCATCTGTGTCGATGTAATCGTTCTGGTCCCCAATGTGGTGATGGCCAGGCTTGTGGTCGTGGAGCGAATCTTGGCCGTCTGCATCGGACATCCATCTGGTTGATTGCTAGGATAGGTGATGCTGCCGTCATGTCTAATGCTAAGGTAGTAGTAAGTGTGTTCCTGTCGGCAATCGCCCGCAGCTACTAATTTGGTGGCTGCAAATAAGGTACTCACGTAATCCGAGGCCAAGGACCTAGCAGGTTACCCTTGATCGTGATTCCCGGCGGCCATCTGATGGTAGGTGGCGGGCCACGGGGAAGGATTCCTGAGGGAAACAACCATCGCCACCCTCTAATCCTGATATCGCCCCAACTAATACAGATCCAGAAGAACCAGACGGCAATGTGACTTGCGGTGGCCGCCGGGTGGGTTGACTTCGTCGTCGTCGTCTTCTACCCAGACAAGTTCCTCTTCAGGCCAGCTCGTGTAGGTAGGAAGCGGCCCTTGGGTGGTGGTGCCGGTGAAGAGAGTACAGCCAAGCGAGAAGGTCTTGCCGGTGAGACCATCGAAAGATTGGGCACCGCACGACCCGTCCGCCGTCACGCCGCCCTCGATACACTGGCCACTGAGGCATCCCGAGCCGCAATGACGTTCGGTCGAGCCGCACCACCCATTCGCCGAGCAGCAGCTGCCGAATGCGCCCCCCTCGCAGGTGGTGCCGCGGTTTGCGGGGCCGCAACTTCCGTCGGTCGACAGCGGTGGCGTCTCACTCATGGCAGCGTTGAAGTCGATGCTCCAGGCCATGATACCGCCGAAACCCAGGTTGTTGGCAAAGGTCTTCTTCATGGCGACGGTCTCCTCGTCATCGTAGCCGATCCACTGATCGTCCCACACAAGCTCCTTCATCATGGCGCCGGGTAGTAAGCGCGGCTTCAGGCCCTTCCCCCTGATGAGGTCCTTGATTTCATCAAGCGACATTACCCCTGCGCTGTTGGTACATTTGGCGGGCTTACTGGGGGTAATAAAGGGGCATCCCAGCGTGTTGCAACTGGGGTCCGCTAGTGTGTACCCTCAGCCATACCAGGCTACACCGTAGGTGATTTTTGGCGAAATCCACGCCGGCGTAGCTAAGGGGGATAGTGTTGTTGTAAATCTCACGAACATCGGCCTGGCCCCTGACGATTTGTCCCAGGGCCGCGACGTCTGCATCCCAGAATCCGTGCAAATCGTAGGCCATGAAGCCCATGTGGGCGACCCACGGCGCGAGGCCCGCAACATCAAACCACCGCGGGTACCAGTAATCAGGCGCCAGCGTCAGACTGATGCCGTAAGACGACCCGAAGGCCAACCGCATTTCCTGCACCAGGGAGACGAAGTTGACTATGTCTGCACGTGTGCCGCCACGCTCCGGGGTGCCGGGGTACTCCCAGTCCAGGTCAACGCCCTGGAATCCGTAGGTAACCATAAAGGTCTGGACCGACGAAATAAAAGCGGCTCGACTCGCGGGGGTAGCGCACAGGTCGCTCCAGGTTGTGTGGGTCGCCGTGTTGGGGTCGCTAAAGTCGAAGCCCCCGAGAGCAATCCAAGTCTGGAGGTCGGGCCCCTTGAGCGCCGTCATATATTAGCTCTCGTCGAGGTAATAAGTAACCAAGGATAGTGGCTAATACTCTCACCAACTGCAAATAGCTATCCTGCCCTGCACACCCAGTTGGAATTATCCCAACTACTGCTATTTCGAGTATTTGAAAGAGGACCCCTGCACCTGGCCGGTCTGAGACATAAACAATGGGAACGCAACACGGCTTGGGCAGCATGGAGCAATTGAGGACGTTGATGGTTTTGTGTTACTACATTGGTATTTATTACCTTATTTACCAATTTCAGAGCGTTTCAGACACCTCAGTATGGCATCTTCATTGCGGTATCTACGTACATAGTTGAGCAGGTTCGTGTGACTGAGTATGTTTAAATTGCTAACTCCTCTGTAGAAGCCCTCCGTCTCGGTACTAATATCGGGAGGAGCTCTCTCTGTCCTCCCTTCTCGCCCCTAGTGGCACATATGACGGGGGGCTCTGCGCATGTTTACACAGTTTCAGTCACCTTCTGTTTCATTGGCATTGGGAAAGGCAGAACTCTAAGGGCTGGACTTTGTACCTCAGACCCCTGGTTTGGATTGGCCAGCGCGTTAAAACTGGGAACCTCACACAAAGGGAAGCCGCGAGTGTCTCACTTACCTAAGTTCTCATTGGCTTAATTAGGTTAGGTTGCTGTGTGAAATCGCATTGTCCCACCACTAACAGGCGGCCGTATCCCCACAGACTGCACGCACAAAATCTGACGTTTGCAGCACTTGCCTGATCTTTCTGGCACGAACATGCACTTTCACCCCCACACCCCGCTGTCACCACATCAGGGACATGCGGGAGCCGGACTTCTACCCATTCACCGCCGACAACGGCACACCCACCCACTTCCGGATCGACTTGAACTGCAGCTCGGTCAGAGAGAAGGCAAATCCGGACGGCACGTCCCGGTGAAATGGGAGGCGGCCCATTGGCGGCCCGCCATGCCTTACCCCGGTAGCCGCCCATCGAAAACGATCAGGAAGTGTTTGACCTCCGAGTCCCCGCATTCGCATCACCCCAGATCGTCCCCGCTAGCACGGTTGTTCGTCAGGATCTTCAATTCGACAACTTTCATGCGATTGAACCCAATTTATAAGCCATGGACGAATACATTTTCGACAAATGCCTTCGGGGGTTCGAATTCGTACCAGAGGAAACGAAATACCTTGAAATATTACATTTTCAGGTAAGCTCAATGCTCCCTGTCTGGAATTATCAATGATCGCTCATCCACAGGCTTGAACGCCGTCAATGCTAACCGCTGTCATTTTGAACGTGAAGGGCGAGGGGCAAAAATCTTCCGACTCAGGGTTGCACAAACTGAGCGTCCATGACTTTGATAACTTCGTTCGCCGACAGGTGAGAAATCCTGGTTCCGTATTGACGGCTGAGCGCTGTTCACGTCGAACCCGACGATCTGATGAATGACCACCTTTAGGGCGTATTTGCCTCACCCGCCTTGAAAGGTGTAACGAGTGGGATTCGATTACTGTGAGAGCCGCGACTTCGTCCAACCAGTTCCATTTGACCATTCACTAACTCGGTGGTAGAATTCAAGACGCCGTTAAGAACCCGAGAGCCTTTGACCACAACGTCGTATCGTTTGCTGAAGAGCACTACCGATCTCTTGCGCGAGAGATGCGGCTTCAGCTTCAGGTTGCCGAAAGCTCCAGCGTCGTCGGCCCATTCTTTTGGTGGGGGTTCTGGCGCGATCCGGCCGACGCAGAAAACGAGTTCCTACGTAAGTTGGTTGTGATCCGATGTCAAGGCAGATGCAGAAACGCTGACGTTAGCGTCTGTGTAGAGGTAGTCCACCGCAAGTCGGATGTGCGGTGGAAGGGGACGTCGCGGGGCTGGGATATGGCGCTCTCTTATTCGTTCCGTACGAGGATCACGTCGGGCTACATCCGCGGTACAAGCTCGGCCGGAATCGAGGCTATGATGGAGTCGCTGGCAGCATGCGCCCAACCGGTGTGCCACCCGCTCCTCCTGCCGGTGCTCATGCTGGGCGCAGATCTGTCGCCAAAGACGGAGAATAACCAGCGTCAAATCCGCGATACCCTGCGCAGCTTGGAAAGTGCTGTGGGCGGTGGTCGCTACAACATGGCGCCCGCTGAGGGTTACGGCCCCGAGACGGACATCAAATTGGACGAGATCAACCGTGAGCTAGCTGACCTCCAGTGCAAGGCCATGTGGAAGCGGCCACAGGCGTGGCAGGGCGCCGTGAAACGCCTCAACGACGCGACACGACGCTTTTGGGAGAAACTTCCAGAGGAAGACCGGAAAATTCCAGGGTTAGAGAACCTCCAGGCGATCATTCAGGCGCGCCTTGATTTCTCCGCCGTCAGGCTCGACGGCCTGGAGAGCTACATCCAGGTCTCCCTTGAGCGCCTTAATATCCAGCGGGAGGTTGTAAGTAGAATATTCTTCTTATTCACCCCCAATTACAGGTAGACCGCCTAACAAGATAACAGATGAACAGCTTCATCTCACAGCGGGAATCGAGACTAAGCCTCGCCATCGCGGCTCAACAGCGGCGCCTGGCACACGCCGCGGGCCGAGAAAGCACATCGATGAAAACACTCACACTGTTAGGTGCCATATTCCTGCCTGGCGCCTTCGTTTCCTCCATGTTTGGGATGAACTTCTTCAATTTCGATACCGGTGAGTTTCTCCTCATTTAGCGAAAACCCCAGCGTCCTACATGCAGCAGAAATTCTGACAGCAGCGATTAGGTCTAGATGGCCGCGCTGTCTCACCCCATGTGTGGATCTACTTTGTCATCTCCATCCCGCTCACGGTATTGATAGTCGGAACATGGTGGTCGGTAGATCGACGCCGACTCGAGCAGGCCGGCGCCGAGGTGAGCGATGAAGAGATGAACCGGCTGGAGGGCCGCATCATGAAGGCCATCCGAAGTCGGACAGGTGCCCGGGTCATGTCTGAGGGCCCACATGTGGTGTACTCTGAGGAGCTTCGCCGTCAGGATTATGCCGATGTGGGCAAGGTCGACGAAGGAGGCCGAGGAATTGTGCGGTTGCGCGAAACGATGACGTCTTGGCGACAAAAAACGGTTGCATCTCTGAGTGGAGTGTAGGGAACATGAACTACTCTCTGGGGTTCAGGCGCTGAGAGAACCATAAGCGACTCATGTGCTGGTCGCAGATTCAGTCGATCATCTCCCAGTCTGAGGCAGATATCCAGCGTTTTTGAGTTGGGTAGCAATCCCAATGACTCGAAGGGGTCGCAAAACCTAACGTGTATGGCAGAACCCCATTGCACGTCAAACAAGCGTTGGGAAAAGGAGTGCGGCCAATGTGCACGTTTGGGGGGCGAGTGGTCCACGTTTGGCAAAATCACCCAATGAAGGGGAAGCTAGTCGTCAGGACCACCAATACATTCCCCCTATCGAACCACGTCGCAGCATGCGTGTCTGGTCCCCTCCCAAGCAATGTCGTCCCAATTCCACACATCTGTGCATTGAATTGGGCAGAGCTGCCATACATGACATTGAAACACCCAACATGACAAAACATGTGCTCAACCCCTCAACACGCTTTGAAAACGCTTTGGAAGGCATAAGGGGATGACACGCCATTGAGTCTTCGACTCCTCACATTAACCACACCTACTTCTCAACTGCATTTTTGTTTCCCCAGTCATGATTTGGCCGCTTTCAATTGTCACCTCTCTGTTCACCCAGGGTAACAAGTCGCTGCCGCCCAAAATGGACTCCGCAGTAGTAGATGCGACGCACGATGCTGCGTCCGCGTCTTTTCGTCTCCCCGACTTTTCCACTTTTCTAACCCACATCACCGACGCCACGGCAGCAGCATGGCCAAGTGAACCGCGCACCGAATACCAGAAAGTCAAAGTGCTACTGATGAGCTGGGAGAACGATGACCTCGAGATTGAGACGGAAATGAAGCCCTTGGCGTCGGTCTTTCAGGGGCTGTATCAGTTTGACACCGAGACCTGGAAGATTCCCCTGAGAAGGTCGGGGGCCGAGCTGTCGAGGAAGATTGCGAGTACTATTCGGACAGAGGGGCAGCAGGGAAACTTGGTCATTTTCTACTATGGCGGTCACGCGCGGGCGAACGAGCATGTCGCTGGTAGGCCGATATGGTTTGCAAAGTGAGATATCTCCCTCCAGATTGTTCCCACTCGCTTGTGAACCAACTGACAATGAGATTATAGCCGAAGCACAAACTCTCCGTTCGTCAGATCATCCCTGATGCACACCGAATTCGAAAAGGCCGACTGCGACGTCCTCCTCCTCTACGACTGCCACCATTCGGTCCAGCCAGGCGAGCCCTTCCATGGCAAAGGAATGGTCGAGACCCTCGCTTCTAGCCCTCTCGACCCAAAGTCCACCACCCCAAACGAAACCCGCCACTCCTTCACCCCCTCGCTCGTCCAAGAGCTCGCTCACGCAGCCCACTCGGGCTCGCCCCTTTCCATCGTTGAGCTGCACCGCCGCCTCATCTCCCGCCAGCAAACCCTCGCTCCCAAAATCTACTTCACCGACGACACCTACTCCATCGTCCAAGTCGACCGCCGCACAGGCCACCCCATCGTCGAGCCCGACCGCCAACGCCTCCCCACGCACAACACCCTATCCTCCACCGCGACGCGAACCATCGTCCTCGCCCCGCTCAAAACCGACACCCCCACGCCACCAGACCAACCACTCGTCCTGCTCAGCCCGCCTTCTCCCCGGCCCCCGTCCCAGTCTCACACCCACACTGAAACCTTGACAGACGGCCCGTCAGTCCTCCTCGCAGTCCGCCTCCGCGACCAGACCATCGACGCCGAGAAATGGAAGACATGGCTTGCGAATGCACCGGCAGGAGCAAAGGGGATCACTATCACGGCGGTGTACCCGAGCTTTTCACTGTTGCTGCTGGTGAAGATGCCAATTGCGGTGTGGGATATGCTGCCTGTGAGTCCGGCGGTGTCGTTTGTGGGGTATACGAGTGGGAGAGACTTCGTTGGGGAATTGAATGAGGTTTTGGGTACCAGGGGGGAGGGGGATGCGGAGGGCGAGGGCGAGGGCGGTGGGGCAGGGAATCAGGGGGTCAAGGTGGCAGGGAAGGTTGGGCCTAGCGGTGGAAATCATGAGACGGCTGTTGGACATCGAAGACGAAATGGCCAGGGGTCGTTTCTGAATGGCCATCAGGTCAAGACTTCGGTGTGGCCTGATGTTTTTACGCGCGGCCAGCCAGAGGGGTACAGCGCGGAGGAGGCGCCCCATTGTCTGAGGGTCAGTGAGGCGTTTTTGGATGACGAATCTACGCAGGCTCAGAGAATTATCAGGGAGTTTGTGAAAGGGACGGGGGATCCATCGGAGAAGTATATCCGCGACGATATTGAGCAGTTCTGCTCGCCGGCATACTTGAGACAGCCTGAGGAGGGTGGGGAGGGAAGTGAGACTGCGGCAATTTCAATTGTGGGGGAAAAGGCTCGTGGGGTCCACGAGACGAAGCTCCTGGGTCGGAACCAGTTGCTGGATGGGCTGCTGCCTTCGACTGTAAGTTTTCCTGCCACGATATGGGATGTGTTGCGGACGGTGCTGACTGATTTCAGAGCAACTCACAGTCTTTGATCAAAGCTGGAGAGAAGATCGAGACATCACCGGCGAAGCAACGGCTGATGTAGGTTACATCCCTCCCACTTATATGATTGCAACCACTGACTGCGTTGGTACAGTTACATCACCAACCTCGACTCGTGGAGTGTGCTCCCTGTCGCAGCAACTGCATCGTATAACCAAGCCGTGTTCCTGAAGGACTTTGTTCACAAATATCTCACCTCCCAAGCTGGAATAGGGGTGACAATAGCAGTGAGTTTCATAGGTCATGGTGCCAAGCGCAACTAACACGCAAGCAGGCCAACAACAAAACCTTCCAGCTTTCATTCCACCTCCCAGTCCTCGCATGGCGAACGGGTGGTGTCGCTCCTGATCACCGGCAGCTCCGCAAGCACACAGATCTCAGCTTCCTTGGCGACAGCAACTCAGCTGGCCAAACCTTCCTTTACGAGTCCCAATTCTCATGCATGGTGACAGGGCTAGACGACAACTTCTGGACAACATACGGCTTCTTCGACACCTACTACGACGGCGAAGCCAGTAAACACGACGCCCGCACCCACGAGAGCACGAGCAGAGACCCTCTGATCGGGGGCTCAGGGGCTAACTCTAACAAGACTTACACAGCAAGAGACTACTTTCTCCGGGCGCTGCAGTCCGCTGTCAGCGACGCCCAGGCGGAGTGGCTTAACTCTGGCTTTGCCCTTCTCAAGTGGCTGAAGGCACTCGTAAGTCCATCCTCACCAAAGTCAGTACCGCCTATTCTAACCATCGCCCAGACTAACGACGAGAACTCATCTCTCCCCATCAAAACCTCTCACAAGATAGCCCGTCTCTCAGAGGAGATGCAACACGGCCTGACTTCCATCATTCGAGCATGGGAGCGCTTCCAAGACACCGACCTCGCCTACTTCGATCTCAACTCCGCCACCTCCTCAACCCAGCGTACCCTCCTCAGCGCCATCGACAAAGACATCCGCGGCCTCCAAGATCTGCGTGACTCCCTTCATCAACAGACAGCCCTCTTTCAAAGCCGCATTGCCTCGGTAGGCTTTCCCCCGTCCCCAATCTCCGTGAATAAATGCTAAGAACAGGCAAGACCCTCGCCCTCCAAAACGAAACCCACAAATCCGCCACATCCCGCCTCCTCCTCCTCACCCCTGCCGCAAGCTCCCTCGTCATCCTCGCCGCGCGATTCGCTCTAGTCCGGTACGTCTTCGTCGCAGCCCTTGTCGTGTGCGCCATTACGGTTTGTGGCGTCAAGCGTCCGATCACAGTGGCGGACTTTGGGATTACAGAGGAGAGGGCTGAGGTGCTGAAGGATTATGTGAGGGATTTTGGGACGATTAATCGGGATTTTAAGGCGCAGATTAGGGGGGCTTGGGAGACGGGTATGGAGAGGGTTGTGAGTAGAAGGGAGAGGGGAAGGGGAAGGGTGGTGGAGGGAATGAAAGGAGGGAGTGAGTAGGAGGTAAACAGGACATGGAGGGTGGTGTGGGATAAGGTAAAAGGGATGGGATGCAGAGGGGGAAGTGAGAAGGATAGAGGGAGATTTCCTTTCTTTTGTAGCGTCCATGAATGTTTTGACGTTCTTTGCTTCAGTACCGCGGTAGGGATTTACAATGCTTCGAATCATATTCATACAACTGGTTTTGTCTAGAAAGTGTTCTGTAGTGACCATTTCACGTCAAACTACAGAGTGAGGTGTAAAGGGTTCGACGACCGTGCTTTAGAACAAGAAGTTCATGTCATTTCATTTCATCATATCGCAGCTATTCAAGAAATAGAAACTCAAAAAAGTCATCAAATCCCCACAAATCCAGTCATAAGCAGAATCCGCCGCAAGGCTCAAAACGAACTAGCAGAGGAATCAGAGTCCGAGTCCGAGCTCGACGTCAGACTCCCCGTGTCACCCTCAAACTTGCTGAACGAGAACTTGTTGAGCGCGGCGCTCTCCACATCCACAACATAGGTAAATCGGCCCAGCAGCTGCGCAACACTAACATCGACTAACTTGCTCTCCAACACGAAGTCAACGACGCGGAGCTCCTCTTCTTCCTGTACACTCAGCGGATACCCCTCTACATCAATGATAAGGGGAGGTGGTGGGCAAGGGAAGCTCGGGAACATCCCAGGCGGCCTTGGCATGGGGGGCCGCGCGGAAGAATAGTAGTTGGTGGCGCCGACGCGAAGGGTGAGTTTGTCGCCGGGCTGAATGGAAGATTTCCAGAGGGCATTGATGATGACCTTGTTGCCGTCCTTTGAGACTTCCCATTTGCCACTCATGATGTCAGCGTATTGGAAGTGCGAGGAGTTGTAGATGCTTTGGACGAGCTTCTTCATGTCCTGTAGACAGGGTTGATTAGCAGTGATCAGCGGGGGAGGGGGGGGGGGGTGGGGGGGGGGGGGGCACAAACAAGCCATTCCCTGCACTGTTCGTACGGGATCTGGTATTCGCAACCTGTGGGGGTGGTCAGGATCACTGGCGCCGGCGCGTCTCTGAGGGACAGGAAGACCAAAGCGTAAGGCGATTTGCCAGCACGCTTGAACTCCTGCACGCCGATGCAGGTTCTTGTGTGGGCAGACTGGATCTTGGCTTGCTTGATGGTGAGGTTGACGGATCGGAGTTGAGCTGCGCTCATGTCCGAGTAGTTGTGCCAGTTGTATTTGCGAGTGGTCTTCATCGCGCGTTGCAGACCGAGGATCAACTGCTCTTGGCTGAAAGGGATCATCACGGGGCCGATCTCGGTGGTGGAGTCCAGCACCCAGGCTTCGAGCTGTGTGCCCTCTAAGCCTAAGCCGGCGAGGGAAGTGTCGGAGGACTCAAAGATGCGCTGTGCCCAGTTCGGAAGAAAGCGGGAAATCCTCGAGGAGAACGTGCTCGAGACGGCTTTCTCGATAAGCTTCTCAGCTTCCGGGTTCGCCGGAGTCGCAGCTTCCTCTAGACCGCCGTTCTTGTTTTGCCGATTAACTTCGAGTTTCTTTAGCGAAAGCTCCTCTAGAGGGGCAGCCGTGCTCTTATCCTCGGCATCTTCCACGGCAGTCGGAGCGATGGAAGCTGCGTCATCCGCCACGGCGCTAGCAGTCAGGGGGGACTTTACAAGGTCGGGATCCTCGTTGTCGTCTGTGCTGCAGGTTGTGACCGACCTATGGTCGGATTTGGCGGCCTTCTCCTGCTTCTTGACAATTCTCCTCGCCATTCGCGTCGCCTCATTGAGTCGGCGGTTCTTGAGCTCCTCGGCCGCAGCTCTGAATGCGAGCTCATTGTCAAACGTGCCGGCAGGTCGCGGGCTTCTGGTCAAATGCAGCTTGGCCACCTGTGCGATCTGCAGGTAGAGGAGAAGGTTCCACTTGAGCCATTGCAGCTGATCCTGGCAGGTCTCCATACGCTGGTCGAGCCACATCCATTTCATATGGCGGAGGATAGTGAGTGGCTTGAGTGCAGATGGGTCTGCGCTGAACTCTGTGGTTTCGTTCTCGTTCTCGTCCTCGTCCTCAGGGCGGTTCGCCCTTTGGATGAAGATGACGATGTTCTTGTAGATCCTTTCGCAGTTTTGCGCGACGGTGTGGATCTCAGCGAGCCCGGCATCGTTGAAGATTCTGGGGCGACCTTCCTGGTCGGCAACGAGCTTGTCCTCGTCAAGGAGCTCGCGAAGCTGTTCGAGGGCAGCTGCGGTCGCACTGATTTCCGGGATAGCATCGTCCAGACTCACGGGGGTCTCGCGCGTGAGTTCTTTGTAGGTTTGCAGCGCTGTCGCCAGACGCATCCCGTGCGAGACAATCCGAGCAAGAGAGTCGGCCATGGCTGGAGAGTCGGCCATCTTGCTTTGATGCTGGTTGCTAACCGATGGAAGTGCCAATTGAGCAGAATTGAACAGAACCTGGAATTGAGCAGCAGCAGCGGCGACAGGAGACGACCGAGGGGCATATGAAGAAGCGGGGAAGGAACCATGAGCACGGCTGCCTGGTTGCCTTGAGGAATGCGCAGCGTGGATGACATGCAGCTCGCGGCACCAGCAGCCAATAGCGGTGAGCAAGATCAAGTCAAAGACGCGGGATTGGCGGGAAGTGCAGTTGCATAAGTTCCTTGCATCTTTTCCACCGCTGTGTCGCCTACATCGGCTTTCTTGGGGGGGTTGTGCGACGGCAATTGGCATGAGGAATTGCAGCGTCACCGGCGGTAATGCTTAGAAAGTCGCGAAGGACGGCTCCCGAGGCACTCCCGATCCGTCGGGACCACCACCTTGGTACCGAAGTCGGTCTAAAAAACCAAAGTCGTCCAAATTACAAGCTTCCTGGTTGGTGAGCCTCTCCCCCAGACAGAGCCCCTAGAATACTGGAGGAAAGGGGTGGATTCGTGTGCGGGGATGGCAGTTGACTCCTTGGTGACAGCCAAGTGATGTTACACAGCCACACACCTTATATTCAGCTCGTCAACTGCCAAAGTCCTAACTGACCATGACACAGCAGCAGAATGACGCACATCGTTGGCGGACATGTGCCGAACACTTATGACAGTTGCACTAGTGAATTGAATCCGCGGCAAGCCTTCCCGAGCATTAGCAGTCCCGAGCCGAAAGGGGAAAACAATAGTCGCTGACATTGTCCGTGCGGGATCGCACACGAGAATTTCCAGGAACGGCACCTGAAGATGAAGACATCTTCCCAAATGATTGGATTCCGTTCGCACGCTCAGAACCGGGTCTCGGACTGAACGTGGACCGCAGTGGTGGGAATCAGACCCTTAGACACTAACAACAATCTAGTCTCCCAATGGGCATGTTCTCGGAGCTGGAGCTCGCACTATCTCACTTACCCCTGAGATCGGAAAACAGCCCAGCGTAACAGGGCCAGTCAACACAACCCACTTGCAACTCTTGAATTGGATGGAGATTATTTATTTTCTTCTTTCATGAGATACTGGGGTGGACATTTTCCATGGGCTGCGGGATATAAAGCCCTTGCCTTGGCCGCCGTTCTTCGTAAGAAATCATCAACCTCAAACTCCTCCTCCAACAACCTCGCATCGATCAACATGCACTTCACCACCATTCTCACCATCACCCTCGCCCTAGCCTCAGAACCTGTATGTGTCTTAGGCTGGGCCCAGGCCAACGACGGGCGCTGGATGCCAACAACACGTCCGCTAGTGGTGCCATCTTCGACAATTACCTGACGCTAATACTCTTTCCACATGCTCTAGGCAGGAATGTCCACGAGGCTTGTACCTACAGGGACACCAATAGCCTCGTCGATATCGGCGGCAGCTGCGGATACTCGACCAACGGCAGTGGCGGTCAATTCTGGGGCCGTAAGTTTGCTTTCCGGGAATGTCGTTCGCCTGCTGACATGGAAACCACCTACTGGATCTTTACTGGTGCCGCCACGATCGGCGCAATCCGTTGTCAGTAGTTTTTCGTACCCTTTGGGGTAGCGTTCACGTTGGTTATTGTGTGGAGAATAGAGAAGGAGGTGTTTGTAATGTTGAAGGGGGCTTTGATGAAGGACAGGGGTTGTGGAACGAGTACCACATTGAATATGATATCAATCTGGTTCTGATCGCTATGACCGTGTACCGTGATACTCCCGAGTTGCCCCAGCCCAAGCACCTATCGCGAATCCAGATCTTCTGAAATGAGGACGTTCAATTACCCGAACTGCCCAGAGCCTCACATTAAGGTAAGTAGTATTTATAGTTGCAATGGACTGCCGCCTTCATTTGGCTCGTGGCTTTGCCTCAAATGCCGTCTTGGCGCCCCTGACTGCGCCTCAACTTTCACACCGACGCGTGAAGGAGCTGTCCACTTGTCCCAGCTGAAGAAATTAGCCGTGACTTTAACCAGCCGCGAGATTCAGTACACACCACCCTTATCCCAACGTCGGTCAAGTTTCCAGGTTAGGGCCTAGAATAGTATGCGACTTCGGCATCGTACTTTGCTATCACGCCTTTTGGTCCTGCAGTGATCACACTGTGTTTTCTATGCAGCTTCTCGTATCCTAAATGCTTATCATCTATCGCGAGACTCGGTCAAGCAGAATGGTAAAATGGCGTTCAGACTGGACGGTTGCAAATGAAGGAGGCTGTGACAGTAATATCTTTTCAAGCCCAAAGTGTAACATCATTGTAGTTAAAGTGTTTAGCATTGTCGACTTCGCCATCGTAGTTCATCTAACCAAAGTGATACACCGTTCAAAATTCATAAACCGCTAGACAGGAAACCGTAATACAACCAAATAATCGGAGGATCTACTGACCGTGCCAATCAACTTCACCATGGCATTGAGGGCATGCCAGTTGGTATCTCAGCAGTATAAAAGGTCTGCATAAGTCTGAGATTTTGACTTGAATCCATCATCAACACAGAGCATCAAAATCCAATTACACATCCCCAACAACAACTCAAACAATCCCCAAAATGAAGTTCACCACCGCCCTCTTTGCCCTCCTGGCCCCCACCGCCCTCGCCCTCCAAGAGGCCACTGGCACCGCCAAAGAGGACGTCAACCTCGAGTTCTCCGCCCTCAAAGCCCCCGAAGTTGCCTCCACCCTGGAGCTCCTCCTCTCCGCAATCAACGACATCCCCACCGACGTCCTCCTCGCCGGCGACGAGACCACCAACGACTGGCTCATCGCCCACAACTACCGGCACCAACCCTCCGACATCACCGCCCGCTCTCCCACCCTCTTCCCCTACGCCGAAACCACCGCCTTGACGCTCAGCGAGCGCGCCACCGCCGCTCCCGCGGGGATCATCGACGTGCTGAACTGCGCCGCGAAGATAGCGCAGTTCATCCTGGAGAATGCGATCCCTGCGGCGAAGATCCTCAAGATCAAGAAGGCGATTAATGCGATTGGCAGTGTGAAGAAGGTGGCGGAGTTGCTGAAGAAGGTTAAGTCGTTGGCGGATGCGAGGAGGATTGGCGGGCAGGCGCTGTTTGATATTGCGGATGCGATTATTGGGTTTAGTTCGGTTTGGGGGGCTTGTACTTAGAGGGTGGTGCTCAGGTGGTGATGGTGTGGGCTTGATTTGCTTGAATTGGTGGAGGCGGACTTGTATTTCGAATGTAGTGATGGAAAATACACCGTATTTGTCATTTTCCTACTTCTCCTCCGGCCCAATATCGCGAATTAATGTCCAAACACAAATAAGCCGGAGCATGTCCATTTTGAGTAAATCCCCGTCTTTACGAGACTAGCGAGATTGCCTCGTGAGTGCTGGTGGGTGTTCTGGCTGTATGACTGACCCCCCAGATCCTATTTCATGTTGTGGGATCCTCCATCGCTGCGTGAAGATCTTCCTCGAATGATGAGCCTATAGAACGAGGAAGAACATTCGCGCTGCTCAGGGCGATTTTATCACTGGTGTCAATTTGTTGAGCAATAGTTATACTTCTATGCGCCGCGGTGAGTAGGACCTTGAACACTGGTCCGATCCTAGGTGCGTGGCGGAAGTCCTCAACGAGTGCTTGAAGGGACGTGATAGCCTCGCAGAGCTCGTTCTCCCAATCATGATTGCTCGTCTCAAACTCCGAGATCCCGTCAATCAGGCAGTAAATTGTCATATGCGGCAGTGTTTGCTGGATGAGTTCGCGGAAAAGCGCCAACAGAGAAGGAAGATGATGCCCGCCCAGGTCTCCGAAGACAGGGTCTGCCAAAGTGACTGTCAGGCAGGTTCCGATGCCACGGTGCAACCGAAGGAGCTGGGCAACAAGGTTACGAACCATGCCGTGTGGTCCGCCGATTGGATCGCTCGCGTATGCGTGGAGGCCGCAAAAGTGGTAAAGCACAAGAAAATGGGGCGCTTTCCCGGCCTCGATAAACGATCCGCAAAAGGCAGAGAGGGACGAGAGTTTTCCTTCCACGGCGGTGCCCATGTTCCCGTCAACAAGTAACAAGTCCGACCGTCGGCTAGAGAAATCCAGCCACTCTTTGAAGCGGTCCGTAACCATGAGCCAGGTGCTGCGGCCAATAGCTTCATCACTGAGTCTGGCTTTGAGTTTCTGTATCTCGTCGAGGTCATATTCGGAATCCGTTGGGTCGGGTAGATCTGCAATTTGGTAGAGCTGTTCGTAGCTGTAGACGGGGCTTGATGAAGGGGCGGGCAAGCTTTGGGAAGATGGGTATGGTAGTGCATGGAGGACGGGGAAGGCAGGAAAGGTATTTCCTCCAACGTAGCCAATGTACCCAGTAGGGTTGCTCGGGGGCGAAAGCACACTAGCTTGAATACTCCGAATTTCTGCTGTTAGCCGGAGAGTCGCGCTTTCAAGCTTTGCGTCGAAAGCCCCAGCCAATGCATTGAGGTGTTCTGAGTACCGTTCTTCCTGGACGAGGGTTCTCTGCACGGTTTCTAGCTGGCGATCGTGGATTATCTTCACGCCCACTCCGAGCTGTCGAACGTTTGCGTCGATCGATTTTGCTTGGCGGAGTGTTGCAACTACTGTCTTCCCAAGGAGTACCTCGACACGGTCCGAAACCCGAGTGGAGGCTCGGGTTACAGAATCAATCGATTGCTGGATCACAGATGCTTCTTGCTGAGGATGCTGCTTGAACATGCGAGACGGCACTGCAATATGGTCAATAATTGTCCAGATGGCCAACATAGTTTGAGCTTATACTCACAAGACCCTTTGTGGCGTCGAAGAAGAATGTCGGCCAGTTTTGGTATCTCTTCCAGCAAAATTCGGTATAGATCAAGCACGGCATTTCGCAATGCTTCGTCTCGGGGGTAGCTCAGGCATGCTTCACAAGCCTTTGAAAATGTGAGAGGGATGTCTTCCAACGCTCGGAATATTTGCTCCTGATTTTCGATGCGCTTATGGAGCAGCTAGGGGCGACAGGGAACGCATGTATCAGCTCAAATTGCACTTAAACCCTTTCATCTGATGTTTGTAGGTGAATTCGCATACCCCGAAGATAAGCTTTAGTCCCCCACGCAAGATAGACAGACCGTCCTGTTCGGGAATCATCTCTGTGAGCCCATGTAGCGTGGTCACAATGACTTGACTTCGTGGCATGGCGCGAAGGCGGTTCTTTCCCGTTTTCCGCTCGTACTCATCCCTTGTCGCTTCGATGGAGCTTAGAACGTCGTCCCACGAACACCCCTGATCAGGCAGGTTTACTTTTGTTATGTCTGCAGTTGCTGAGCCACTTTCGACGGTGCCCGTCTCGCGCCGCGGCGCCAGGGACTGATTTGACTGAGTCGCTCGTGTGGTCGCGGCCAGCTGCATCCTATCTTGGTCTGCGCCATTTTGGGAGTCGAGCCGTTGAGACGCGCTCAACGGCAGCCGCTCAAGGGTCTGCGTCGCCGCCGCCATTTCGGTATGGAGAGGAGGAAATGGAACTGAAGGCTCGCGCGGTGAGTGCTTGCAAGGTGAATGCAGTGGAAGCGTGGGGTGTGATGGGTCGTGTGACTGGAAGGTGGGGGTAGGAACGACTGCGTTCGACATCCTGATCAGCCAGTGATCGCGCAACTCCCAGCCGCCTGTATTGGCTGCCTGCTGGAATACAGCCTGAGCACCAGGCACCCCGCGGCCTGCGCAAAGTCTTTGCAGGAGGAAGAAACCACGCTTATGTAAGGCAGACCACCACGAGGGCCTTTTTGGCGGCCTCTCCTCCCCCCGCCTTTCTCCGGCATCAATGCGCGCCAACTTGGAGTTCAAATTCAAATCGGCACAAGTTTTCGCGGTACTACTCACAAATGACCGACATGGCAGAACCTCAGCCCACTACCGATAACCAAATCTCCGCGGAGGGCCTCAAAGTCGTTGGCGGCACGCTTGGACACCTCGACCGTCTGGATCGGCTCTTGACGGACCTGGAACAGCGCGCCGGAATCCTCCCGTCGTCCGATGTTGCCGGCGGCGAAGATGACGAAGAAGAGCCCCCGCAAACCATCCCGAAGGTCAGGGAGTGCGACTGGGAGCATTTTGTCAACCACTTCGACCCTTCCGAGCCTCTATGCTCGATTGAGGTCCTCGTCGCCGGAACCAAGCTCCGCCAGGATATCGCCGCCGAAGCAGGTAAGCGGGTGTCCAAGCTTGGTATGGGGCCGAGACCCGGACGACCATCCCCGTATCGAGTCCACCGGCTCGAAAACAACACCAAGTGGATCAAAAGAGTCCGCATCCAGTCTCCCGCGCTGCTTGCCATCTTTGGCAAAGTTACCGGGTACGATTGGGGTACCCAGCCACATACATTCATGCGCCCATTTCCCGATCTTATCTATTACCACGAGAAAATCAAAGACGAGCTTCAGAGAATGGAGAGTGACGAGAACCAGGCAAGTAGCAACCCTGCTGTTCTGGAGGACTTGCGCTGCTACATCGATTTTGCCAAACGTAGGCTCCTGCCCGACTTCACTCGCATTCGGGAAGCCACCGAGTTACATAGACCAAGAGTTCTCTTCAGCGATCTGTGGTACCTCTTCAAGCCTGGCGACTTCGTATTTGTCCCGGCAAATTCGCTGCTGAAAGCCGCCTCAGAGGATATGGAGTTAGACCGAATTATGAAGAATCAATCGCTGCGCGAGTCGCCATGGCACCAGCGTAAGTCCTTGTTCAACGTGAATGGACCGAAACTACGCGGGACTCACTAACTTCTACTACCTCGCGCCAGAGGTGTGGCGACTACTGATTGCTCAGACGCCGCCGCCTGAGGCCCCAGGGCAAGCTCCACGGAGACAGCGGAAGGACAGTGATAGCGACCCCTTCGATGACGAATATGACCGCAGAATTAAAGACCCTTCATTTAGGGCCCGGTGCTACTATTTGGACTATGATGGGAAAGTATACGGAGCCGTCGAGCGGACTTTCAAAATCCACTATTACGAAGGAGAGAAAGACATCCGAGAGCTTGACATCTACCCCCTTCGCTTTGCCGATAAGGCGGGAAGCATACTTCAAACGGCAAAAGAGGCGGGTAAACTGTTTACTGAGGCAATCCCACACAAGCATATGATGTGCGAGAGCTGGACTTGTGACACGGATCCCGTGGGACTTCCAGTTCGACTTCCAGTTCGCTTTCGGAGAGACAACAGCTATCCACCAAGGGCTCAGCTTTCGGCCCCAGAATACGTGGAAGGGGAGGTGATCATTGATCTCAAAGGTGTGTACTCTGTATCCGCAATGACTTTTTGTGTGGTGGTTCTAGTGCCGATGAAAAGACTGATCGATCTCCACTAGAGACTTACAACACTGAGCCGACCTGCAAGCATACATTTGTGAACCACGTGCTGATGGAGGACATGTTCCCGAGCTCAACCGTCGGTAGTGCCTTCAGAATCATGGTTTGGGCTGATGTCAAACGGTCGAAGCAACTCAAGTCGATATTTGACAACATTAGAACCAGCGAGGAATGCGAGGGACACGAGCTTGCTGCCGAAGTGAGGAAAACACCTTACCTAAGGGCTAGCACACGCCCCACCCAACCGCCCCAGGGAGAAGATCTCGCACTTTTGCCTCTCAGAATATTTGTCTATGCGTTGCGCTTGCGAAGATTCCTCCCCGTGGATATCCGAAACCTGAAGCCCCTCACGCACGACCGCGCGGACCCTCTTCAGGATCTCCAGCTCCCCGAAAGCCACAAGAAGATAATCCAGGCCACTGTCGAGACGCATCTCAAGCGGCAGTCGATTCAAAGACGAATTCAGTCGGCCAACACGGCTCAGGATATTTTGACTCAAGATTTCATTGCCGGGAAAGGGAGGGGACTTCTTGTCATGCTTCACGGCGAGCCCGGAGTCGGTAAAACCGCAACCGCCGAGGCCATTGCTCAGTCGACAAAACGACCCCTCTTTCCAATATCGTGCAATGATTTGATCTCAACAGAAGGAGGGTTCCTAGAGCTAGCACTGGATGAAGCGTTCCGACTGGCTCATATGTGGGACTGCATCCTGCTTATGGACGAGGCCGACGTGTTCCTGTCGGCCAGGAGCTCCTCGAACATTGTGCAAGATGGCATGGTATCGAGTAAGTTGTTGTTATGTCCGACGGCTACCAGACGGAGGGTATCTTGCTAATACGCGACAGTGTTCCTGCGCAAGCTGGAGTACTACAATGGGATTTTGTTCCTGACCACGAACCGCATTGGCAAAGTCGATCAGGCTATCTCGTCAAGAGTCCACCTCATCCTACACTACAAACGGCTTGGTCTCCCCGCGATCGAAAAGATCTTTCTTATCAACATCCGAAACCTAGAGGAGATGGAGCAGCAACACCACGAGGCGAGTGGTCAGCCGCCGCTTTACATCGTCAAACCCGAAATCGTTCAATTTGCCATCGATCACTTCCACAAATACCCAAATGGCAAAGGCGCCTGGAACGGGCGCCAGATCCGCAATGCGTTTCTCGTTGCGGCCTCCCTAGCGCGACACGAGGTCGCGCAGCCGGGCATGGAAGGCCGCCAGCCGCAGCTCCGATACGCACACTTCCAGGAGGTCGAGAAGCTTACCCGGGAATACAACCAGTTCCGAGCTCGGGTTATTGGCGGGGATGACGCTCGGAAGGCTAGGCTTCTGGAGGAACGTGACGACGATTACGAAGGTGAAGGCAACGAACAAAGTTACTCAGCTCGCCCCGGTGCTAGCCCCAGTCCGGGTCCCAGCGGTCATCAATCCCCACACAATAGGGGAGCTCAGAGGACGCATGCTGCATCCAGCAGCAACGGGGGCCCTCTCCAATGGGGACCAACCCCAGCGGCACCCAGAATCCAAGTCGGAGTGCATCCAGACTGGGCGGTAGGGCACGCTCAGGCAGGATATGGGGAGACAGTGATACGCCCTGCTGCTCATGGCCAAGCACCGCTTGCATGGCAGGCTCCATCAACAAGCATTCACGCGGCACAGGTGCCAAATCAACCTCCGCAGGGCTACACCGGCACGTTTCAAGGTGGCGGAGCCGGTCAGGTGAACTACTTCCCGGTTCGCTCAGCGGTTGTTCCTGGGCATGAGCAACAGGCGGCACCAGTACCGGGCGCGGTGACGTCGGAATCGCAGACAGGGTTTCCGCCTGGCGTGCAACCGACTTTTGGGGTTGGTGGGCAGAACGGTGGTGCTAGGGAGGCGAGGACATAACGGCGGCGAGGCAGAGCGAGGAGATTTTGGCTGCATGGAAGTCAGACGCAGGACATTTGTATCAAATCCTTGCGGCTAAGCCAAATGAGTGGCGAACAGCTATCAGACGCTATTTTCACTGCTCACCCTGAGCATACATCTCGATGAGTCCCCTCTGTAGAGCCAGCCGCTCACGAAGACGCTGGCACTCCTGTTCCCTGTCGCGGAGCTCTTTCTCATCGGCACGGTAGCATTGCTCCAGATACGAGATCTTGTCCCGATTTCCGAGCCCTGTACCCTCCTCTACTACTGTGCTCCTGCTCGCCTCTTCCGGGTACTCGCCGCCTCCTGGATGGTCATCAAGGGAATAACCAGCGCTGTTCCCTTGAAATGCGGCTGTTTTCGGAGACGTGGTGTGGGACATGCCGGGCGTAGCAACGGCCGTGCCAGAAACGAGCGACAGATCGGCCCTGCACAGTGTTTTGAGATGATCTCGAAGATGAGTCTGCCGCTTGAAACCTTGCTCCTTGATGGACCTCTCGCACCCTAGTGTAGGGCAAAGGTACTCTTTCGTGGTGCCTTCTCCAAGGTTGTTGAGCCCCTGGCCGTGTTTTTGCTCTGCTTCGTGGCGCTTGAGAGCATCTCCTCTGGAGAACTTCTTCCCGCAGGTGGAGCAGACCGAGCCAGAGTATTTCGTTCTGGATGCGATATTAGCCCACCGCAACAGAGGCCATTGCTCCAAACACGAAGACACATACCCGGAAGTTACCCGCCGTGATTTGCTGACACCACCAGTGCAGCTCCCAGTGGGCTTTGAGCCTAGCCGACGGATTTGACGAACCCCGCGAGAAACGAGGGATTCTGGCATCGGGATGGGGCTCTGCGGCGCTGTTCTTTGGCCCAATTCCGTCGGCTGATGGAAGGGTACTGCCACGCCAAACGTAGTGTGCCTGGGGGACGCTACAGACGGGAGACCTGGAGAGATCGTGATGGAGGAAATTCCTGGAGGAGGTTGGCGTTCTTGGAGTTCTGCGAGCGGGTAGAACTCGTCAAAGGTTGGCGTAGCCATCGAGAATACGGCGCCGAGGGCCTGCAACGCAGTTTCATTTTCGCCTGGCTGTTCGAAAGCACTCGGGATCTGAGCGGTGGGCAACAATGCGTCCGATTCGTCGTCGACTGGGAGCATGATTGTGTTCCACAAGTCCCAAACGACACCTAGCAGAGGCAAGATTAGTTTTCTCTCAACAGAGAATCAATCCTGTGATTTTCGGGCACGTACCTTGACCACCAGTACCCCGTTCCTGTTGGGGGGCTGAGGTCGTCCAGTGGCCCTCGCCTCTGGTTGGTCCGCTGCTGTTATAGAACATCCAGCAAACGCCCCAGAGAACGACCAGGGCCGGACAGATCGTCCATGGCATAGTGTGAGCCAGCATACTTTTCTCATGCCAGGGGGAAATTCGGACACCAAGCAAGGGAGGGAATACCTACACTCACGCATAATGAAAATCATAAACCCATACCCGTATATAGTATGGAGCCATGTGCGAGGTATTGATAGCCTCAGAGAACAGAATATGCTGCCCAGAGACTTCACAGTTCTCTCTAGCCACGTCGCCAGCTCATCACTAGCATCGTCAACCTTGTATCCAGAGCCGTAGAGCTTTTGAGCGGTGGTCACGGCCGTAAAAACACGATTTTTCGGGTCAACCAGCATAGGCGAGCTGATGAGGAGGTCGTTGGAAACACCAGCGTAAACCTCGAGAAGGCTGAGACACGTTGATGTCCGGTTCAGCGTATCCGCGAGAGGGGTGGAGGAAAGAGTCTTGCGCAAACAGCGAACGATATCGAGTTTGTCGAATAGACCTATTTGAAATGAACTCTTTCCGTGGACGTAGAAGTGCACATTTCTGCCATCTGTGGCATTATTGGAAGATTTCTTGCGGATTACCAAGTTGGCGTGGATTGTTCTCACTTCAACGAGCAGTCGTTCCTGGTCCGTCGGATGGGGCTCAAGACTTGCAGCCGAGGCTGGTATAGCAGGGATACCATTGCCGCTGCTCGTTTTTGTGACATGAAGGGGTGGTTGGGCGGCCATGCTGGGCGTCGAGGACGCAAGCAAACAGCAGAAAATCGACTTTGTTGAAGCCGGTGTGTCGAGATTCTCCCAGGGGCTGGGAGCCTGGTGAGAAGCCTGGGGATATTTTTTTCGGTTAGGCTGCGGGAGAAAGTGAGAGGCAAGCCGAGCTTCGGAGTACTTATGTGCATGGGCATAGGATGTGAGGATGGTGATTCCCTTGGGTGGTGGCTGCATTTCCGGGTGGTGGTTGTGCTTCAGGGTGGGCAAGACAACACATCATTGGCGGCGTCAGAAGGGTGTTGTTGAGCGAGCGAGTTGACTGGTCGCCCTGAATGCTCACACATGCAGGGTGCATATGCCCACCCGCTAACACCCCAACATCCACTGACTACCGAATCCTCAGATGGGTTCCGAGTGATTTCGACAAGGAGCAGACCGGAGCTAGAGAACAGCTCAGGACGTCAAGGTCAAAATATGTGCTCAGTTATACTACAAGTCGTGGGTATCTCGTTACTATCTTGCTTCACTATCGTATCATATCAGCGTCTCCCATGTAGGGTGCTTCCTTCAGTCCCGGATGACGGCCCTGGGCGGTTCCGTCAGGGTGTTGGAAGGCTCCGGGAATTGCTCCTTCTCGCCGGCCGCAGACCGCGAGGCCTTCCTCTTCATCACGCAGTATTGAATCGATGTCATAACGAAAAGAATCGAGTGCATCGTCCTGATGACAACAATGTTAGCTTTTGTACCCCAACTCCCAGCGAAAGGACAAAGAAACTTACGCAGCAACATAGAGCACCGCCATGCCCGCCATCTGCGCAATATCGGTATCCCCAGGGTTCCGCTCGCAGCCCATGGCCTTCTCATCCTTGTGCGAGACAAACCTGCATCGCTCGTACTCCACCTGCATATACCCTAGCGACGACGCAGCCGGCAGCCCAAAACAGAAGATGGCGGTCGTCAGCTCGAGGAGGTACAGCCATTTGGCGGGGCAGCGGCGTATCCAGCGCTTACGGTGCTTGTCTGCCAGCGCCGCAATCTCAGCGACGTCCACGCCCATTGTCCACAGCGCCGCGGGGAATACGCCAATCGTCGCTATCGCTTCCTTCTTGTTTGTGGCTGCCGAGTAAGCTGCGGCGCCGATGCCCACGATACAGGCAAGGAACGAAAGCGAATGGAGCCCTGTCAGCGTGATCGCGGACCAGCTGGGGAGTCTGTTGCGCGTCATGGTCGGGCGGGGTCCGCTGTCGCGGTTGGTGCGGGGATTCGAATTGGGCGAGGGCCGTTCGCTGCGCTTCTCTTCGTTGCGAGTCGGTTCCGGATTGCGCGTGAGATGTTTTCGTCGTCAACTATCTGGTAACGTTATCATCAATTCTCGCCAAATTCGACCGAAACCAAAGGGAACCAAGGGTGGGCGGACCCCCATCTTTTAATCGCAAGGAGACTCGGCGAAGGATTGCTGCATCGCCTGGATTGCAACGCTGGCCCGCTGTTCAATTTGCCCGTTCGGGCGTGGATCGGTACCGCAGCACGGGCCACTTCGTGCGGAACCGCGCTGAGCCCCTCTGCCAAGCATCAAGTCGTATCGGATGCCTGCTAGTTGATTCGCTCTGTTGTGTTTCAAACTCGCATTTCCACCAGTCAGCCCCTATTCTCGTTTCTGTCACTCAACCATCTTTAACCAAAACACACCTTCAACTGTTGTTACTTAAGAACGAACCTTGCAGACACCAGCCAGGTAACTTGAATCCACAACATCATATTTCAACCTTAATCAACCTCAAGCATCGTCAGCCATGTTCCCTACCTGCCAGTGGAAACGCTTTGATTTCCAGCAAACCATTACTCGCCCAAATAGGGCCTATAGGTAAGTCATAGATCTAAAGTTGAGCCGGTATCACCCCCGAACTGCACCTTCAACCTGGGATCATCTACCTAAACCTGATCATGCCAGCGAGAGGTCCCAAGCAGAACCGCGAATGCTCGGAGCTCCCTCGAGCGCCTTCATCTTGTCATCCACCGCAATCGCCAACGTCTGAATGTTGGCCGGCAGGGCGCTCCCGTACTCGCTCACAACCTCGTTCCGTACCATCCGAGCCGAAGCAAGAGAGCAGAATCTTGGACGTTTTGCCTTCATCCAGGCGGAGAGCCATCAACCTGGCGTCCCAGATGGTCGATGGCAATGTGGGTACACTGAGATCGTGTTCACAATATCCAGAGCAAAACTGACACTTCTGGCAGATCCCTGATATCGTCAAGGTTATTGGCGACCCAGCGTCAGTGAAAGTAATGCTGCCGCCTTATTTGGATACGTTCAAAAAGGGGGCCGAAACCCGCGTCCGGGAGGCGCAGCTCATAGATCAGAAGTTCGAGTTCTGGCTCTTCTATGTCTGCGGGCTGCATGCCGCCTGTGTACACAAGCAAACTAGCGCCGGCGAGGCGTTGCAAAGCAACCAGCTCTACCTAGTTGCCGAGCAAGTCCGTCTCGAGTCCCAGAAGTCGGCAGTTGATATGTCGAAAAAGACGGCCGAAGGGTTGTCCAAGCAGCTAGATATTGCGACAGACGCCTTCAAAAAAGCGTCAGATGAGTTTCCAGACCGGTGAGATACTACCCCCGACATGTCGCTTGAGACATGCTCTTCGAGGAGGTACCCGCTAAATATGATGCAGCTGGGCCTTGCTGGGCCAACAGGCCCTGGGGGACTTGGCGGGTTCCTTGTCCTTGGCCCTCAACGCTGCCGTCCCAGTACTCTTGGAAAGTACAAGTCCTATGGCGAAGTTCAAGCTCGGGGCCTCCATTGTTGGCGGGTTTCTCCATCCAGGCCAAAAGGACAACAAACCTGGACCAGCCGTCGAACAGCCATCCACACCCCCTGACAGCCAAGGGGCTGCTCCCACGGACGGATTGCCGCCTAGCCCGATGCCGCCACATGCCACCGACCCTGCCTAATCCGAGGTTGTGAGGATCATTGCATACATTGCCACTCTCCAGGCCATCGTCAGTGGGACCAAGTCCAGTGGTGATCGATTGGGAGATGGCGCGCGGGACCAGACCTTCCGACGCCAAGTCAAGCATGAAATTCCTCCTCACCATGCTCAGCAGGACGCAAAAACTCGCTTTGCCTTGGTTGCCACGACCAGTGATCCCAGCCTGTCGAACTGCAGCGGCAGTTCTTGGCGCTCAGGCGCGCAGGCGCCTTACCGCTCCAGGCTTGCCTGGAGCGCAGGGGCCTTGGATCATGTGCTCTCCCCACACACAGG
>Ga0247770_1000333_pt1 | contig 46376 bp, 9 predicted proteins | sample UWRJL136409B6_FD_179943 | JGI IMG/M metagenome (GOLD analysis project Ga0247770, IMG submission 179943) | Plant litter microbial communities from Arlington Agricultural Research Station in Wisconsin, United States - UWRJ-L136-409B-6 | ecosystem: Environmental > Terrestrial > Plant litter >... | reverse complement strand
AGAAGGTCCAACCTTCTCACAACAGCAGCAACAGAGGTAAAACCAGCCACAAGAAAAACAGCCATCTCCACCACCACCAGAGCAACAGCATCAACAATAACAGCTGCAGCAGAAGAAGAAGAAGAATAAAAAAGGCAACAGCAACAGAAAAAACAACAAACTTTGAATCTATCCCTAAAGGCGCAACCCCCTCCTATTACTCCTAGTCCTATCCCCTCTCATAGGGTAGTAGATGCTAAGCTGGCGTTACCACAGCAGTTTCACGGCGATTTTATGCTCAAGACGCAAGACAAACCCTACGTCTAGATTTCGGTCCGCATCACTTGGTGCTCTCGACAGACGCGAGCTGTCTTCAATCACCGTAGGGTGGCAGGATTCTCCAAGGAGAGAAAACCTGCGGGAATCAGCGTGGTCTTCCAGCTAGAGGCATGCAGGAAAGAGTACGCACACGCGGCCTCCCAACACCCGCTCCGCGGCCGCGAAAACTACTGCGAGATGCCATCAAGGCAGCGCTCGCCATCGAGGTTGACGTACTCAGCCAGCTCAAGGTGATCCAGCAAGGCGGCACGGATCATTACTTCGCGGGCCGATCGCTTGACGAAGCTGGCGAGGGGTCTTGTCCCGAAAACCGGGGCCAGAGCCGCTGTCGGCGGCGGCAGCGCTGATGTGGTATAGTCGGAGCTGAAGGTGCAGCCGATTATAATAAGGCTTTAGTCTAGGTGTCGCTCTTGGAGGTGCTTGAAGAGCTGCTAAGGACAGTAGGGCGTCTTGGATGATGGGGACGGCGGGGTCCGGGATTTAATGGTGTTTCTGGAGGCATATCATAGTGACGCTATAGTTTCGAAATTGGTGTGACAGGATCCTTTTGGTTTCTGATATCTTTGGTAAGGTATGGGCTGCTCAACTTTTGACAACATGGGCTTTTCGGGACAAGTCACATACACACCTAATACACATACATATACGTCATAAATGGAAATTATTGTCCGGGGGATATCCTTATGGATTTTACACGCCATCTGCTTTCCATCGGATAGGAAACTTTAGCCGACGGGGACTGAAAAGGGGCCTCTGAGGCTGTGGGGCAGCGGCGGAGGGGATCGTGTCACGACCCAGGTCATGACCTCAAGGAGGGAGCTCGGACCAACTGTAGATAGCCAATCACTGGGACTCAGGGCACGGCAACCCCCGTGTCCTGACGAACCAATCAGGAAGGACCCGGCGACCCGGAGCGCAGAGCTCGGGTCCACGGGTCCCCGAACCTATGAGACAGGACCCGGGCTGCCGAGACCAAACCGCCGGGTCCTCAGGTCTCGAAGTTCACGTAGTATAAATACTATCATCGTGCCCACGATGGGTAAGGGAACTTCTTAGTTCCTCACGCTAGCAATAACACCTGTTCAGTATCACTATTGTTCGGTTCATATACTTTGGACCACGACCTGTGTGACAGTGTTATTCCAGTGAGAGTTCTGCTAGCTACATTCAGTCCCCTTGCACCCCAACCCCCTTGAGCAATTGGTCTCTGACCGCTCTTGCGATCTGTCTTCACCTTGAGTACCCTGGTACTCTGGAGCAGGCCGTAACAGATCGATCACCTTCACTCAGGGGAGAATCAGGGGAAGCTCAAGACAAATCAGCCACAGCCCACCCCAGCTCGGGAGGACAGACGAAAAAGGAAATTTCGTGTGCCCAGATTCGTCGCAGACTACCAGGCTGTGGTTTCTTGCCAAAATAAAAACACCCATGTCAGGTACCTGGGGGGCGGCCCACAAGAAGTTTTTCCGGCCTTATGACCCTCTGTCTGCCCTGTGTGGTCCTCACGCAAACCCCTGTCGTTACCAGTCTGAGGCGTTCTTTTTACCCATCACACCATAGTAGATTTTCAAGAATAGTTTCTCAGCCGCCTATTAGTCGCCACACTACCAAGATTGCTAGCCAAGCGGTTGACAGAAAAACACGGACTCTCGAAATCTAGCACGAGACCCTGTATTAACAGTGGCTTAGGATTTCTTCCATTTTCCATCACCTCACCAAGTACGCCAGCCATGCAATTATACCCTAAAACTAACATTTAAAAATTAGAAAACAAGTACAGACATCCTGCTAATAATTATCGAGGTCGTTGCGAGTTTTTGAAAGAAAGGAACAAATATAAAAGCAGAAGAAAAAAGAGAAGGGAAAAGATATCGAAGCGCCGTGAACAAACTGTGGGCAGAGATCGGTAGATCTGTTAGTGCAACTTGTCAGATTGGAGGGTGCTAGCCACGAAGTGGCTGTACGTAGCTGACTAGTGCCGGGAAAAACCCACCCATGGGTTTTTCCCGGCTTCTGATAGGGGGGCACCCCCCTTTTTGATCGCGGGGCATCCTCCACCAAAATTACTAGGGGGGCACCCCAAACCTTAGTGGCTCCACCACTGCAAACTTTGAACATGCAACAGGGCAACAACACAACATCAACGGTTCGTCGCAACAATCTAATACGTTTCGCATAGCTAATTCGATTGATTCCAGGCCATTGCTGCTTTTTCCAGCTCCGTACGCCCATTTGCCGTCGCGCGCGCACCAGTCGCGCATCCGAGATCATGGCCAGCAGTGATGGCCTACCCAGCAACGCGGGCAGCCAATGCAGCGACGACGAAGCGTTCTATTATAGCGATTTCACGCCCCAGAGTCCTCCGAAGCCGCTAGAGACCAGAGGACCGGTAATACAACCGCTGCGTGAGGTGCTAAATGCCTGTAAAGTTTAGGGAGTGATTGCATTGGTAATGGAAGTTTGCAGGCTCCCTGGAACGTTGTAAGCATTCAAGGGCGGCGATTTGACGGCCCTTAGGCATCGTAGAGATTAGAACATATATAAAAAGTATTGGACGATATCTTGTTTTGCAAAGAAACAGTAGGAAAAAAGATTGATTGTATTGGGCTATTGTGTTGGTTGTGGCTGCAACCGTGCACCAAGGGTGCCCCTCTATCAAAATTGGGTGGAGGATGCCCCCGTATCAAAAATGGAGGTGCCCCCCTATCAGAAGCCTTTTTCCCGGCACTATAGCTGACGGTGCCGGTAATCAAACTGTCGATCAGGATCCAGTTCATACACTACAGCACTCAAAAGATAGCCTTCGGCTATCTTACAGAACACAGAAATAACAATCATCTTTCTCTTTCTGATCGCTCTGGCAGTAATCACAGCAGCAGTGCAGCGTCTGACAAAAAAATAAATAAGCGATAGGATTTTAATCCCATTTTAACATAGATCATGCTTCTACGCAAAGGCTTGGCTGAATAACCATGGGCAAGCTGCTCGGTCCTGGCTCACCGCCTTTAAGCAGCAGCATCTGCCTGTCCATGCTAGCAGGGAAAGGGATTGGTGGCTGGTACATAAGCGGCAATGTAGTTATTGTACAGCTAGGAGCGAAATCGGTGTCCACTCTCCACTCTTTTGAAGAGGTTAGCACTAGCCAGCTGTACTTTAAGAACATCAGGGTACGATAATGTACCGAGAAGTGGCTGACATTTTCCCTGTTATTAGAAGATGATGTCGGGTCAGCAGGTAGTGTTAACTCGCGCTAGGTAAATCCACCGTCCAGCTTTCACGTAAGCTGTCACACGGGATAGTTCACACAGGAGTACAACCAGGCCACACATAATGTACAATAAGTCAGCTTGGCATTTCTCCTCCCCGGCTCTAATTTAACCCTTTCACCTGCCACAAAGGACACTTCCACAGCACTGTAATCACTACTAATGCTGTCACAGTACCGTTCCGGCCTATATAGCAATGGCTTACAGTACAGTCGCCTAGCTGTATGACGTTTTACTTTTGGTGGTGTAGTGGTTATAAGCCTTACTATCTTATACCGTTATAAAAGTGATCAAAAAGGTAAGGGTTGTAAATGCTTTCCTTTAGTGGCTCTCTGGTAAAGAGCGTCATGTTTTAGTGTATTTAATATATAAAGTAAATTACCACGCTTGCCAGTTAAGGTTAAGGTCCACTCTATAAATCGTAGCTTCTTTTTTAACAGTAAGCAAAAATCTGTTAGGACCGTCGCACGAAGTTACTCAGGTCCTCATATAAGATAGTCGTATGAATCTATCCTGTAACAGCTTTAAGAGAAGCTGTAAGTATTATAACCTGTATTCCGTCTCTATGGTTAGAATTACTATATGTCAGAAACACTGCATCACTGCTGTGATTACTACCAGAGCGATCAGAAAGAAAAAGATTGTAATTGTTTTTTTTTTCCTGCTAGCTCTCTGGCGAAGCCCGAAGACCATCTTTTAGTTTATCTGATGCATGGACTAGATCGCCAGTATGATCGCACAACTGCTAGCCACGGCCACGATCCATTGCGTGGATCGTACCCCACTTGTGATACTATACTCTACATAAGTTTGGTTACCACAGGCTCCTTTGCTGACGCGTGGCAAATGAGTGTTGGGTTTCCCTGTTGACTACAACGCTGACAGTGACAATAATGGCTCCGCTTTGGCTATAACGCTGACACTGAGGCACAGTGTTAACTAGGAGGATCGTGATTACATATAAACGCCCATTCAATGGTACGATATCTGTCTCTGGCTCAGACGCAAGCGCGCATCATAAGTTCCCGCTAAACCGGATTTCCACTAAACCGGATTTCTTAAACTGTATGGGTGTCTTGTAAATTGTCAGAAACGCTGCACCACTGCTGTGATCACTGCAAGAGCAATCAGAAGAAAGATGGTTGTAATTTTGTCTGTTCTCTGGCTCAGGCTTGAGGGCCATCTTTTGTGTGGCTACGTGCATGAACTACTATGTAGATCGTCAGACCGTGGCTGATCGTCAGTCTGATCGCTATAACTGCAACCACGGCCACGACCTACGGAGTGAATCGTACCCTCCTTTTTGACATAAATGAGTCATTAAATGAGTCGCAGAACTAGCATTCTCCACAGACACCTGGTAGAGGCATAGAGCAGTGATGTTAATAGTGGATATATTTTAGTGGAGATGTGGGTGATAAGGGAGAGGGCGTGAAACTAGCCGGATACTATGACGTAAAGAGTAATACGTAGCTAACAGGGTCAATTACCGCATTGGATGCCGCTTAACCTGGCGGGGAAGGCTGCGGCACTGAGATTATAGTTTAAAAAGATTTAAACTAGTTCCTTTATACTATTTAAGTATAGTGTTTACTTTATAAAGTATTAAATAATTATTATCAGTTCCTTATTATAAATTAGGTATTATAAGGTTGGGTTATAGATTCCTTTTAATAAGAAGGTAATTAAATGGCGTTTCCTATCGTCTTAGACTTAGCTAAGTTCTTTATTAATTGTAAACTTTAAAGAGTCTATCTTAACTTAAAAAGGCTTTAAAAAATCAGGGAGAGCTAGGACTAATACTGTAATAAAGGTGTGCTTAAGGTCTTTAAACGCCTTTTACTATTTATTAATCTACTTAAACGGTTTACCTATTTTAGTGAGTTTATATAGTGGTTTTACAATCTTTATAAAATACCTAATAAAGTATTAATAAAAGTTTATAAAGTTAATAAAGGTTTATAACTCTGTTTAATTCTTTAAAGTAGGCTAATCCCTAACTACCTTTATTTTCTCCTTTTACATTTTAAGCTTTTTAAAGGTTACTTTAAACCTTAAATAGTTTAATTCCTAAATGTGAAAATAGCTCTTCTTTAAGTTTACTATTAACTTTACCTTTTTAAAAGCTGTTAAGACCTGTCACATATGTTTTTAATATTCTTCTAAAGTTTCAGAATAAATTAAAACGTTATTTAAATATATAAAGATAAACTTATTAAGGAAGGGGTGGAGAATATTATTAATAAGGCCTTAAAAGGTTATAAAGGTGTTTATTAATCTTATTAGCATAATATAATACTGGTAATACCTATTATAAGTCTAAAAAGCCGTTTTATACTTATCCTTTTCCTTCACTTTAATGTAATTAAATCTTATAGAGAAATTAAGGTTAAAGAACCAGTTTACCTTAATAATCCGTTTTTATATTTCTATAATAAATGGTAATAGGTAACGATTTTTAATTATATTTTCGTTTAACGTTTAGTAATTAATAACTATATGTAACTTACTATCTCCCTTTTTTAAAATAAATAGTATTAAGTACCCTGTTAAGGATTAGGACTTTATAATAAATCTATTCTTTAAGTTTTTATTAATATACTCTTATAAGGCCTTAACTTACTAGGGGTTTAAGTAGTAAGGCTGGAAGTTATAAAGTTTTACTCCCAACTTTAACTTAATTTTATAATCTTACAGTTTATAATCTGGTAATTATAGTATCTTTTTTTAAAATAAGGTAAACTTCCTATACTCTATAAGTACCTTAAATAAGTTAACTTCTTTATTTATCTATAGATTAACTTTTTACTTTTTTCCACCTTTTAAATTGTCATTTAGGTAATATAATAAACCTTCTAGTCCTTTAACCATCTTAATAAACCTAACTTAAACTATATTTAATTTTAAGGGTTTAATATACTTTTAAGTACTTCGTACATCTTTAAAGTAGTTTAATACCTTCTTAGCTTCCTTTAAACAGTAATTATTACTAAGGGACTTACTAAAGGTAAGGTGGCTACTCCTTTAATTAATTACAAGGTTATACTTTTCCAGTTAGGGTAGACTTAAGATTATATTATACCTTATAATTAATATAACGTTAAAGTCTACTTATTATTTATCCTTATCCACTTTAATTAAAAGTGGTAAGTAATAGGTGACTTTACCGTTATTATATTAGTATAGGCCTCCTTCTTTATTTTAAATAGGAATAACCTTTTTATATTCTTTATTAAGGAGTTTTCTTTAGTTAACTAATAAAGGGTATATTAAGTTAAAAGCATTTTTATTATTAATCACTACTTTTAGCTTAAATAACCTCCCCTTTCTGTCTGTTAAGTTAACACTAACGGAATAATACTTATACTCCTTTAACTACTGGTTTTCAGCCCTTTTAAAGGGCCTACAGCCTTTTCCCAATTCTTTCTGGAAAAACAGGCAGCTTTAATAAACCTAGTGATTAACCTTTCTTAAGTTTTCACACCTTAACGTCCAGTTAACTTTAAAGGGTTTAATGTTTTTAAAGTCCTTAATAAGTCGATAATACACTTTACAGGACTGGATTACAGCGATGTTCTTTTATTCTTAAATCTATTAATAGTCCTCTCGCTTTTACCATTCTCTAACCTTTCTGTTAAGGTATAGCGAGCACGTTATAATTAGGCAGTTATTAAATACCCCTCCTTACTAGCATATAGTGGGGGCTTAGTTAACCACAGTAACCTTCCATTTACTGCTAAACTCTCTTATTAGGGAGTAGGAAACTTAGTAATAGGTTAGTTTTAACTCTACCCTTATAACGGTATAATCCTGTTTTTAAGCGTTAGGGAAGTGGTTATAAAGGGCTTTAGGCCTGCTATATTAGTTAAGAGTGTAGTTATTATATATATAGTCAATTTATAATATATCTTTATAATTAAGGTGGTTAATATTAACTACAGGTGTTATAGTTATAAAGTATAAGATAGGGGAAGTGGTGTTTTATTTCTTTTCTTTATCCACTTACCTTTAAGTGTGTTGTTTTTCTTATATTTTTTCCCAGAACTTAAGTAATAATAACCCAGCTTATTCTTTTATAAAATGGCCCTCTTTAATAAGTTAGTGTTTAAGTTATTTAGTAAAGTGAACTTTATTATAAAGTTATAACCTAATTTTTATTACTTTATCTTTAATTATTACTATAAGGCCTTTAACTTATAAGTCCTCCACTTTATTTACTAACTCTTAATGTTTCTCCTTTAACTCCTAGACCCTTTATTAATATACTTACTTAATGCCTTCCTAGGGGACCTTTAAGGTATTAGTTTAAGGCATATTAACTTTAATATAGAGCAGTTATCTAAGCTATCCTTTTTTTAAGGAGGTGAGGGTGTTAATCCACTTAACGTACTTAAAGTGTTTAAAAGTCTTAAGGGGTACAGTTAAGAAAAACTTCTATTTTTCTAACTTAACTCTTTCAGTTTACTTTTTCTCACTTTCCAGTACCTGTTTCACCATTTAAGTGGCCTAAACAGCTAGCTTTTTAACTCCCTCCACCATTTTAATAAGGTCTAAGTTAGGGTCCTTCTTAGATTTCCTTAATTCTTAAGCTTATAAGGTGAGGTTTTTAAGGCCTATAATAGCTAACTGGAACATCTTTTCTTAAAGTTAGTCTTTTATAACTTACACCTTTAGCAGTTTTAAGTTTCCACCTTAAAGTCGGTCTTTTATAACCTGCATCTTTATAGCTAACTCTTTTAAAACACCCTTAAAGACTAGGTACACCATATCTTAAGGTTCTTCCTCTTCTTCTTCCTTATCTCCTAAGTTACACTTATTTATCTAAGTGTAATCTTCTTTATTACCTACTATCCTGACGTAGATGTCTTTTAAGTTAAACTTAATATTCTTTCCTTTATTTAAGATAGGTTTCTAACTAACTTACTTTAATAACGGGCATTACTGTGTTATATAGCCTTTTTTACTGTAATTAAAGCATTAAACCTAAGACAGGTCTTTAAGCTGCTTTTATTACTGTTATTATTATAATTTATCGTAATTAAGTTAGTTCTGGCAGTTTACTATACTAATATTTATTAACCTAGGGTGATAACCTATTACAGTTAATTAGTTCCCCTTTTTAGGCTTATAAGGGGTCCGTTCCTTTTAAAAGTTCTTTTAATAGTAGTGATTATAATACTAATTATCGACCTTAATAGCCATCTTAACTAGCTCCTAAAGGCAGTCCGGTCAGTATTCTTAATAAAGGTCTCCGTAACGTGCTCCTTTAAGCTACTCCAGAACAGTATTACTAGAGCTTTTTAACTAAGTTTAGTTTTAACAACTTCTAGCTTAAAATGTATGGAGAACTTAAAGATTAAAGACGTTTACCTTAAGGCTATAAGCCGTTACTTAACCCATCTTAAGGCGTTTAGTTTTTTAAACTCAGTCTGGAGTTAGTTAATAAAAACGTTAAAGTTATTAAAAAGGGCCTAAGTCTTAAGGGCCTCCTTACGTGCTCTATTTATAAAGAGGTTATTAATTATCTTTACATAAAGTTTATACTATTAAATAGCTACTTTATTTAATAAGGCTCTAATAAACCTTACCTTTCCTTTTTCTTTAAAGAACTGCTTATTATAATAAGTGATATAACTTTAAAACTAGGCTATTTAAGACTCTAACTGCGTAAAGTCTCCTTTAAAGTGTGATAATAGGGGGAGCTTTACTCGTTTCTTTTATAAGCCCTTAAGGTTATTATTTTCCAGCTTAACAGTGTTAAGTTAAACCTAAAGTTTTTTAATAAGACTAATACGGCTCTTAATATCTTCAGAGAAGGCTTTATTAAGCTCCTTAACCAGCCCCTACTAGTTAAGGTTTAACTCTTTAAGTTATACGGCTAACTTGTTAATTATAGGAAGCTAAGGCTAAGCTTATACTTCTTTAAGCTCCTTACCTTTTCTAAAGGTTAATATATTAGTGGTAAGAGGGAGGTAATGTCTGGGAATTTAATAAACAGTGTTTAAGACTAAGACGTTAATATTATATTATAACCTGCACCTAATATAGGCCTTAAAAGGACTAATGTAGGTTAAGACAGAACGTATAACAGGACGTTAACAGGTAAAGGGTGTTCTGAAAACGGCTTATTAAACTAACACTTTTAAATAAGGGGTTTAATATTACTGTAGGTTACTGTTATTATAATATATAAAGGTGAGTCTGAACAGTAAGACATAAATAAATAATTAAATACTAATGTGAGGAATTAAAGTCCCTTACGGTAGTTATGGGTATAACCATAGTTATTTATACTAACCGACTAGGAGGTACTTCATACCTTACTTAGTGGTCTGCCACTTAATAGGAAACTGAGCACCCTGCCGCTAAGCACCTCCTGCTCAAAGGTCTTACAGATACTTAATAGGTGAGCACATTTACTAAGACTGAGTAACTACTGGTTAGTCGTAAGGGCTTCGGGTCTTTACACCCCTAGCCCAGTGCGTAGTACTGTACGTACTATCTTCCTGCACTGTTCCTTTTACGGGGGATCCGTCAGGCCGCTCCAGCCTAAGTGACGGCCTGCAGGGTCGTCACACTTAGCGATGCTTAGTCTTTACAGATTATAAAGTTTATTATAAGTGTAACGGTATGCTGTGTTATAAGGGTATAAAGCTTGACCTTCTAGTGCTGTACGAAATTAGTGGTATGTAGTTTTAAGATATCTTGAAACCTGGTTTATTAGATAGCTGGTAATATTTTAACCCTTTTTACTTTAATAACTTATATAGTATGTTAAGTTTTAGAAGTATATATCCTAACTATATCTAGATTTTAAAAGAGTAGATATTACAGTATAGTGTAAAAACCTTAAGCTACCCCTTAGATAAACTATATATATTTAGTAGGATTTTGTGACGACCCTGCAGGCCGTCACTTGGGCCGGGGCGGCCCGACGAATCCCCCGCAGAAGGAACAGTGCGGGAAGACGGTGCACACCGTCCAGGCGCACTAGGCCAGGGGTGCAAAGACCTAAAGCCCCTACGACTAATAAGGTGCTGCTCGCAGCATACCAAATGCTCACATCGCAAGCAGGAGAAACCTTACGAGCAAAACGCTCACGTAATGTAAAGTGCTCGCATAATAAGCACTTATAATACTATAAGTAAGGTATAAAGTACCTTTTAGTCAGTTAGTATAGATAACTATAGTTATACCTATAACTACCGTAAAGGACTCTAATTCCTCACGCTAATATTTAATTATTTATTTATATCTTACTATTTAAACTTACCTTTATATATTATAATAACAGTAACTTACAGTAATATTAAACTCCTATCTAAAAGTGTTAGCTTAATAAACCGTCTTCGGAATACCCCTTACTTATTAACGTCCTGCTATACGTTCTATCTTAACTTACATTAGTCCTCTTAAGGCCTATATCAGGTGTAGGTTGTAATATAATATTAACGTTAAAGTTCTAAACGTTATTTATTAAACTCTTAAATATTACCTCTCTTTTACTAATATATTAACCTTTAGAAAAGGTAAGAAGACTAAGAAAGTGTAAGCTTAGCCTTAACTCCTTATTATTAATAAGTTAGTTATATACTTTAAAAACTTAAACTTTAACCAGCAGGGACTAGTTAAAGAACTTAATAAAGCCTTCCCCAGAGACACTAAAAGCTATATTAGTCTTATCGAAAAACTTTAGGCTTAACTTAACGCTATTAAGCTAAAGAATAATAACTTTAAAAGCTCGTAGAAGAAACGGGTAAAGCTCCCCTTACCGTTACGTTTTAAAAAAAACTCTATATAACTAAAGTCCTAAATAACCCAGCTCTAGAGTTATATTACCTACTATAATAAATAGTTCTTCAAAAAAGAAGGAAAGGTTAGGTTCACTAAAGCCTTACTAGATAGAGTAACCGCTCGTTAATACAAACCCTATATAAAAACAATTAATGACCTCTTTATAAATAAAGCACGTAAAAAGGCCCCTAAGACTTAAGCTCTTTTTAACGACTTTAACGTATTTATTAACTAACTCTAGATTAAATTTAAAGAATTAGACACCCTTAAGCAGGCTAAACAGCGGTTTATAACCTTAAGACAAACGTCTTCAGTCCTTAAGTTCTCCACACGCTTTAAACTAAAAGCAGTAAAGACTAAACTTAGCTAAAAGGCCTTAATAATGCTATTCTAAAGCAGCCTAAAGAAACACGTTACTAGAGATCTCTACTAAAAAGATTAACTAGACTATTTATAAGAACTGGTCAAAATAGCCATTAAAGTTAACAATTAGTACTATAATCACTATTACCGAAAGAACTTCTAAAAAGAATAGACCCCTTACCAGCCAAATAAATCTAAAAAGGGGAACTAGTTAACCGTAATAGGTTACTATCTTAGGCTAATAGATATTAATATAATAAACTACTAGAACTAACTTAACTGCGATAAGCCTTAACGATAACAGTAATAAAAGTAGCTTAAAGATATATTACAAGTTTAATACTTTAACTGTGATAAGAAAGGATATATAACACGGTAATATCCGTTACCAAAATAAATAGGTTAAAAACCTGTTCTAGAAGGAGGAAAACACATTAGGTTTAACTTAGGAGATATTTATATTAAGTTAATAGGTAACGAAAAAAACTGCACTTAAATAGATAAGTGTAAATTAGGAGATAAAGATAAAGTAGAAAAATCTTAAGATATAATATATCTAATCCTTATAAGGGTTTTAGAAAAGTTAGCTATAAAGGTATAGGTTGTAAAAGACCGACTTTAAGGTGGAAACTTAAAACCACTAAAGGTACAGGTTATAAAAGATTAACTCTAGGAAGAAATATTCCAGTTAGCTGTTACAAACCTTAAAAACCTCACCTTATAAGCCTAAGAACTAAGGAAGTCCAGGAAGGACCTTAACTTAAACCTTACTAAAATAATCAAAAGAGTCGAAAAACTAGCCCTCCAGGCCACACAAGCAGTAAAGCAAGCCCTAAAAGGTAAAAGAGAATAAACTAAGAGAATTAAATTAAAGAAACGAAAGTTCTTCTTAACAGTACCCCTTAAGACTTTTAAACACTTTAAATACGCTAAATAGATCAGCACCCTTACCTCCCTAGAAAAAGAACAGCTTAGATAGCTACCCTATATTAAAGTTAATATACTTTAAACCAGTACCTTAAAGGTCCCATAAGAAAGCATAAGGTAAGTATATTAATAAAAGGTTTAAGAACTGAAGGAAAAATATTAGAAGTTAGTGGATGAAGTAAAGGACTTATAAGTTAAAGGTCTTATTATAACGTTTAAGGATAGAGTAATAAAAATTAAGTTACTACTTTATAATTAAGTTTGCTTTACTAATTAGCTTAAATACCGACTTATTAAGAAAGGACACTTTATAAAGGAATAAATTAAGTTACTATTACCTAAGTTCTAAGAAAAGGTTTAAGAGAAATAACACATATAGAGGTAAGTAGAAGAAGAGAAAAAATAAAACACTACTTCCTTTATTCTATACTCTACAACCGTAACACCTACAGTTAATATTAACTACTTTAATTACAGAGATATACTATAGATTAATTACATATACGATAACTATACTCTTAATTAGTATTATAGACCTAAAGCCCTTTATAACTACTTCCTAAGCATATAAAAACAGGACTACGTTATTATAAGAATAGAGTTAAAACTAACTTATTACTAAGTCTCCTACTTCCTAATAAGAGAATCCGGTAATAAGTGGAAGGTTACCATAGTTAACTAAGCCCCTATTACGTATTAGCGAGGAGGAATACTTAATAACTGCCTAGTTGTAACGTGCTTATTACACCTTAACAGAAAAGCTAAAGAGTAATAGAAGCGGGAAAACTACCAACAGATCCAAAAGCAAAAAGACATTACTGTAATCTAAGCCCGCAAAACGTACTATCGACTTATTAAAGACTTTAAGAATATCGTACTGTTTAAAGTTAACTAGATATTAAAACGTAAAAACCTAAGAAAAGTTAATCACTAAGTCTACTAAAGCTACCTATTTTTCCAGAAAGAATTAAGAAAAGGCTATAAACCTTCTAGAAGGGCTAAAAACTAGTAATTCGCTAATTAGTAAAAACCTTAAGAAGAAAGAGAGGTACTTAAAGGTTAGGCTAGATAAGACCTTAAAGATAGGTAATTACTATAACTTAAATATTAAAAAAGCATAAACATTATTCCGTTAGTATCGATATAACAGACAGAAAAAGGAGACTGTTTAAGGTAAAAGCAGTAATTAATAGTAAGAGTGTTTCTAACCTAATATACCCTTTACTAATTAACTAAAGGAAACTCCTTAACTAAGAGTACAAAGAGGCTATTCCCATATAAAATAAAGAAGGAAGCCTATATCAGTACAATAACGGTAAAGTTACTTACTACTTACCACTCCTAATTAAAGTAGATAGGGATAAATAATAAATAGACTTTAACGTTACATTAATTACAGGTTATAACATAATCCTAAGTCTACCCTAATTAGAAAAGTACAATCCTGTAATTAACTAAAGGAGTAGCTACCTTACCTTTAGCAAATCCCTTAACTGTAATCACTATTTAAAGAAAGTCAAAAAGATATTAAACCGTTCTAAAGATATATAAAATACTTAAAAGCATATTAAACCTTTAAAACTAAACACAGTTTAAATTAGGTTTACTAAGACAGTTAAAGGATTAGAAGGTTTACTACATTACTTAAATAATAATTTAAAAGGTAAAAAGAAGTTAAAAGCTAATCTATAAATAAGTGAAGAAGTCAACTTATCTAAAGTACCCACAAAGTATAGGAAGTTCACCCTATTTTAAAAAAAGATACTGTAATTACTAGACTACAGATTATAAGACTATAAAATTAAGTTAAAGCCGGGAGCGAAGCTCTGCAATTTCCAGCCTTACTACTTAAACCCCTAATAAGCTAAGGCCTTAAGGAAGTATATCGATAAAAACCTAAAGAACAAGTTTATCGTAAAGTCCTAATCCCTAACAAAGTACCTAATACTGTTCGTCCTAAAAAAAGGAGACAGTAAGCTATATATAGTTATTAATTACTAAACGTTAAACGAGGATATAATTAAGAATCGCTACCTATTACCACTTATTATAGAAATATAAAAGCAGATTACTAAAGTAAACTAATTCTCCAATCTTAACTTCCCTATAAGATTCAACTATATCAGAGTAAAGGAAAAAGATAAGCATAAAACAGCTTTCCAGACTTACAATAGATATTACCAATACCGTATCATACTAATAAGATTAACAAACGCCCCCACAACTTTCTAAAGCCTTATTAACAGTATTCTCCACCCCTTCCTTAATAAGTTTATCTTTATATATTTAAATAACATTCTAATTTACTTTAAAACTTTAAAGGAATACCGAAAATATATATAATAAATTCTAACAGCTTTTAAGAAAGTAAAGCTAACAGTAAACCCAGAAAAGAGCCACTTCCACGTCTAAGAACTAAATTATTTAAGGTTTAAAGTAACCCTTAAAAAGCTTAAAATGCAGCTAGAGAAGACAGAGGCAGTTAAGGACTAACTTACTCTAAAGAACTAAAAAGAGTTACAAACCTTTATCAGCTTTACAAACTTTTATCGTTATTTCATCAAGTACTTTACAAAAGTCGTAAGACTACTTTATAAACTTATAAGTAAAAGAAAGCTGTTTAAGTAGACTAATAAATAGCAGAAAGCATTTAAAGACCTTAAACACACCTTTATCACAACGTTAGTCCTAACCCTCCTTAATTTCTTAAAGCCTTTCCAAGTTAAGACTAACTCCTTAGAGTTCGCAATCGGCAGAGAACTCAGCTAAGTCCAGGACGATAGGAAACGCCACCTAGTTACCTTCTTATCGAAAGGAATCCACAGCCTAACCTTACAATACCTAATCCATAATAAGGAACTAATAGTGATTATTCAGTACTTTACTAAGTAAGCACTATATCTAAGTAGTATAAAAGAACTAATCTAGGTCTTCTTAAACTATAATAACCTCCAGTACTTCCTAATAAAGAAACTCAGCCTACAGTAAACATAATAGGTAAAGTTAATAACCTTATTCCACTTCCAAATTCACCACGTTAAAGGAAAAGATAATAAGTAAGCTAATACCCTTAACTAAAGACAGGACTATAAGGATACTAATCCAGTCCTAATCCCCGTCACTATATTTAACAAAGCTAAAAACAACACATTAAAACATACGCCACAAGTATCAGATAACTAAACACCAGAATAAACCATTAATATCTACATAAGCTTATAGATAAAATATAACATCTATTAATAATAATAGGACTTCTAAGCAAGAAAGCTAACAGAAGGAACCTGCAAACATAAATGTCCCTTAAAAGACTTCTTAAGGCACGTATAAGACTATAAGAAAGAGTGCCTAATACATCTAAACCATAATGAAACTAATTATTAGCTAAAACAGCTATTAAAAGGTATAGATAGTATACTTAAACTAGAAGTAAGGCTTTAATATTAAGAGAAACCGTACATTTATAACCCGGACAAATAAAAAGAATACGTCTAACAGGTCCATAAGTCTCGACTTAGAGGACATATAAGCCAAGCTAAAACTCTCACATAAGCCCAGTAAATATACGCTTTCTTAAGAATAAAAAAACTAATCAAGGAACTAATTAATAACTGCAACATCTGCCATAAGAAGCAAAACTAACATTATAAGCCCTATAAACTTCTTAAACCACTCCCCGTACCACAGGTACCGTAGAGTTTAATCTTGCTCAACTTCATCACTAGGATCCCAAAGTCTAAGGACCCTGCTATAAGAGTTACCTATAACTAAATCCTCGTAATAATCGACAGATTAACGAAATAAGCTTACTTTCTACCAACCTTAAAGGACATAACAGCAAAGTAACTTACTTATATCTTTAAGAAAAAAATAGTTACATAACACCTCTAGCTAGACAATATCGTTACGGATCAAGATAAGCTAATCGTGTTAAGGTTCTAACAAAGGTTAATATAAAGAATAGATGTAAAAAGCAAACTTTCAACAGCATTCCACCTATAGACAGATAGCTAAACGGAGCGAGTTAATCAAATACTCACAACATATCTCTAAACCTACATTAACTTTAAATAAAACAATTAGCTTAAGCTATTACTAACAGTATAAGTAACCTATAACACAACGCCAGTCAAGTCAACAAATATATTACTATTCTTCACCAACTACAGCAAAAAGCCCAAGCTCCATTAAAGCCTGCCTATAGACACCCCCTAAGCTGCAGTCCATACAGACTAGATATAAAAGTTACATAACCATCTACAAGCCGAACTCAAGTTTACACATAAATAAATAAAGAAGTTTACTAATAAACACCAAACCAAACAACCAGTACTTAAGAAAAGACTCCACTATAATAGCAAACAAATCAAGAGACTAACTCTTTAAAAGAAGGACCACGTCTACCTTTTTTCACAAAACCTATATTTAAAACAACCCAGTAAAAAGCTCGACTTTAAAAGGTACAGACTATTCTAAATTAAGAAAAAAGTCACCACCTCTAATTACAAACTAAACCTACCCACTAACATAAAGGTGTAGATTAAGGTTTTTCATATCTTACTTTTAAAACCTACCCTAAAGAAAGTTCCTCTAAAAAAGAAGATCAAGATTAACACTGACAAGGACAAGTACGACGTCAAGAAAGTCGTAAATTCACAGAAAGGAGAAAACACGTTTAAATATCTTATCAAGTAGCTAAACTACAGCCCTAAAAGCAACTTATAAGAACCAGTTAAAAACCTTAAATACCTAAACCTAATTGCAGAGTTCCACTGAAAAAATCCAGACCGATTAAAGCTAATAACAAAAACCAGAAATAAAACAAAATCTAACATCTAAACTACCATATTAAAAAGTAAGACCACCGTAAGACTTAAAGCCCAGGAAGCGGTAGGAAACTCCTTAGTAAATACAGGAGGACATTTATTAAAACCCTTAACTAAAGTTATAAAAACCTCAAACCCAACAAAAAGGCTAAGCCTCCAGAGTTCCCAGTAAGCTCTATATGAAAATAAATACTATTAAGAAGAAAAGTTAACAAAAGAAAAATAAGCAAAAAGTCACTAAGACCCTTATAGGAAGTTAAACCCATAATCCCCCACTAAAAAAAGCAGTCATAAACTAAGTCATAAAGCAACCACTCGCTACAGAGACCCCACCAGAAAGTTCCCCCAGTTAAAAGACTCCATATCTTCAAAAGGAGCATTCAGCCTAACCTCCTCACTTTCCTAGAACTCCAGCAACTCCACTTCATAACTAAACGCTTTTATAACTTAGTTCTTAAGGCGGGACTGCTACTTATAAAGGTATACCAGGCGCACTAACACCTCTTAAAGCCTAACAGTAGCCTTATAAAGCTACTAAACAGCAGACTTAACTTATAAGTTAAAGCTTTACTTTTCAATAAGAAGAGCCTTTAACTTCACTTCACTAACACTAAAAGCGTTATATTAAGAAAGCCAGTACCTCTCTAAACAGTAATCGTAACTATCAGACCGGTTTAAAACCTAACAAACAAGCAAAAGGTCAGTAAACTTACAAAAAAAACAAAAGGACATTTCACCACTAAATATATATATGTAAGCTGTAAAGTTCAGGCAACAGTTAATACTTCTACCCTATTCCCGTTTTAAAACCCGGGAGCCAGACACTTGTTATATAGTAAAGTAGTGAAAGGAGAAACTTACCTCTTAAATTCTTTATAGGAAAAAAACGTTAAAAAGGGAGAATCGTGTAACAACCCTATAAGCCATCACTTAAGCCGGGGCAGCCCAACAAATCCCCCGCAGAAAGAACAGTGTGGAAAGACAGTGCACACCGTCCAGGCGCACTAGGCCAGGGGTGTAAAGACCTAAAGCCCTTATAACTAATAAGGTACTGCTTACAGCATACTAAGTGCTTGCATCGCGAGCAGAAGAAACCTCACAAATAAAACGCTTACGTAATGTAGAATGCTTGCATAACAAGCACCTACAATACTACAAGTAAGGTACAAAGTACCTCCCAGTCAGTTAGTATAGATAGCCATAATTATACCCACAACCACCGTAAGGGACTCTAGTTCCTCATACTAATATTCAATTATTCATTTATATCCTACTATTCAGACTCACCTCTGTGCATTATAGTGACAGCAACCTATAGTGACATTAAACCCCCGTCTAAGAGTGCTAGCTTAACAAACCGTCTTCGGAACACCCCTTACCTGTTGGTGTCCTGCTATACGTTCTGTCTTAACCCGCGCCAGTCCTCTCGAGGCCTGTGTTAGGTGCAGGTCGTAATAGATTTTTAACAGTTATGGTTTATTTACTTATTACAGGCTCCTGGTTATTAAGAATTTGTCCGAAAATATGGGAAAAGTTCTCCTTCTTACAAGACGCGTTTTTATCTCGAAAACTTATTTAGAGGATATAATTACCGGCTGGAGCTATATTAATACTTTTGGGTACCTTTTTAAGCAGCGTAATAATTACTTTCCCTCTTGGTTATAAGCTAGTTAGTCTAGGACGGTGGAATTCTAAAGATAGGAAATATTTTTAAAGTATTATAGTAACAAACGGCAAATTTAAGTAGGTTTAGATTTTTTAATTTACCTCTCCTTAAGATTAATTTCTAAACTTAACTTATCCTTAATAGTATTGGAATTTAAAAATAGTAAACTATCTAAGCTTTGCATTTTAGAAATTCTAGGTTTGCTAGCACTTAAGGAGGTATAGGAGTCGTTAAATCTGTCTTTTATCTTCAGTTAGTATATTTCTATTAGGGGTTGGCTTATCGTATAAACTGAACTTTTAACTTACAGGACGGTTATTATTACTTAGGAGTGGAGTTACGATTAATATAAATGCACACTTACTGGGAACTTAGGAAAATAGGATGTGTCGTTTTACCTTTTAATCTTAATGCTCTCTAAGACGCTTTTATAACAGTTAGATCTAAAAACGATATAAGTAATTAGTCGGCGTGCCCTAGCCCAGACAGTCTGGTTAGGGGAGAGATGGTTTAAGAGATATCTAGTCCTAAGTGTTATCCTTTATTAGCCGTCTAAGTAAGTAAAAGTAAAGCTACTTAGAGGCAAGTAAAGCCTTATAAAAAGGGCTGAGACTGTCTGGAAAAGATATAGTTTGTGTGTTTTGTAGTGTAAACTGGAAAGCCTTACAGTGAGAGAACTATTAGTATCTATACATAAACTCGAACTACTGTGAGAAAGAAAGGAGGTATTGCAGGACTTTAAGCTATATTAAATATATATTATTGAATAAAATGATAGTGATAAAAGTTAGTAATATTAATAAAAGTTTCTTTTTTAAAAATATTAAAGTTATATTTACAGTTACGTTTTAGGAAATACTTTAGCAGCTAACTGCTACAATCCTATCTTAAAATTTACAGGTGTCGCTTCGTTCGTCGGTCGCGCAGCCCTCAGCTGCGCTACGGGGCGCTTCTTTCCTTTCTTTCGCTCTTATCAAAAAGGAAGGTACGATCTACAGAGTGGACTGTAGCCTTGGCTGGCAAGCGTGGCAATCTATTTCATACATTAATACACTAAAGATGGCCCTCTGGTTTCGCTAGAGAGCTACTAAAGGGAAGCAATTACAACCTTTATATTTTTAATCGCTCTGGTAGGAATTACAATATTAGTGTTACAGTTCTGACACTTACTATAAATAAGCAAAGCTAAAATTATAATTATCTATGTTATTAACAATTTACTAGCGTTTTATTATATAGAGGTTACCGAATCCTGTTAAAGCTGCTCACTCGCTTGGAATGCTCACTTTTATCGCTACCGAACTGAGTGCGAGGCCTTAAGTTATTATAATGGCTGCTGCGGTTATGCTAAGGGTTATGGCTGACGTGATGATTATACGGAGCAGGTGCAGGCATATATGGGGCCGGAGGCGGATACCTGACAATCTCGACACGCTCTCTGAGTTTATTAATATATATCCCCAACTCCCCGTGCGGCACATCCAGATCGTGCTCTATACATGTCCTTTAATATACATTATTATATACATTGCCTTCTATACACCAGCTGCTAATCCCTTTCCCTGTTAACATAGACAGGCAGATACTACTACCTAAAGGTGGTGAGCTAGAACCAAGCAGTGTACCTATAGTTATCCAGCTAAGCTTTTACATAAAAGCATGATCTATTTTAAAATATAAATAATATCTTATTACTTATTTAGCTTCAACGTACTCTAATTCTATAACAGGATAAGCCTTATAGTTAGCCTCAGCAACTCTCAGCCGTAGCACTAACGTCATATTAGGGGAGGGGGTGACCTACAATAAACCCCTAATAAAACTATTCCCACTTTACGCGTAACGCGTGCGACCTTAGCGACGTATTAATAACTCCAGAACCTTCTAACTCCCTCTAGTTAGACGAACACTATTATATATATAGGATAGGCTTTACCTATTACACCCTTCTTCCCTCCCTTTTTTCTTACGTTTCACATTTTCGTCAAGAAGGCTACTTAGTTATAATATATTACCTTACCCGTTATAAATTCTTAATAGAAGGCGCTTAATATGGAGTATAAACACCTATGTAATAGTAGGATTTCTATCTCTGGCTTAGATGTAAGTGTATTATAAATGTCAGAAACGCTGCATTACTGCTGTGATCACTACTAAAGCGATCAGAAGAAAGATAATTATAATTAGGTCTGTTCTCTGGCTCTCTGGCGAAGCCAGAGGGCCAGCCTTTATTTGGCTACGTGTATAAACTAAATCGCTAGATTATGGCTGATCGCTAGTTTAATTGCCACAACTGCCAGCTACGGCTACGATCCACGTAGTGGATTGTACCCTCCTTTTTAATAATAAACTGCCACTATATCAACCAGATTTCTTAAACGGTGTGGGTGTCTTATAGATAAGTCATTAAATGAATAAGTTATAAAATTAACATTCTCTAGATATATTTTAGTGAAGGTGTGGGTGAGAATAAGGGGGAGGGTGTAAAACTAGCTGGATACTATGACGTAAAGAGTAATGTGGGGCGTATAGGGGTCGATTACTGTTTTAATGCCGCTTAACCTGGTGGGGAAGGCTGTAACACTGAGATTATACATTAATTAAACGCAGCTATTATTACTAACTTAAAGACTGTTAAGAAGAGGACAGTTCTAATCCTAAATATTATTAATAGTAACTTATAACGATAGTTAATAACGAACAAACTGCAAATAAACTGTAATTAACGTGTACTTACATCTTAATTAACTTACTGCTAAGTAATTTAGCTTTCTAAACTAATAAGACTGCTAAATATAATTAAATAACATTAAATAAAGTCTAAATACATTTTAAGACATTAGGTTTAAGTAGGTAGAGTAATATCAACCTGTAAGCTACCTGTAAAAGTAGTAGGTAAAAGTACTTAGGCAGCCTAAACTAGCGTTATAAGACTGTTACTAAGACTGCTGTAAATTATAACAGACGAATTTAAGCTAGAGGGAGTAAAAGGGACGCTTTAACTATAGCTTAAACGCTTAACAGCTTATTATTTAGTTATCCTGACATTAAGGTAGAGAGACAGCTAAACTTATTAAACTGTATTAAACTAATCGATTAGCTATCGCACTGTTAATAACCTGTAAGTAACTTAATAGAAGAAATTACTTATATCTGGGTAAACTAAAGCAGCAGCTAACTTATAAGACGTACAGATTACTATAATAGTAACGTAACACTTTAAGGTGTAAGTAAAGCTTAAACCTTAAATAGTTTAACAGATAGTAAATAAAATATAAGCGATATAAGAACTTATTACATAAAAATTATTATTATAACTATTACTATACTTCTAATAATAAGTTAAGTCTATAATCAGTTAATAAGTGCCTTGTAAATAGTAAGAGCAGTTACTTACTTTAAATAAGATAACACTTATAATAGTTTAAAGGGGAGTTTAAATAAGTATAGTTATTTAATAAGCTAATATAAGTAGCCACGAGGCTACCAGAGGAGGCACACGGAGGTCAGCCGGCTACGCTGGCGACCCCGGATGGAAGGAACGAAGCGATAACGGCCCGAAGGAAGCGAGTCAGCAGAGCGCAGAACCGAAAGTTGTGACGAACAAAGAACCACGAACTGGCGATAGCTAGAGTGGTGTGAAGAAGATGTGACGACCCTGCAGGCCGTCACTTGGGCCGGGGCGGCCCGACGAATCCTCCGCAGAAGGAACAGTGCAGGAGAACAGTGTATACTGTCCAGGTGCACTGGGCTAGGGGTGTAAAGACCCGAAGCCCCTACGACTAATAAGGTGCTGCTCGCGGTATACTAAGTGCTCGTATCGCGAGCAGGAGAAACCTTATAAGCAGAACGCTTACACGGTGTAAAGTGCTCGCGTAATAAGCACTTGTGACATTATAAGCAAGGTACGAAGTACCTCCCAGTTAGTTAGTATAAATAGCTATAGTTATGCTTATAACTACCGTAAGGGACTTTAATTCCTCACGCTAATATTTAATTATTCATTTATATCTTACTATTTAGACTTACCTTTATATATTATAGTGACAGTAACTTATAATAACATTAAACCCTTATTTAAGAGTATTAGCTTAATAAGCCGTTTTCAGAACACCCCTTACCTGTTAACGTCTTGCTATACGTTTTGTCTTAACCTATATTAGTCCTTTTAAGGCCTGTGTTAGGTGCAGGTTATAATACGATATTAACGTCCAGTTTTAAACGCTGTTTGTTAAACTTCTAAATACTACCTTTTTTCCATTACTAACATGTTAACCTTTAGAAAAGGTAAAGAGCTTAAGGAAATGTAAGCTTAGCCTTAACTCCCTATTATTAACAAATTAGCTACACACCTTAAAAACTTAAACCTTAACTAGTAGGGATTAGTTAAGGAACTTAATAAAGCCTTCCTTAAAGACATTAAAAGCTGTATTAATCTTATTAAAAAACTTTAAACCTGACTTAACGCTGTTAAACTGGAGAATAATAACCTTAAGGGCTTATAGAAAAAATAAGTAAAGCTCCCCTTACCTTTACACTTTAAGGGAGACTTTACGTAACTAAAGTCCTAGATAACTTAGCTCTAAAGTTATATTACCTATTATAATAAGTAGTTCTTTAAAAAAGAAGGAAAAGTTAGGTTTATTAAAGCTTTACTTAATAGAGTAGCTGCTTACTAGTATAAACCTCACGTAAAGATAATTAACGACCTCTTTATAAACAGAGCACGTAAAAAGGCCCTTAAGACTTAAGCCCTTTTCGATAACTTTAACGTTTTCATTAACTAACTCCGGACCGAGTTTAGAGAACTAGACACCCCTAGGCAGGTTAAGTAACACCTTATAACCTTAAAACAGATATCCTTAATCTTTAAGTTCTCTACACGCTTTAAATTAAAAGCAGTAAAGACTAAGCTCGGCTAAAAGGCCTTAGTAATGCTGTTCTAAAGTGGTCTAAAGGAGCACGTTACTGGAAACCTTTACTAAGAAGACTAACTAAACCGCTTATAAGAACTGGTTAAGATGGCCATTAAGGCCGATAATTGGTATTATAATCACTATTATTAAAAGAACTTTTAAAAAGAACAAACCCCTTACCATTTAAATAAATTTAGGAAGGGGAACTAGTTAACCGTAACAGGTCATTACCCCAGGCTAATAGACATTAGTATAGTAAACCGTTAAAACTGACTTAACCGTGATAAACCTTAACAATAATAGTAGTAAAAGTAGCCTAAAGACCTATCTTAAATCTAATACTTTAACTATAATAAGAAAGGTTATATAGTGTAATAATACCTGTTATTAAAATAAGTTAGTTAAAAACCTGTTTTAAAAAGAAGGAAATATATTAAGTTTAACTTAAGAGACATTTATGTTAAGATAATAGGTAATGAAAAAAACTACACTTAGATGGATAAGTGTAACTTAAGGGATAAGGAAGAAGAAGAAGAACCTTAAGATGTAATATATCTAGTCCTTAAAGGTATTACGGAAAAGTTAACTATAAAAGTGTAAGTTATAAAAGACTAACTTTAAAATAGAAACTTAAAGCTATTAGAGGTATAGGTTATAGAAGACCGACTTTAGGAAGAAATGTTCTAATTAACTATTACAGGCCTTAAAAACCTCACCTTATAAGCTTAAGAACTAAGGAAGTCCAGGAAGGACCCTAACTTAAACCTTATTAAAATAGTTAAGGGAGTTAAAAAATTAGCCCTTTAGGCTATATAAGTAGTAAAGTAAGCTTTAAAAGGTGAAAGAGAATAAGTTAAGAGAATTAAGTTAGAAAAACGGAAGCTCTTCTTAACAATACCCTTTAAGACTTTTAAACACTTTAAGCACGTTAAGTAGATTAGCACCCTTACTTCTTTAAAAGAAGGACAGCTTAAATAACTGCCCTGTATTAAAGCTAGTATACTTTAAACTGGTACTTTAAAGGTCCCCTAGGAAGGTATAAAGTAAGTATATTAACGGAGGATCTGGAAGCTGGAGGAGAAATACTAAAAGTTAGTAAACAAAATAAAGAACCTGTAAGTTAAAGGTCTTACTGTAACGTTAAAGGATAAAGTAGTGGAAATTAAGTTATAACTTTATAATAAAGTTCACTTTACTAATCAGCTTAAATATCACTTTATTAAAGAAGACTGTTTTGTAAAAAAATAAGTTAAGTTATTACTACTTAAGTTTTAAGAAGAGATTTAAGAGAAATAATACATTTAAAGGTAAGTGGAAGAAGAGAAGAAATAAGGCGCTACTCCCCCTGTTCTATACTCTATAACTGTAGCACTTATAATTAATATTAATTACCTTAATTATAAAGATACACTGTGGATTAACTATATATATAATAATTACGCTTTTAATTGGCATTATAAACTTAAAGCCCTTTATAACCACTTCCTAAGCATATAAAGACAGGATTACGCTGTTATAAAGATAGAGTTAAAACCAGCCTATTATTAAGTTTTCTACTCCTTAATAAAAGAATCTAATAATAAATGGAAAGTTACTATAGTTAACTAAACCCCTACTACATATTAGTAAGGAGGGGTACTTAATAACTGCTTAATTATAACGTGCTTATTACATCTTAATAAAAAAGCTAGGGAATGGTAAAAACGGGAAGACTACTAACGGATTTAAAAGTAAAAAGACATTACTGCGATTTAAGCCTATAGAGTATATTACTAACTTATTAAGGACTTTAAGAACATTATACTGTTTAAAGTTAACTGGACGCTAAAGCACGAAAACCCAGGAAAGGTTAACCACTAAATCTATTAAAGCTGCCTATTTTTCTAAAAGGAGTTAGGAAAAGGCTGCAGGCCTTCTAAAAGGGCCGGAAACTAATAGTTTATTAATTAGTAAAAACCTTAAGAAGAAGAAGAGGCACTTAAAGGTTAGGCCAGATAAGACCTTAAAGATAGGTAGTTACTATAACTTAAATATTAAAAAAGCATAAACATTATTCCGTTAGTGTTAATATAACAGATAGAAAAGGGAGGCTATTTAAAGTAAAAGCAGTAATTAATAACAGGAGTACTTCTAACTTAATACACCCTTTATTAGTTAACTAAAGGAAACTCCTTAATAAAGAGTATAAAAAAGCTATTCCTATACGAAATAAAGAAGGAGGCCTGTACTAATATAATAATAGTAAAGTTACTTACTACTTACCACTCCTAATTAAAGTGGATAGGGACAAATAATAAGTAGACTTTAATATTACACCAGTTACAAGTTACAATATAATCCTAAGTCTACCTTAGCTGGAAAAATATAACCCTGTAATTAACTAAAGGAGTAACTACTTTGCCTTCAGTAAGTCCCCCAGCTATAACTACTGTTTAGAGAAAGTTAAGAAGGTACTAAACCGTTTTAAAGATATATAAAATACTTAAAAGTACACTAAACTCTTAAAACTAAACACAGTTTAAGTTAAGTTTACTAAGACAGTTAAAGGATTAAAAGGTCTACCGTATTACTTAAATAATAATTTAGAAAGTAGAAAGAAGTAAGAAGCCGATCTACAGATAAATAAAAAAGTCGACTTATTTAAAGTACCTATAAAGTACAGGAAGTTTACCCTGTTTAGAAAAAAGATACCATAACTATTAAACCACAGACTATAAGATTATAAGATTAAGTTAAAGCCAGAAGCAAAGCTTTATAACTTCTAACCCTACTATTTAAACCCTTAGCAGGCCGAGGCCCTATAGGAGTATATTAATAAGAACCTGAAAAACAGGTTTATTATAAAGTCCTAATCCCTAGTAAGGTACCTAGTACTGTTCGTCCTAAGAAAAGGAGATAGTAAGTTACGTATAGTTATTAATTACTAAATATTAAACGAGGATATAATTAAGAATCGCTACCTATTATTACTTATTATAAAAATGTGAGAATAGATTATTAAAGTAAACTAGTTCTCTAGTCTTAACTTCCCTATAAGGTTTAACCACATTAGAGTGAAGGAAAAGGATAAGTATAAGATAGCTTTTTAGACTTGTAATAGGTATTACCAGTACCGTATTATATTAATAAGGTTAACGAACGCCCCTGTAACCTTTTAAAGCCTTATTAACAGTGTTCTTCACCCCTTCTTTAATAAGTTTATCTTTATGTATTTAAATGACGTTTTAATCTATTCTGAAACTTTAAAAGAACATTAAAAACACATACGACAGGTTCTGATAGCTTTTAAGAAAGTAAAGCTAATAGTAAACTTAGAGAAGAGCTATTTCTACGTTTAGGAACTGAACTATTTAAGGTTCAGAGTAACCTTTAGAAGATTTAAAATGTAACTAAAGAAGATAAAGGTAATCAGGGATTAACCTATTCTGAAGAATTAAAAAGAATTATAAGCCTTTATTAGCTTTATAAACTTTTATCGCTATTTTGTTAAATATTTTGTAAAGATCGTAAAACCATTATATAAGCTTATAAGAGAAGGTAAACCGTTTAAGTAAACTGATAGATAATAAAAGGCGTTTAAAGACCTTAAACACACTTTCGTCACAGTATCAGTCCTAGCCCTCCCTAATTTCTTAAAACCTTTTTAAGTTAAAATAAACTTCTTAGAGTTTGCAATTAGTAAAGAACTTAACTAAGTCTAAGATGATAGAAAACGCCACCTAGTCACCTTCTTATTAAAAGGAATCCACAGCCTAACCTTATAATACCTAATCTATAATAAGGAATTAATAATAATTATTTAGTGCTTTACTAAGTAAGTACTGTATTTAAGCGGTATAGAAGAACCAGTCCAGGTCTTTTCAGATTATAATAACCTCCGGTACTTCCTAATGAAGGAACTTAGTCCACGGTAAGTATAGTAGGCAGAGTTAATAACCCCGTTCCACTTTTAAATTTATTACGTCAAGGGAAAAGATAATAAACGAGTTAATACTCTTAACTAGAGACAGGATTATAAGGATACTAATCTAGTCTTAATCCCCGTTACCATGTTTAATAAAGCTAAGAACGGTACATTAAAGCATATGCTGTAAATGTTAGATAATTAAACGCCAGAATAAACTATTAACGTCTGTATAAACTTATAAATAAAGTATAACGTCTATTAATAATAATAGGACTTTTAAATAAGGAAGTTAACGGAAGACACCTGTAAATATAAGTACCCCTTAGGAGACTTCTTAAGGCACGTATAAGACTGTAAAAAGGAGTGCCTAATACATCTAAACTATAACGAAACTAATTATTAATTAGAACAGTTACTAAAAGGTGTAGATAGTGCACCTAAACTAAGAGTAAGGCTTTAATATTAAGAGAAACTGTACATTTATAACTTAGATAAATTAAAGGAGTACGTTTAATAGGTTTATAAGTCTTAACTTAAAGGACATATAAGCCGAGTTAAAACTCTCGTATAAGCCTAATAAGCGTACACCTTCCCGGGAATAAAGAAGTTAGTTAAGGAAGTGGTTAATAACTGTAATATCTGCTATTAAAAGCAGAATTAACGTTATAAGCCTTATAAGCTTCTTAAACCACTCCCTGTATTACAGGCACTATAGAGCTTAATCTCACTTAACTTTATCACTGGGATTTTAAAGTCTAAAGACCCTATTATAAAAGTCACTTATAACTAAATCCTTATAATAGTTAACAGGTTAACGAAATAAGCTTACTTTCTACTAACCTTAAAAGATATAACAGCAGAGTAACTTACTTATATCTTTAAGAAAAAGATAGTTTTATAACACCTTTAGCTAGATAATATCGTTATAGATTAAAATAAGCTAATTATGTTAAAGTTCTAATAAAGGTTAATATAGAGAATAAGTGTAAAAAGTAAGCTTTTAACAGTATTTTATTTATAGACAGATAACTAGACAGAATAAATTAATTAGATACTTATAATATATCTTTAAACCTATATTAACTTTAAATAAGATAATTAACTTAAACTATTACTAATAACATAAATAACTTATAATATAACACTAGTTAAGTTAACAGGTATATCACTATTCTTCACCAACTACAGTAAGGAGCTTAAACTTTATTAAAGCCCGCCTATAAGCGCCCCCTAAGCCACAGTCCACGTAAACTGGATATAAGAGCTATATAACTACCTGTAAACTAAACTTAAATTCACACGCGAATGAATGAAAAAGTTTACTAATAAATATTAAACTAAACAGCTAATACTTAAGAAAGGACTCTATTACGATAATAAACAAATTAAGGGACTAACTCTTTAAAAGGGGGACTACGTTTACCTTTTTTCACGAAACTTACGTTCGAAACAGCCTAGTAAGAAGCTTAACTTTAAAAGGTACAGACCGTTCCGGATCAAAAAGAAAGTCGCCACCTTTAATTATAAACTAAACCTACTTACCAGTATAAAGGTACGGACTAAGGTTTTTCACGTCTCACTTTTAAAACCTGCCTTAAAAGGAGTTCCTCTGGAAAAAAAGATTAAGATTAACACCGATAAGGACAAGTATAACATTAAGGAAATCGTGGATTTACAGAAAGGGAAGAACACGTTTAAATATCTTATCAAGTGGTTAAATTATAGCCCTGAAAGTAACTTGTAGGAGCTAATTAAAAATCTTAAGTACCTAGACTTAATTACGGAGTTCCACTAAAAGAACCCAGACCGACTAAAATTAGTGATAAGAACTAGAAAAAACAAGATAAGGTTTAACATTTAAACTACCATACTAAAGAGTAAGACCACCGTGGGACTTAAAGCCTGAGAAGCGGCAGGAAACTCCTTAATAAGTACGGAAGGACATTTATTAAAACCCCTAATTAGGGTTATAAAGACCTTAAACCTAATAAAGAGGAAGGGCCTCCAGAGCTCCCAATAAGCTCCTATAAAAATAAGTACTGTTAGGAAAAAAAGTTAGTAAAAGAAAAGAAGTTAATAAAAGAAAAGCAGTTATAAATTAAGTTATAAAGTAACCACTTACTACGGAGACCCCACTAGAAAGTTCCCCTAGTTAAAAGACTCCACGTTGTCAGGAGGAGCGTTCAGCTTAACCTCCTCACCTTCCTGGAACTTTAGTAGCTCTGCTTTACGACTAAACGCTTTCGTAACCCAGTCCTTAAAGCAGGACCACTGCTTATAAAGGCGCGCTAGGCACGCTAACACCTTTTAAAGCTTAACAGTAGCCTTGTAGAGCTGTTAAGCAGTAGACTTAACCTGTAAGTCAAGGTCTTACTTTTCAACAAAAAGAGCCTTTAACTTTACTTCACTAACACTAAAAGCGTCACACTAAGAAAGCCAGTGCCTTTTTAAACAGTAATCGTAACTGTTAGACTGGTTAGAAACTTAACAAACGAGCGGAAGGTCAGCAGACTTACAGAAAGAATAAGGGGACATTTCACCACTAAATGTGTAGGTATAGGCTGTAAGGTTCAGACGGCGGTTAATGCTTTTACCCTGTTCCCGTTTTAAGACCCGGGAGCTGGATACCCGTTATATAGTGAAATGGTGAAAAGGGAAAACTTACCTCTTAAGTTCTTTATAGGAAAAGAACGTTAAAGAGGGGGAATCGTGTAATAACCCTATAAGCTGTCACTTAAGCTAGGGCAGCCTAACGAATCCTCTGTAAAAGGAACAGTGTAGGAGAACAGTATATACTGTCCAGGTATACTAAACCAGGGGTGTAAAGACCTAAAGCCCTTATAATTAATAAGGTACTGCTTACGGCATACTAAGTACTTATATCGTAAGTAAGAGAAACCTTATAAACAGAACGCTCGCACAGTGTAAAGTGCTTACGTAATAAGCACTTACGACATTATAAGCAAGGTATAAAGTACCTCCTAATTAGTTAATATAAATAGCTATAGTTATACCTATAACTACCGTAAGGGACTCTAGTTCCTCACACTAGTATTCAATTATTCATTTATGTCCTACTGTTTAGACTCACCTTTATGCATTATAGTGATAACGACTTACAGTGACATTAAACCTCCGTTTAGGAGTGCTAGCTTAACAAGCCGTCTTCGGAACGCCCCTTACCTGTTAGCGTCCTGCCATACGTTCTGTCTTAACCCGCGCCAGTCCTCTCAAGGCCTGTGTCGGGTGTAGGTTGTAATAGAAGACCGGACCAAAAGGGGGAGATATCACAGAGTTACCCCCGAGCCATTAACACCTCGGTCCCAGTCGAACCCCGGGGAGCTGCCCCGGGCCAAAGGGGTCTCCCTTTCTACCCCAGACGAAAAAGGAGGTGACGTAAGACCTCCAAGCCATTACGGCTAAGGGGCATAAGCGCAGCAGAACCGAGAACGACCCGCTTACGCCCCTATCTCACTTATAACACACGCCAGCATAAGGCACTAACCCTATAACTTATTACTACGTTTAGTAGTCGAGACTAAACTACATATATTTCAGTAGGATAAACAGAAGAGTGGGCGGGGTGGAAACGCCCCGACTACGCCCCGACAGTAAATAGTTAGCAGTAGAGGGACTGCTTGCCCTTACAGGTGGAGCTTTCAGCTCCTACGGTGTAAGACAAATAATAATAATAATATAAGTTAGGTAGGGTAACTTATTAGCGTTATTACTAATAATATATTAATAACATGATAAAGAGGGGATAATATAGATAATTAATAAGGTATTAATAGGGCAGTTACAGGTAACGGTAATAAAAGGGTCGTAATTAAAGCTATTAGAATTACGCTTATAAGGGCTTAAGATAGATATAATAATAGTAGAAGTAAACGAGTAAAGGTATAAAGAGGTAATTGTAAGGTGTGTAAGGCTTGAAGCTTAAGAGGAGGAAGTTAGTAATTAAAGGAAGAAAAGTTTTAAAGGAAGGTTAAAAAGGAAGGAAGAATTTATAAAGGTTAGAGAGTGGAACTGTAACTGTAAAGGCTAGCCAGCTTTAATAAAAAGGTTAGATAGAAGTTATAAGGTTACTAAAAGAGGCATACGGAGGTTAGCCGGCCACGCTAACGACCCTGGATAGAAGGAATAAAGTGATAACGGCCTAAAAGAAATAAGTTAGTAAAGTACAGAACTGAAAGTTATAATAAATAAAGAACTATAAACTAGTAATAGTTAAAGTAGTGTAAAGAAGATTAGATTAAAAGGGGGAGATATTACGGAATTACCTTTAAGCTGTTAGCACCTTAATCCTAATTAAACCTTAGGGAGTTACCTTAAGCTAAAGGGGTCTCCCTTTTTACTTTAGACGAAAAAGGAGGTAACGTAAGACCTTTAAGCTATTATAGTTAAAAGGTATAAGTATAGTAAAACTGAGAATAACCTGCTTATACCCCTATCTTACTTATAACATACACTAGTATAAGGTATTAACCTTATAACCTATCACCGCGTTTAGTAGTTAAAACTAAACTATATGTATTTTAGTAAGATAAATAGAAGAGTAGGTAGGGTGGAAACGCCCTAATTACGCCCTGATAGTAGATTATTATAACCTGCACTTAATACAGGCTTTAAGAGGATTGGTGTGGGTTAAGACAAAACGTATAGCAGGACGCTAACAGGTAAGGGGCGTTCCGAAGACGGCTTATTAAGCTGGCACTCTTAGACGGGGGGTTTAATGTCACTATAGGTCGTTGTCACTATAATGCACAGAGGTGAGTCTGAACAGTAGGATATAAATGAATAATTAAATATTAGTGTAAGGAACTAGAGTCCCTTACGATGGTTGTAGGTATAACTATAATTATTTATATTAGCTAACAGGAGGTACCTTATACCCTGCTTAATCTGTTATATTTAGTAGTGTATTATATAGTTACGGTTAAACGGTTAACTGAGTGGTGTTTAGTGTTATCAGTCCTTGTAGGTCACTAAGCACTTTCTTACTGGTTATAGGGGCTTTAGGTCTTTACACCCCTAGCTTAGTGCGTTTAGATGGTGTGTACTGTTCTCTTACACTATTCCTCTTACAGGGGATTTATCAGGCCGCCCCGGCCTAAGTGACAGCCTGTAAGGTCGTTATATAATTCCCCCTTTTTAATATTCTTTTTTTATAAAGAATCGTTAGGTTAGTTTCCTTCTTTCCCCACTTTTGTTATATCTTTTAACCACGTTAAAAAATGTAAGAGATAGAGAAAACAGGAAAAAGCTCCTTATAACTGTCATATTTGTTTTACGGAATCCCTTAACACCTTTAATTTACAGATGTCTCCCTGTATTTATTATTAAATTAAATCCTTACTGTGTTAAGTTGTAATGTAATCTAACAGTTATAGTAAGTGTTAATCTACTAATATACCTTCTTTATGTAACGTGTTTAGTTACTTTAATAAGTTTATTAAAGGCTTAGTAAATAAGAAAAAGGAGTTAAACACCTTATACGATTAAGTGGTTACTAAGTATTATAACTCCCTTATAAAGTTATAACGTGTTAAAACTTAACGGTACGTTATTAAAGTAAAAGTAATGAAAGTGTTTTCTTATAAGGTTAAGGTTTTGTCCTTTAAGAGTGGGTAGAGGTAGTAGACCCTATTTGTGCTAAACCAGTCTCCTGGAACTAGGACTTTTTTCTTACCGGTTTTCCTTTTAAAGGGTCGCCTTAACTTACGACGTCTTCTTAACCTGGTTTGTGGCTTCCTTTCTTTAATAAACGAGAATGGCTTTTTAGCGTAATGGTAGTGTATTTACTTCCTTTAGTGAGAGGTCGTGGGTTTAAGTCCTATAAGGGTCTTTATAACATAGGTTATAATCTAAAGACCGTAACACGTGTTATAACTTTTTTTATTATTTTTCTTTTATCAACTTCCTTTCTTGATAACGCTTATTCTTATAAACACACTTCTTTACCACACACTGTTATATAACTAGTTTGGGAGACCTTAAGGTATATTAAATCGCTTTTTACTTTCTAACTCCTTCCTTAAACCCGTAACGAAACGTAAATCCTCTAGCTATAGGGGGGTAAGTTGTCCCATAAGCTACTAGTCTATAACGTTTTAATTCTGTATGTTACTACACGTGTAGTTTTGTATAAAGCTTACTAAGAGCTCCGGAAACCCAGCCTCCTTATTAGGTTTAAGGTTTTTATAACTTATAATTAAAAGTTTTAATAAATATCCTTTTATACTTATTAAGAAGTTTCCTACTACTTTTTAAGCTTTAAGTCTTACAGTGGTCTTACTCTTCAGTATAATAGTTTAAATATTAAATCTTATCTTATTTCTAGTTTTTATTATTAGTTTTAATTAGTTTAGATTTTTTTAGTAGAACTTTATAATTAGGTTTAAGTACTTAAGACTTTTAACTAGTTCCTATAAGTTATTTTTAAGGCTGTAATTTAGCTATTTAATAAGATATTTAAACGTATTCTTTCCTTTTTGTAAATCTATAACTTCTTTAACATCGTACTTGTCCTTATTAACATCGATCTTAATCTTCTTTTTAAAGGAACTCCCTTTAAGGTGGGTTTTAAAAGTGAGACGTGAAAAACCTTAATCCGCACCTTTATACTAATGGGTAAGTCTAATTTATAATTAAAGGTAACAACCTTTTTCTTAACTTGGAACAGTCTGTACCTTTTAAAGTTAAGCTTCTTACTAAGTTGTTTTAAATATAGGTATTACGACCTGCACCTGACACAGGCTTTGAGAGGACTGGTATAGGTTAAGACAGAACGTATGGCAGGACGCTAACAGGTAAGGGGCGTTCCGAAGACGGCTTGTTAAGCTAGCACTCCTAGACGGGGGGTTTAATGTCACTGTAGGTTGCTGTCACTATAATGCACAGAGGTAAGTCTGAATAGTAAGATATAAATGAACAATTGAATATTAACGTAAGGAATTAAAGTCCCTTACAGTAGTTATGGGCATAACTATAGCTATCTATACTAACTAACTAAGAGGTACTTCGTACCTTACTTATAGTATCGCAAGTGCTCGTTACGCAAGTACTCTGCATTATGTAAGCGTTCTACTTATAAGGTTTCTCCTACTTACAATATAAGCACTTAATATACTGTAAGCAGCACCTTATTAGTCGTAAAGGCTTTAGGTCTTTACACCCTTAGCTTAATACGCTTAGACAATATACACTGTCTTTCTACACTGTTCTTTCTGCAGGGGATTCGTTAAGCCGCCCTAACTTAAGTGACAGCTTATAAGGTCGTTACACGATTCCCCCTCTTTAACGTTCTTTTCCCATAAAGAACTTAAAAGGTAAGCTTCTCCTTTTACCATTTCACTATGTAATAAGTGTCTAGCTCCTAAGTCTTAAAACGGGAATAAGGTAAAAGCACTAATTACCATTTAAACCTTACAGCTTATACGCACGCGTTTAGTAGCGAAATGTCCCCTTATTCTTTTTATAAGTCTGTTAACCCTCTGCTCGTTTATTAGGTTTCGAACTAGTTTAACAGTTATAACCACTATTTAAAGAGGTATCAGCCTTCCTAATGTAACGCTTTTAATATTAGTAAAGCGAAGTTAAAAGCTCTTCTTATTAAAAAGTAGAACTTTAACTTATAAGTTAAGTTTACTACTTAATAGCTTTATAAAGCTATTACTAAGCTTTAAAAGGTGTTAACGCACTTAACGTACCTTTATAAGCAGCGGTTTTACCTTAAGGACTAAGCTGTAAAAACGTTTAATCGTAAAGCGGAGTTATTAGAGTTTTAGGAAAGTAAGGAAGTTAAGTTAAACGCTCCTCTTAAAGACGTAAAATCTTTTAACTGGGGGAACTTTCTAACAGGGTCTCCGTATCAAGCGGTTACTTCGTGATTAGGTTTATAACTTCCTTTATTAAGAGCCTGTAAGTATAAGTTTTTTGTTTCTTTTTTTTTTTTCTTTTACTGACTTTTTTAACAGTATTTATTTTCGTGTGGAGTTTATTAAAGGCTCTAGAGGCCTAACCTCCTTATTAAGTCTAAAGTCCTTATAACCTTAATTAAAGTCCTAATAAATATCTTTCTATACTTACTAAGGAGTTTCCTACTATTTCTTAAGCTTTAAATCCTATAGTAATTTTACTCTTTAATATAATAGTTTAAATGTCAGATCTTATCTTATTCTTTTTAGTTTTTATCGTTAGTTTTAATTAGTCTGGATTCTTTCAGTAGAACTCTGTAATTAGGTCTAAGCATTTAAGATTTTTAACTAACTTCCATAAGTTATTTTCAGAGCTATAGTTTAGCTACTTAATAAGATATTTAAACGTGTTCTTTCCCTTTTATAAATCTATAACTTCCTTAACGTTATATTTATCCTTATCAGTATCGATCTTAATTTTCTTTTCTAAAGGAACTTCTTTCGAGGTAAGTTTTAAAAATAAGATGTGAAAAACCTTAATCTGCACTTTTATACTAATAGGTAAGTTTAGTTCGTAATTAAAGGTAGTGATCTTTTTCTTAATTTAGAACAGTCTGTACCTTTTAAAGTTAAGCTTCTTACTAAGTCGTTTCGAATATAAGTTTCGCGAAAAAAGGTAAACGTAATCCCCTTTTTAAAAAGTCAGTCCCTTAACTTATTTATTATCGTAATAAAGTCCTTCTTTAAGTACTAATTACTTAGTTCGGTATTTATTAGTAAACTTCTTTATTTATTCGCGTATAAACTTAAGTTTAGCTTATAAGTAGTTGTGTAACTCTTACATTTAATTTACGTAGACTGTAGCTTAAGGGGTACTGGTAAACAAGCCTTAACAGAGCTTAGGCTCCTTACCGTAATTAGTAAAGAACAGTAATATACTTATTAACTTAACTAGTGTTATATTGTAAGCTATCTATACTGTTAGTAATAACTTAAGCTAATTATCTTATTTAAAGTTAACGTAAGCTTAAAGATATATTGTAAGTATTTAATTAACTTGTTCTGTTTAACTATCTGTTTGTAAGTGGAAAGTTATCAAAAGCTTACTTTTCACACCTATTCTCTACATTAATCCTTACTAAAACTTTAATACGATCAGCTTATCTCGATCCGTAACGATATTATCTAGCTAAAGGTATTATAAAACTATCTCTTTCTCGAAAATATAAGTAAGTTACTCTGCTGTTATGTCCTTTAAGATTAGTAAAAAGTAAGCTTATTTTGTTAATCTGTTAATTACTATAAGGATTTAGTTATAAGTAACTCTTATAGTAAGGTCCTTAGACTCTAGGATCCTAATAACGAAGTTAAGTGAGATTAAACTTTATAGTACCTGTAGTATAGGGAGTGGTTTAAGAAGTCTATAAGGCTTATAATATTAGTTTTACTTCTTATAATAGATATTACAGTTATTAACTACTTCCTTAACTAACTTCTTTATTCCCAGGAAGGCGTACGCCTGCTAAACTTATATAAGAGTCTTAGCTTAGCCTATATATCCTTTAAGTTAAGACTTATAAATTTGTTAAATATACTTCTTTTATTTATCTAGGTTATAAATATACAGTTTCTCTTAGTATTAAAGCTTTACTTTTAGTTTAGGCGTGCTGTTTACACCTTTTAATAGCTGTTCTAACTAATAATTAGTTTTATTATAGTTTAAATACATTAAATACTCCTTTTTATAATCTTACACGTACTTTAAGAAGTCTCCTAAAGGGCACTTATACTTACAGGTTCCTTCTACTAACCTTCTTACTTAAAAGTCTTATTATTATTAATAAATATTATACTCTGTTTATAAGTTTATACAGACGTTAATAATTTATTCTGGTATTTAGTTATTTAACATTTGTAATATATACTTTAATATACCGTTCTTAACTTCGTTAAATATAATAACAGGGATTAAGACTAGATTAGTATCCTTATAATCTTATCTTTAATTAAGAGTATTAGCTTACCTATTATCTTTTCCTTTAATATAGTGAATCTGGAAGTGGAATAAGGCTATTAACTTTACCTATTATACTTACTATAAGTTAAACTCCTTTATTAAGAAGTACTAGAAGTTATTATAATCTGAAAAGACTTAGACTAGTTCTTCTATACCGCTTAAATACAGTGCTTACTTAATAAAGTACTGAATAATCGCTATTAGTTCCTTATTATAAATTAGATATTATAAAGCTAAGCTGTAGATTCCTTTCGATAAAAAGGTAATTAAGTAACGTTTCTTATTATCCTAAACTTAGTTAAGTTCTCCGTTAATTACAAACTCTAAAAAGTCTATCTCGACTCAGAAAGGTTTTGAGAAATTAAAGAGGGCTAGGACTAAAGCTGTAATAAAGGCGTGTTTAAGGTTTTTAAACACCTTCTACTATCTATTAGTTTACTTAAACAGCTTTCCTTTACTTATAAGTTTATAAAGTAATCTTATAACTTTTATAAAGTACTTAATAAAACAGTAATAGAAGTTCGTAAAGTTAATAAAGGCTTATAACTCCTTTTAGTTCTTCAGAATAAACTAGTCCTTAACTACCTCTATCTTCTTTAATTACATTTCGAGCTTTTTAAAGGTTACTTTAAACCTTAAATAGTTTAGTTCTTAAACGTAGAAGTAACTTTTCTCTAAGTTTACTATTAGCTTTGCTTTTTCGAGAGCTATTAGAACTTATTGTATATACTTTCAGTATTTTTCTAAAGTTTTAAAATAAATTAAAACGTTATTTAAATATATAAAGATAAACTTATTAAAGAAAGGGCAGAAAACACTATTAATAAGGCTTTAAAAGGTCGCAAAGGCGTTTATCAATCCTATCAGCATAATATAGTACTGATAATACCCGTTACGAGTCTGAAAGGCCGTTTTATACTTATCCTTTTCCTTTACTCTAACGTGGTTAAACCTTATAAGGAAATCAAGGCTAGAGAACTAATTTACTTTAGTAATCCGTTCCCGTATCTTTACTATAAGTAATAATAAGTAGCGATTTTTAATTATATTTTTATTTAACGTTTAGTAATTAATAACTATATATAACTTACTATCTCCCTTTTATAGGATAAATAATATTAGATACTTTACTAGGGACTGGGACTTTATAATAAACTTATTCTTTAGGTTCTTATCGATATACTCCCGTAAGGCCTTAACTTACTAAGGGTTTAAGTGGTAAGGTTAGAAGCTACAGAGCTTTACTCCCAGTTTTAACTTAATTTCGTAGTCTTACAGTTTATAATCTAATAATTATAGTATCTTTTTTCGAAATAAGGTAAACTTCCTATATTCTATAGGTACTTTAGATAAGTCGACTTCTTCACTTACTTATAAATTAGCTTTTAACTTCTTCCTACCTTCTAAATCGTTATTTAAGTAATACGGTAAACCTTCTGGTCCTTTAACTGTTTTAATAAACCTAACCTAAACCGTACTTAATTCTAAGGGTTTAGTATATTTTTAAGTATTTCACATATCTTTAGAACGGTTTAATACCTTTTTAACTTTCTTTAAACAGTAATTACAGCTAAGGGACTTACCAAAGGTAAGGTAGCTACTCCTTTAATTAATTATAAGGTTATACTTTTCCAGCTAAGGTAAACTTAAGATTATATTATAACCTGTAACTAATGTAATATTAAAGTCTACTTATTATTTATCCCTATCCACTTTAATTAAGAGTGGCAAGTAGTAAGTGACTTTACCGTTATTATACTAATACAAGCCTCTTTCTCTATTTCGAATGGGAATAACCTTTTTATACTCTTTATTAGGGAGTTTCCTTCAGTTAACTAATAAGAGGTACATTAAGTTAGAAGCACTCCCGCTATTAATTACTACTCTTACCTTAAATAACTTCCCTTTTCTATCTATTATATTAATACTGACAGAATAGTGCTTATACTCTTTTATTATCTAAGTTATAATAATTATTTATCCTTAAAGTCTTATTTAACCTAACCTCTAAATACCTCTCCTTCTTCTTAAGGTTTTTACTAATTAGCAAACTACTAGTTTCTAGCTTTTCTAGAGGGCTTACAGCCTTTTCCTAACTCCTTTTAGAAAAATAGGCAGCTTTAGTAAACTTAATGATTAACTTTTCTTAAGTTCTTACACTGTAACGTCCAGTCGACTTTAAACGGTATGATATTCCAAAAATCTTTAATAAATCGATAGTATACTTTACAGGTTTAGATTACAGTAATGTCCTTTTACTCTTAAATCTGTTAATAATCTTCCCACTTTTACCACTCTTTAACTTTTCCGTTAAAGTGTAATAAACACATTACAATTAAGTAATTATTAAGTATTCCTCCTCACTAACACGTAATAGGGGCTTAGTTAATTACAGTAACCTTCCGCTTATTACTAAATTCTCTTATCAGGAAGTAAGAGACTTAGTAATAAGTTAGTTCTAACTTTACTTTTATAATAACGTAATCCCGTCTTTATATGCTTAAAAAGTAGTCGTAAAGGGCCTTAAGTCTATAATACCAGTTAAAAACGCAGTTATTATATATGTAATCAATTTACAGTATATCTTTATAATTAAGGTAATTGATATTAACTGTAAGTACTGTAATTATAAAGTACGGAATAGGGGAAGTAGCGCTTTATTTTTTCTCTTCTTCTACTTACCTCTATATACATTATTTCTCCTAAACCTCTTCCCAGAACTTAAGTAACAGTAACTTAACTTATTCCTTTATAAAGTGTCTTTCTTTAACAAATCGGTATTTAAATTAGTTAATAAAGCGAACTTAATTATAAAGATGTAACTTAATCTTTACTATTTTATCTTTAAACGTTACAGTAAGACCTTTAACTTATAAGTCCTCTATTTTATCCACTAGCTCCTAATGTTTTTCCTTTAATTCTTAAACCCTTTATTAATATACTTACCTTATACTTTCTTATAGGACCTTTAAGGTACCAGTCTAAGATATACCAGCTTTAATATAAGGTAATTATCTAAGCTGTCCTTTTTCTAAGGAAGTAAAAGTGCTAATCTACTTAACGTACTTAAAGTGTTTAAAAGTCTTAAAAGGTACTGTTAAGAAGAACTTCCGTTTCTTCAATTCAACTCTCTTAACTTATTCTTTCTTACCTTCCAGGGCTTACTTTACTGCTTATATAACTTAAAAGGCTAGTTCTTCGACTCCTTTAACTATTTTAATAAGGTTTAAGTTAAAGTCTTTCTTAAACTTCTTTAATTCTTAAACTTACAAAGTAAGGTTTTTAAAACCTACTATAGCTAATTAGAACATCTCTTCCTAAAGTCGGTCTTCTATAACCTACACCTCTAACAGTTTTAAGTTTCTACCTAAGAGTCGGTCTGTAACAACCTACACCTCTGTAACTAACTCTTCCAAGATACCCCTAAAGACTAAATATATTATATCTTAAGGTTTTTCTTCTTTCTCTTCCTTATCTTTTAACTTACATTTATCTATTTAAGTGTAATTTTCCTCGTTACTTATTATCTTAATATAGACGTCTCCTAAGTTAAACTTAACGTGTTTTCCTTTTTCTAAAACTAGCTTCTAACCGACTTATTTTAACGATAAGCACTACCGCATTATATAACCTTTCTTACTACAGTTAAAGCACTAGACCTAAGATAGGTCCTTAGACTGCTTTTACTGCTGTTATTATTAAGGTTTATCACAGTTAAGTCGATTTTAACAGTTCACTATACTAATATCTATTAGTCTAAGGTAATAACCTATCGTGGTTAACTAGTTTCCCTTTTTAAGTTAGTAAGGGGTCTGTTCTTTCTAAAAGTTCTTTCAGTAATAGTAATTATAATACTAATTATTAGCCTTAATAGCTATCTTAATTAGTTCTTAAAGGTAATCTAATCAATCTTCTCGGTAGAGGTCTCTGGTAACGTACTCCTTTAAGCCGCTCCAGAACAGCATTACTAAAGCTTTTTAGCCAAGTTTAGTCTTTACTGCTTTTAACTTAAAGCGTATAAAGAACTTAAAGATTAAAGACGTCTGCCTTAAAGCTATAAGGCATTATTCAGCCTACTTAAAGGCGTTCAGTTCTCCAAACTTAATTTAGAGTTAATTAATAAAAACGTTGAAATTATTAAAAAGAGCTTAAGTCTTAAGAGCTTCCTTTTATACTCTATTTATAAAAAGGTTATTAATTATCTTTACATAAGGTTTATACTAGCAAGCGGCTACTCTATCTAGTAAGGTTCTAGCAAACTTAACCTTTCCTTCTTCTTTGAAGAACTACTTATTGTAATAAGTAACATAACTTTAAAGCTAAGTTATTTAGGACTTTAGTTACATAAAGTCTCCCTTAAAGCGTAACAGTAAGGGGAGCTTTACTTATTTCTTCTGTAAGCCTTTAAGGTTGTTATTCTTTAGCTTAACAGTATTAAGTTAAGTTTAAAGTTTTTCGATAAGACTGATATGGCTTTTAGTGTCTCTGGGGAAAATTTCGTTAAGTTCCTTAACTAGTCCTTACTAATTAAGGTTTAAGTTTTCAAAGCATACAGTTAACTCGTTAATAGTAAAGAGTTAAGGCTAAGCTTACACTTCCTTAATCTCCTTTCCTTTTCTAAAGGTTAATATATTAGTAGGAAAAAGGTAATGTCTAGGAATTTAATAAATAGCGTTTAGAACTTAACGTTAGTATCGTATTACAACCTACACTTAATATAAACCTTGAGAGGACTAATGCAGGTTAAGATAAAACGTATAGCAGGACGCTAATAGGTAAAGGGCGTTCTAAAGACAGCTTATTAAGCTAACACTCTTAGATAAGGGGTTTAATGTTACTGTAAGTCGCTGTTACTATAATGCACAGAGGTAAGTCTGAACAGTAAAATATAAATGAATAATTAAATACTAACGTAAGGAATTAAAGTCCCTTACGGTAATTATAGGTATAACTATAGCTATCTATACTAACTAACTAGAAGGTACTTTGTACCTTACTTGTAATGTCGTAAGTGCTTATTACGTAAGCACTCTACACTACGTAAGCGTTCTGCTCGTAAGGTTTCTCCTACTTATAATGTAAGCACTCGGCATATTGCGAGCAGCACCTCATTAGTTATAAGGGCTTCGGGTCTTTGCACCCCTAGCCCAGTACGCCTAGACGGTGTGCACCGTCTTTCCGCACTGTTCCTTCTGCGGGGGATTCGTCGGGCCGCCCCGGCCCAAGTGACGGCCTGCAGGGTCGTCACAATAGGTTTTATAAAAAAAGGTAGACGTAATCCCCCTTTTAAAAAGTTAGTCCCTTAACTTATTTATTATAATCTCAGTGTCGTAGCCTTCCTCACCAAGTCAGGCGGCATCAAAAGTGGTAATTAACCCCTGTACGTCCCGCATTGCTCTTTACGTCATAATGTCCGGCTATTTTCACACCCCTTTTTTTTTCTACCATGTCATCAAGTGGGGCGTATCATCAAGTGGAACTGTTAAAGTTCCGGCTAGAGGCCCAAATAGTCACGGAGCTGGCTCTCTCGTAGTCCCTCGCGCGGATTGTTAACAGCTGGCCTGCACCGCCGCTGACACCACTGCGGCCGCGCCTCTGCAGCTGCAGGCTACATCAGGAAGCCAGGAGCTACATCGGGGAGCCAGTGTGACGGGCTGAACCCTGTGGTGGCCTCGGAGATCCTCGGCCGTAGCACCGCTAACGTCGTTATAGGGCAGGGGCGCCCCGTAATAAACCCCTGATAAAGCTATTCCCACTTCGCGTATAACGCGTACGTCAACCGATTCGCACTGACGTCTCTAGAACCTTCTACCTCCCTCTGCTCAGACACACATCATCGTGTATATAGGATGGGCTTCGCCGACCATATCCTTTTTCACTTCCTTTCTTCTTCACATTTCGCGTCTTCATTAAGAAAGTTCAGCTAGTTGCAACACGTCACCTTAGCCGGTTATAAAGTGCTTTGCATTAACAGATATTTTGGACTAGTTGGCGCGGCGCTTCCTACCCCCGGGTTGCATTACATACTGTTAAAAAGGAGGGCACGATCCACGCAGTGGATCGTACCCTCCTTTTCGACACCTGGCACGTACTTATAGCTCCCTGGCATCTGCCTTGTGAGGATTTAGGTACCCTGACGGGAAGAAAGGTCGCTAGGGTTGCTGATAAAGCCAGACTGTCTTACAGCTCTTCATTTACCTCTTTTTTGACTTGCAGAGCAAAGAAATGAAGCTGTCACCAGGCAATCAGATAGATAGATAAATGATCTGGCCCAGCTAAGCTGACCAGATCTTACCAATATACACATATGATTCCCGCCATAGAGCTCAGTTTCCTACACCTTATACCTACCCGGCACCTATCTCCGGGTCCTGGATTTCTATCTTCCTAATGTACCTTACAACCGGTTTCGGCAAATAGTTTCCTTGTAACCGGTCCTGGATCCGACACGTGACCCTGGCAACCAGTACCTGAATCCCGTCAAAAAGGAGGACACCAATCTCAACGCTAACCACCATACGCTGTTCTCGACTGCACTCGGACCTTTGTCACCGCTTCTGTCCCCCTTCCCGAGACGGCACACTTTCCGATCGGGAAAGATATCGACCATGTGCTGCATCGATTGTGTCGGCCTTCTTCCGGCGCAGGGAAAAAAGGTTTACCATTTCATTCATCTTAGCAATAAGCGAGTGAAAATCGTTGAACAGTACGCGTCTATTCTCTAACATGTCCCCCAGCTAACTTACTAGGCCTGTTTGCCTGCTGGAATCGGCATCTACGTGAGTCTGGCCGACTTCGTTGCTCATCAGCTCACAGTTGGGAAACAGTCTGCCAGAATGACCACTGTTGCGATTTGTGATGGGGGAGAATTGGAGACCTATGGGAGTCGAGCTCTTTCCACCGCCAATCATAATCACATTAAGCAGGAAACCTGAGGGACCATGATGTGAAATCGGAAAGCATGTTTCTTTTTCCTCTCGTCCTAGCTCCGGCTTCACGCTGTAAGACAGGAGTGAAGAGAACCAAAGACAAAGACTGCCAAGCTACCGAGTTCGATTTCTTAACCTAGTTGCCACAATTCAGCAATCGTCCCCGCACTGTTTGTTCCCTTCTTCCTCCCATCTCTACCTAGCGGCATCCGCATTTTCCCGAGATCGCACCTAAGATTCCCCAAGGCGATGAAAGGAACCGGTCCCATCACACAACCTTCACTCCAGTCTGTCCGAGACATAATTTACCCTATCAGTTGGTCAGCCTCAGAACCATAAAGAAGGGGTGCATATATACTGCCAACCTGGCGCTGGCAAAACCGGCAATAGCCGACAAGCGTCACATTCGTAACCTCGGTAACATTGAGAGGTCGGTAACAAAAGTTAATGTCACCAGTTACAATGGTGTGGCCGCAGGGAATTGTGACCTCGACGGAATGGCCGTAAAAAAAATATAAGGAGTACCTGCCATAATAGCAAGCTATGCGGTTGCCGGTGTAATGCTGAATTGGAGCCCACTCCCGAACACGGTTGCTGGCTTGTCGCCGGCTCATAGTGAAGTGCTGGTTCGACATGGTGAGCTTTGTAGATGGATGGTAGTGTTGGATATGTTGTTCGCTTCGAGGTGGCTCACACTTGGGAGAACGGGCTGAGTTTATGCTGAACTTGTGTGCTGTGAAGGCTGAAAGTAGTGAGGACTTTGATGGAGGAGGAGCGAGCCTTTTTATATCTACTGTCTGCTCGTTGATGACTGCCTGAGGTGGTTAAAGAGACTTAGGTCTGAAGGTGGGCTGAAACGAGGGAAAAATTGGTGCCAGCGATCTCACACACACACATTATTGTTACGTCTTCCTGGTTTCGTTTGCCGCCTGCGGAGCTTCACCTACCTGAAAGGCTAGAGATGGATGTCTGGACACCCCCTTACCCATATACGTAATTAGGCCCTGTAAAGATGACAGTTCCCCTGTAATGACCGGCAAAGTGGCCTCTTACTGGAAACTAGCGCCGTGGGCTGTGTCGCCAGAGAGTTTCGTGACGGGTGGTTTGGTCATATTATGGGAATAAAGAAAGGAAATTGTAGTCTAGTGCCGGAATAGGGGAATTACTTGTGGGCGTATGCGCTGCCCTCCTTTGTCCTCCTGACTGCTGTTTCCTTCTGTTCCCTTCTGTTCCCTTCTCTCCCCTTCTCCTCGCCTGCTCTTAAAGTCCCACACAACCATCCAGTTACACCGCTCCCCAAATTTCTCGCACCTCCTTTTGCCAATTTGGCCGCTTTTGCCTTCCGATTGCCAATTCGATACTTGTCTCGCTCTACCTGCAATTATGACAGCCAAACGCGAACCAGCGGTGCCTGCCCTTACCTGGATGAGCCTTGCTTAATCCCGCGGTCCAGGTATGACGTCGATGACTTTCAGAGACTCCGACTCCCTCCGCTTACTTAACATTACACTCGATCACGGCGACGACG